>Ga0007810_1000156_pt1 | contig 20218 bp, 26 predicted proteins | sample CryBogCBE15Jun09_FD_71193 | JGI IMG/M metagenome (GOLD analysis project Ga0007810, IMG submission 71193) | Freshwater microbial communities from Crystal Bog, Wisconsin, USA - CBE15Jun09 | ecosystem: Environmental > Aquatic > Freshwater > Lake | place: Crystal Bog, Wisconsin, USA | collected...
TCAAAACCTTGCCCGACTTGGTCTTGGGCTTGAGGGCCAACCTGGACTGCTCGAACAGAGTCTCGTATACAGCGTTTGTATTCTCTGTCGGCCAGCTCACCTTTGCCATATGTTCGACCGAACCCAGCATAGTGACCGCATCAAACTTTCCATGAAGATCACTTGGAATATTTCGGGCATCACCAATTCTTGTTATTAATTCATAATTCAGACAACTTGCGTTGTGATTCTGACTCAAAGTCAGACCGACCGAGTCGACCCCATTATTTCTCAGATACTTCATCCAGTCTCCGTATCCGCATCCCAGGTCCAGAACCTTCATACCCGGCCGCAGACCCAAAAGCTCATAAAACTTGTCATATTTCTGATGGAGAGCAGTCTCGGAACTCACAGTCCAGACGTCATCCTTGAAATATCCCTCGGTCAAATCAGTGTCGGCCTTCTTTTCAAGATACTGATCGAACCACTGATAGGACGAATCGACCCGCTCCTCTTCAGACAAGATGTTTATATTCTTTGTCATATTCAAAATTTCGTGAGCAATGAAAAGTGTAGAATAAATAGTAAACCAATAACTGGTCGAAATATATTGACTAAATGCGACGAGACTATACATGAGAGCAAAATTTATAGGCTGGATGTTAAATCCGAACCTCCGCGCGAGGGTCACCGCGAGAGTGGGACATGTGAACAAAATGGAACTCATATTACTACTGATATAACTATTTACTTCTTTAAAGTGTGTCCGGAACTGTCTTGTCGGCCCGGAGCTCTATGAACACCGGCAGGAACAGCGACTTTTGCTTCGTCTTCTTGTCGGAAATCAGCGCATTATACTTGATGCTCACGATTTTGTTATTGAATTCAGAAGGAGAAAGGGAGCGCTCTTCATCTGATAGACCCGTCCCGACCGCCACCTTCACCGAGCCATCAAGCGATTGACAAATGAGCGAACCAATTTTACCTTCATATTTGCCTGTGCCCGGAACGAACCCAGTCACCAGCAGATCAGCCTCGAGCTCCGCCTTCATCTTGATCTGGTGCTTCACACGCTTGTCCTCCCAACGACCCATCGGATCCTTGAGGATGATACCCTCTTCGCCTCGGTCCAGATTGAACTGATAGAACTCTTGGGCCTCCTCCATAGTGTTCACGGGGCGCGTCTCCACGTTGTGGATCTTCGCACGGTTCGACTCGGCGACGCTCGCGCGCAGTTTTGAGAGGCGCGACTCGTAAGGAAAACACGAACGGCCGACCCGAAAGTCCGGAAGCGAAATAACGTCCCAGAGAACCGCGTGAATGCTTTTGGCCTCCGACACAGTTCCTGTCCCTTTTTGAAATTTAGTCAGGATTCCGTTTCCGGTCTTGCGGTCCTTGGGGTTTCCGTTCGAGTCCATAATGAGCAACTCACCATCATAGACAACATACTCAAGACCGAGAGCCAAGAAGTCGGCATCCAGTGCCCCCAGAAGGTCGAGTTCCTTTCCGTTGCGAGAACGATACTCAACCGATCCATTACTCACGATCGCATTGAAACGCATACCGTCCATTTTGGTCTGGGCGTAGCAAGGGAATTTTAAATCAGAATTGGAAGTGCTGACGAGCATGCAAGGCCAGCTAAGCTTCAGGTCGGGCCAGATTTTCTCGACTGTGGACTCGCTCACACCGCACTTCAGGTTTCGACCAATGACCCGGGTAATGACCTCTCGATCATTGGCAGAAAGTCCACCGAGAAGATCGGCCAGATATTCCTTGGCGCGGTCTCCCCGGATGTGTCTGGATGCGAGATTCTTCTCGATCGCCGCCAGAGCGAACGATAGGTCGTATCGATGCTCGGACGTCCGTGCATCCGGAACCTTTTTGATATAAAAATTGATGGCTGGATCCAGCGCCAACTGAAAAGCCTTTTTTAGATTGGCGTTATTCGCGTTATTTTTGAGGATAGACTCCTTGTCGAGCCGGCTGGCCGTAGAGGCGAGAGACTCGATGATATCCATTTTGGATCACCTGGTCGACTTGGCGTTTCTGACCTGCTCATCACACCTTTTTAAAATATTCCAGGACCCTCGCACTCGGATCAGTCGCTGTGGACCACTGAGGCATCCACTTATAGGGAACGACATGATTTTGACCCTCATAATACTTTTCAAAGATCTCTTGATACTTCTCTTCTCCTTGAGCCCGAAGAGCGTCGACCCAAGAGTAACCGACCGCGTCGCTCATTCCATTCTTTTGACGCCAAGCAATCTCGGGCGGTAGAACATCCGCAAAAGCCTCGCGCAATATATGTTTCTCAAGACCGTCCTTTGGCAATTTTAATTTAGAATCAAATCCGGACATTACATAATCGATGAAATCCCGATCGAAAAAGGGGACCCTGAGTTCGAGACCATGTGCGGATGTTGTTCGATCGGCCCGAAGAACATCGAACATATGAACGTCCTGAACAAGTCGCCTCGTCTCGGTCACAAAGGCACTTTTGCTCGGTGCACCATGGAAGTATAGATATCCTCCAAAGAGCTCATCGGAACCTTCACCGCTCAGAACGACTCGAATATCCGTCCTTTCCTTGATATACTTGCTCAGAAGATACATTGGAACCGATGCACGAATAGTCGTCGTATCAAAGGTTTCCAGAGTCCATATAACCTTCTCGAGCACATCAAGACCCTCCTGAACCGTGAATAGGACCTCGGTATGATCGGACCCTAGAAAGTCAGCCATCTTACGGGCGGCCAAAAGATCCGGTGAACCTTCAATTCCTATCGCAAATGTCTTCATTCCGGGACCGATAATCTCCTTTCCAATCGCGGCCACTATAGACGAATCAAGACCCCCACTCAAAAAGAAACCCACGGGCCGCTCAGAATTGTTCACGCGTTTCCGGACCGCGTCGGTCAACAGTGTTCTTATAACCTCGGTCGGTTTACCATACCAGTATTCTTCAGGGTCCGTATTCCATGAAATAAATTTATCCAATTCAGAATCAAAAATGTGTCCAGGTGGAAATATTTCAATTTTAGAACCAATATGACCAAGTGCCTTCATTTCAGAAGCAAAAGAGATTCCTCCCGAGCTCCGGCAGTAGTAGAGAGGTCGGACACCGACGCGGTCACGGGCGGCCCATATGCGGGTTCCGTCCGTGATGACGATTGCAAAGTCACCACTGATCATTGAGCAAGTTTTTACGAGACCAAACTTTTCCACAAGTGGCAAAATTATTTCACAATCAGAATTCCCAGGCTTTCCTCCGAGTTCGATGTGATTGTAGACTTCGGCATTCGCGATCAGACACTTTCCCTTGTGATGGAAAGGCTGCTCGCCGTCTGTGATTCCGTTTATGGCCAGACGCCAAAAAACGAGGTCGACATCTCCGAAATTCTGGTGGGTATAAGAGTCGGGCCCCCTGTGGTCGAGTGCTTTTGGGTATGGCACCGGTTCCCGGGTCGTTGCGAATATACCACACATCTAACAAGTTAAAGGACCACGACTTTAAATAGTAAATGTCTCGGGCTCCTGCAGAACTCCTCAAGGCTCTCGAGACGAACGGATTCGCAAAGGACCAAGTGACCCTAAATTATGTTTATGGAAATACAGCGCAGGACGGACAGTATTCGGCCGGGGCAGGAGAGGCCGCTCGGATACTGGGAAAGTATCTGTCTCAATACGGGTCAATGACCGTAAAAGAAATTAAAAGCCTATAGTAATGTTCACCTTTAGGTATAAGGACCCAGCGACACGAGACGCAGCCAAGGCGGCCGCGCAGGCTGCCCTCAGACAGACTCTTAAAATAGAATATAAGGATCCAAATACAATGATTATGAAAGATGCTCCTGGAATTATCAAAACAATGGCCAAAATTCATAGTGACTTGGGAATTCCCGAACCCAAATTTAAAACAAATTTAACTCGTTCATCAATTAAACCAAATGATATTGTCACTAATAAATCTCAAAACTTTTTTTACGGAAGTTATTATCAGATACCCACAGGTAACGCACCGGTCTTTCCACCGCGCATAGGTATTATATCTCTCGGGGGCTCATATTTAAGTAATGATCTCAAATTGGCCTGGGCAGACTCGGGACGCACAGATCCATATAAAGAACCTCGATACGTCATCTTACCCGGTTCAACTTATATACCCAATTCTCTTCCGGATGAAGAGACAGATTCTTGGGGATATCACGCATCTCTTGAAAATTCACTCGATCTTCAATTGATAATGACAAACTCCCCACCGAACGCAGTAATTACTATTTATATGGCACAATATAGCTATTATGGATTTATTATGGCTCTTGCTCGGGCCGATATAGATAATCATATCATATCGTGCTCATGGGGAGTTCCCGAGGTTTCTCTTAATGATGCCCTATTATTATCTTTCAATAAAACTTTTTCTCGGGTGGTATCCAACGGAACGGCTATGTTGGCGGCGTCAGGGGATACCGGTTCACGACCTTTTTACTATTCTGGTGGAGATAATTATTATACATTATCGGTAAATTTTCCAGCCTGTAGTCCATATTGCATAGGATGCGGCGGAACGGCACTTTCTTTTGTAGGTCAACAAATAACAGGCGAGACTGGATGGAGCGGTTCCGGAGGTGGAACCAGTTACATATTTCCTAAACCATCTTATCAATCATCTCTGTCAGGTCCGAATTATAGGCAAGTTCCAGATATTTCCATGGCGGCCTCTCCCGAAGCAAGTCCTTGGAGTGTGTTTTTCAATGGGTCCCAAACTTATGTTGGAGGAACATCTTGCGTGGCGCCCGCATTTTCAGGATATCTGAGCTGGTTCTTTACCAATAAGACAATTTATGATGGTGAATTTGGAATTTTAAATAATATTTATGCAGCCACGAATTCATTTAGAGATATAACACAAGGAACAAATGATCCAGACTTAAACGACCAATATGATTGTGGACCTGGCTACGATATGGTGACCGGTCTCGGGTCGCCCATAGGAAGAAACCTCGCGGCCCAGCTACAAATATAGTTCCAAAATTTCTTTGATCACTTCACTTCTCAAAATATCATCAGTTGTAAAATCGAGATGAAGAATATTTTCCGATGGACGAATCCGTGAAATAAGGTCCGAGAGTCCGTTATTTTCAAAACCTCGGTCGTGCTGGTTCACATCCCCTGTCACGACCATCTTGGAATCGGTCCCGATTCGAGTCAAAAGCATCTTCATCTGAGACGGCGTGGAATTCTGCATCTCGTCTCCGATGATCCAGGCATTATCAAACGTTCGACCGCGCATATAGGCCAATGGACAAATTTCAATCTTCTGCTGAGACATCATTTCCTTTACCTGTTTTGGGCTGATATACCGGTGGAGCGCATCGAACATCGGACGGGTCCAAGGATCCATCTTCTTCTCCATACTTCCGGGAAGAAATCCGTGCTGCTCATCGACACTCACCGCCGGACGCGTCAACACGAGCTTGGAGACGTTCCCCTTGATCAAAGCCTTGGCGCCCGAATGACAGGCCAGAAGGGTCTTGCCCGTGCCTGCCGGACCGGTGCCTATCACTACCGGAGCCTTGGAATAGAGATACTCGATATACCGAATCTGAGAAATGTTACGAGGGAGGACCATTCTATTATTCAAGGGACTTTTTCTTTTAACACTCTAGGACTTGAGACTATGGTTTCTTGAATTTGACCCGTCCGAAACGCGCCATCAAGACTCCGTGCGACTATTCTATCAGGGTTCTCGGCCAGGAACTCGAGGAACTTGTTGAACGAGCACTGAAGTCGACGCTGACTCTTGCTATCTATTTTTGGATTCAAAATTATTGCACCCGTTTTATTTTTAATTTTAAAATTAAATTCTTTGATGGCTTTCGACTCTTCTGCAGTCTTTCTCCGACTCTTTGGGACGGCCTCGATTAATTTTTTCAGTTCTCTTATGTCTTCGGAAGTAACAGAACCGAACAGGGTCTCGCGTGAATTGGTCAAATCGACCTCGATTATCGAGGTGAGGGTTTTTGTGGTCGGGCTCGATTGCCGATAAGTTACGACAACCAGATGAAAGGTCTGGCCCGAACCGCACGATTCGAACACGCGCAGGGCATCTGCCATGCGGACCACCCCAGGTGCCTTTGTGGTCTTTATTGACAAATCCACACCGGGGTCGAGCTTATTGAAGCTTCCCGGAAAGTCTTTTGCGGCCGTGTAGCCTATTGATTCGAGCTCAGTCTCTGTAGCGCCATAGACGCTTCGGAGAATGTCTTTTTCCCAGGTAAAGCCGTGACTCTGAACGGCCATTCTGGGTTCAATTTATTTTAAGAATTTTAGGGCCAATTTGACCAGTGCATTACACATTTTTTTAGTTGGAGAAGGCGAGGCCACCCATTCCGCTCTGGATGCGCAGAATGTTGTAGTTGACCGCGAAGAGCTTCTGGTTGAGGGTAGAGCGAGTGGCCGCATCGGGATAGTTCTTGAGCTGGGCAGCAACCTGGGCATTGTCAATGCGGGAGAAGTTGCAGGTGCCGCTGGGCTGGTGCTCCTCGGGCTTGAGGGCGAAGGAGTAGACGTAGATGCCCGGGTAGGGGGTGCCGCTGTGATACTTGAACGGCTGATACTGGTTGAAATACTTGGCATTCTGGACCGCGAAACGGTCCTGGCCGTTGAGGACCAGCTTGAAGGTCTGCAGAGGGCCAGCGGACATGGCGGCGTTGGTGGAGGTGTTAGAGAAGCCCTCCTCCGTCCAGTAGATGCTGGCGATGGAAGGGTCCGCACCATAAATGAGGCGGGGAGCACCCACAGTGTGGGGCAGGGGGAAGAAGCCCGGGACGGGCTCGGTCTGGCTGAAGCCGGGATCGGCGCAAGAGCTGATGTTCACCAGCGACATCTTCTGGCTGAAATTCCAGAGAGCATTCACGTCACTGCTCAGAGGAGACTGGTAGCACCAGATGAGCTCCTTGACCGGGTGGTTCAGGGTCAGGCGGACAGTCTGGGCGCTGGAGGCGGTGGTGGAGGTGGTCAGCGAATCGCCGCCGGTGTGCTGGACCTGCTCGATCAGATACTCGTGACCCTTCTGGGCGAAGCGCCGGCGCTCCTCCGTGTCAAGGTAGACATAGTTGGCCCAGACCTGGATGGGGTTGGTGCCGAACCAGTTGGAGTAACCCGTCGTGGATCCGGCCGCCAGATCGAAATCGAGGCGGACCTCGTGATACTGCAGGGCGATTAGGGGCAGGAAGAGGCCCGGGTTGCGGTTGAAGAAGAAAATCAGGGGCAGATACACATACGAAGTATTGGCATCAAAGGTCGGGTTGGAAATGGAGGCCATCTTGCCATAGGAAATCTTCTGGGACTCTCCCAGGAAGACCTCGGCGTAAAGGCGGAACCAGGTCTGGTAGTGCTTGTCGATGCGCTGGCCACCGATGGTCAGCTCCACGGCCGAGATGGCGCGCTCGGCCAGCCAAGACCCGTCCAGAAGGGTGTTGTTGGAATACGTAGAGGGCATAGCCGCAGAGTTGGGCTGGAGCTGCAGCCACATGTCACCGACCAGGTCGCCGTTGCGGGCGATGGTCACGGACACGCGGGAGCCGCTGGTGGCAGAGCCGTTCACGGTCTGCTGAATAGCCTCCATCGCGAAGTTCGTGTAGCGCTTGTAGACCGCCTGGAAAAAGGTCACCTTGGGCTGACCCGTAAGATACACATCTTGAGCACCGTAAGCAACCAACTGCATAAGACCACCAGCCATTTTGGTATATGCCAAGAAAAAAATTTAGCCTGTTTCATCCTCATCGCGCCCCCTGAAGTATTCCATAATTTCATCAAGCAATTTAGATGGACACGTGGCAGTCGGCAAAATCAGACCGTCTGGTCCGCGGGTTATGTGTCTACTGGGGTCATAGGCAAACTTTATAAGAATCTGCCAACGGTCTCCATACCGTCGATTAATCTTTTTACCATGGAAAAAGTGCCTGATAATTCCTGGAGTATACCCAAGTCTGAGACCCTTGGCTCTGTCCTGAAAGTTTAGGACATCCTGTTTATATGCGTCGGTCGTATTTCCATTCAGACTATTTAACCCAAGACCTATGAGACACAAGGCCATATTATGATCTCCGGCACCCAAAATACTGTTCTCGTAGAGACCACCCATTTTATCATAAGCCTTTCGAGTAATTGCCCACGCAAATCCTGGATGCCAAAATGTTCGGCCCCATGTGAGACATTTTGCATAATTAAAACCAAATGAGCTAAACAGGGTCATCATTTCTTCATTAAAATTCATATCTATCGCGTGACTAAATAGCTGTATAATGTCTTTGTGACCATTTAGAATTTTCAGAGTGTCCATTGCCCAAGTATGAGATTCAAACTCTATATCGGCATCGACCCACGCCATCGCCTTCCAGTTCTTGGGCAGGAGCTTCTGAACTCCGATATTTATCATATTTTCTTTGTGCCACAGTGGTGCACAACAGGTCCGTATCTGAAGGTGCCTCGGGTGGCCCCTTTGTGTCACATGGAATGCCTGAGAACCATAGGCCAGTTCGACTATATATAGTTTTACATTTTCCTCAATTTCAAATCTTTTTATAAATTCTCTGGCCAGTTGAAATCTCCTTTTATATTGGCAAGGATTCGAAATTACTATAATGACATGTAGAAAATCATCTATTGGATCATTATTCTTAATCGCGAGCCTAATATCATTTATTTTTACGAGATCGGCCTCGCAAGCTCCCGTCTCGGTTATTGTCATTTTCTAATATTATATAATATTCTTTTACATAAAGTCTGCTTGATCTCGGTAAAACTCAAAGTCCAGACGGCGCCGGCAGGCTTGGTAACTCGGGTTCGATATGCACTCGCGCCAGTTCCGCTGAAGGAATTCAATTCTATTGCCAACCTCGAGCATTTTGTCAACCATTTTTTCCATATATATGTCTAACCACGCCCTTAGGACATTGGTCGCCAGGCGCTCCGCGTGATAATACGGGTCCCTGGGGTAAGGAACGTTCATTCCGGCCCAGACTATGTTCTGGGCAACAAGACAACTCTCATCCAATATTTCCAAAACTTCCGGAACGCATCTATAGACAAGACGGATATCATCGAACGCATCATTCACGGTCGTTTCGATATTTTCAAGAGACCGTGTATCGAGCTCATCGGTCTCTTCCCAATATTCGAGACAGACTCCTCGCGTCAGGTCCATCGTGAATAGATTCTCCTCAAACGCGTTGAGCCTGTCGTAAACTTCGCCGAGGCGTCTCTGCATTTCTCAATTTCACCGGTGATCTTTTTATGCTCATGGAATTAATCAATTTAGAAATTAAATTGCGAGCACTATTCGTGGTAAGACCAGCCGCGGTCACCTCGCGCATGATTCTTTCGCGAGTTTTTTCAGAAGGGTTTCCATAATAGAAACTCAGGTTCCCACGCTTGAGAAGATTTGTCAGAGGGGCTTTTATATTTGGAATTAAAATTTCGGGTGTATAATTCCCGGTCCGTAAAGCATTCTTCACGAGTTCTATATATTGTCCGTGGGTCATCCCACGTCCGGCCGTTTTCTTCATAAGGTTCCGTGTATAGGTTCCGCTTTCTAAATTGAAAAGGACAATCGGGCCCTTCTTGGAAAGTTCTCCGGCGGCCACAATGACCCGCCCGGGGTGTAAACTTGGCATTTGAAAATGCCGAGAGCCCGACTCGAGCTTATTTAAGACCCTGACAAAAATCTTATGGTATCTATTCGTCGCGGGATCATACTCTATGAGATAAAGATACACTCCGTCGGACGGAAGATTGTGGACATTTTTGTTCCTAAATGTCCTATTTTCATTTAGATTTGAACGATTCTGACCGTAATAAATCCTGGGCCAGTGGTTAGGTATTCCTGCGACGTGAGTATTTTCTAATATTTTTTGGACGCGTTCTATAGCATTCCCCCTATTTACCCGAGGCCAGTTGAAGCCTCGGTTCAGACCAAAAAGACGCTTGACGTTTAAACTTGGCTCCATTACAATTTACAAACAAAATTAATCTATATCCATCGGATGCGCAAAGTCCTCCGCTCCAAACTCGTGTCCTCCGCGCCACTGCTCCTCCTCGAAAATTTGACGCTCGACTGATTCGAGTTGCCGAGTGAACTTCTGGACGAGCCCGGCGATGAAATCACGCGACTCATTCCATATAGGGCTCGTCGGATCGAACATATCCGTCTGCTCGGCTGCATACTTTCGAATCTCAAGGTCCTGTCGCTGCTTTTCGAGATCCGCGAGCTCCTGCTCGTGCATATCGATTCGATCATTTATTGGCTGATCGAAATATGAATCGACCGCTTCGACCTCGAGATAATAGGGGTCGAAACTTTCGAAAGATGCCATCATTTCTTCGGGCATATGAGTCATCACATATGTCGCCATATAGTTATACATTGATGGTGTAATAGATTCTTCCAGGAACCTCTCGAAAGTCGAATAGGTCCATTTATAGAGTTGTTCGCCCGACTCGGAGGTCATGCAAAGGAGTTTGTCGTCTTCCCAAGAGAAGGTGGCCATTTTTCTTAAAAGTGGAGTCTCCTTTGAGTAAGCTGACTTTGACAGAACACAAATTTTAAGAATCTGCCTCCTCCTTCTTGGTGTAGACCGCCAGGGTCACCTTGAGAGCCTGAGCCGCAGCGGCCTTCTCGGGAACCTTCACCGTGTCGGTCGACTGCTCCATTGTCGCTCCCAGAATAGCCTGGTAGAGAGATGTCTCCTCGAGAGCATCCTTGAGATCAGAATTCGCCTCCTTGAGCTCAGCCTTGATATTGTTCACACGATCGACCAACTTCTGAATGTTCGCACGGGAAGCCATTGTTACCTAATCAGCGACTGATTTTTTTATCTGCCACTATGTTAATGTCGAAGAGACTTCGGACAAATACGGGTGCCGCGCCGGGTGGAGGGCTGTCCAATTCTGAAATGACCTATTTGACACAGAAGGGATTTATTTTGAACAAGGGGAAGTGGTTCGCACAGGGTCGCGAGGGCGGCCGTCTTCGCCAAGTTCCTCAGTTGTCTATAAATTCTGCCCTTTCAGAGTTTCGGGTTCTTCAGAATAAGAATTTATCAAATGGCAAACGGACTTCTTTCGAAAATCTCAAGGCCCGGTCTCGAAATCTGGGCGGAGGCCTGTTTAGTCTGGGCAGGGTCCGGCCGGTGAACCTTCCCCGGGGGGTCTTCCCCTCGCTCAAAGTCACTCCGAACAACAAAATAGGCGAGTGGGTTTTCCACAACAAAGCGACCGCTTCAGAGGCGGCGACCGATCCCACGTCCGGGGATGTCCACGATAGTTCGATGTTCGATTTGGACCCTGATGATGAAGAAAATTTGAGCCTTATTCTGGACTTTACCGGTATGCTCGTCCCTCGTGAAAATGTCCAAGAGTTTAATCAAGTCAAAGATTTGTTCGCCAAGACCTGGAAGGATGTAGCCCGGGCACAGGCCGCCAACGGTTCATATCTCGAGCTGCACTCTATGGGCTTTCGGGACCAATCGACCGAGGTCACCTATCTCGACCGGAACGAAATCAAGGGACCGGGAAGTCTCGCCTTTAGACAGATCATAGGCCAGGGTGTCACGAATGGAAAACGGAACAGAATCTTCCTCAAGACCCGAGTGACCCTGCAGCACGTGAATGATCCGGCTCGTTTCGTTTCTCAAATTGGACCCGGAAGACCGAATGAGGTCGATACGGAGATTGCAGGTCTTCAGAACTACGCCAAGGGAAAGTGGGCCGGGGAGCCCGATGTGGTCCAGTGGACCATGGAGGGAAACCAGCCGGTCATTAACATTTTTGAATTAAAAATAGGAGCCGGAAAGACCGAGTCGAACAACAAAGGGGCCCACGAGTATAACCAGCTTATCCGGGTCAAGAGAGCATTTGACAATTATCTGGACTATATTACTTCTAAAATTGCACAACTGGCCGCAAAGCCGAGCCGGAACGCAAGCGAACAGGCAACCCTGCAGAGCTGGAATGGCTGGGTTCGACCCATCGTCCGAACCTGGTTCGTCGCCTTCCTCAAGGGATCGGCCCCATCAAACTCTCGGCGGGCCATAATGTTCGGAAGGAATAATGATTTAGAAAGAAAATTCACATCCACAAATGAAATGATAAAACTTTCTCACTGGCGTCAGATTCGGGAGATTAATGGTGAACAATTCTGTCAGGTCACCGGTATTAATTACCCGATGATTAGCGCCTTCATCGATCTTCTGAACCACCAGCGCGTCGAGCAGTTCAAGATGGTTCTGGACAATGTTTTCAATGAGACGTCGGTCATTGGCCGGGCCTACAAGAATCTGGCCGGAAGGCGTTACAACACGATCAAGTCTCTCGTAAACGCCAACCCTAACTGGATCGAACCCGTCGGGACGACTCTGAAACGCGTCAACTCGGTCACAAACAACAAGGTCACTGCTTATACCGGTTACACGAGCACCGGAAATTACAGAAATAACACGGCCCCGAACGCAGCCGCAGCCTCGTCTTACCAGCCGAACCTTCAGTCACTTACTATGAAGCGGACTCTATTGGTTGAAAATTTAATGAGATCCCAAAAGGCCGGAAATGCCAACAAGGTCCGGCGGATCCTGAACGGCCTCGGACCCAAGTCGACCGATAATATCGCCAATTCTATTCGGAGAAAGAAGCTCTTCTTCAATACGTATCGTGTCGCTCTGAACAAGCCTGATTACTTGCAGAAGGTTTTGATGGCCCTGATGGCCGGGCAATCTATAAACACCATTCGCCCGAACAGCACCGTAGGACCGAGCGCAGCGGCCCAGGAAGCCGCGGCGGCCTATGCCGCAAGCGCAAATCAGATGAACCAGAATGTAGCAGGGTTTCCTCAAAATAATATGCAGTAATGGTAATGGTCACAGCCAAAGAGCAGGCTCTGGTCGATAAAATATTTTTAAACAAAGTCAAGGCGGCCTATAGGGCCCGGAAGAAGAAGTATGAACAGATCGCGCAGAAGCTGGCTCTTCCACCGGTTCCGACCGTTTTTATCCCAGATGACTACATAAATCCGGTGACGCTCAACAAGGCGAAATATGGCCCGGTCGTCTACAAGGTCCGGGACGCCTCTTCGGGCCGCGTGAATTACTATAACAAATCGACATTCTGGTCTCTCATGCGAAACACGGGAATAAAAAACAACTACCAGCTCCTTATGGCGATGCCCAAAAACGCCCTATTCAAGAACCCAGTGACTCGGGGGCCCGTCAAGCCTCGCAACGTCACTCGGGTCAGGGTGAAGCCCGCAGCGGCCAAAATCCAATCAGCAGTGCGCCGTCTTATTAAAAAGAAGAAGTCTACTAAAAAGTAGATGGACCCGTATAAAGTTCTAGGGGTGCCCCGAGGCGCCCCCGAGGCCGAGGTGAAAAAGGCCTACCGTAAACTTGCTATGCAGCATCATCCCGATAAAGGTGGTGACCCAGAGCAATTTAAGAAAATTCAGGCCGCCTATGACTCTATTTCGAACCCTCAGCCGGACCCTACGGCCGATATGTTCTCTCATATGTTCGGAGGGTTTCGAAAACCAACCGGACCTGTTCGCAGGGCCGACCATGAACACTCTATTCGAATTTCATTTGAAGATTCGTTTCGAGGAACTTCAAAGAATCTGAAGATTTCTTTGGAGAAACCTTGCTTTGCGTGCCAAAGGCGCTGTCGGTCATGCGAAGGCCGTGGGGGTGTTCAAATTCAGATGGGCCCTATGGCCTTTTCACAGCCGTGTCAGCCGTGTTCGGGTCAGGGATTTTCATCGAACGGATGTCTCGAGTGTAGTTTCAAGAGACACAAAATCGAGTCGCTCAATTTAGAATTAAAAATACCAGCCGGGGTTGAAAATGGGGCCCGTATTGTCAAAAGAGAAATGGGAGAACAGGCCCGATCAAAGGATGAGGAGCCCGGTGATCTTATATTTCATATTAAAATTGATGATGATCCTATTTTCATGAGACAAGGTTCAGATTTGATTTTTAATACAAAAATATCTTTCGAAGAGAGTGTCAATGGGAAAGTTTTGGAAATTCCACACTTTGATGGACCTATACAAATTGATACCAAGGACTGGGGAATCCTGGACCCGCGCGAAGATTACATTATCCCCAAAAAAGGTTTTGGGGGTAATGGGCGTCTAAGAATTTCTTTTAATATTGTTTATCCTCCGGTCAGGGTTCGATATTTACTAACAAAAGTCGAATAACGACCGCAAGGGCCGTGACGACCATAGTGTCCTGGGCGGCGTGTATGACCTCATCCATACTGAGTTGGGCGTGATGAAAGACCAGATCATTCAGTGCACTGGGGACAATACCCATACCCACATCTCTCGTGGCCCTCTTATGAATTCTAGAAACTTTCTTACTCAGAGGGTGCCTTTGTGCACGCCTCATGAGGACACGAGTTTGGACACAGACTTTCATTTACTATAATAAGATTACACTATTTTTAAGGCGAACCAGGTGGCGTTAGCATTTCTAGAACGTTGTGTCGACTTGTGACTTCGGGTTCACCATCATCTTCAAAATCAATAATATAGGCCTCTTGTGATTCGAAAGCGACCTCGCGTGAATAACACGCGTTTAGGCCCTGCGGGGGGTCAGGGTCGTTGCGGACAAATATGATGTCACACAATTTTGGAGAAAAATTGACCTGTTTCACTCGAAAGTAAAACTGACCTTCAATATCCAGGAGTTCCCAGCCGATCGGGCGAGTCGGTTCATAGACTGACTGAACTGAACCATCCAGACAGATGATATAGATGTCGTTGTTCTTCGGAGCGACCTCAAAGTCCGGCCCGTATGAATAGGTCGATGCGGTCCGTTCGAGATTGTTCGGCACTGATATGTCTCGCGCCCCAAACACAAGTCCGGGTCGGAGGAGCGAGTCCATTTCTCTCTAAAATTCAAAATTTGCGCGTCTTGCTGGCGCTCTCAAGACGCCTTTTCTCAGTCAGGGCCTCCTTGGCCCGAACGGCCTTCTGGCTATAAACTGAACGATCGGTCGACTTTTTGGCCGAAGTGCGTTTGGACTCTCGGGAGGATGTCTTTTCCATCAAGTATCTTGGGATCCTCAAGGAAATTATCTGACTATTTCAAGACACGTATTTTCAATATGGAGGATTCAATCAAATATATCAGAAAACATTCACGGGCCCACAAGTATCTCTGTGTCCTTCCAAAGAAACGAGTGGAGGAAATAATTTCAAAAAATGCCATGGCCCTCGATAAAATTTCTATTTTTAGAACAAAATTTGCACCGGCCGAGGTCCATGATGAATATGATGAAATGAGGGATCAAATAGTTGCAAATACGCGTGATCAATTACAGGAAGAATTTAAGAAAAAATTTAAAATTACTCTAGGGACTCCAATAGATTTTGCTCTGAAAGTTTATCTGAATGATTCTTGATCTCAAGTTTCAAGGTAAGATCCTCGACCCTTTCCCATGCGGCTCGACACTCGGGGGTGTCTTCATAGTTATAGCACAAATTCTTTGCGTGTTGAATTGCACTCCGTAGTTCACGGGAAGTCACCCGTGGACGACGAGGAGGCTTCGGAGCACATGCGAAAATTTTGAGTGTTGTAAGAGCCATATAGTCAGATAGAGACTGGAGTTTTTAAGTGACTATATGGCTTCACGGGTCGTCCTAAAAGCGAGCGATGTTGCGGCGATCATCGGTATGAACCGGTATAAGAGTCGAACCGAAATTCGAGATGATCTATGGAAAAAGTATAAACCCGAAACCTTCAAGGGGTTGACCCGCCGCGACAAAGAGCAGCAGGCCCTGCGAGCATCTCCGGTCGCACAGGAGGTTCTGGCACGCGTCTCGAACATAAAGGCCCGGGACTCTTCCGATGTTCAGTCGATTATGACCTCTGTGAACGAGTCGATCGCACAGGACGTGAATTTGACGAGCGAGCAAAAGAGCGAGGTCCTCGACCATATTCGAAGCCGGGTGTATACTTCGCACGGAACTCGTTCGGAGGATAAGACATCCGACAAAGTCGAGGCCGAAGAGGGGGCGCGACTTGTTCGGGACAATTCATTTTATAATTTAGATGTGTGCGAGCTTGGTGATTTTAAGTTTGTAATTGTGGGAAAGATCGATCGGATCGAAGAGCGCCCCGATGGGTCCCGAGTCCTGGTCGAAATCAAGAATCGCACAAACAGGTTATTTAAGCAGGTGGTCGAATACGAGATGGTGCAGGTCCAAGTATATCTGCAGATGCTTGGCCTAACAAAGGCCCGCCTGGTTGAGCAGTATAACTCCCAGGTGCTGAGTCACGATATTACTCGGGATGAAGAAATGTGGTCAAACACAATAGTTCCTCGACTCGAGGAGTTTTGCAATGAACTCTATGAATGTTTTAATAAGTAATTTTACCACTAAATAGATCCTCAAATGTCACCATAAATACCTCGTCGTCCTCGTTCGTGAGCTCCCAGCCCTCGCCCGGGGTGAAGTCGGTCACGACGCAATCTACAAAGCGCGTCTTGTTCTTCTTCAAATTGAGATTAAGTGTCACCTTGCGTCCAATCAGAGTCTCGAACCAGGACTCGTAAGTCTCTAGCTCATTCGCAAGCTCGTCGCGATCCTTCGCCAGGTCAAGAACAGCCTCGATAGCATCCATTATACTAGAGAAGGGCCGATAGTTTTTATCTGTGATTACTTCAGGAATGTCCATTCTCAATATTGGTCTACTTTCAGTTGCCGAAATAGTGGGAGACTTTGGATACAAAAGTTTCGCACGAGGTGGAGGGTCGGCCGCATTCGCTCAGGGATCCATAGGTTACGTCGGTGTCATATATTTCCTTATAAAATCACTGAGAGAAGGGAACGTTCTTTATGTAAATGGAATGTGGGACGGCGTATCAGCCGCCCTAGAATCACTGGCGGCCTATTTCATACTAGGCGAGAGACTTCAGAGACCTATTGAATATTTTGGATTGGTCCTAATTATCATAGGTATTTTACTACTTCATGCACCACCGGGGTTAATTCCAAAATAGATTAAACTACTAGACAATATATTGTGATTACTTCAAACAGGTCTCTGAGCGCTCGTCCGCGCTTCGATCCGCTCACCTTGCCGACCTCGAGCCGCGGGTAGCGCGTGGCGCTCTCTTTTGGGGGCTCGTCGATCCATTCGCACTTGTCCATGTGACGATCACTAAAGTAGTCGTCGGTCTCAAAAAGGACATACTCAATATCCTCGCTCGCCACATCCCGCGACTTGAGGAAATTGTAGGTCCGTTCGATATCCTTGAAATCATCGATGCACTGGCCCATAATTCGGCGGGCCATTTTTGACCCAAAGTGCTCTGCGAACTCACGGGCCTCCTCGGCACATTCATCAAGGGCCGCCGAAAGCACCTCGGCGCAGCGGTTCTCCCAAGCCTCCTCGTCCCACTCGTCCCGGACGTCCTGGAATCCCTTGAAGTGGATCGGCCGACGGCACATTGGGCATGAGGTGCTCGCACCGGTTCCCTTCAGATACCAGTTCTTGATGCAGGTCGAGCAAAACTCGTGACCACAGGCCAGCTTGCGGAAAGAGCCCTCTGAGCAGTAGCAGACTGTGCACTCGCGTTCCATTTTGAGGGTCTGAATCCTGCTATTGGCTGAGAAATTTGACGCGCTCAAGACACCTTTTTTTAAAGAAATAATCTCTTAATATAAGAGATGTCAATAGTGGCGCCACCTCGCCCTCCTATAATGGCAAAATCCTATGGGGACAGAGGCCCGAAAAAATTGTTTACAATAAATTCAGATAAAAACAGGGTGTTCACATTGCGGACCGAAAATACAGCGGTCCTAGGATTCAAGGACAGGAATGACGCCTTATTTGTGAGTAAAATGATAGAGACTCATATTATTCATGAAAATGAATGGCCCGACATACTGTCAGACAATTTAGTTCTACCTTCAGGAATAAATTACGGTGAGCTACATCACGTCTACATTCAAGAATGGGAAGCGGACGCTCTGTTCCGAATGTGTGTAGGTAATTTTTTAGAACTTGTTACAGTGAGTGAAATTTTAGACAAAAATTCATCAATAAATTTTTCTGGACAACTCGCCAGTTTTACAGAGTCCGATGAGTATTATAGAAAGAGACTCGCGGAACTTTATGAACTCGGCACGTAAGCTTTGCCCCTAAGAACACTTTTGGCATAGACCGCGCAGAGACAAAAATGAATATGAGGCCACTCAATAGCATCTTTGCTCGACAAAACTAGGCCCAAAGGATTCTTGTTAATTTCCTGGACCAAATCAAACTTCTTGTCGGGTCCCATATTCTCGGCCAGATCCATCATCTGAGATAGCCACTTAACATGGCTCCGGTCGAGACTGTCAAATTTAGAAACAAAAGAAGAGGTTACAGACATTTCATAATAAAATTGCTCAATCTTTTAAGCTTACATTCCACATGTAGTGCAAGGGGGTGCGTATCCCGAGGCCCTCTGCTGCAGAAGAAGCCAAAGAATTATCAAAATCAAAAACAAAATTAGGTAATTCATCTTATTAATCGTCAAGATTTTCTTCCTCCTCTTCGTCCTCTTCCTCTTCGTCCTCGGTTTCTGTTTCAATCAGGTCCTCCTCTTCCTCCTCTTCGTCCTCATCATCGTAACTTTCCTCGTCCGAATCTGAGGGAATATAATCATCATCTGAATCTATTTTTACAAAACCATCTTCACATATTTTAAAACCGGCATCCTCTTCCAAGTCTGTTTTTAGATATTCCGCAATGGACTCGTTATCAATTTCATATGTATCATCCTCGTATCTCCAAATTTTATCATCAGATTCGGAAAGGTATCTGATGGTGAAAATTTCACCCTGTTTTTCCACTACACGAGCGAGAAGCGGAACGGGTTTGCGAGAGCCGACGTCGGTCCAGACCTTTACCAGACTCATCTGCTCTTGCTCACATAAAATGTTTTTAAGTAAATTTACACGTTTTAATATTTAAAAAAAAGATTTAGTTCAGGGGAGCCGTCAGGCGTGCGAACATCGCCTCCTGCTTCTTCTTCTGGGGGCCGCGAGGGCCGCGGGCGTGCGGGCGGGCGACACCCTTGTTCTTGCGCACCTTGCGCAGGTGAGGGTTGGGCAGGTTCCACATCGGGCTCATGGCCACCTTCCGCGGGCGGCCGCGGGGCTTGGCGGCCAGGGCCGCAAGATACTTGCGCTCGACCGGGCCCGGGCCGAACAGCGCAGGCAGGTTGCCCACGTGGGGGCCGGCGCGGGCACCACGAGCCACGCCGCGGTTCACGCGGGGGCGGCGGAAGCCCTTGGGGCGGATGGCCGTGGGCGGGCGCGCCTTGGTGTTGGCCAGCTTGCGCTCGGTGCCGCCTGGGCTCTTCACGAAAGCAACCTTGGGGTTGTAGGTCGTGCCCTTGGCGGACTTGACGACGAACTTGCCATCGGCCGTCTCGTAGATTACGCGGCGCTTAGAGTTCAGGTAACGGGTAGCAGTCTTGGGTGCTGGGGGACGACCGCGGGGAGCCATTGGTATTATAATTACAGAAAATAATTTAGCACTTCCAGTGGGAACCACATCCTACACAAGTCACATAGGTCGTCATTGGTTCGTCGGCCGATCTCGTCTGAAGCTGGTAGTAGCGCGTCTTGGTCGACTTGCACTTACCGCACTTGAACATACCCTCGTAATCTTCCTCCTGAGCCTTGCGCATTTCTCGCTGCATATCCAATTCTCTGTTCTTAAACATCGCAGCTGAATAGGGTCCCTCGGGCCAGAGGGCGTCGGCTGGATACGACGCGAGTTTCTTCACATCGATTTCTTTGGATCGAATTCTTGCGACCAATTGTGGCGCGATGTTCAGTGAAACTTTGACTGAACCTTCCTGGACGCCAAGAGACACCGAAACCATCGGGGCCCTTTTCATCTCGGACATTATATCAAAGGCTTTTTGTTTATAAATTGTCCTGAAGCGGCTATTTTCCCACGAAGCCTGCTGCCCAAGGCTTCTGGTCTTTTTGATAGCCCAATTTAAGATGTTAATTTCGGCATTTCGAGCACTGGGACCCGGTCCAAGATTGTTGGCAAATTTGGAACGCACGTGGTCTCGCAGGGGATGCTGCATTTTTGTTCGAGAGTCTCTCAGGGTTGTCTGACCATGTCAAGACGCGTTTTCTTTCCGTTTGATCCCGAGAGCATTTTCCAGG
>Ga0007810_1000158_pt1 | contig 20162 bp, 8 predicted proteins | sample CryBogCBE15Jun09_FD_71193 | JGI IMG/M metagenome (GOLD analysis project Ga0007810, IMG submission 71193) | Freshwater microbial communities from Crystal Bog, Wisconsin, USA - CBE15Jun09 | ecosystem: Environmental > Aquatic > Freshwater > Lake | place: Crystal Bog, Wisconsin, USA | collected...
AGTGATGGTTGGGCTAACACCATCGATATCGAAGCAGGTACCAACGTCATTACTGAAGTTCATGGCGGCAGCTCAATCAGCCTGTCAGGTGATAGCGCCAATACGCTGACTTTGGATAATTACGAGGGTAACGCACATCGCGATACTGTCAGCATTACCGATGGTAGCAATAGTATTAGTGCGGTTCACTCAACTGAGGATTTCATTACCATCTCGGCTGGTTCTAATACGATTAATTTTGAGGCCTCTAGCAGCACTATTGCTATTAGTGACGGCATGAATGACATCTCTATTTATAGCAGTTACGGTCAAGATGAAGGCACAGATTCTGTAACCTTATCTGGCGGCACCAATTCAATAATGGTCAATAATGCGAACGCGAATACCATTACTGTTACTGGTGGCAACAATACGCTCGATATTGATTCTGCTAATGACCTCATCAGCATTTCTAGTACCGATACTGGTAATAACACCGTGTTCTTCTCTGTAGATAACGGTACCCTTAGTATTGCCGGTGGTACTAATCATGTCTTATATGATGAAAATGCCTACTCCAACACAGTGATTATTTCTGGTGGACATAACACCGCTAACTTTGTTGGTGACCAAAATACCTTCTCGGTCTCAGGCGGCGACAATAATCAGATCACTATTTCTGCGGCTAGTCCAGCTGGCGATGAATTGATTACGCTGACTAATGGCACTACTGGGTTAGAGCTTAACGCTAATGAGAGCACGGTTAATGTGACCGGTGGTATCAATACCATCACTATTGATGACTCTTCACAGGGCGTAGTTAACGTCTTAGCAGGCTCTAGTACGAATACGATAGTATTTGAAACTGTTGATAACGGCGCCCTAAGTATTGCTAGTGGTGTGAATAGTGTTAGCACTTCACCTAGTGGTGGTATGCTCTCCGAATCGATTACCATCACTGGTGGTGAAAATACGGTTGACCTTATCGGTCATGACAACACCCTCTCAATTTCAGGTGGTGATAATAACTACATTACCCTTGATGGTAGAGGAGGAAATGATTCAATTTCACTCTCAGCCGGTACAACGAGCTTAAATTTAGATTCTCCAGACAGTACTGTCAGCATTACTGGTGGTACAAATACAGTTACTGATTATGTTGGTAGAAATACGATTACTGTAGGTGATATGGGTGGTCAGAATACGATCACTTTGGCTAATAGTGATTCATTGACGATTGCAGCTGGTACTAACTCAGTTACTGGAGGTAACTCGGAAACTATTGTCATCAACGGTAATGGCTCTACTTATGATTACGTAACACTCTCTGGTACAGGTGATCAAGTAACTATCTCAGCGGGTCACAACACTATTACTGATATCGGTGGCGCAAATACGATTTCTGTCATTGGCGATAGTACCAACAATATCAGCCTTGCAGATGGTGAATCACTAGAGCTTTCAGTAGGTCTTAATTCAGTGACTGGCGGCAATTCTGAGAGTATTACGATTAACGGCTCAAATGGTAACGGCGGTACTAATACAGTTCAGTTATATGGTGGTGCTGAAACTGTTTCTATTAGTGCCGGTATTAACGATGTTACGTATAACGATGGTTACCCAGATGACTCTGAAACAGGTGCCCAAGGCACTCTGATCCAAGTCACCGGTTCAAGTACTAACAACATTACCGTCAATGAAGATGAATCGACTGTTTCGATCTCGGAAGGCTATAACACAGTCAACTTGCAGGATGGTGATGATGAGTATTTGATTGTCAACTACGGCAATAATAGTCATAACACCATTAATATGTATGGTGACAATGGTCCATTTGGTTCCAATGAAACGGTAACGATCAATGCTGGCGTTAACGTAATCACAGATCACGGTGCTAACAATTACATCAATATTTTGGACGCGAGTTCAAATACGATTTATATCGATGATGATTGGTACTTTCATGGTTATGACACAGTAACTATTGCAGCTGGTACAAATAGTTTGACGGATATGGCCGGCCATCAGAGTATTTCTATCTCAGCCGGCTACAATACTCTGAGTCTTAATGGTGGAGACGAGCACGTTGCAGTAACTGGCGGAAACAATAGCATTAGTGATAATGCTTGGTACAACACTCTTACTGTGTCTGATCCAGGTGGTAGCAACACGTTCAACCTCAGCAGGCGTGATGAGCTTGATATCTCTGCAGGTGTGAACTATGTTCAAGGAACAGGTGGTTACGATACGATTAGTATCACTGGTAATGGCACTGTTTCTGGCACTGATTTCATCACCTTATCTGGCACCCATGACTATGTTTCTATCCAGGCTGGTAGCAATAGTGTTGTCGATGAAACTAACTGGAACACCATTACCGTCTCTGATCCAGGTGGTAGCAATACATTTAGCCTAAATTGGAATGATGAGCTTGATATTGCTGCAGGTACAAACTATGTTAATGAGACTGGTGGATTAAATTCAATCAACATCACTTTTAACGGTTCTGTTTCTGCTACTGATTTCATCACATTGGCAGGTAGTAACGATATTGTTTCCATTCAGGCCGGTAGTAACAGGCTTGTCGATCTAGAAGGTGCCAATACTATTTCTGTAACAGGTCGTGGTGGCATTAATACGATTAGCTTAGCCTCGAGTGATCTGCTCAACATTTCTGCTGGATCGAACACCGTGCAAGCGCAGTCGCACGACACGATTAGTATTACTGCAAACGCTGATAGTAGTGGGGTAAATAGCATTGATTTCATTACCCTAGCAGGTAACGCCGACTTGTTGTCTATCCATGCTGGTACCAATAGTATTACTGATATTGGTTATGCAAGAAACTGGGATTACTTCAATACTATTACGGTGGACGGTTTATCTAGCTACAACACCATTAATCTTTCCCATTACACAACTACTACTCATGACACAGTAGTCATTAGTGGCGGTCATAACACTATTAATGATTTATTTAATGGCGCAGGTGCTAGCGGTGATTCCATAACCATTAATGCTGGTTCTGTTAACCAGATTAACTTGAGTGCCGGTGGTGCGATGCTTAACATTAGTGGGGGAACTAATAATATTAGTGATCACAGTAATGACTCGATGCTTGTATCGGGTGGTATTAATACCATTGAAACCAACCATACTGCTACTATCCAAATTTACAGCGGATCAGCAACAAATAACATTACGGTTGATGGAGGTCACTTAACGGTTTATTCAGCCGGTAACGATGCGTATGAATCCTATACCATTACTAGTGGTGGTACTGCCGATATCTATGCGGCCGCTAACTTGACTCTTGATGGCAATTCACATGATTATGTGACCACTGCTGTTAGCAGTACTAGTCATGCTGCAGTTGTAGTTCATGCTCAAGGTTATGCTGTTGACTTAAGTCAGGCGCACGGTAATTTTGATATCACTAATGATGGATCTAATTATTCCGGCACTACAAGCTTAGTGATTAAAGCTTCTGATGCTGGCTCCAATGGTGTTGATCACTTGGATGGTGCTGCCAATGGAAATACTATTTTCTGGTCTGGTACTGGTACAGATTATGTGACTGGTCATGGTACTGGTAATACTTTGGTATTCCATTCGACTATTAACCCAACTCCAGGATCGATCGCATCTTTCTTTGTGGGCCAAACACCAGGATCTATCAACTTAGACGATGGCAATGGTAATGTTGTACACGCAACGGGAATTCAGACGCTTGGATTCACTTCTGATGGCGTACATGTGACCTACATTGCATTGGTTGGGGATGGTGGATATCAAAATATTGCTGAGGCAACTCATGCTCATATCGGCAGCAACGATCCATTAATTATTTATGTTGCAAATCCTGACGATCCAAACATGCTTGTTGCAAGCCAATACCACGCTGCAGGAGCAACTCAAGAAGTCTATGGAACTAACGATTTCATTGTTCTTGGTGGATCTGGTGCGGCATTGAATATGCAACTCGTTAGCCCATCGTTTGCTACTCAGACCGTAGCTGTTTATGGTAGTCATGCATTTACGCTAAATGCAGCAACTAATGCTACGTTAAACGGTGCAGGCGATAGCATCATGGACTACACCAACGGATCAGGAACTGTGGGCAATACTATTAACGGTGGTAACGGTAATGATGTGCTCATCGACCACCATACTGGTAATAACTCGTCGATTCTGAACGGCGGTGCCGGCAACGATATCTTGGTTGGCGGATACCATAGCACCCTCAACGGTGGCGACGGCAATGACGCCTTGTTAGCTATCGGTGGCGCCTCTCTTAATGGTGGAGCTGGTAATGACTTGTTGGTCAATGATTACTTGGCATCCTCTACCTTGAGTGCTACTGCCCAGTCTGTAACTATGGCTGGTGGTTCAGGTAATGATACGTTTGCGGTGGTTGGGGATACCTCAAGTCATACTGGTGTATCTAAAACTATCATTACTGACTTGGCTACAGGCGATACGATTGACCTCGGATTCTTGGAGACAACACCTACAAGCAACACTGACCTTGTTTCAGGCACCGTTCTTACAAATGCCTTGAATGGTCACGTTTCTTATACCGGTGGTAATACGGTTGTCTCCTTGAATGGTCTAGGCCTGTCATCTGCTGAAGGTAATGCAAATGCGACTGGTGCAATCCAGAATCATAATGATGCTGCGACTGATACTAACTCTACCTTGCTTGCACCATCTACTATTCAGGTAAATGCTACGATTTCTAGCAAAGTTTCAACAGCAATTACCAATGGTATTGATACAGCAGATACAGCCTTGCATAACACCGGCTTGAATATCACTTCACATGATCTGATAGCCAATTTCCCAGCATTGAACGACGTTTATCACAACGTTTAATTAAAGGAAATCTGTGGTACGAAGTGGTTGACCTTTCGGGGTCAACCACTCTTCTTTTTAAAAGTAGATATGTCTGATATTGATACACCGATTGATACCGCCAAGGTTGAGAATGTACCTAAGGTAGAGCCCGTTAGAGCTCCCGAAAACAGAGCGCTGGTTGTCGAACCCAATGAAGAGCAAATGCTCAAGCATGCGGTAGATTTACATCGCAAGGGCTCATTAGATGAGGCCGATCTGATTTACCAAAAAATATTACATCGTAACCCCGAGCATTTTGATGCTATCCAGTTGATGGGTACGGTAGCAGTTCAAAAAAATCTGAACGAGAAGGCTATTTATTTATTTAATAAAGCCATCCTAATTAAAGATACTGTTGCAGCTGTCTATAACAATTTAGGCAATGCTTACAAAAACCTTGGTGAAATCTATTCAGCGATTTTATGTTTTAGAAAAGCGATTGCGCTAGATCCTAAATATAATGTGCCTATTTTTACCTTGGCGACGATCTATAAAGAAAGAGTCAACGAAAAGATTCAATACAAAGATTTGGCAATTCAGTGCTATCTCAAGCACTTCGAAAATGACCCTAAGTCTTATGGTGCACTGGTTAATCTGGGGGCGATTTGTGGTGGTGATAAACAATTTGATAGAGCTTTAGATTTTTATCAAAAGGCGATTGCCTTAGAGCCTAATTCACATATTGCCTACTTTAATCGGGCATTGCTGTTTAAAGATATGGGCAAGCCCAATGAATCGATTAAGGATCTTGGTGAAGTTATTCGACTTAAGCCTGACTTTGCGGGAGCTCATAAAACTAGGGCGAATATTTTTAAAGAGGGGAAGCGCTATCAGTTAGCAGTCAATGATTACGCTAAAACCTTAGAGATTGATCCTAATATTCTGTATGGCCTCGGCGATTTAGTGCATGCCAAAATGCATCTGTACGATTGGAAGAATATCTCCGAAGAGATCAAGCAAGTGGAAGAGCGACTCATCGCTAAAAAATTGGTTGTATTGCCACTACCTCTATCAACTTTCTCAGATTCACCTGCGTTGCAAAGAACTTGTGCTGAATTGTTTGTGTCTGAGCGTTTTCCAGAAAAGTTTGTCTTGCCACATTTTCCGCCGCCGACTCGAAAGCCTAAGATCAAGGTGGGATATTTTTCCCAAGACTTTAGAGACCATGCAGTTTCTTTTTTGATGGCTGAAATCTTTGAGCTGCATAATCGCGATTTATTTGAAGTGCATGCTTTTTCCATCGGCTTTCAATCGAATGGGCCTATGCGTGAGCGTTTAATCAAAGGCGTTGATTTTTTCCATGACGTAGCCAATACTAGCGACATTGCGATCGCTGAATTAGCCAGAAAAATCGGTATCGATGTCGCCTTCGATTTAGCTGGCTTTACTGGCGGCAGTAGAACCAATATTTTTGCATTCAGAATAGCGCCTTTGCAGGTCGCTTATATTGGCTATTTAGGCACAATTGGTGCGCCCTATATAGATTACTTGATCGCAGATCATGTCTTGGTTCCAGATGAAGCCCGTGAACACTATGCCGAGAAAATTATTTACCTGCCACATTATCAGGCTAATGATTCTAAGCGGCCAATGCCGGCAAATAAGTTTGATAAAAAATATTTTGGCATTCCTGATGATGCATTTACATTTGCCTGCTTGAACACTGAATTTAAAATTACCCCTGAGATGTTTAGTTCTTGGATGAGGATACTGGGCGCTGTTAAAAATAGCGTTCTCATGCTCCTCAGCTCCGAAGAAATCACGATGACGAATCTCAAAAATCATGCGGTCGAACGGGGTATTGATCCCACTAGATTAATCTTTACTGGACGTGTTCCGCGTGAGGACTACTTGGCAAGATTTCGTTGTGTTGATCTATTTTTGGATACCAATCCCTACAATGCCGGTACTACAGCAAGTGATGCGCTGTGGGTTGGATTGCCCGTCTTGACTCTGATGGGTAAGAGTTTTCCTGCTCGAATCTGCGCCAGCATTTTGACCGCGATGGATTTGCCTGAGCTTATTACTACAGATGCTGCGCAATACGAAGCGACCGCCATTAAGCTTGCGACCAATCCGGAACTTTTGACCAAGATACGTAAGAAGATCGATAAAAATCGAACAGAGACTCAGTTATTTAATCCCCGCTTCTTTACAGAGCATTTAGAATACGCACTACAAAAGATTTGTGAAGGCTATTGGACTGGCTTGCCACCAGCCGATGTGGACTGTAGCGCCGTAAAATTATAATCCGATCGTAAAATACTCAATATAATCAATAATTTATGAGTTAATCGGGAATACGATATTAACTTATTTTTATGAGAATTGGCTTATTTCATTTATATGGTGATTTTAAAAAACCTATGCCAGTATTCTCAAATTCTTCGGTTAATACGTAGTAAAATGTTGCAGTGAGAAATTTACCAAAAATCAAACAAAATCAAGACCTAAGCTTAGGTCTTGATTGTTTTGTGTGCCTAAATTTTTTGGGTTTCATATTCACTGTATCCCTTGCTTTGTTGTTTCCCGTTGGAAATGCGATGGCAAGCTGGTTAGATATTCTGAGCGAGCGTCAACAATCGATATTGGATACCAAGGAAAAAAAAGATCAAGATCTCTCAAACAGTACAAAACCAAAAATTAATACAAAAGCTAGCACTACAAAAGCACTTACTACAAAAGTGCTTACTCAGAATTCTGCAACAATTTCAGTAGATACTAAGGGGGTTGATGTAGCACTCCCCAAAGAAGTCATTCCTGTAGCAAAAATATCAAGCTCTACAGACTTAGCCCCATCCATTGGCTATGTGGAAGTTAGTCCTAGTGGCTGGTTTGCTCCCACCACGGCACAAGCTGGAACGACTACGACAGTGCTTCCATTGACTCCCATGCCAAGTAATTCTGGTAATACATCAAATAATTTAGAAAAGCCTGGTAATTTGATGCCGCCAAATATGGTCGATCCTAGAGTAGCGAATTTCAATTCCTGGAATAAGGATCGACTTGCTCAAGAAACCCCAGATCCAACGGCTGCGGATGAGGAGAGTTGGACCAAAATGGAGGTTTCTCCAGATTTACCTCCGAGAGTAGGTGTTTTGAGTGAAAGCCTTATTGGGGCGGTTATCAAACAGATGCCCAGTGAGCGGCGTAAGCGGGCGGTGATGCCCTATGATGAATTTAAGTCGCGGGTTCGTGAGGCCGTATTGTCATATCCCGATGTAGGGGTTGCCGATAGTCAGTTAGGCTATGCGCAAGCTGGTACTACTTTGGCAAGAGCAGGTTTATTGCCTCAGATTCAAGGTGTTGGTAGTGCAGGCAAACAATATGTAGGACAAGACTCATATGTTGGGACCCCTGGATATCATCGCGACGGGGGCACATATGGGATTACGGTGCGGCAGTTGCTATTTGATTTTGGCTCAGCTTACTTTAGTTTTAGGGCAGGCAAGGAGCAGCAGGTTGCTGCAAAAGAATTATTTAATTCTAAAAAATCTGAGCAAGCTCTCAATACGGTTGCAGCGGTCGTAAATTTAGAGCGCACTCGATCGCAAATGATTTTGGCAGTTGAAAATGCTAATGCTAGGCTGTCCATTGTTAAGCTAGTTCGCGAACGCTATGAATTAGGTGGCGGGGCTAAAACTGATATTATTCGCGCCGAATCTCGTTATGCAGAAGCCTTGGCCAATATTACGGGATATCAGAATCGCTTAAAAGCGGCTGAATCGACTTATCGCGATGTATTTGCTAAAAATCCGGTCACGATTGTCAACGGACCTAATTATGAAGTGCCGATTGAAGGAATGAATAAGAGTCCTGAGGAGCTGGCGGGCACTTATCCTGGGTTACTCCAGCTGGCAAAATTACGCGATGCCGCCAGTTCAAGTGCCAATGCAGCAATTGCAGCGGCCTTACCAAGTTTCGCTTTCAACTATAACAATACTGTCGGTGGAATTTCTGCACCCTTGGCTCCTAGTCGAAGTGTTTCCGGTTTGGTTACGCTTTCCTATAATTTCTATTCTGGTGGGGCAGATACCGCGAGAATGGACCAGGCGAAATATAAGGCCTTACAGGCTGAACGGGAGTTTCAGTCTGGAATGCGACAATATGAACGAACGCTTTCAGATAGTCAGCAGGATGTGAGGAACAGCGATGAATTATTGGCCGCTCGTAAAGTGGCTGCCTTATCTGCGATTTCTTCCATGCGGGCAGTGCGTGAGCAGTTTGCTTTTAACAAAGGTACCTTGTTAGATTTACTTACCGCTCAAGAAAATTTATATTCAGCTGGTCGAGATTTGGTTGATGCTGAGTCGGATCGCCAGATTGGTCGTTACCGTCTTTTGCATCTAACATCCGGATTGGATCGCTTATTTGACTTGACGGATGCGGTTTATACGGAGCAGGCACCTGCGGTGGAAAGTAATGTAAGCAATACCAAGGACGCACGAGATAGGGTGGGTAACAAGACTAAATCTTCAGTTTACTCAACGCAAAGTAGTAGCAAGGGCATTTGATATTTTTTATCTACAAATTTGGGCACTTGAAGTTTAATTAGGGGCATATATGGAAATTGATATCACACCAGCATCAGAACGGGCTAAATCAGCACCTAAAGATCCTATTGAGCAATGTGTTATCTGGGTATTAGAGCGTTTCGATAAGCATATATCTCCTGCTGCCTTGCGCGCTCGTGTAGCCCGTATGCCTGGACCATGGTCATTTGATGAGGCTATTGAAGCGATCGACAGTTTTGGCATTCGTTATACCGAGGTAGAGCTACCTTACGAGGAGTTGGTTGCTTTAGATAAGACACTATTACTTGAGACTTCTGATGGTCATGTCGTCAGTATTATTCCTAAGACAGATGAGGACCCACCTCAAATCTTCTCACCTCATATTTATGAGCGTGCGATGGCGTTTAATACTAATTCCTTAAGCTCACTCTACACTGGCAGAGCTTTCATTTTGGAGGAACCTATTGCTTTGGCTGAGGGCGACTCTAAAACCCATCATGGTCGTTTTGGGCATTGGTTTTTTGGTCCTGTTTATGCCTCAAAGCACATCTATGCGCAAGTGGCAATCGCTGCTTTATTAACCAATATCTTTGCTCTTGCTACTTCTGGATTTTCGATGATCGTCTACGATCGGGTGATGCCTAACGGAGGTATGGATACCTTAATCGCTTTAGTGATTGGGGTGTTCTTAATTTTCTTTAGTGATTTTGTGATTCGCACGTTGCGAAGTTATTTCCTAGATGTTGCTGGGGCGCAAGCTGATATGGTGATTGCTGATACTTTATTTGAGCAGATGGTAGATATGCAAATGGCATCTCGAAAGGGGCCAGTTGGATCGATTGCAAATTCTTTGCGTGAGTTTGAGACCTTGCGAGAATTTATGACATCAGCCACGATGACCACCTTGATTGATATTCCTTTCTCAATTCTGTTTTTACTCATTATTTGGGCAATTGGTGGGCCGATAGTTTTTATTCCCCTCATGGCCATTTTTATGGTGATAGCAATTAATCTATTTGTTCATCCGAAGCTTAAAAAGCTTACACAAACAACCTATGAGGATGGCCAAACTAAGCATGGTATTGCGATTGAAACCCTGCAAGGTATTGAAACCATTAAAGCCATGGGCGCTGGTGCGATTATGCGCCGTCGTTGGCAAGATGCTATTGCGCATCAGTCGATTGTTTCTTTAAAAACACGAATGTTTGCGCAATTAGCGGGTAATGTATCCAACTTTGCCAATCAATTTGTTTGGGTTCTCTGTGTCACAGTGGGTGTGTTCATGATTCAAGAAGGGAAGATAGGCATGGGCGCCATTATGGCTTGTTCAATGTTGGCTGGCAGAGCGATTGCACCACTTGCACAATTAACCCAATTACTGACCCGTTTGAATCAATCGATTGCAAGTTATAAATCTTTATCGAATTTGATGCAGCAACCACGTGAACATACTCAAAATGCAGCTTATTTGAATCGTGATGAGTGGAATGGGTCAGTTGAATTTAAAGATGTCTCCTTTAATTATCCTGATCAAACCCAGGGGGGATTGAATAATATTTCATTCAAAATTAATTCTGGTGAACGCGTAGCTTTGATCGGTAAGGTCGGCTCTGGTAAAACCACTATTGCGAAATTGCTTTTGGGTCTTTACCAACCAACATCCGGAGCTATTTTGGTAGATGGAATGGATTTACGCCAGATTGATCCTGCCGATTTACGCAGAAATATTGGCTCAGTGATGCAAGATATTTGGCTGATGACTGGTACGGTAAAGCACAATATTGCTGTTGGAGGCTTAAATCCAAACGATGAAGATATTTTGCACGCCTCTGAATTGGCTGGCGTTCATGACTTCATTGCCCCGCATCCAGATGGCTATGGGCTTCGCTTAAAAGAGCGTGGCGAGGGATTGTCCGGCGGCCAGAAGCAAGCAATTGCGATTGCGCGCGCATTAGTTGGTCGCCCACCCATTATTTTGATGGACGAGCCAACGAGCTCAATGGATATGAATGGTGAAAAAGTTCTAATTGAGAAATTGAAACGCCATTTAATCAATCAAACTATTATTGTGATTACTCACCGGTCCTCGATTATTGATTTGGTCGATCGCGTGATTGTGATTGATCAAGGTAAGGTTGCTGCTCAGGGTCCAAAGTCAGATTTTATGAAGCCCCAAACTCCAGTAGTTCAAGCAAATAATCCGCCTCCAGCGCCACCTAGTGCCCCAGTTCCGCCAAGCTCACCAGCTCCAGCAGGGGTTGCACCCGCCCCAGAAGTCTCTTCGGTTGAAGAAGTCATCATGCCACCTAAAGTCCGGAGAGCATGATGCAGGATCAGCAGTCCCCATTTAGTAAAAAAGTCATAACAGGTATTGCACGCTCACTTGAGGCGCTTTTTCAATGGATTGGTAGAGCGATTGTCTTGGTAATTAAAGCATTAGCTATTGCGGTTGCCTATATTTATCGTTATACGCTGATTGTGATTCGATATGTAAGAGCCCAGTTCAAGGTTTTTTTAGCTTGGCTCCTACCACTAACGAATTCGACGTATGAAAAGTCTAAATTTGAATTACAGAATCTGCCCCAGACGCGTGCCTTGCAGACTTCTTATGACCAGTTTTTGGTGCGGCTTGAAAAGTCAGTGATTCGTTTTTTTCATTTAGAGCATCTCAACCTAGATCGGGCGGGCCTTACTCACGTGCGCTTGGGTCGCCCGCATAAAATGTCTTTTGTCTTACTCAAGATCATCGCAGGTTTTTTTGCTGTTATGTTTTTGTGGGCCTCGATTGCTGATGTAGATGATGTTACCCATGCCGAAGGTAAAATAGTGCCATCTGCTCGAATGCAAATCATCGAGAACTTAGAGGGCGGAATTATTCAGTCTGTCAATGTTCGCCAGGGAGACAAGGTAGCTACCGGTGATGTACTTGTGTTGCTATCCCCGACACAATTTAATTCTGAATTTGATAGCCGCAATCAGCAGATGATTGCTTTAACAGCTAAATCAATTCGCTTGAAAGCGGAGATTGATGGAACTCCTTTAGAGTTTCCTCCGGAGTTGATAGAGAAGGGTAAGGATTCGGTTGATTTAGAAACCAACGAATACAACAATCGGCTGGCGAGACAAAAAGCGGATATCACGGTTTTTCAAAACCAAGTGAAAAATGCTAAAGCAGAGTTAGAGATTGTCACCCGGATGGTTGAGCGCGGTCTTGAACCGCGCCTTGAGATGATTCGCACTGAAGCAAGGGTAGCAGAGGCAGTTTCAAGGCTCGACTCCTTGAAGAAGCAAGTGAAGGCTGATGCATCTGCAGACTTAGCCAAAACTATGCAAGACCTAGCTCCTTTGCAAAAAACTTTGCCTGCTTTAGCGGATAAGGTTGATCGTACCGTGATCAGATCTCCGGTGAATGGCGTCATTAATCGAGTATTAATTACGACTACCGGTGGAACCGTTAAACCTGGTGAGCCGATTGTAGAAATTGTCCCCTCAGATGACCTATTGGTAGTAGAGGCTAGAATTCGGCCTCAAGATATTGGCTTTGTAAAATTAGGTCAAGGTGCAAAAGTTAAAGTTTCAGCCTACGACTACTCAATTTTTGGCTCACTTCAAGGACATGTTACGCAGATTTCTCCTGATGCTGTGATGTCTGAAGAGCGGGGTCAATCACAATCGTTCTATCTTGCCCGTGTTGAAACTGATTCATCGGTTATCAACTCCCTTGACCGTAAACTGCCGATTATTCCCGGCATGCAAGCCCAGGTTGATATTGTGACGGGGCATAAAACTGTTTTGCGCTACTTATTAAAACCACTCATTGGAGTTAAAGAAAACGCCTTCCGTGAACGTTAATGGCTTCCTGATGCGAATTTTTAAAGCAGCACTAACCGTCCTAATTTCGCTTATTTTTTTTAGCGTTACTGCTAGTGCGTCTGAGCCAATGCGCTTTGAAAAAGTAGAGCGATGCAAGGGCCTTGCTTCAGATTCATCCGAAGAGGTTGATTGCGTTCGGTTACCTCAGGCTTTCAATTATTCAAGTCCAGTTATTCTGGCTTATGGTGACATTACTCGACAAAGTGATGAGCAATTTAGTGAGTTTGCGAATTCTTTTCCTCCTCAAACTATTATTATTTTTCAGAGTTTGGGTGGAGATGTGCACGGCAGCCTACGATTAGGTCAAGCAATTCGCGCGCGCGGTTTCAATACCTATATTCCTGATGCTCACTTATCTAAGGTCGACCCCAATACTTCTGGCAAGTGCTTTTCAGCATGTGCATATGCCTTTTTAGGGGGTAATTTACGGGGTGTTGACACTAAAGCCCAATACGGAGTTCATCAGTTCCGTGGTCAGGGCGCCGAAATTAGTATTGTTCAAGCGCAAAAATTATCAGCTGTATTAGCGCGCTATCTTGATTCTATGATGGTCAATCGTCAGTTATTAGACCAAGCTTTATTGACAGACCCAGGCAAGCTCAATTTGATTCCGGTAGATCTCAGGCAGGCCTGGTTGGTCGAAAATATGGGCAGAGGGTTATCTGGCAACTCTAGCTTAGCGCGTTGGAAGATAGATGTAGCATCGGGCGGGAAAAGGCTTGCTTTTGCGACTCAGAAACAAAAAAATAGTTCTGCTTCTCTTACCCTAGCATTTACCTACGTAGGAGAAAAGAAGACGCTCTCCGCTTTATTAATATTGAGACCCGATCCTTCCCTGGAGGGCAATCCTGAATGGTTGAGTAACTTTAGCGTCAAAATTCCAGTAGTAATCGATTTTGAGAGCCAAATTTACGCTGATAGCCCTAAGGGTAGGACGAATAAATATCACTATCAATTAATGCCAATAAGTAATTGGATGGGGGCAGGGCCCACCAATACACCTGGGACCCGTCAAATTTGGCTGGCTACATCCCCAGAGTTGATGGCGCGTCTCCAAGCAGCCAATCAATTCACAGTAAAGCCTTTATGGGTGAATTTACCCAAAGGATTTGATGAGCTTACGGTCTTTAGTACACAGGGCTTAAGCGATACTTTATTAGCATTGTGACAATGTTCAATATCCTAGACAAGCCATTCAATTAAGCTAGAATAAGATCATATTGACTAAGGATTTTCAGATGAATCAACTTCTCTTTTATCAAAATATTGTTGCTTTAGATCGTATTAAGCATTCCCATTTAAAGTTTATTACGCCTACCAATTTTGCATTTGTACAATCTTTTAATATCGCCCCCATTGTGCTAAGTGAGCTCGACGAAGCAGTTGGCGAATTTCCAGTTGTTTTTGTTCCATCTGGAAAAAATGAATTCATCTTAGCGGTATTAATGGATTTACGTAATGGTAATAATGCATTCGTCAAGAATGGTAAGTGGCTAGGACGATACATTCCAGCATTTATTCGGCGCTATCCTTTTATTACAATTCCAACGGCTGAAGATGCAAACCAATTCATGGTTGCTATTGATGACACTGCCCCATTCTTTTCAGATAGTACGACCAGTTTAGGCCCTGAACAAGAGGCGCATAATTTATTCGATGGCGAAGAGCCTGGCAAAATTTTGAATAGCTTCATACCATTTTTGCAGAACTATCATGCAGAGAATTTAAAAACAGCGGCGTTTTGTAAGAAAATATGTGATTTGGGATTGATTAAATCTTCTACTATCAAAACAACGGGTGTTGACGGCAAAGAATATCAACTGCAAGGGATTGGCCTGATTGATGACACTGCTCTTAGGGCATTAAGTGATCCATCTATCCTTGATTTGTTCAAGACTGGCGCGTTAATGCAAATTTACCGCCAACAATTCTCTCTTAGAAACTGTACACTTCTGTCAGAAAAGTTAACTGCCCCTGAGCTTCTTCAGGTACCCAAAAAAACGCCAGCTACTGCTGTTAAGCAACCTGTCTTATCAGCGAACTCTAAAGATGCAGCACCACTTACCTTAAAAGCTTCATCACCTAGCAAGGCAACAAGCGCAAAAGCTATGCCACAAAAAGCGTCTAAGCCAACAGCAAAGGCTCCAATTAAACCAGCTTCCAAAACCTCGACTAAGCCTAGTGCTAAATCCTCTAGGAAAAAATAGAGTTCTTTTGCTATGAGCATTAAACAATTTAACGGCGTATACGATAAAAGGGAAGATCGTATCTTGTTTAGATTTAATACTCACGATGACCAGGAGTTTCGGTTTTGGCTGACTCGTTTCATTACCAAGGGTATTTTATCGGCAGTTGATCAACTGATGCAAAAGGGGCTGGAAACAAAGCATAACTCCCAAATTGCTGAAGTTATCAAAGAATTTCAAAAAGATACGGTAGCTAAAACAACGAAGACCAATGAAAATTATTTGGGAGCCCAAAATACCCCTCTTGGCGAACATCCTATTTTAGTGTCTGCAATGAATTTCAATTTATTGGGCGATACCTTTGGTATGGATTTTAAGCTTCCCGACAACAAAACCCTGAATATTAAGTTACCTACACAGTCTATGCAAGGTATGGCTCTTTTATTGCGCAAACTCAGTGTTAATGCTCAGTGGGGAATTAGTGATGAGGCGGAGACTGCCACTTCAGGTACTGCTACGGTAGATCCGGCTGGATCAAAAACTAACGCGATCCATTAACCCTCCCTTTTTTTCGGTCCAAAGTTCTCTATTGATGGGGTATTAAGGGTGATTATGGCTTAAAAAGATATAAAATGAGCTTTAAATGAGGCTCTGCTTAGTTTTTTTATGAGTATATGTGTAAGTGCAGTTGCTGTTTACGCACCCTCTTTTTAATCTATGAAAATCTCTACAGAGCTTGCTAAACGCGTTAATCATGAATGGCCGCGCTATTTTTTCTGGATGTAAATGAGCTCAAAGTTTCAAAAACGTCATGTAGCCCCAGCTATCAAAAGCAAGAATAATCAGTCCTCAGTGGGATCTGCTTTAGGTCAGTTACCAACGGCAATATCACTACATCAGAAGGGCCTTTTTGCTCAGGCCGAGGCTATTTATTTGCAGATCTTAAATGAATCCCCAAATCATTTCGATGCTACTCAGCTATTGGGGACAATCTACGCCCAGTCAAAAAAATTTGAGCTAGCGGTTCAATTATTTTCAAAAGCGATTGCAACTAATCCAAACCATATTGCAACTTTGAATAATTTTGCTAATGCCCTTGTAGAAATTAAAAAATTTGATGAAGCATTCGAGTATTTTAAGAAAGCAATCAGCCTGAGACCAGAGTATGCTGAGGCACATAATAACCTAGGTAATGCATATCGAGCATCTCAAAAAATTGATTTAGCGATCGCCTGCTTTGAGACCGCAATTGCACTGAAGCCAGATTACATTGAAGCTCTTCATAATTGTGGTAACGCCTATAAAGAACAGAAAAGATTCCATCTAGCCATCAAATGCTATGAACAAACGATAAAACTCAAACCGGATTACGAATACTTATATGGCTTACTGTTATTTCTTAGAATGTACATCTGTGACTGGGATCAGTTTGGAGAGCGTCATGTTGAACTAATTCGTCGAATAGAGCAGGGGCAAAAAGCTTCAGCTCCTTTTGGGGTATTGGGAATGATTGACTCACCATCAATTCAACATATGTGCTCTAAAACGTATATTGCACATAAATTTCCTCTAAACCCGGTACTAGGCACGATTCCTAAGCGTCCCAAGAAAAATAAAATTCGGATTGGCTATTATTCCGCAGATTTTCATAGTCATGCTACAGCCTATCTCATGGCTGAGTTCTTTGAGTTACATAATAAAGATCAATTTGAGTTGATTGCTTTTTCATTTGGAATTGATCAGCAAGATGAGATGCATCAAAGGCTAAAAAAATCTTTTGATCAATTTATTGAAGTGCAATATAAAACGGATAAAGAAATTGCAGTCCTGAGTCGCGAATTAGAAATTGATATCGCCGTTGACTTAAAAGGATTTACTTTTGATGGGCGAACTGACATTTTTTCTTATCGAGCTGCGCCGATTCAAGTCAATTATTTAGGTTATCCAGGTACGATGGGAGCTGACTACATTGATTATCTTATTGCTGACAAAACTCTTATTCCAAAAGAATCCCAAAAATTTTATTCAGAAAAAATTGTGTATCTACCGAATAGTTATCAGGTAAATGATCGTAAAAGAGTTATTTCTAGTAGGCAATTTACGCGTGAAGAGCTTGGCCTACCGGAAAAAGGCTTTGTATTCTGTTGCTTTAACAATAATTACAAGATTACGCCAGACAGCTTTGGCCGTTGGATGCGTATATTGCAGGCTGTAGAAGGCAGTGTTCTATGGTTACTCCAAGATAATGAATGGGTGGTTGGCAATCTTCAAAAAGAAGCCCTTAAGTATGGCATTGGTCCTGATAGGCTCATTTTTGCAGAGCGCATTCCAGTTCCAGATCATTTGGCTCGACACCGCTATGCAGATTTATTCTTAGATACCTTACCATGTAATGCGCACACCACAACTAGTGATGCCCTTTGGGCAGGATTACCCGTACTAACTCTATTGGGCAAATCTTTTGCAGCAAGAGTAGCTGCTAGTCTCCTAAATGCCACAAACTTGTCAGAGCTTATAGCGAGCACTCCTGCGCAATATGAGGAGATGGCAATTGACTTCGCCAAAAATCCTCAAAAATTAGCGCAGATTAAACAAAAACTACTTGATAAGCGCTATATCAGCCCTTTGTTTGATACCCCTGTATTTACTAGGCAGATTGAAATGGCCTATACCCAGATGATGGAGCGCTATTGGGCTGATTTGGCGCCTGATCATCTTGAGGTTGTTGAAAATAATAGCCTGCCTTCGACTACATTTCCATTGGATGCTTTATTGGCGCAGGGCATGACGCTCTATAAAGAGGGTAGATATGATCAATCTCGCCTCATTTATGAGCAAATTTTAGAGCATGATCCGAATCACTATGACTCGATTCAAATATTAGGTGCTATTGCTGCACAAACCCGTAATTATGAGCAGGCAGAAGTATTTTTAGCGAAAGCCTTGGTCATGAAACCTAGCCATCTCTCTGTGCTCAATAATTACGGTTTAGTATTGAAAGAACTAAAGCAATATGACCAAGCCTTGAGCACTTTCGATAAGGCAATTAGTTTTAAGCCTGATCATGCGGATACCTACTACAACCGTGCTAATGTCTTGCTTGATATGAAGTGTTATGAAGAGGCTGTTTCTTACTACAATGATGCTATACGTATTCGGCCAGACTATGTGGCAGCATACACCAATCGAGGTAATGCGCTTCAAGAATTAGGTAGGACCCAAGAAGCGCTGGCGAGCTACGATATAGCCTTAAGTTTTAATCCAAATTCACCAGATGTTTATACTAATCGTGGGAATGCCTTAATGGCTTTTAAGCAATTTGAAGCTGCCATATCTAGCTTTGGAAAAGCTCTTGCTCTAAAGCCTGACTATGCTGAGGCATACCTAAATCGTGGCCTCGCATTTCATGAACAGAAGCAATATGAAGCAGCAATTGCTGACGATGATCTGGCTATACGATACAAACCAGATTTTCCGCAGGCTTATTACAATCGCGGTAATGCACTGATGGCGCTAGAGCGCTTCGATGAAGCGATTGAAAGTTACCAGAAGGCACTGGTTCTGAAAACAGATTATGCTGAAGCTTACAATAATTGGGGCAATGCTTTAAAAGAAAAAAACCAACTTAGTGAAGCTGATATTTGTTACGATCATGCAATTAGGATTAAGCCTGATTTTGCAGAAGCTAAAACGAATAAATCACTTGCATTGCTTTTGGCGGGCGACTACAAAACAGGCTGGGAACTATTTGAGTGGCGCTGGAAGTCTGATATTTTTAGTAAGGTGGCTGGTAAGCGAGTTTTTAAGCAGCCCCTTTGGCTTGGCGATCAAGCGATTAATAATCAAACGATTTTGTTATACCCCGAGCAGGGCTATGGTGACATTATTCAATTTAGTCGCTATGTAAAGTATGTTGCTGCTCTTGGCGCCAAGGTAATCTTGGAGCTTCCTAAGCCCTTAATAACACTCCTAAGTAATTTAGATGGAGTCTCAAGCATTGTTGAGAAAGGTAAGCCTTTGCCTGAATTTGACTTTCAGTGCCCATTGCATACCTTACCTCTATCCTTTAAAACGAATCTTGATAATATCCCTAGTCCTGGCCAATATCTTTATAGCGATACTCTTAAGGTAAAGGCTTGGCAGAAAAAACTGGGCCCTAAAATCAAGCCTCGTATTGGGCTAGTTTGGAGTAGTAGTTCAGCATTCAAGGCTGACTCAAAACGGAGTCTGACCCTATCTCAATTATTAAAAGCTCTACCGGAAGATGGGGCTGAATATATCTGCTTACAAAAAGTAATTAAGGACCAGGACCTAGAGATTCTTAAAGCAAATCCGCAAATTCAGTTTTTTGGTGATCAGTTAGAGGACTTTAGTGATACTGCGGCATTAATAGAGTGCGTAGACTTGGTGTTGAGTACTTGCACTAGCGTACCGCATTTAAGTGCTGCATTGGGAAAAAAAACATGGCTAATGATCTCGTATAACCCTGATTGGCGATGGCTATTGGACAGAGACGATAGTCCTTGGTATCAGTCTATTACCTTGTACAGGCAAGCAAAGCCACGAGACTGGGCTACCGTATTTAACAAAATTAAATTTGATCTGCTTGATTTTATTAATCGAAATTAAAACTTCTAATAAGCCTGCCAGAGCATTTGCCTTCAGTTCAGGCAAAAACAGCACGACCCCCACAGCAGCAGGAACAAACAGTAAG
>Ga0007810_1000161_pt1 | contig 20039 bp, 17 predicted proteins | sample CryBogCBE15Jun09_FD_71193 | JGI IMG/M metagenome (GOLD analysis project Ga0007810, IMG submission 71193) | Freshwater microbial communities from Crystal Bog, Wisconsin, USA - CBE15Jun09 | ecosystem: Environmental > Aquatic > Freshwater > Lake | place: Crystal Bog, Wisconsin, USA | collected...
TACAGCATGTTACACCGATGGACGATAGATTACCAAGAAGATTACCTTTTTATTAAAGCGGTTTTTGAGGAACTGTATCCCCTTAATCCTTTATTTTCGTGCTTTGATATTATCCATTTGTTGGAGAAACGCAGTGATATTTACCAGATTAACCACCAGTTGGCAGGGGTAAATTGGTACAGGAACCACTTAGATGATCTGAAAACCGTTTCTGCCGCGCAAACAAAAATACCCGGACAGGCATTATGACACAAAATAAATTAGCATCGCTCCAGTCAACGGCATTAAAAGTTAGGGAACATATCATCGGCATGTCAACCGGCGGCGGCTGTTTTATCGGCGCATCGCTTTCCTGCGTGGAACTGGTGGTGTACCTTTACAGCGAATTTTTAAATGTTGACGCCGATAACGTAAAAAATCCCGACAGAGACTACCTCTTCTTGTCAAAAGGGCACGATGTGCCTGCCTTGTATAGCACGTTGGGCGAGTTGGGCTTTATTGACCTTGCCAGGTTAAAAAACCACTTGCTCACCAACGATTCTATCTACTGGCACCCCAACCGTAATGTTGCCGGTGTGGAGTTTCATTCAGGCTCTTTGGGCCACCTGCCTTCCGTTGCTGCTGGCGTGGCATTGGATTGCAAATTAAAAGGAGAACCCAACCAAGTTGTGGTAATAACGGGTGATGGGGAGTTGAACGAAGGCACCGTTTGGGAAACCATATTGGTAGCCAACGCCTATAACTTAAACAACCTTACCATTATCGTTGACCGTAACCAGTTTCAGGCCAATATAAGAACCGAAGACCTTATTCCTCTGGAGCCTTTGGTGGATAAGTTTAAAGCTTTTGGCTGCGAGGTGCAACGGATAAACGGACACGACTTTACCGCCATACACAATGCCTTAAAAGGCATACCCTATAGCGAGAACAAAGTAAATGTTATTATTGCAGACACTGTTAGGGGCAGGGGTTTGCCAAGTATAGAAGCAAGGGCCGACAGGTGGTTTTGCACCTTTACCGAAAACGAAACCAAGCAATTGCTGGAGGAACTGCATGGGCATTCAAACGCCTTTATTGAATCAGAAACTTTAATAGTACGATAGATGGGTTATGAAGAACTGCTGTTGCAAACAGCGCAGGATGATGAACGCATAATTGTAATGACGGCGGAAAACAGGGCTTTGGTACGCAACATGCCCAAAAACCTTGGCAGCCGGTTTATTGACACTGGTATAACCGAACAAACCATGATAGGCATGGCTGCTGGCCTTGCGTTGCGTGGGCGTGTGCCGGTGGTACATGCCTTGGCTCCGTTTTTAACCATGCGGGCGTTTGAGTTTATTCGTACAGATGTAGGGATAGCGCACCTACCCGTTAAGTTAAGCGGGTTTATACCAGGCTTTTTAAGCGATGGCAACGGCCCCACCCACCAAGCGATAGAGGATGTATCTATCATGCGGGGTATACCCGGCATGGAGGTGTACTGCCCGGCTGATGAGGACGATTTGGTAAAAATGCTACCTGCCATTTGGGCAAACCCCAACCCGGCTTATGTGCGCATAAACCACAAAAAAGGCAGTTATACCCACGCGCCGTTTGAGCCTGGCAAGGCCGAAGTGATCAGCGAAGGCAAGCATATAACTTTTTTAGTGTATGGCATGCTACTGGATAATGTGTTGGCTGCCAAAAATATATTGGAGGCTGATGGTGGTGTTGAAGGTTTATCGGTGGGTGTGGTTAACATGCGCACCCTAAAGCCAGTGGATGAAGCCGTAATTATAAATGCAGTGCGCAACAGCGAAGTGATAGTAGTGGTGGAAGACCATTTTGCCACGGGTGGCCTGTACACGATTGTAGCCGAAACTTTGCTTAAGCACAAGCTTACCGCATCGGTACTGTCATTGGCCCTAGATAAATGGTTTAAGCCGGGCCTGCTGAGCGAGGTGCTGGAGTTTGAAGGCTTTACCGCAGAAAAAATAGCCCATAAAACAAGGGCATTTTACAGTACGGAAACTGCAGGCAACACTGTATTGTAAACAAGAGGAGCCTGTACAGGCATCTAACAAAAAAGTTTTTCCCTTTTTGGGCACAGTTCATAAATAAACATATCACGTATATGCCAAATAAGATTGCTTTTAACGAAGATTACCCGGTTATAACGGAGAGTAACAAGTTGTACGAGCGTGCGGTGCAGATAATGACGCCTGTTACCCAAACCTTGGCCAAGGGGCCGGGCCAATACATAAACGGTGTAGCCCCAAAATATGTTAAGCGGGGACTGGCAGCGCATGTATGGGATGTAGACGGCAACGAATACATAGATTACAATATGGCGATAGGGCCCCTTTCCCTAGGTTATTGTTACCCTAAAGTAGATGAAGCCATAAAGGCGCAGCTGCAAGACGGTATTACATTCTCGCTCATGCATGAGTTAGAGGTTACCTTGGCGAGCCTGATACACAAAATTATACCCAATGCCGAGGCGATACGCATTAGTAAAACCGGCGCAGATGTTACCAGTGCCGCCGTTAGGGTGGCAAGGGCATTTACCGGCAGAAAAAAAATATTGTGCTGCGGCTACCATGGCTGGCACGACTGGTATATTTCCGTAACTAGCCGCAACAGCGGTATACCAGAGGAAATACAGGCACTTTCTGCCACCATAGATTTTAATAACATCCAATCTGTAAAAGATGCTTTGGATGAAGATACAGCGGCCGTGATATTGGAACCGTTTGTGTTTGAAGCCCCCAAGGATAATTTTTTACAAGAGTTGAAAGCGGTGTGCGAAGCCAACGGAACACTGTTGATATTTGATGAAATGTGGACAGGCTTCCGCATTGCCATTGGCGGTGCGCAGGAGTATTTTGGCGTAAAACCAGACCTGGCCTGTTATTCAAAAGCATTTGCCAACGGTATGCCTATATCACTGCTAACCGGCAGAAAAGACGTGATGAGCTTGTTTAACGAAGATGTGTTCTTCTTTACCACCTTTGGTGGGGAGGCTCTTTCCCTGGCAGCAGCCGTAGCGACAATCGAAGAAATGATTGACAAAAATGTACCTGCATACCTTGCGGAAAAGGGCGCTTTGTTAAAAAATGGCTATAATGCCATCGCCGAAGAGCTAGGCATCAGCCATTATACCAAGTGTGTGGGCTACGATTGCCGCTCCCTCATCACCTTCGATGCTTTGGCTGGTAATCCGCTGGAAGTTAAATCGTTCGTTCAGCAGGAGTTGATTAAGAAAGGCATATTATGGTCTGGTTTCCATAACATGAGTTACAGCCATACCGACGAGGACATAGCGTATACTTTAAAAGCATATCGTGCGGTGTTAGCATTGTTGAAAGACGCAGTGGACAAAAAGGAAGTTACTAGTTTGCTAAGGGGCAAACCTGTTGAAGCGGTATTTAGAAAGGTAAGCAACTTTAATACCAAGCCGGTTGTTAAAGCGTAGAAAGGTGGAACGCGTGGGGGTAAAGGGTTGGAGTAAAAAGGCTCACGGTCAAGCAAGATCAGAGCAGTCGGGCGATAAAGCCATAAATTTTTAAGAAGCATCCGTTTAAAACAGGTGAAAGTTGTAATAAGGCAGATAGCGGCATGGTCCCTGTATTTTTGTATTACGCTTTCAACCCAAAAATAGGATATGAGTCTTTTCTCTCTCGAAAATAAAACCGCGATTGTAACTGGGGCCCGCGGCCTGCTGGGCAAGCAGCATTGTGCGGCATTGGCAGAGGCAGGTGCCAATGTAGTGGTGGCCGATGTTAACGAAGAGGCCTGCAAAACAGTTGCCGCATCGCTAGGGGCAAACCATTTTGCAGTTGGGTTTGACGTAACCAGTGCAGAGTCAATCGAAAACGCCAAACAGCGTATTTTGGCAAAATATGGCCGTATTGATGTTTTGGTAAACAACGCAGCCATTAACGATATGTTTGAAAACCCTGCGTTGGCCGGTACCCAAAGCATGTTTGAAAACTACCCGCTGGAAATGTGGGATAAGTCTTGGCGTGTAAACGTAAGCGGTGTGTTTCTCTGCTCGCAGATATTTGGTAAGGTGATGGCCGATAACGGCGGTGGAAGCATTATTAATATTGCCTCCACCTACGGAATTGTAGCGCCCGACCAAACCATTTATAAAAACGAAGCCGGGGAGCAAACTTTTTTTAAATCGCCCTCATACCCTGTTACTAAATCTGCAGTAATTGGGTTTACCAAGTTTTTGGCATCTTACTGGGGTGTTAAGAATATACGGGTGAACACCCTTTCGCCGGGTGGTGTAGAAAACAGCCAGGACGAGTTTTTTAAGCAAAATTATGCAAACAAAACCTTGTTAAAGCGCATGGCCTCCCCCACCGATTATAAAGGGGCCATCGTTTTTTTGGCAAGCGATGCATCTGCTTATATGACTGGAGCAAACCTTGTTGTAGACGGTGGCTGGACGGCCATTTAAATTAACTAGCATGCCCAACAGCGCACTACAAGAAAAAGCACGCAAAATAAAAATATTGTTTACCGATAACGACGGCGTATTAACGGATAACGGCGTTTATTACGGTGAAACAGGGGAGGTGTTGAAACGTTTTTCCATACGCGATGGGATGGGGGTTGAGCGGTTGAGAAAATTGTGTGGCATTAGCACTGGCATAATAACCGGTGAAAATTCGCCCTCGGTTAAAAAACGCGCTGAGAAATTGGCTATCATAGACCTGCATTTGGGCATTAAAGATAAAGTTGGCCTATTGCAGGATATTGTACAGCAAAAAGGCATCACGGCCGACGAAATTGCCTACATAGGCGACGATGTGAACGACCTGCAGATTATTGAAAAGATAGGCTTTTCTGCATGCCCGGCTGATGCCATGCCGCAAGTACTAGCGGTGGTTGACTATATTTGCCAAAATAAAGGGGGGTATGGCGCTTTTAGGGAGTTTGCAGAGTTGATTATAGCGTTAAACAACGATTAACCTGCGCAAACCCACTTGGCCTTACTGTTTTTTGGCGCAAAAAAAATAGATTTTTTTTCTGATTGCTTAACATATAAAAACTGAACCGGTATGAAAAAAATACAGATAAAAGAGAACAGAAGCATTGGCGAGGGTGAACCCGTTTACATTATAGCCGAGATTGGGATTAACCATAACGGCTCATTGGAAATTGCAAAAAAATTGATTGATGAAGCCGCAGCTGCAGGCTGTGACGCCGTAAAATTTCAAAAACGCACGCCCGAGCTTTGTACCCCAAAGGACCAATGGCATATTATGCGTGAAACGCCTTGGGGCCAAATGAGCTATATTGACTACCGCCACAAGGTAGAATTTGGTTATGACGACTATGCTGAAATTGACCGTTACAGTAAAGAAAAAGGCATTGATTGGTTTGTAAGCTGCTGGGATGAGGAAGCGGTTGATTTTATTGAGCAGTTTAACCCTGTGTTGTACAAGTTTGCCTCTGCATCGCTCACCGACCATGCGTTGATTGAAAAGGTAAAGAACCTTAACAAGCCGTACATTTTGTCTACTGGCATGAGCACTATGGTAGAAATTGAGCAGGCCGTGGATAAATTTGGCACCGACAACCTGCTGATTGCACACTCTACATCGGCCTACCCATGCCAACCTAGGGAGCTGAACCTGAAAATGATACATACGCTGGGTGCGTTGTACCCCCAAACGCCCATTGGTTACTCGGGCCACGAAACAGGTTTAGCCACCACCGTGGCAGCCGTGGCTATGGGTGCTACTTTTGTAGAAAGGCACTTTACCTTAGACAGGGCCATGTGGGGTAGCGACCAAGCCGCATCTGTTGAGCCACAAGGTATGCAGCGCTTGGTGAGGGATTTAAGGGATATTGACCTTGCTTTGGGCGACGGCGTTAAAAAAGTGTATGACAGTGAGTTGGGGGCCATGAAAAGGCTTAGAAGAGTAGTTACACCAGTAAACAGCTGATTATAGTTATGGGCAACATTGTATATTATACCACGTCTATCTTGGTTTTAAGCGTGTTTGTGTTTATTTTTTTGGAGCGTAAATACCCTTACCGCAAGGGGCTGAAGGTTTTTAGGGAGGGTTTTTGGGTGGACCTGATATGGTATACTTTTGTGCAGAGTTATTTTTTGCAGATTATAATTTTCGCTTGGATATTGTATCCGTTGAGGCAGCATTATTTGGCAAACTTTAATTTTGTAACCAACTGGCCCATTGTATGGCAGGTATTGTTTTTTTTGGTTACCCACGATTTATACATTTATTGGTTTCACCGTTGGCAGCACCACTCTAAAATACTGTGGAAAACCCACGAGGCGCACCATAGTAATAAAGAGGTTGACTGGCTGGCCGGTACCCGCAGCCACAGTGTAGAAATTTTGATAAACCAAACCATAGAGTACGCACCCATTATTTTATTAGGTGCCAACCCTATTGTTATACCGATTAAAGCATTGATTGATGCTGTTTGGGGTATGTACATACACTCCAATATTGATATTAAAAGCGGTAAGCTGCAATACATCATCAACGGGCCAGAAATGCACCAATGGCACCATGCCGACCAGCGGGAAGTGTTTTATGCCAATTATGGTACCAAGTTTGCCATTTGGGATTGGATGTTTGGCACGGCCTACCTACCTAACAAAAAACCGATGCGCTTTGGGTTATACTATAAATTTCCCAAAGACTATTTTCTCCAGCACTTATACATGTTTAAAAAGGTTGATGAAGACAAGCTGTTGGAAAATAAAACGTTCAGGGCTTATTATGAGCTGAGGCCAAAGCTGTTTAAGTTTTTAGGCCTTATTAAAGAAGGGCAAACCTTTAGTGCTGAGGAGCCCGTTATGGAACAAAAGCCAAACCAAGCCCTGGCAAAAGAATTAAATTAACGACTATGGCTTGGATATACCTTTTTATTGCATCGCTGTGTGAAATTGTGTGGACCTTTTGTATAAAATTCCTGAGTTTTAAAGAAATCGGCACGATTAAATGGCTTCGCTTTTTTGAAGAGCCGGCTAAAAACTTGTTGATATTGGCACCGCTTGGCGGCTATCTGGCCTTTGGGGGTGCCAATATTGTTTTCTTTTCAATGGCCATTAAGCAAATACCGGCCTCTACGGCAATGGCTGTTTGGCTAGGGGTTGCATTGATTGGTGTTAAATTGGTGGATATTTTTGTGTTTAAACAACCCTACAATATTCAGCAATTTGTGTTTTTTGGGTTAATATTAATAGGGGTTATTGGTTTAAAGAGGGATAGTGCGGCGTAACAATAATTTCTGAAAACATAAAAGGCCTGTGTTTGCATAAAAGCGTACACAGGCCTTTTCTTTTCAATCAATCCAATCTTTCTAACCGAGAGTTTATCTAATGCATGGCATCTGCCATGCTAACCTTGCTTTCTTTTTTACCTTTTACCACAAGCACAATGGGCACGCATATTAAGAACATAATGCCCAAAAACAGAAACACATCCATATACGATAATACAGCGGCTTGTTTGCTAACGCCGTAGTCAAGTATGGTATAGGCCTTTTGTAGCGAATTGGCTGGTGTAAAGCCCTTGGCCATAAAGCTATGCTGCAGCCCAACAACCCTGTTTTGAACGTAGGGGTTGTTAACGTCCATATGGCTAACCAGGCTGTTGCGGTGTACCTGTACCTGCGATGCCATATAGGTAGTTATAAGTGCTATACCGAACGAACCCCCCAGTTGCCGCATCATACCGGTAAATGCCGCACCCTGCCCTATTTGCTGGCCTTTTAGGGTTGATAGCGATAACATGGTGATGGGTATGAATAAAAACCCCATGCCCACACCGCGCAAAATCAGCATCCAGAAAAAGTCTTTTTCGGCGGTGTCAGGCGTCATGATCTTATACCCCCAAAAGGTGAATGCAAAAAATATAACCATACCCAAAGCCACCATATATTGGTGCGGGGCGCCTTTTTGCAGCAACTGGCCAATTAGAGGCATCATAAAGGCCGTGGTTAGGGCAGCAGGCACCATCAACATACCTGCTTGCTCGGCCGTCCATCCCAAAGTGGTTTGCGTGTACAGTGGTATAATAAATGTTGAGCCGTATAACCCAAAGCCCATGATAAAAGATAGGATGGTACCCACCCTTAAGTTGCCGTTTTTAAGTACCCGCAGTTCCACTATCGGGTTGCGGAAGGTTAGCTGCCGCCAAATGAAAAAGAAAAACCCGAAAAATGACATGATTGTTAATGTAAGAATGGGCTTGCTGTTAAACCAGTCATCGTCCTGCCCCTTCTCCAATACGTATTGCAAGGAACCAACGGCAATTGCCAGTAATGCTATGCCAATCCAGTCAACATCCCTCGCGGCACTTTTTTCACCGTATTTGGGGCTTCTTACAAAAATAAGGGTTAGCAATGCGGCCGTGATACCGATGGGTATGTTGATATAAAATATTAAAGGCCAAGAAAAGTGGTCTACAATGTAACCACCCAATGGTGGCCCCAAGGTTGGGCCAACAATAACCCCCATGCCATATATAGCCTGGGCCATGCCACGTTTTTCAACTGGGTAGCTTTCTGTGATAATGGTTTGTGATGTTACCAGCAAAGCACCACCGCCCACACCTTGTAAAAACCTAAATGCTACCAACTCCCATATTCCGTGGGAGTTACCACATAAAAATGAGCAAACCGTAAAAATGATGATAGAGGCGGCAAAATAATTCCGCCTGCCAAACTGCCGGGCTAACCAGCTTGTCATGGGTATTATAATAACGTTGCCTATGGCATAGGCCGTTATTACCCAGGCAACTTCGGTTGTGCTTACACCCAGCGACCCCTTCATGTTTGGCAACGCCACGTTTACAATGGTGGTATCCACTATTTCAAGCAAGGCGCACATGATGGCAGTAATGGTAATAATTACCCGCCGCGCCCCATATTCAACCAATGAGTTTTGTTGTACCATAAAAACCCCTCCCTACGCAACTGCCCCATCTGCCCCCCTAAAGAGGAGGCTTATAAGCAGCGTTGATTTATTTTAGCGTAATTAGAAAATAATGTTTCCAGAATATTTTCCATCTCCTTAAAATGCTCTTTCTTGTTACCCAAGCAAAATTAATGGCCTTATTTGCCCAGTTTTTTGGGCTTGGGGCTAAATATGCACGTTTGCAACCACGTTCATGCCGGGGCGCAATTGTTTAAGTAAGCTATCCGTTTGGTTGTCAAATTCAATTTTAACTGGCAGCCTTTGTACCACTTTAACAAAGTTGCCGCTTGAGTTGTCTGGGGGCAGCAATGCAAACCTGGCGCCGGTAGCTGCTGCAAACGATGTTAGCTTGGCCTTAAATTCGTGGCCTGCAAATGCGTCAACAGTAACGGTAACTTCCTGCCCAACTTTCATGCGGTCAAACTGTGTCTCTTTAAAGTTAGCCACTACCCAAAGTTCATCATTCAATACAATGCTAAAGTATGATTGGCCCGCGGTTACAAACTGGCCCGGTTGAATATTTACTTTCGATACGAGCCCGTCTTCTGGCGCAGTTATAACCGTGTACGAAAGGTTAAGCTTTGCTTCGTCCACATCAACCTGCCGCTGTTTTATTGTAGCGCTGGCAACTGCCACCTGTTGGGAGGTAGCATTGGTTTGCGATTTTACGGCAGTGGTTTGGTTGGCTGCTTGCTTGCGCTGCTCAACCATAACCTGCAATTGGCGCTCGGCAGTTTGCTTGGCTGCCAAAGCCTGCTCGTATTGTTGCTGCGTGATGGAGTGGTCTTTTATAAGGTTTGCATAGCGCTCATAGTCTTGGGTGGTGCGCCAAACATTTACTTTGGCGGTTTCAATTTGCGCATCAATGGTAGCCACATTGGCTTGGTAAGTGGCAATATTTACCTGGGCTGCACTTGTGGTAGCCTCGGCCGCACCAAGGCTGCTTTGTGCTGTTGCCAGTGCAGCTTGGGCTTGTTCAACCTTTAGCGCATAGTCCCTGTTGTCTAATACTACCAGGGTGTCGCCTTTTTTAACCCGTTGGTTATCTTTTACCCTAACTTCCAAAACGTATCCTGATACGCGTGGTATTACTGGACTGATATTGGCCTCAATTTGGGCATCGTCGGTTTCTTCGTGATGCTGGCCATACGTGTATTTGCTGTAGCCAAACCACCCCCCGCCTATTAGCAATATCGCCAGTACGATTAGGAAGGTTTTATTGGTTTTTTTTGCTGGTGCCTCTGGTGTTTGTGTAGTCTCTGCCATAAAAATATGTTTAAACGTTGGTAATATGTGGTTTTAGTTATTTGTTGGTTTATCAGTTAAAATACCGGCGGCCTGCATAAGCCGGTTGTACGCTAATACAGCGTCGGCCTTGGCAAAAGCGTAATTTAGTTTTGCCTGTAGTTGGGCCACATCTGCATCCAGTAGGTCGGTTGTGGTGGCCAGGGTATTGGTATACTTGTTTTTGGTAATCTTATAATTTTCCTGCGCCTCATCAATGGCTTTTATATATACGTCTATTTTTTTCAGGCTCAACAGGTAGGTTTGGTAGGCTTGGTTAACTTGGTAGCGCATGTTGTCACCCAGCAGGTCCTCGTTGGCTATCAGTTGGTTTTCCTGCGCTTTCGCTTCGGCTAGCTTGGCCTTGGTTTTCCAAATGGACGAAAGGCTGTATTTAACGCCAATGCCCGCATTAACAGCGTTGGTAACGCTGAGAAAACCCGGTACGTCAAGGGCAATGTAGCCGCCACTTAATGCTACCGATGGGTAGTATTCGGCGTTTACGGTTTTAATATTAACGCCTGCGGCTTTTTTGCGCAGCATTAATGCCTGCATGTCTTTTCGGTTTTGGAAGCCCTGTTGCTCGTAGTCGTCAATTGACTTCAGCTCGCTTGCCGACACAATGCTGGCACTGTCCGTTGCCAGTTCAGTGGCCTCCGGTAAACCCAGCAGCAAGTCCATATTTACATTCGCCAGCTTCCAATTGTTTTCTGCATCCAATAAAGAAAGCTCCACATTGGATGTTTGCAGCTGAACCTTTAACAAGTCATTCCTTGCCACAACGCCGTTCTTTTCCAGGTTTATAAAATCGCTTTCGCGCTGGCGGCTTTGTTCTAGGTTTTCTTGCACCAGGTTAACGGCTGCCTTGGCTTTGTACAGGTTAATATAGGCGCCGATAATATTGATGATAACATCTCCACGGTCGTGCGCGGAATCAAGTTTGGATGCCTGTAATAAGTATTTGGCCGACTCGATGCCATATTTAACCTTGCCGCCGGAGTATAGGTTGTACGATGCATTTAAAATACCGTACATGGCCTGTGATACCGAGGGGGTTCCACCGCCACCCGTGCCACCGCCCGAGCTGTTGCTGGATTTAAGGCTTATGTTAGGGCTGTTTACCCGCAGGTACGACCCACTAACGCTAACATCTGGCAGGCGCCTGTCATACGATTCCTGTAACATAGCAGTAGCCTGGTCAATTCTTGCCTGGCTGCTTTTTAACTGTTTGCTGTTTTTCAGGCCCAGCTCCACGGCCTCATTAAGCGTTATAGCCTTTTTTTCCTGCGCCAGCAGTGGCTGCACGGCTACTGTGCAACAAGTTAGCGCAATGGCTGTTAGTATCAATTTATGCTTCATAAGTCAATATTGCTTTAAACAAGGTTTTTATGTGTATACTTAATTTGCGTTTTACCAGGGTTTCAAATGCTGCATCGGGCATATCCTGTAGGTTATGCGCATCCTTATAATAATCAAGGCTTACCATTGTTTGTGCTACGGTACCAATCATGGTGTTCAGCATCATCACTACATCTACCGTCTTTTTAAACACCTCTTTTTTTTGGCCTTCTTTTATCAGTTCGGTAATAATGGCAATGTTTCTTTTTTTGTAGTTGTTCACAATCTCAATAATCATCTGGTTTTTATTGAGTATTTGCTCGTAAAACAAAATACGGTAAAATTTTTGCCTGTCCATTACGCGCTCAATGTGGTCGTCAATCAACACGTTTACTTTTTGCAGCGGCCCCAGCAGCGTGTCTTTAAGCAAGGTTTCCACGCGCATTATTATATGGCCCATCCGGTATTCAAAAAGGGCTTCCATTAATTTTTCCTTGGACCGGAAATAGTATGATATCATCGATACGTTCACCCCTGCCTCGTCGGCTATGTCCCGTACCGAGGTGCCGTCAAATCCCTTTAACGCAAAAAGCTCCTCGGCGGTTTTAAGTATCTGAAATTGTTTTTCTGTATAGTTAATCATAGCCACTCACCCAATGAGAACACAAAATTAAACAAACGTTTAATTAAAACAAGTATTTGTTTAATTTTTTTTCCAAAATTTAAGGTTGCTCATTTTAAAGAAGGGTAGCTTTTTAAGGCCCCATGAGGTATCGGCTGTAAAAAGTTTAGCCCTGGTATACTTTCGGCACCCGGTAAAAAAATAGCATCGTTTAACCGGTTTGTTGCAATTTTTAGTGTTTATATTTAATACGTAAAAATTTAGCATGAGTAACGACGTGATACTGCAGATAAGCAACCGCATTAAGCAAAAGCGCAAGGAGGGGAAAATAACCTTACAGCAGCTTGCCGAGTATGTGGGCGTAACCAAGGGCCTTATTTCGCAGATTGAAAACAGCCGGACCATACCGTCTTTGACGGTATTATTAAGCATCATTAAGGCGTTGAATGTTGACCTGAATGATTTTTTTGAGAATTTGGACGTGTCGGACAGTAAGGAGCCGGTGGTCATCAGGGCCAGCCAGCACCATATGGTGGAAAAAGAGTATACCAATGGCATATATTATTACCGCATAACCTCATTTAAGCACCAGGGCAAGCTGGTGGATGTGGTACTGCACAAGCAGGAAAAAAATGCCAAAAAGGGCTATGTGGCAACCCAGGCACACGAGCTTAATTATATGTTGAAGGGTAAGGCGCAGTACACCATTGAGGGTAAAAAGTACGATTTAGAGCCCGGGGATGCATTTTATTACGATGCCCGCAAGCCCCACCTTACCAAGTGCACCAGCGATGAGCCTTATGAAATGGTGGTGCTGTATTTTTTTGATGAAGAATAGCATTGTTTTGGATGCCAATAATTAAACAATTACAGAAAATTCTATTGTAAGTATTTTGTGTTAATGTATAGTTACGCTAAATTTAAATTATTGTTAACTACACAAAGTATACAATTACTTAACTTTTAGTTAATTTAACATTCTCTTAAGGGCACGTGTTTGTGAATAGTTTTGCCGCCTAAAACTAACTATTCATGAAGCAGCAATTTACTTCAATTCTAAGGGTTTGTACGCTAAGCGCGGCAGCCCTTTTCTTTGTTGTGCTGTTGCACGCACAGGGCTTGTTTTTGGTTAAAGGGCGCGTAACAGATGCCACAACCAAACTTCCCGTAGTTGCGGCAACCATTTCCAGCAAAGGTTCGTCCAAAAGCGTTGTCACTGATTTTGATGGTGTGTTTACCATTCAAACGCAGAAAGGCGATGTACTAACAATTAGCTATGTTGGGTATAAAAACCTAACTGCCACAGTAGCCAACCAAGATTTTTTGGAGTTGGCAATCACTCCGGCTGCAGGCAACCTTACTGATGTAGTTGTAACGGCCACAGGTATTAGGAAAGAATCTAAAAGGTTGGGTTACGCCGTGCAAACGGTTGACGCGTCAGCCTTTACCCAAGCTAGGGAGGCCGACCCCATCAATTCATTAAAGGGTAACGCTGCAGGCTTGGCTATCAATATCAATTCTGAGATTGGCCATTCTCCAGACGTAATCATCCGCGGTGAGAATAGCTCAAACGACAGACCTTTGTTTGTGGTTGACGGTGTTTCGATCAGTTCTGACACTTACAACATCAACCCAGACGATATTGAAACTTTTACCGTACTGAAAGGGCCAAATGCCGCTGCATTGTATGGCTTCCAAGGTAAAAACGGTGCCATCATTATTTCTACAAAAAAAGGCACTAAAGATAAAAGGGGTTTGGCTGTTGGGTTTAACTCAAGCACACAGTTTAACAAAGGCTTTATTGCATTGCCTAAGTACCAAGACACATACGGCCCTGGCGACAACGGCCAATATGCTTACGGTGGCGGTGGTTCTGGCCCAGGATCTTATTTTGGTAGCGGCGCAGTTGGCGTTGGTAACAACGACTACGACTACGACGTTTGGGGCCCACAATTTAGGGGCCAGTTGTTGCCCCAATACGATGGAGCTTACGACCCAACCCAAACATATACCACTACGTATGCTGACGGTAGCACCTACAAAGGACACGTTAAGCCAACCGCTTGGGTAGCAAGAGGCAAGGATAACCTTAAAAACTTTTTGCAAACTGGTATACTGTCTTCAAACAGCGTTTCCGTTAGCTCGTCTACCGAAAAAACCGATATGCGTTTCTCAGTTGGTAACACCTACCAACAAGGTATTGTGCCGAACACACAATTGAACAACGGTAACTTTACTTCTAGCATCATCCACAGGTTTAACGACAAATTGTCTTTTACCAGCTATATCAACTACAGCCGGCAGTCTACGCCTAATGTTCCCGATGTTAACTATGGCCCTAACAGTATCATTTACAACATTATTATATGGGGTGGTGCAGACTGGGCGATTAACGACATGAAAAACTACTGGCAGCCTGGTAAAGTAGGTATTCAGCAGAAATACGAAGAGTATTATAGGTATAACAACCCTTATTTCATGAGCTATGAATGGTTAAGGGGCCACTACCAAAACAATGAATATGGCTATATTTCATTGAATTACAAAGCCAACAAAAATTTGGATTTCCAGTTTAGGCCAAGTATGACTGCCTATGACATGTTAAACTCTGAAAAATTACCTTACTCAGCTACTGTTTATGGCAGGCCTTTGCACATGGGTGATTACAGGGAAGACAGGCGCTCATTATTTGAGTCAAACGTTGATGCCCAAGTTAGGTATCACAAAAGCTCCATCTTGGGTTTCTTAGATTTCCAAGCGTTGGGCGGCGGAACTGTTAGAAGTTTCAAGTTTAACTCAGACTTTACTTCTACCAACTACCTGAACGTGCCTGGTATTTATTCATTCTCCAACTCCTTGAACCCATTAACGGGTAGCAGCTTCCATTCAGACATGAAAGTGCTGAGTGCTTATTATTCAGTTGACCTTGGTTATAAAACATATTTGTCTGCCAACGTTACCGGCCGTGTGGATAAATCTTCTGCTTTACCAGCCAATGGGGATAGCTATTTTTACCCATCTTTTAACGTAGCTTCAGTTGTAACCGACTATATTAAATTGCCTTCTGTAATTTCTTACTTAAAAATCAGGGGTTCTTACGCAGAAAGCAAAAGCGGTGGTACCAATGCTTTCTTTTCTCCTAACGTAGGTTCTACACCTGCTGGTAGCTATGGTTATACTTGGGCTTCACCTTATGGCGGCCCTAGCTACAGGTTTTCTCAACCTTACAGCTTAAACCCCACTTATACCAGCCAAAATAGCGCTGTTTATAGCGACCAAACAGTTAGTACTAACATACAAACTGAGGATAGGCAAGCTACTGAATTTGGTGTTGATATTCGTTTGTTCAACAACAAATTGGGCTTGGATGTTACCCATTACCACTATAAAAACACTGGTATTGTTAACAAAGGTACCTCTGATGCCTCTGGTTATTCTTCTTACCTTACCAATGGTAACGTGTATTCGAACGACGGTTGGGAAGCTGTGTTAACCGCCCACCCTATTCAAAGTAAAACTGGTTTGAACTGGACCGTTATCACCAACTTCTCTACTTACGTAAGGAAGTGGGTTAACGATGCTAACCCCAATAATTATTCAAAAAATGGTGAAAGGGTTGACTTAGTGTACGGCAATGCTTTTGTAAGAACACCGGATGGTAAAATGGTAATTGACCCAGCTTCTGGTGTTTATACCCGTTTTTCTGACTTAGGTGTTTCCGCTAAGAAAATATTTGGCCATGCAGATCCTGATTTCCAGTGGGGTGTTGTGAACACATTTACATACAAAGACTTTGGTCTACGTTTTCAATTTGATGGTATGGTTGGTGGTGTGTTAGAAGATTATGTACGTAAGAAAACCTTGCAAGGTGGTCGCCATATTGAAAGCGCGGTTGGTGCTTTGGGTGCTGCAAGGCCTTCTGACGAAGCAAATTTGGCTGCTTACACAGGCGATGGTGTTAACTTAACTGGTGCACCAATTATGCTTGACCCTATAACTGGTGTAATTACCAATTATAAGAGCCTTACCGTTTCTCAAAACACTACAAAAAGCCAGGTACAACCTTTCGTTACCAGGGAAGCTAGCATACCAGACCTAGATATCATTAAGAAAACTTATGTAAAATTGAGGGAAGTTGCATTTACCTACAATTTGCCTGAGAAGATGTTTGGCACTAACTCTTTCATCCGCAAAGCAACCGTATCATTGGTTGGTAGAAACTTGCTGTACTTTTTCCCCAACAAGTACAAAGATGTTGACGTAGACCAATATACGCAAGACGGCGGTTCGGGCTTACAAACCCCTACTACACGCAGCTATGGTGTTAATATCAATCTTTCTTTCTAAACTCCATCAAAGCAAAAAAAATGAAAAATTTCAAATCCATATTAACAGCTGTTCTTGCGGTCATCCTGTTGGCCTCTTGCAACAAAAAAATAACGGAGTACCGGACAGATCCGAACAATCCTACCAGCGTACCCCCCAGCTTGATCTTAGGCACTGTACTTATTGACGTGGCTGGCAACGGCGGTGCAGGTTCCTTGAGTGGTATTAACTCATGGGATAACGTGCATACTTGGAACCAGTACCACTGCCAAAACTATGACTACTACGGAAACAACATCTATTCTTGGACCAACGGTTCTTTCGACCCATACTTGGTATTGAAAAACGTGGTGCAAATGGAAACAGAAGCCACAAACAGGGGCGCAGGTTCTGTGAACCCTTACGAGGCCGTAGGTAAATTTATCCGCGCCTACTATTACTATAATTTAACATCATTTTTTGGTGATGTGCCACAAGCCCAAGCGTTAAAAGCCGGTGCCAATTCTACACCTGCTTACACACCGCAAAAGCAAGTATTTCAGTATATTTTGAACGTGCTTGATAGCGCAAATACTGATTTTGCAGCGCTGATAGCCAACAATGATAATTCATTGTCAAGCAGCCAAGACCTATTTTATGCTGGCGATCTTACCAAATGGCAAAAATGTGTTAACTCATTTAAGCTCAGGGTGTTGGTTGCTTTAAGCAATAAGTCTTCTGATGGTGATTTGCAGGTGGCTACACAGTTTGCCAACATCGTAAACAACCCCGCAAAATACCCAGTGTTTACTAGCACAGGTGATGATTTGCAGTTTGTTTATAACCCCGGCGGCGGTAACATTTATGTTACTTACCCTTTTAACCCGAGCAATTTCGGTTCTATCGCGTTACGTTTCAACATGGCCAAAACATATGTTAGTGCGCTTACTACCATTAACGACCCGCGTGTTTTCATCACCACCGAGCCTGCTTGGGCTTTGGCCGGCAGCGACCCCAACCCAGCACAATTTCAATATTTTGCAGGTGCTAGCACCGGCGAGCCTCTTGCAACCATGTATGGTAATGCCAATGCGGGTAAATACTCGCTCATTAACAGGTACCGTTACTACTCTAATTTCACTGGTGAGCCGAATGTATTGATTGGCTACAAGGAATTGTGTTTTAATATCGCCGAAGGTATTGCACGTGGCTGGGCTACCGGCAATGCAGAAACCTATTACAAAACAGGTATAAATGCTTCGATGGCGTTTTATGGTATCGATACCACCAAAACAAGCTTTACTACCCATTTTCTGCCTCCAGGTAATAACTCTGTAACACAAACTGTTGCATATCCTTTTACTTTCAGCTTTGCAAATTATTATGCACAACCAGCTGTTAAGCTGTCGTCGTCGTCTTCTACAGCAATCAGCCAGATAGTTTTGCAGAAATATATTGCAATGTTCGAAAACTCCGGGTACGAGGCTTATTATAACGCGCGCCGCACAGGTGTTCCTCAGTTCTTGGGTGGTTCTGGTGTTGGTAACAACGGTGTTGTTCCAGTGCGTTGGGCGTACCCAGTGAATGAGCAATCACAAAACGGTACCAATTGGAAAGCAGCTTTAACAAATCAAGGTTTTAGTGCAGATGACCTTAACCAAGTTATGTGGTTAAATAAGTAGCATAACCTTAGCATTCACTTGTTTTCTTTAGCATAATATTGGCGGGGCCTTTTCAGGCTCCGCCATTTTTAAAATGTTCTTTTCGCTAATAGCACACTTCGTTTAACGTAGGTAAAAACCAATCATCTTTATGAAAAAGCTTGTGTGGGCACTACTTGTTTTTATGGGTGCATGTTTGGTTGCCAACGGCCAGCACAAAACACAAAACCTGGTAATTGTAACATTGGATGGCATGCGCTGGCAGGAGATATTTGGCGGCGTGGATACCGCCATTATGGGTAATAAAAAATTTACCAAGGATTCCGCCGGTATTGCCAAACAATTTTGGTCAGCCGATGAGCAGGGGCGTAGGCAAAAACTGTTCCCGTTCCTGTGGGGTACGGTGCAACAACAGGGCCAACTGTATGGCAACCGCAATGCTGGCAGCTACGTAAATGTGGCTAACAGGTATTGGTTTTCGTACCCAGGCTATAACGAAATTTTTACGGGGTATCCAGACAGTGCCATTAACAGCAACAACAAAGTGCTGAACCCTAACGAAAATGTGCTGGAGTTTATTAATGAGCAAAAAGGCTATGCCGGCAGGGTAGCAGCATTTACCACCTGGGATTGTTTTCCGTTTATATTTAACAAACAACGCAGTGGTATTTATGTAAACGCAGATATTGATACGCTACATTTTAACGATGCTTCGCTTAAACTAATTAACGATATGCAGTTTTTAATGGCCAAGCCCATTAATGTGCGGCCAGATGCATTAACCTATTTTGCCGGGCGCGAATATTTAAAAGCCTACCGGCCCAAAGTGCTATACATTGCCTTTGACGAAACCGATGATTTTGCGCACGCAGGGCAATACGACCAATACATAAAAAGTGCCCATGCCGAAGATGGGATGCTGGCCGATTTGTGGCAAACCATACAAGCAATGCCCAGCTATAAAAACAATACCACATTAATAATAACATGCGACCACGGGCGGGGGGATAAGGTAAAAAGCCAATGGACAAGCCACGGCTCAAACATAGCCGGGGCAGACCAAATATGGGTGGCAGCCATCGGCCCCGACACAAGCCCTATGGGTGAAGTTACCAACATCGCGCAACTGTACCAACGGCAGCTTGCCACTACATTTGCGGCATTGTTGGGCTTTAGGTTTAGCCCGCAACACCCAACGGCGCAAGCAATACAATCAATTTTACATTAAGCTATCCAAATAATGATACAGATAATGGACCGCAAGCAACATGCAGACGAAGTAACAAAAGAAATACTGGGCCTTTTTGAAACCCACGGTAATGAAGATTATGATGGCGAGCCGGTATCGCAAACATCGCATATGGTGCAATGCGGTATGCTGGCCATGGCCGTAGGTGGTGATATGGAGTTGGTGATAGGGGCTCTTTTGCACGATGTAGGCCATCTGCTCCGCTATAAAATGCAATCAGAGGCCATGGGGCAATACGGTGCCGTAAACCATGAAGGCTTAGGCGGTGAATATTTACGCAACAACGGTTTTTCTGAGCGGATTTGTGCAATGGTTGAGCAGCATGTGGCAGCCAAACGATATCTTGTTTCAACTGACCCAACCTATAAAGATAAATTGAGTGCAGCCAGCCTGCAAACGCTTATGCAATGGCAGGGAGGGTTAATGAGTGAACAAGAAATAGCGGAATTTAAAAACCACCCGTTTTTTGATGACATCATTAAAGTACGGATGTGGGATGAGGAAGCAAAAGACGGGCAGGCGGTATTGCTACCCATTAAACATTTTGCCCACCTTATACACGAGTATTTGAACGACCGCAATTAATAAACATCTTTTCGCAGCATAGCTGTTGTGAATAATATCCGC
>Ga0007810_1000171_pt1 | contig 19637 bp, 18 predicted proteins | sample CryBogCBE15Jun09_FD_71193 | JGI IMG/M metagenome (GOLD analysis project Ga0007810, IMG submission 71193) | Freshwater microbial communities from Crystal Bog, Wisconsin, USA - CBE15Jun09 | ecosystem: Environmental > Aquatic > Freshwater > Lake | place: Crystal Bog, Wisconsin, USA | collected...
TACCGTAGGTGGGCGTGGCTAACCGCATGGCCTTGGGCTTGCAGTTCCAGCACACTGCTTTTTATAACCCCGTACGTACTGCCCCAGCCTAGTACCAGTACCTTGCCGGCGGCAGGCCCGCTGTCCAACGTTTGTTCGGGTATGTAGTTGGCAATCATATCAACTTTGGCCTGCCTTGTTTTAACCATATGCTGGTGGTTGTCGGCATCGTAACTTACGTTACCGGTAACATCTTGTTTTTCCAGCCCGCCAACACGGTGTTCCAAGCCGGGGGTGCCGGGTATAGCCCAAGGGCGCACGAGTTTCTCATCCCTTAAATAGGGTAAAAACTTGTCACCACTGTTTTTCTCTTGTATAAATTCAACCTTTATTTCGGGTAGGTCGGCACTTGTAGGGAACTTCCAAGGTTCGGCACCATTGGCAATATAACCGTCACTCAAAAATATCACGGGTGTCATGTGTTGCACAGCAATCCTAACCGCCTCAAACACGGCACTAAAACAGTCGCTTGGCGTGGATGATGCAATCACGGGCATGGGGCATTCGCCGTTACGCCCATAATAAGCCTGCATCAGGTCGCTTTGCTCGGTTTTGGTGGGCAAACCGGTAGAGGGGCCGCCGCGCTGTACGTTTATGATCAGCAGGGGTACTTCCATCATTACTGCCAAGCCCATGGCTTCAGCTTTTAGTGCCATACCAGGGCCGGAGGTGGTGGTAACGCCGATGCTGCCCCCGTATGCGGCACCAATGGCTGATGTGATGGCGGCAATTTCATCCTCTGCCTGAAAAGTACGTACGCCAAATGTTTTGTATTTACTTAGGTCGTGCAATATGTCAGAAGCCGGTGTAATGGGGTACGAACCTAAAAATAACGGCAGGCCGCTTTTTTCAGCGGCGGCAATTAAGCCATATGACAGTGCTTGGTTGCCCATTACGCTGCGGTATTTGCCCGGTGGCAGCTTGGCTTTGGCCACCTTGTACCTTGCGCTAAAGGTTTCGGTGGTATCGCCATAATGGTAGCCTGCTTTTAGCACCTTTATGTTGCTTTGCAGTATCACGTCCTTTTTGCCGAATTTTTCGGTTAAAAAGTTAATGGTATTGTCAAGCGTGCGGTTGTACATCCAGTAAATAAAGCCCAGTACAAACATGTTTTTCGCACGGTCTTTTTCCTTCATGCCCAGCTCGGGAAACTCCTTCAATGCCTCGCGCGTCATCTTGGTAACGTCCATCTTAATTACCTCGTAGCTGTCGAGGCTGCCGTCTTCAAGCGGGTGTACTCCGTCGGGGTAGTTGGCCAGGCGTAGGTTTTTGGCATCAAAACCGTCGATGTTTACAATTATTTTACCGGCCGGCTTAAGGCCTTTTAAGTTAACTTTTAAGGCGGCAGCGTTCATGGCCACCAGCACATCGCAACTATCCCCGGGCGTATATACCTTGGCCGACGAAAAATGCACTTGGAATCCGCTAACACCCGGCACGGTACCCTGCGGGGCGCGTATTTCGGCCGGAAAATCGGGAAACGTGGCAAGGTCAATACCCAACATGGCGGTATTGTTGGTAAACTGCTGTCCGGTTAGTTGCATGCCGTCGCCGCTATCGCCTGCAAATTTTATGACTACGTCCTGCAGCAATATTTCTTTGGTATCCATGTACAAACAATTGAAGATGGTGCTGTTGCGCAAAATACGCAACCAGCAAACGGCACAAAGGTAGTATAAGCGGTAATGGATTTTGGGTGTTTTTTTGTAAAAAAGGGTGTATTTTTCTGGGGTTATTAAATTGGCTTACCGCTTTTTTTTATCCTGATGGAGCCTTTTTGTGCGATTTTGGAAATTTATGCTGTGAAAATTATATTTGCGTAAAGAACAACTGATGGAATACAGAAAATTAGACATAAAGGATAAGCCCGCGAAAAAGGCTGCAAAAAAATCTACCAAACCAAAAAAAGGAAGCCCGGAAGCTATCTTTAAAGCTTTCGATGAGTTGCACAAAGCTGGCTTTGATTTAAGTTATCTAAAGCCATGATAGTATTGGCGGATAGTACCGTTTTTATCCATCTTGATTCAAATAAATCGAAGATGGAGAAGATATTGGTGAGCCTTTCAATAAAGCAACTGTACATCAGTCAAATTGGATATTTGGAGATATTGTCTGGTGCCAGCGAGAACTCCAAAGTATATGTTAGAAAAATTCTAAATTCATTTCAGCTATTAGAGTTTGATGCCAAGGCCGCAAAAGTAGCATCCAAGCTTGCCATGCAGTAACGGGTTGGCTCAAAACAACACAAGGATTTTTTAATCGCTTCTATAGCCGTAGCCAATAAAATATCTCTGCTAACCGAAAACACCAAGGACTTTACTTATAAAGAATTACAGATTATTCCCTATAGAATCCAGTAAAAATCAGATTTTTAGCCATACAGTGTGTACTTGCCCAAAATATCCAATACACGTTCCTTCATTGCTATCTATTTTCAATACCCCCATATCTTCCACCCAAACACTTTAATATTGTAAAAATTTTACCCATGGCAGGAATGATTATTTGCCCTAAATGCAGCCACCAGTTTGAACCCACGGATGCTTTTAGGGAAGAGGTGCAGTTAGAGCTGCGTAATGAGGCCAAAAAATGGCAGGCGCGCAAGGAGGAAGAATACAAACAAAAAGAAACAATTTTTTTACAGCAAATACAAGCCAAAGACACAGAACTGAATAAGCGGCTGGCGGAGGAAAAACAACGCTTGCAGTTGGAGTTGAAGGAATCGATTACCAAAAGCATTGCCACTGATTTTGAGAACAGGATGAAAATGCTGCAGCAGTCTGTAGCAGACAATGAGGAAAAGCTAAAAGAATCGCGCCGCAAAGAACTGCTTTTTTTGCAGCAGGAGCAGGCACTGCAACAAAAGGAACAAGAACTGGAGCTAACCATCCAACGCAAGGAGGCGCTTTTTCTTCAACAGGCGCAAGCCAGAGACCTTGAAATGAACAGGCAATTTGCCGAGGAAAAGCAAAAGCTGCAGCTTGAGCTTAGAGAGTCCATCACCAAAAGCATGGGAGCCGATTTTGACAACAGGCTAAAATTGCTGCAAGACTCCCTGGCTGACAATGAAGAGAAGTTGAAGGAGGCCCGCCGCAAGGAATTGGAATTTTTACAGCAGGAACAAGCCTTTAAAATAAAAGAACAGGAACTGGAGCTGAGCATACAGCGCAGGCTGATGGAAGAGCGGGAGAAAATGAAAGACCAGGTTTGGCAAGAGGAAAACGAACGCCTACAGTTGAAAGAAACCCAGCATCTGCTGGAAAAAAAAGAACTGCAAAAACAACTGGACGACCAGAAAAAACTGGTGGATGAATTAAAACGCAAACAAGAGCAAGGCAGTATGCAGTTGCAAGGCGAGGTACAGGAGCTGCTACTGGAGGAAATATTGCGCAGCACTTTTCCGTTTGATGTGGTGAGCCCCGTTGACAAGGGCATAAGAGGTGCCGACTGCATACAAACAGTGCGCAACCAATTTGGCAACGAAGCGGGCAAAATTATTTATGAGAGCAAACGCACCAAAGATTTTACCGCAGATTGGATTGAGAAACTGAAAAAAGACATGCGGTTTATGTCGGCCGACGTGGCCGTGATAGTTACGCAAACCTTACCCAAAGACATGGACCGGTTTGGCGAGAAAGACGGCGTGTACATTTGCACATTTGGTGAGGTACGCAGTGTTGCCCTGCTGTTGCGCAACAGTATTTTAAAAATTGCAGATGCCAAAAAAAGCCAAGTGAACAGGGGCGAAAAGATGGTGATGCTGTACGATTACTTAACGGGCAACGAGTTTAGTGAGCAATGGAAGGCTATTCGCGAGGGCTTTATGAGTATGAAAATTAGCATACAGAGAGAGCGGGATACTATGGAAAAACTGTGGAAGGCCCGGGAGAAACAATTAGAAAAAGTGCTGCTGAATGCATCGCATATACGCGGCTCCATCGAGGGCATAGCAGGCGCTGATGCCGTAAACCTAAACCTGTTGGATGATGCGGTTGGGCTGCTTGAGTAAACAATGCCCCCATCCCCTACAGGCGGGGCTACGTGGTTAATATTTGCTTAGCTGGTTAAAAATTCCCGCTTTGTAATTACGGCTCTAGGTAAAGGGGTATGGCATGCAAACCATTTGGTTTAAATGGATGGCGTGTTTTATTGTTACAGATCAATTAAATTTATCCTGTTTCTTACTACTTTCACGTGCCATGTATGCAGCATCACCATCAGAAAATAACAAACCGAGCAAGAAAAAGCCCGGTTACCCCATAAATGCCGACCTGCGGAAATACCTTACAAAGTACGGCAGGGAAGTAAAGCTGCCCGTAAGTTACCAGGACCTGCTGCATTTTAGGTACACTTTTCCACTGAAGGATAAAAAGGGCAACATAACCGCATGGGAGCAGGCCAGTTACGACATGCGGGAATGGGATTACCTGCGCGACGGCTTGGTAAAGATTTACGCCATTTTAAAAACGGAGGGCGACTTTAATTTTGTAAGCCAGCTTGATGTGGCCCGCATTGATTTTTGCAGTTTTGGCAATAGCCAGCCTTTTCGCATACGGATAGTAAACAGGTATAACGACAACTACGACCATTATTATATAAAGCGCGCTGATGCCAGCCGTATTTATGGGTTGGAGTTAGAGCATATTTTAAGCCCCAACCGCATTACGTATTTTACCAGCCAACAAACCTTGATTGAAGAGCATATACCCGGCATACCCGGCGACGAGTTTATAAAAAATTATTTAGATGCGCCCGGCACCAACCAAGTGCGTTTTAGCAAGGAGTTTGTAAAATTTAACGAGCGCTGTTTTATATGCCTGCTGGGCGATATGCGCAGCTATAATTTTATAGTTGACATAACCCCCGATATTGAGGATGTGCAATACCGCATACGCGCCATTGATTTTGACCAAGAGTGTTATGAGGGCAGAAAAAATATGTACCTGCCCCAGTTTTTTAAAGAAAACTACCCCATGGTGCAAACCGTGCTGAAGCACCTGAACAAAGAATCCATTGAACAGTACCAGGCCGAGGAGCGCACCAAAATAGTGTTTAGGCTGGCAGCATCGCGCCACCAGATAAAAGAATTGATGGACATAATGGGGCAAGACAACATATCCAAACCGGAAAAGATTGAGCAGCTGCGGTTGGAACTGGCCAGCCATTTTAGCCAGGTAGCCTTTTTGCAAGCAAAAACCATGGGCCAAATATTAAAAACGCAACTAAAACAAACCCTGCGCAAAAGCCTTAAGCTGGTGCCTAAAAAGCCGTATATAAAATAGCAGCGGCTACACGCAGCTTCATCTGTTATTATCAGCAGCCCTTACACAGGTATACTTGGGCATTAGGCAATGTAGTAAGGCACTATCGCGCTGGGTAATTCTGGCATTATTTTATTTCTTCCGCACCAAAGTAATCCCGCAACACTCCGGGTATGGTTATACCGTTTTCGGTTTGGTTGTTTTCCAACAGGCTGCCTAATATACGGGGCAGTGCCAGTGAACTGCCGTTTAGGCTATGGGCCAGTTGTGTTTTGCCATTGGCATCTTTAAACCGGCATTTAAGTCGGTTGGTTTGGTAGCTTTCAAAATTGCTCACGCTGCTCACCTCCAGCCAGCGGCCTTGGGCAGCGCTAAATACCTCAAAATCGTAGGTTAAGGCACTGGTAAAGCCCATATCGCCACCGCAAAGGCGCAGTATGCGGTAAGGCAGGCCAAGGTTTTGCAAAAGGGCCTCCACGTGGGCAACCATTGCATCAAGGGTTTCGTAGCTGTTTTCGGGCTTGGTAACCTGTACAATTTCCACTTTTTCAAACTGGTGCAGCCTGTTTAGGCCCCGCACATCTTTGCCATAACTGCCTGCCTCCCTCCTAAAGCAGGGTGAGTAGGCGGTCATTTTAATCGGCAGGTCATCCTCCTTCAAAATTACATCGCGCCAAATATTGGTAAGCGGTACTTCGCTGGTGGGTATCAGGTAAAATTTGTCTTCGGTAACAAAATACATCTGCCCTTCTTTGTCTGGCAGCTGGCCGGTGCCATATGCGCTGTCTTCGTTTACTACAAAAGGGGGTATATATTCGGTGTAGCCTGCGGCCGTATTAAAATCTAGGAAGTATTGTATCAGCGACCTTTGTAAACGCGCTCCCTTGCCTATGTAAACCGGAAAGCCGCTGCCGGTTATTTTAACACCCAGCTCAAAGTCAATCAGGTTATATTTTTTTGCAAGGTCCCAATGGGGCAGCGCGTTGGTGCCAAGGGCAGGTATGCTGCCGCCTTGGCGCACAACCACATTGTCATCGGGTGTTTTACCGGGCGGCACCAGCGCGCTCGGCAGGTTGGGCAACAACACCAGCATATCCTGCAATTGTTTTTCCGCCAACTGCATATCTTCCTTAATGGGATCCAAAGCTGTTTTTAGGTTGGGTATTTCGGCTTTCAAGGCCTCGGCCTCTTCTTTTTTGCCCTGGCCCATCAGCTTGCCAATGTCTTTTGAGGAGCTGTTTATTTTGGCTTGTATCGTATCAAATTCTAATTGTAATTTTTTGCGTTTGTCATCCAAAGCCACAATGTCATCCACCAGTTCCAACTGTTTAAAATTCCGTATGGCCAGCCTTTCCTTCGCCCATGCTGTATTTTGCCTTAAAACATTCACCTGTAACATGTAGAAAATTTTTGCAAATATAATTGTATAAGGCAAGGGGCGGTGACGCGGGGCTAAATGATTGCTTTTTTTTAGCAGCCGCGGATATGGCGGTTTTGTTAGCGATCTATTTTGCTCTGTAAAGTGCTTTTGTGGGCCATCGCATTGGTTAATAGGTGTTTGCAATGGCCCCGGTATTGCATCACTTGTACTAATTTAACCGGCCTCATGTACAACCGCCTAAAAAGCGTAATTTTGCACCCGTTTCAGAATTTGGCGAGCAAGAGTGTGCGGTGTAAGCTGTGCGCTTGATATGTTTCCCTGCCGCTGAAACAAACAAACCAAACAAGCAATGTTAGACCAGTTAGAAGCCATAAAAGCGCGATTTGAGCAGGTAGGCGTGGCGCTTACCAACCCGGCCATCATTAATAACCAAAAGGAATTTGGTAAGATGAGTAAGGAGTACCGCGATTTGGAGAAGATTATACAGCCGTTTGAAGAATATAAAAAGGTATGCGCCGATTACGATTTTGCCAAAGAGGGGCTGAACGGCAATGACGAGGAAATGCGCGAGCTGGCAAAAATGGAGCTGCCGGAATTGGAAGAAAAGAAAACACAGCTGGAAAAATACCTTACCAAGCTGCTGATACCGAAGGACCCGCAGGACGACAAAAACGCCGTGCTGGAAATTAGGGCGGGTACCGGCGGCGACGAGGCCAGTCTTTTTGCTGGCGACCTGCTGAACATGTACCTGCGTTATTGCAATAAAAAAGGCTGGAAAACGGCCATTGTTAGTGAAAGCGAAGGCACGGTGGGTGGCTATAAGGAAGTTGTGGTGGAAGTACAGGGCGAGGATGTATACGGCACCCTGAAATTTGAAAGTGGTGTACACCGTGTGCAGCGTGTGCCAAATACCGAAACGCAGGGCCGCGTGCATACGTCTGCCGCCACGGTGGCTGTGATGCCGGAAGCCGAGGAAGTGGATTTTGAATTAAACCCTGCCGATGTTAAAATGGAAACAGCACGCAGTGGCGGTGCAGGTGGCCAGAATGTAAACAAGGTGGAAACAAAGGTTATGCTTACCCATATACCCACAGGCGTGGTGGTTATTTGCCAAACGGAACGCAGCCAATTGGGCAACAGGGAAAAAGCCATGACCATGCTGCGTACGAGGCTGTATGAGGAAGAAGTACGTAAGCATGAAGAAGAGATTAGCCGCCACCGTAAAACATTGGTGAGCACCGGCGACCGAAGTGCCAAAATACGCACCTACAACTGGCCGCAGGGCCGTGTGACCGACCACCGTATTGGCTTAACATCGTACAACTTGGATGCGGTTATAAACGGTGAGATTGAAGACTTTATTGAAGCACTGCAGGTGGCCGAAAATGCAGAAAAGATGGCGAAGCAAAATTAGGACTGAAATAGTGGATGCTACAGGCAAAAAGATCTAAAGTGCGGGATGGCGCAGGCAGAAGTTTCTTGCATTGTTCGGCTTGATTTTTTCCTTGGTTTTTGGTTTTTCAAATTTGTATCTAAAGGGTTTGCACAACTTAGTAATTATATGCGGATAGCAGTTATTCACCATACCATCGCGCTGGAAAATGACTACGGCTTTTATGTATCCGACATGCTGTCTGGCTATGCGGCATGGCTGGGCTACGAGGTTGAACTGGCAGACGATTTTATATTTAAAAATAAAAGCACACTGCCTGAAAATGCGGTTATTGGCATTGACATAAAGGCAACAGGCAGCTTTGGCCTACGCTGGTGGTACAGTGCCAAACTACCCTCTATACTGCAAAAAATTGGGGCCGATGTAGTAATAAACCTCAATGGCATACTTAGTACTGCGGTTAAGCAACCCCAATTGCTTGCCGTGCCGGATATTGGGTTTTTGCAGAACCCTGCCATGGCCGTGGCCCCGTGGCAAAAGCTGGCCCTTAAAAACAGTGTTGCCTACGCAAATGCATCGGCAGCTATTATCACTTATTCAACGCATGCGGCCAATATTGTTGGCCAAACCACCAATAAGCCCAAAGAGGCATTGCAGGTAGTACCCTACACGGCCAATAGCGAGTACAGGGAGTGGCAGTGGCACGAAAAGGTTACCGTTAAAGACAATTTTGCTGATAATAAGGAGTTTTTTGTAGCCATTTTAGATGATAGCAAGCCCGATTTGTGGCTGGACACCCTGAAAGCTTTTTCAAAATTTAAAAAATGGCAGCAAAGCAACATGCAGTTGTTGCTGATACCCAAAAACGAGCATGCGCCCATTTATGTGCTGGATAAAATAACCACCTATAAATACAAAGACGACGTGCAGGTGCTTGACGGGTTGACGCTAAAAGAAAAAGCATCGCTGGTGGCCAGCGCCTACGGCTTAATTCATTTGCCTGCCAACAATGCCGACCTGCAACCGCTTGCCGAGGCGTTGCAATGTGCCACCCCTTTTGTTAGCGTGAACAGCGAGACCATATCGGAGTATTTTGCCGGCGGCGGGATATTAACCGCCACAGGTGGCCCGGAAGAACTGGGCGACGGCCTAATAACCCTGTACAAAAACGAAGAGCAGCGTAGCGAAATGGTTGAAAATGCCAAGGCCAGAGCGCAGGCCATGCAGCGGGATGCCGTGGCAAAGCCTTTTTGGGACCTGATTGAAAGCTTGGTTAAGTAACAAAATGCACCCGCGTAAGCCTGTTTCACCAATTACACTTAATTTTACACCTTTATTAGTTTAAGCATGAGTACATCAACCATAACGATAGACGTGCATTTGGACAAAGACAAAGTGCCAGAGCAAATAACTTGGAAAGCAGACAACAGCACAGCCGAAGAAGCGCAAAAGGCTAGGGCCATGATGTTGTCGTTTTGGGATGCCGCAGATAAGAGTGCCCTAAGGATAGATTTATGGACCAAAGACATGATGGTGGACGAAATGGCTGATTTTTTTTACCAAACCATGATGACCATGGCCGACACCTACGAACGGGCCACCCACCACCACGAACAGGTTGCCGACATGAAGACTTTTGCAAAAAGCTTTTTCCAAAAGTTTAGGGAAAGCCAATTGCAGGAAAACGCGAAGTAAGCGGTGCTATTATGGAGGAATCAATATTACCATCAATGTAATTTAGTTAAGGGATTTGTGAAGACACAAATCTGGGCGGGTGCCTTCCGTAGTGTCTCCGCAACCGAAAATTCGGGCTTAACTAAACGACATTGATATTGCAATTCAGAAAAACAGTGCTTTTCAGGATTGAAAGGGTTCCTCCAATATGAATGAACTACAAACAAAAAACGGAAATCTATAAACCTTTTTATATATGAGCTTAGAAACACAAGTGATGGACCTGATGAAGGGTGCGATGAAAGCCAAAGATGAAGCTGCTTTGCGTGGCCTAAGGGCTATTAAAGCTGAAATAATAAAGGCTAAAACTGAACCCGGCGCCAATGGCGAAATTTCAGCAGATACCGAAATAAAGCTTTTGCAGAAGATGGTAAAACAACGCAGGGATTCGTTGGAAATTTACAACCAACAAAAAAGGGACGACCTTGCACAAAAAGAAAGCGAGGAAATTGCCATCATTGAACAGTTTTTGCCAAAACAGCTATCTGAGGCCGAGTTGAACGAGGAAGTGGCAAAGATAATTGCCGAAGTAGGTGCGTCTTCCCCTGCCGACATGGGCAAGGTGATGGGCGTGGCAACGAAAAAGCTGGCTGGTTTGGCCGAAGGCAAAGCCATTTCAGCAACGGTAAAAGCGCTGTTGGCCAAAGCTTAGGTAAAAAGCCAAGGCAAGCCATGGCTGCTGCGCCCTAGGTTGCCAATTGTAATACGGTGCCAACCAAAGCCATGACAAGTAAGCTACACACTTTATATTTTTTTATAAACAACCGCCCCACGGCGGTTTTTTTGTTAAGCCCAAGCCATTAAAACTTAATTTTACAAGGTTATGGTTATTGATATTATTTTATTGGTATTGCTTGCCCTGGCTGTTTTTAAAGGTATCAGCCGTGGCCTTATCGTGGCCATATTTTCCTTTTTGGGGGTATTCATCGGTTTGGCAGCTGCCATTAAGCTGTCGGTAGTAGTGGCTAACTGGTTGCAAAAAAACACCTCCATCAACAACCAATGGCTGCCCGTACTGTCTTTTATTGTGGTACTAATATGTGTGGCCTTATTGGTACGGTGGTTGGCAGCCATCATCCAAAAATCGATGGAGTATGTGATGATGGGCTGGGTTAACCGGCTTGGCGGTATTGTTTTTTATGCCCTTTTATACGTTGCCGTATATAGCATTGTACTGTTTTATGCTGCCCAACTGGCATTACTGAAGCCAGAAACCATACAAGCATCCAAAACGTATAGCTTTATTGAACCGTTAGGCCCCAAAGCCGTTGACGGATTGGGCCACCTGCTGCCGGTATTTAAAAACCTTTTTGGCCAACTGGAGGGCTTTTTTGCTTCGTTTGGGGGCAAAAAATAATCAAGCAGGCGGGTTGTTGGGGGTATTCATTATAATTTAACACGTATGTTTATACAGTTTGCCGAGGTATGCCGCAAATTTTGTAGCCGAAATGCGGTATTTTTGCAGTTAAACTGGCATAAACGTTATATACAACCGTTAAACAATAAGGTTTTCTCAATGCAATTACGTTTATTTGTAGGTAATTGTATATAGGTGTTTTTAAGAATGTTTTTACAATGGAGTATACTATTAAACAAACTGACAAATTCAGGTACATTGAGGAAGGCGAGGGCGAACCCCTGGTGCTGTTGCATGGTTTGTTTGGGGCTTTGAGTAATTTCAAAGACCTGATTGACCACTTTAGTGGCCATTATAAAGTAGTGGTACCGTTGCTGCCATTGTTTGAGCTTGACTTGTTTCATACTACCGTGGGTGGTTTGCAAAAACATGTACACAAGTTTATTGAGCTGAAGGGGTACGAAAATATTCACCTGCTGGGCAACTCCTTGGGTGGGCATGTGGCGTTGGTGCATATACTGAAGCACCCTGAGCGCATAAAATCACTTACCTTAACCGGCAGTTCTGGTTTGTTTGAAAACGGCATGGGTGACAGTTACCCCAAACGTGGCGATTATGAATACATAAGAAAGAAAACCGAGCTTACCTTTTTTGACCCCGCCATGGCTACAAAGGAACTGGTTGATGAGGTATACTCCATAACCAACAACAGGCTTACCGTTATTAAAATAATCGCCCTGGCCAAAAGTGCCATCCGTAATAATTTGGAGGAAGAACTGAACCAAATTAAGCAACCCACATTGCTTATTTGGGGGCAAAACGATACGATAACGCCGCCTTTTGTTGCGCAGGAATTTAACAAGCTTATACCCAACAGCGAGTTGCATTTTATAAATAATTGCGGCCATGCACCCATGATGGAGGTACCTACCGAGTTTAACAGGATACTGGAAGAGTTTTTATTAAAACTTAAGGGGCCGCTTGCAGCAACAGTGTAGTTATTATTGTCTTCATGCCCGGCAAAGGAGGTAAATATGTTAGTATCGCAAATTATTGAGGATAATTTCCCGCATGTATATACTACTGATAAAGTATCCTTTGCCTTGCAGATGATGGACGATTATAACGTACAGCACCTGCCCGTTGAAAACCACGATGATTTTGCGGGCCTAATAAGCAAAGATTTACTGCACGATTTTGATGGGGATGACCTTATTGCAGCCTTAGAAGACCATTTTGTGCTGGCAAGTATTTTACCCCGCGAACATTTTCTTACTGCCATAAAAATGGTGGCAGGCTTGGGCGATATTTCGCTGCTGCCCGTGGTAAATGAAGCCAAGGAATTGCAGGGCGTTATAACGGCCAAGAAGCTGATACACGCTGCAGCTACTTTTAACGCTGTTGACGAACCGGGTGGTATGATTGTGCTTGAAATGGAAAAGCGCAATTTTTCGTTCGGCGAATTAAGCCGCTTGGTGGAGACGAACGATGCCTATATTACCCAGCTGAACACCTATACGGATGCTACCACCGGTATTTTGCAGGTTACTTTTAAAATAAACAAGCTGGAAATATCAGACATTATAGCAACCCTGCAACGGTATGATTACACTATTTTGTACTATTTTGGCGAAGAGCTGTATGAAAACGAATTGAAGGAGAACTTGGATTTATTGATGGCCTATTTAAATATATAAGGTTGTTGCCAGCCCCATTAGGCTGGCTAGTTTAGCCAGTGTAACTCGTTTAATACGAAAAAGCCTCGAAAAAATGTTGTGTTAGCAACATTCTTCCGAGGCTTTGTATTTATTTTCTTTCGAGTCTATTTGCTCAAATACATGCTCTTTTCCCTGTACAACGTTCTAAAATAAGGGTCGCGCAGGTCTTTTATAAATCGTATTGCCTCGCCGGTGCTTTTCATTTCAGGCCCAAGTTCCTTGTTTACATTCGGAAACTTATTAAAGCTAAACACAGGTTCCTTAATGGCAAAGCCTTCCAGTTTTTTCTCAATGATAAAATCTTTCAGCTTGGCAGCACCAATCATCACTTTGGTGGCAATGTTTAAATATGGTATCTGGTATGCCTTGGCAATAAATGGCGTGGTACGGCTGGCGCGTGGGTTGGCTTCAATAACATACACCTTGCCGTTTTTAATGGCAAACTGTATATTAATCAAGCCGCGAATGTTTAACGCTCGGGCTATTTTTTCTGCATAAAATTCCATTGTTGTAACCACCAGCGGGGTAAGGTTAAATGCAGGCAAAACGGCGTTACTGTCGCCACTGTGTATGCCTGCAGGCTCAATATGCTCCATTACGCCCATTACATGAAAATCCTCACCGTCAAAAATGCCGTCTATTTCGGCTTCCTGGCAACGGTCAAGAAAATGGTCAATCAATATCTTATTGTTGGGGATATGTTTTAACAGGCTTACTACCGCTTTCTCCAATTCCTCGTCGTTAATTACAATGCGCATCCTTTGGCCGCCCAATACATAGCTGGGGCGCACCAACACGGGGAAGCCTACGGTTTTGGCCACTTCAATGGCTTCGTCGGCAGTGTATGCGGTGCCATATTCAGGGTAAGGTATCTTCAATTCTTTCAGCAGGTCGCTAAAACGGCCGCGGTCTTCGGCAATGTCCATGTTATCAAAACTGGTGCCTATTATGGGTATGCCTTTTGCTTCCAGCTTGCGCGCAAGCTTTAGTGCTGTTTGGCCACCCAGTTGCACAATCACGCCTTCGGGCTTTTCCAGTTCAATAATTTCCCACAAATGTTCCCAATAAACAGGCTCAAAGTACAGCTTGTCGGCCATGTCAAAATCGGTACTTACTGTTTCGGGGTTACAATTTACCATAATTGCCTCGTACCCGCATTCTTTGATGGCTAACAAACCATGTACGCAACAGTAATCAAACTCAATGCCCTGCCCTATACGGTTGGGGCCGCTGCCCAGTACAATAATCTTTTTTTTCGCTGAAGGAATTGACTCGTTGGAAGAAAGTGTTGTATAGCTCATTATGTTACAAAATTCGGCAAAATTAACATCTAATAATGTTTAATCAAAACTAAATACGGGGTTATTGTGATAATTTTGGCAATCCAACTGTAATCTATTTTGCCATATGATGCGTTTTGTTATTAATAAAGTTAATTGTGATTATGAAGAGTCTATGCAAACTGGGTTTGGTATGGGCAATGGTATTGCTGCATTTTTGTAATGCAGGCGCACAGTATAAAGTATTAAGAGGTATTATTTTAGATAAACAGAGCGATGAACCCATCCCTTTTTCATCGGCCGTATTTAAGTTAAACGGCAGGGGTGCGCTTACTGACTCATTGGGCAGGCTAACCATCCAGTTGCCTGAGTGGCCGGTGGGAGATACGTTGGAAGTGAGCAGCGTGGGGTATAAAATACTTGATATACCGTTTTCATTTAACAAAGATTCTGTGCTGCTTACTTTTCGGTTGGAGGTGTTGCCACCCCAACATGAGGCGGTGGTGAAGGCCAAATACAACCGGGCACTTTGGTTTTGGCGGCGCATAATGCTGCATAAGCCACAGCATGACAGGCATAACTGGAATAACTACTCCTACGAAATTTACAACAAGCTGGAGCTGGATATTGACAACATAAACAAGGAGAAAATAGCCAAGGTAGGGTTGCTGAAGCCATTAAATTTTGCGTTGGATTTTGTTGACACCACATCTGAGAAAGAGCCCTTTTTACCAGTTTACCTAATTGAAACACTGTCTGACTATTACTACCAGAAAAACCCGGTGCGCACGCGCGAGGTAATTAAAGCGACTATTACCAACGGTATTGACAACGAAAGTGTGATGAAACAATTAGGGGGTACCTACCAAAACGTAAATGTGTACCACAATTTTATACCAGTGTTTGACAAACAATTTATAAGCCCCTTTAACGAAAACGGGGATAATTTTTATAAATTTAAGCTGTTGGACACCCAATATTTAAATAAAAAACGGTTAGTGCATTTTAGTTTTACGGCAAAGCACAAAGGGCAAAGTACTTTTGAAGGGGATGCATGGGTACACGACACTACTTTTGCGATACAAAAAATTACCCTCCGGCCTTCATTGGATGCCAATATCAACTTTATCACAGGCCTAACCATTATACAGGAGTACAAACTATTACACGACACAGACTGGTTTTTGTACAAAGACAAATTTGTGGCCGATATATCGCCTTTGGGTAAGTCTAAAATTAGTTTTAAAGGGCGGAAGACGGCCACCTATAGAAACATAGTGGTAAATGATACCTCGGTTACAAGCCAGCTTGCCAAAAGCAAGTCGCCCGAAGACATTGTGGTGCTACCCGAGGCAACAAACCTGCCAGACTCAGTTTGGCAAAAAAGTAGGCATGAGCCATTGAATAAAGATGAGTTGGGTGTGTACAAATTATTAGACACGCTGGAAAAAAACCGCACCTATATATTTTACCGTGGGCTGTTAAATTTCGCCTTTACCGGCGTGAAGGATATTGGTAATTTTAGGATTGGGCCCTGGTACAACTGGATTTCGGCCAATTATTGGGAAGGTATCCGAACACGGTTTGACTTTTCGACGAACAAAGATTTTAGTAAGCATTGGTATTTTCACACCTACCTGGCCTACGGCACAAAAGACGGTGCCTTTAAAGGCAAAGGCGAGGTACAATATGAGTTTGCCCGCGCCCCTTGGAGTTATATAAACTTCTCGTACAAGCACGATCTTGACAATGGCCAGCTGTACACAGGCCAGTTGGGGTCTGACAATTTATTAGCCTACCTTTTCAGAAAGAGTGGCGTGCCGTATAAGTTTCAACGGGTGGATGAGAAAAAATTGGACTACTACGCAGAAAACCACACCGGTTTTGGGCTGGGTGTAACCATGGCCAGCCGGCAATACACCCCTTTATTGAACCTGCCGGGTAAGGAATATTACCCTGTTGAAGGCAGCGGCAAGCCATTGAACAGTTTTGAAACCAGCGTGCGCTTACGGTATGCTTACAAGGAGCGCACATTTGCGGAAAACTTTGACCGTACTAGCCTGGGTAGCGATTTTCCGATAGTGGAGGTTAAATACACCCGTGGTATTAAAGGCGTGCTGAACAGCAGTTATACCTATAACAAAGCCGACGTGGTTATTAGCGACTTTATAAATATTTCGCCATACGGTACACTTAACTATAATGTGTTTGCCGGTAAAGTTTTTGGTAATGCAGCCCTACCTTACCAAGTGCTTGACGTGCAGCCGGGCAACGAGTTTAATTATTACAGCCAATACTCTTTCAACCTGCTTAATCGTTACGAATATATTACTGACCAATATGCCGGTTTTAATATTGAGCATAATATCGGCAGTGGCTTGTTTCGCTTTATACCCCTTACCCGTAAACTAAAATTGCGGCAATTGTGGGAAGCGAAAGGTGTTGTTGGCAACCTAAGCGATGCCAACAAACAGCTTAATTTTGTAGGCAACAGCCCATTTAATTCCCTTGATGGCAAATTGTACCTAGAGGTAGGCACAGGCATTGATAATATTTTTAAGTTATTCAGAATCGATTTTGTGTGGCGCGTGCTGCCAAAGCCCCTGCCTTTGGCTGCCCAACAACGGTTTGGTATATTTTTTGGCTTCAGGGTTTCACTTTAGCACCTTAAATATTAATAACTTTGGTTTTATCATGAAGAAGCTGCTCATCTTTTTATGTTTTTATGTACCGTTAGGGGTGTTTTGCCAAAGTAGGGGCTTGGTAGATTCAGTAAATTATGCCATTGCCCCCCGATATGTTTTTGAAGCCGATACAGTGGCAGGCACCTACCATAAATTTAACTTGATAGCCGAGGCAGGTATTGTACGCGGTAGGGGGAAGATGCTTGTGGTTGTAGCTGGAAATGCCGACAGTTCGGTTGAACTTAATAAGGTATTTGTACTGTCCCGAAATAATGACGGGTTGGTAATTGTAGATTCTTCAGCTGCATTTACGGTAGGTGAACTTGGGCCACGGGTAGACGTTAAGGGCAGCAAGATTTTGGTAACCCACGATTTTGAGAAAGGCCTAAACCGCCTAACCTATGTATATGACAATGACCTGAGTAGGTTTATGCTGCAAAAATTATACTACAGCAACGTGGTGCCCGGGTATGGGGAGGATGATCATGCCGTGAGCATGGTGCAAGAATATTCGGTGGCTGCCCAGGTGCTGTCCATTAAAAGTTCGTTCCGTAACTTTACTACTGGCAAGGTTGATAAAATTAAAAAAAAGGCAATAAGCCAAAAAATACCCGCCGGAACATCCCTAAGTCTGCGCAAAATGAGCGACCCGTACGACTATGATGTTTTTTTAACCGAAGGTACCCTGTACGACCAGATGGTTAAATATTAAGTTGGTACAAGGCCTGCAACCATTGTAAGCAGTTTTCTACGATGGCAATTGCATTTAGAAACGGCAGTAATACAAGGTGCGAAGACTGCATTGTTGTTTATAGGCCGTAATATGTTTTGAACAAGCCAACATACTGGCCAGTACAGTTTGCTATTTTCCAGCCAACAACCCGCAAAGGCCATACCAATTATAGTTTTGAAAATTGGGCGTGGGCTTGGGTTTGGCCCTAGCGAAAGATTTTTTACGCAAGATTGGCGGCAAACTGCCTATTGCAAAGGCCAAGGGTGAGGGCACCTATGTAAGAATAGCATTGCAGGAGGGCTGTTTTTATGCGTTGTTCAATAGTTATGAAACTGGTGGGCTGGATATTGTAATACCCTTGCAGGCTATATAATATATACAGCAGTCGCAAAAACGGCAAGTACTTAGCAGCCCACGCGGATTAGTGCATGTAAAACAACCCGGTGGTACCTGATTTTGCCATAACCACAGATTATTGCATTTTTTTTGGGTTTTTGTAAAAAAACTTTTAAATATTTCTTGCCCAATTCAATACAACCCATTACCTTTGCGCTCCCAATCACAAAATTGGGTTAGGCTATGTCTCAAAGAATCAGGATAAAATTACAATCGTACGATCACAATCTGGTAGATAAATCTGCCGATAAAATCGTTAAAACTGTACGCAGCACCGGCGCAGTAGTAACAGGGCCAATACCCCTGCCTACCCGTAAAAGAATATTTACTGTTCTGCGTTCACCACACGTAAATAAGAAGAGCCGTGAGCAGTTTCAACTTTGCACCCATAAGCGCTTGTTGGATATTTACACTTCGTCTTCAAGAACAGTGGATGCGCTGAGTAAATTAGACCTTCCTTCTGGCGTTGAGGTTGAGATTAAGGCGTAAGCACCACATCCCCTTAAAGGTGGGTGAGGAAAAAAGTTCTTTTTAACAATATTAATCATCTCTCAATCGGTCTTCACGTAAGACTGAAAAAAGAGCTCTGAATAAGTAACGAGTGTTCAAGTCCCCGTTTAGGGGATAGGGGCACGCAACATATAAACAAGCCCTTCGAGGTTTGTTTACTGCCGGTACTTCCTCTCCCAATAAAACGGGAAACAACGGAAAAGGTCGGTGGCAAACAAGGATTGAAGACTCCGAACATCATCGGGTCTGTCCTCTACACCTTGCGGGGCAAAAACCGCAAAAACGATGAAAGGTATTATTGGTAAAAAAATTGGGATGACCAGCATCTTCACTCCTGATGGCAAACAGACATCTGTTACCATTATTGAAGCTGGTCCCTGTGTAGTAACACAGGTTAAGACAAAAGAAACAGACGGCTACAGTGCATTGCAGTTAGCGTTTGGCGACAAAAAAGAAAAACACTCCGTTAAGGCCGAAATTAATCACTTCTCCAAGGCCTCCACTGCTCCAAAGAAATTTGTAAAAGAATTCCGCGATTATTTCCAAGATAAAACTATTGGCGAAACTATTGGCGTTGAAATTTTTGCCGAAGGCGAAAAAGTTGACGTGGTAGGTACCACCAAGGGTAAAGGTTTTCAGGGTGTTGTAAAACGCCATGGCTTTAGTGGTGTGGGCGAAGCTACCCACGGACAACATGACCGTTCACGTGCGCCAGGTTCTATCGGTGGTTCATCTTATCCTTCCCGTGTATTTAAAGGTATGAGAATGGGCGGCCGTATGGGCTGTGACCGTGTAAAGTTGCAAGGCCTTAAAGTGGTAAAGATATTTCCTGAAAAGAATTATATATTGGTAAGTGGTTCTGTACCTGGCCATATTGGTTCCATCGTTTTAATCCAGAAGTAAACTTTAATCTGAACAAAGATGCAAGTAGAAGTTATTAATACAAAAGGTGAAAAAACCGGCAGGCAGGTAGAATTACCTGATGATGTATTCGGTGCTGAACCAAATGACCATGTAATTTATCTAGCTGTTAAACAATACCGTGCTGCACAGCACCATGGTACGCATAAAGTTAAAACCCGTGCCGAAGTTAAAGGTGCCAGCCGCAAATTACACAAGCAAAAAGGTACGGGCGGTGCACGTAAAGGTAA
>Ga0007810_1000179_pt1 | contig 18912 bp, 13 predicted proteins | sample CryBogCBE15Jun09_FD_71193 | JGI IMG/M metagenome (GOLD analysis project Ga0007810, IMG submission 71193) | Freshwater microbial communities from Crystal Bog, Wisconsin, USA - CBE15Jun09 | ecosystem: Environmental > Aquatic > Freshwater > Lake | place: Crystal Bog, Wisconsin, USA | collected...
CCATTTGTGTCAGGCCTCATTTATTTTTGTTGATTAATGATGGTGCATCTGGTGGCTTGCCCTGTGTATGGGGTGTTTAACACCTTCATGCTTCAGCTCTTTTGCGTCGGCGTGTATATCTTTTTCGTCGTTTTTTATGTCTTTTGTTTCTTTGGCAGCTGCGGCCTTATCGGCTGCCGCTTTCTCCTCCGCTTTTGCTGCTGCTTGGTCTGCCTTGGCCGCGGCCTTGTCTAAGCCAGCTTTTTCGTCTGCTTTTGCAGCTGCTTCATCCTTTAATGCTTTTTTTGTTTCGTTTTTGGCGGCTTCAAGGTCTTCCTTTCTTTCTTTTTTATCTTTTTTTACATCGCGCAGGTCTTTTCTTAAATCCTTAATGCCTGCTTTGGTGGTTGAGTCTTGCGCTTGCGATGCTAGCGATAGGGTGGTTAAGCAAACCACGACACATAAAAACTTTTTCATGTTGCAATTTTTGAGATTGAGTGACTGTTTACGAAAGCTGTGACGTTACAACATGCGGTGGGTTTAAAAAGCATTGCAATTTTTTGAATAATTTATGTTCAACCATGTAGCTATTCGTTTTTAAGAGCCAAAACCGGGTTGGCCAATGATGCCTTGATGGTTTGGAAACTGATGGTAACCAATGCGATGATAAGCGTTAGCACACCCGCCACAGGAAAAATCCACCAGCCAATGGCAATTCTATAAGTAAAGTCTTCCAGCCATTTATTTAAAAAGTACCAAGCCAAAGGCGTGGCTATTAAAAAGGCCAGCAGTACCAATTGTAAAAAATCTTTTGAGAGCAACATGGTTATTTCCGGTATGGAAGCACCAAGTACCTTGCGAACGCCAATTTCTTTGCGGCGTTGCTGCATAACAAGTGACACGATGGCAAACAACCCAAGGCACGAAAGTACAATGGCTACCGCCGCAGACGAGAAAAATATGGATGAAAGCTTCCCTTCCTTCTCATACCAACGGCGCGTGTTCTCATTAAGAAAGGATGCAGCAACAGTATTGTCCGGTTCTATTTTTGCGTAAGCGGCTTTAACGATGCCCATTGCCTGCATAGGGTTACTGGTTTTTACTTTTACAAACAGGTAACCAAGGGTATTGGCCTTGTTCATTAAAAAAGTAATTGGTACCATTTTTTCGTGCATGCTGTACAGGTGAAAATCGGGTATTATGCCTACAATATTCCATTTGGGTTGCGCACTGTCGGGTAAAAATGATAATCCTACAGCGTCTTTAACACCAAACTGTTTGGCCATGCTTTCGGTAACCACCACATTATTCACCGTGGCGGCGGTGTCGGTTGTGTAAGCCCTGTCAAAATCCCTGCCTGCCGTAAGTCTTATGCCCATGGTTTTAAGATAGTCATAGTCAACGGTGAGCAGGTGGGTAAAAATGGATTTCCCGTTGTAATCAAAGCCGATGGCAGAGGTGCTTTGGCTGCCATCCTCGCCAATGCCAATATTGGCGGAGCTGCCTGTAACGCTTTGTACCTGTGGCTGCTGCATTAGCGCTAGCCTTAGCTGCCTAATATATTGGCCGCTGTTTTCGTTGTTTTTAATGGGTATGCTGATGACAGATTCTTGCTCAAAACCAAGCGGTGCGTTACGCAGGTGTTTAAACTGGCTATAAATAACAAATGTGCTGCAAATGAGTAGGCTGGCCATGATGAACTGGAACGTAATAAGCCCGTTGCGTAGGTACACAGACCGGTTTACCGATACCTTGCCCTTAAGCACTTCCACCGTTTTAAACCGGGCCACCATCCATGCCGGGTACCCACCTGCCATTAACGAAACGGCTACCATGCCTGCCAGTACCCACAGCAACACCGCCGGTTGCATGGCTGTTGAAAGCTTTAGCTTTTCGGTAAACATGGCGTTAAAAGGCCTAAGCAATGCCGATGAGGCAAACAAGGCGATAACCAGTGCAATTACGCAAAGCAAAAAACTTTCAATCCACAATTGTAAAAATATCTGCTTTTTTGCAGCGCCAATTGTTTTACGTACCCCCACCTCGCGGGCCCGGGTAAAGGCCCTGGCCACATTAAGGTTTATAAAATTAAAGCACGCAATCACCAATACAATAATGGCTATCAAAACAAGGGTGTATAAATACTGTTTGCTAACAGCAAAGCCGTACCCAATTTGGCTGTTAAAATGCAACGCTTTAAAGGGGGCCAGTTTAAAGGCAAACATATCGCCGTTGGCATCTTTACGGTAGCCTTGGTTTTTCATCATCACCTCATCGGCAACGCGGTATTTTTTTACTGCCATCCGCAGGCCGCTTTCCACTTGCTGCAAGGTGGCATTGGGTGCCAGCTGCACAAACACGGTATGGTTTTGGGCGTTCCAGTTGTTTTTATTTTGTGCGTACGTGCTGTTAATTTCAATGCGGGCCAACATGTCGAAACGCAAAGATGAATTATCCGGAAAGTCGGCAACAACCGACGAAACAGTTACAGCCCGCCATTCGCCGTCCACTTTTATGTCTACTTTTTTACCAATGGGGTCTTCTTGGCCAAATACTGCATCGGCCGTTGTTTTGCTAATCACCACATTGCTGGTTGATGACAATGGTTCCGTTGTGTTGCCTGCCAACACAGGAAAGGTAAACATGCTAAAAAAATCATTGTCAACCAGCATTATGTTTTTGGCCACCTCCTTGTTGTTATACCGTATACCGTTGCCGCCGCTCATGTAGCGGGTTGCTTTTTCAATGCCTTGTACGTCTACCTTAAACGTGGGTGCTGCAGGGTAGGCAAAGCTGGTGCCAAACTCTTCGCCAGTGGCGGTGTGGCTTACACTGTAGGCCCGGTAAAGGTTGTGTACGTTTTTGTGGAAGTTGTCGTACGAAAATTCAAAAAACACGGTAAGAAAAAGCAATATGCTGCAAATAAAAGCCACAGAAAGGCCTACTATGTTTATGCCGGCATTCAATTTGTTTTTTACCAGGTTGCGCCACGCCGTTTTAAAATAATTACGTAACATGCTATGCGGTTAAGTTAATGGTAAGATTGGTTTTAGTTGCTAGGCTAAAATGCAACCACAAAAATGCCATTTTTTTATGTGGTTGATATTCATATAGTTGTTGCCAAGCCAGCTGTTGGGGCTGTACGCTTTCGATACAGTTATTGCCCGTAGGCGTACATCCTATGGCACCCGCCTTTTGCTACCGCGCGGGGTGGGTAAGCTTGTTGGCGGTTATGCCGTAGACGTTATTATTATTTTTTGTAGATTAGGTGCTTGGAAATAGAGCGTAGTATACTTTTAGTTTTTTACGCCATATTGCTAGGTACATTCATAAAAATAGATGCAGGATGAGTGAAGGGGATACCCTTTTTTTGAAGGAGTGTCTACAAACAGATTTTATCAAAAACTAAATAGTTTGGTATGAGATTTTTTAAAAAAACGAACTTGTGTGTTACGGTACTGCTGGTTAACCTGGCACTGAGTGGCAATGTTTTTGCCCAGCTGCCGAATGATTACAAAGGCAAGCCATTTAAAGACTCGGTGTACACGCAAGGGCCACAGGTAGTGCCCGGCCGCGTGGAACTAGCCTATTACGATTTTGGGGGTGAAGGTGTTGCGTACCATGATACCGATTCCATCAATAACGGCAGCGGAAAGTTAAACAGGGACCCGATCCACTTGCGGCCTGGCATTTCGGATTATATTGAGCATTTCAGGGAGAATGAGGGGGTTGATATTTCCTTCACCAAAGATTTTGCTGATTTTAACCACCCCAATAAAGTTGACCCAAAGGTAAACCAGCTGTACATTGGATGGGAAGCAGATGGCGAGTGGACAAATTATACCATTGATGTGAAGGCCCCAGGAACGTATAAGATAGTAACCGTATATGGTTTTCAAGACAATAAATCATCCTTGTGGTTGAATAACCAAAAAGCTGTTGACTTGGTGATGGCTGAAAACACGGGCAATTTTCATTACTGGACACAGGCTACCGTGGGTGAAATTGTTTTTCCGGTGGCAGGCCTTAACCTACTTACCTTGAAGTATAACAAAGGGGCTAACCTAGCCTACCTTGATTTTATACGGCTAGATAAGCCAGACGCAAAACAAGTAGTGGAAAGGAAATAACTGGATTATTGCAGTGCCTGCCACTAACGCCATTCCGTTTAAATAAAAAACGCCCCAACAAATAGCAATTTGTATTTGTTTAACTATTTTACGCCTTCCCAAAATACCAACACATGATAAAATTTGCCCGGTTTAGCGCCGGTACAGCAGCTTTGCTTTCCGCACTCGCATGGGGTACCATTTTCGGCACCCCGTTGTTTGCAGGTAAAACACCTGCGGGCTTTGAAAAAGCCCCGGTGGCGGATTCCACCAAAAAAGACAGTTTTAAGTACGAAACGGTGAAAGGCCTGCCCTTAAAACCGCAGCGCAATATCAGCCTCAGCACCAATGAAGGCACGTGGACATCCCTGGATGTTAGCCCCGACGGCAAAACTATAGCGTTCGACATGATGGGTGATATTTATACCATGCCTGTCACAGGCGGCCAGGCAACGCAGGTTACCAAAGGCATAGCCTTTGATTCGCACCCGAGGTATAGCCCCGATGGTAAGAAGCTGCTGTTCAGTTCAGACAGAAGCGGTTCTGAAAACCTGTGGTTTATTGATTTTGAGAAAAAAGACACAGTTCAGGTAACCAAGGAACAAGACCAGAACTTTCCCAGCAGTTGTTGGACACCCGATGGCGATTACATTGTTTACGCCAAAGGCAAACTGAACGTACAATTGTACATGGTGTATAAAAACGGTGGCGGCGGCACCCAATTGATTGATGCCCCTGCCAACCTTAAAACCATAGACCCTGCCGTTAGCCCAGACGGGCGGTTTATATATTACTCCCGCCGGTTTGGACCCTGGAGCTACAATGCCGACCTTCCCCAATATGAAATTGGGGTGTACGACCGCGAAAATGCCAAAACAAGTGTGGTTACATCCCGTTACGGCTCGGGTTTTACGCCAGTGCTTTCCAAAGACGGCAAATGGCTGGTGTACGGCAGCCGTTTTGAAGACAAAACCGGCTTAGTGTTGCGCAACCTTGCAACTGGCGAGGAAAAATGGCTGGCTTACCCCGTGCAGCGCGACGACCAAGAGTCTATAGCCACCATGGGCGTGTTGCCCGGTATGGCCTTTATGCCCGACAGCAAGGCGGTGGTTGCCTCCTACGGCGGCAAAATACACCTGATACCCATTGACGGGTCAGTACCCACCGAAATACCGTTTGCTGTAAACCTGCAACTAGAAATGGGGCCTAGGCTAGCTTTTAAATACCCTGTTAAAGACACTGCCTTTGCCTTGGCTACCCAAATAAGGGATGCAGTACCCTCGCCAGATGGCAAAAAGTTGGCTTTTACGGTATTAGATAGATTATACGTGATGGATTACCCCAACGGTACCCCCAAACGGTTAACGAACAATGATTTTACCGAGGCCCAACCCGCTTGGAGCAAAGACGGTAAAGCAATTGTTTTTGTAACCTGGGCACCGCAGGGCGGCAATTTGTACAAAGTAAACATTGGCGGCCCGGCAGCATTGCAAAAGTTAAACAAAGAAGCGGGCTTTTTTCAAAACCCTGCTTTTGACAATAAAGGCGAGCGTATAGTGTTTACCCGGACCAAGGCCCAAAAGTTTAAAGATGCTTTTGAAACTGGGTACGACGATGGAGAGGACGAACTTTGTTGGGTGCCTGCCGCCGGTGGTGATATTACCGTGATTGAAAAAGCAAACGGCCGCAACAACCCCCATTTTGTACAAGGCGTTGACCGCATATACCTTAACAGCGGCGCAGGCAATTTAATATCCATTAAATGGGATGGTACTGACGAAAAAACAATCGCACATATCACCGGCATAACCACCTACGGTATAAGCGTGCTAAAAAAAGGTAAGCCTGCTGGCGATAATTGCCTGATGAAAGAAAACGACCCCCAAGCAGCGGAAATGAACCTGCCGTCACCGGCAGGGCAAATAAACATGTCGCCCACCGGCAAAAGGGCCCTTGCACTTATTAACAACGAAATTTATGTAGTAACCATACCGCAAACAGGTAAAACCGCCAATATTTCATTGGCGGATGCCGGTTCCGCTGCATGGCCTGCGCGTAAACTAACCCAGTTGGGGGGTGAGTTTCCATTCTGGGAGGCCGATGGTAAAAAAGTGCATTGGAGCTTGGGCAATGCCCATTTTGTGTACGATGTTGATGCTGCCGAGTCATTTGATGATAGTGTGAAAACCGCTAAGAAGCATACGGCCGATTCAATTGCGGCCATAAAGCCTGATACCACAAAGCCAAAAGTAGACTCAGCCTTGGCTAAAGCCGATTCAACAAAGGCCAAGACCGACAGCACGGCCAAAAAAGCAACCAAAAAAGAGGATGCCGAATATAAAGCCATAGAAACGGAAGTAAAAGTATATTACCCCAAAGACCAGCCGCAAGGGGTGGTGCTGTTTAAAGGCGCAAGGATTATTACCATGGAAGGCGACAACGTTATTGAAAACGGCGACCTGTTGGTGGAGAATAACCGAATTAAGGCGGTTGGCAAAACCGGTACATTAACCGTGCCTAGCAATGCCAAAGTAATTGATGCCGCTGGAAAAACCATAACCCCCGGCTTTGTTGATACCCATGCCCACATGTGGCCAATGTGGGGCGTGCATAAAAACCAGGTATGGAAATATGCCATAAACCTTGCCTATGGTGTAACCACCACCCGCGACCCGCAAACAGGCACCACCGATGTGCTTACTTATGGCGACGAGGTAAACGCAGGCAAAGTGTTTGGGCCGCGTATTTACTCAACAGGCCCGGGTGTTGGCTTTTGGGACTACAACGTAAAAGACTCGGCACAGGCAGAAGATATTTTAAAGCAGTACAGCAAGTACTACCATACCAACTACATTAAAATGTACCTTACTGGTAACAGGCAGCAACGCCAATGGATTATTATGGCTGCCCGTAACCAGCAACTGATGCCTACCACAGAAGGCGGCCTGAATATTAAGCTGAACATTACCAATATGCTCGACGGCTACCCCGGCCACGAGCATGCCATACCCATTTTTCCGCTGTATGGCGATTTGGTAAAGTCTTTTGCGCAGTCGCAAATGTGCGTTACGCCAACATTGATCGTATCGTACGGCGGCCCTTTTGCCGAGAATTATTTTTGGGAAACGGAGAACGCTTACAGCGACCCCAAGCTGCAGTATTTTATGCCTTATGAGGAACTGGCTGGCAAAACCAGGCGCGACAAGGCGGGTTGGTTTAGTTACGACGAGCAGGTTTTTCCAAAGCATGCAAAATCAATGAAAGCATTGGTTGAAGCGGGCGGCTTGGCAGGCATAGGCAGCCATGGCGAATTTAATGGTATTGGTTACCATTGGGAAATGTGGGCCATGCAGAGCGGCGGCATGAAGCCGTTGGACGTGCTGAAGGTGGCCACCATACTGGGTGCCACCGGCCTGGGGTTAGACAAAGATTTGGGTAGCTTGGCCCCTGGCAAACTAGCCGACTTGGTTATTATGGACAAAAACCCGCTGGACAACATACGCAATACCAACAGCGTAAAATATGTAATGAAAAACGGCAGGTTGTACGATGGTAATACTTGCAACGAAATTTACCCAACCCAACGTAACTTGGACAGGAGCGAATGGAATTACGAGAAGCCGTTGAACAATACCGGGGTTAAGGAATAGGCCTAATATTTATTAAGAAAGCCAACTTGGCGACTGTTGATGTCTCCAAGTTGGCTTTCTTATTATTGTCTTTTATGTAGGCCTAAAATATTGTAGAGTAAGGTTGTTAACTATTTTGCATTACCAATCGCCAGCAGTTCCTTGTCGTGGTTGGCTTTTACGGCGCATTTGTTGTCAAATACCATAGTGTATCCGTTATCTGCACTGTATGCGGGCCATTCGGGTAAGCCTTTTGCATTCGGGTTGCCGGTGCGTGCAAAATTTATCCAAGCACTGCTCATTTTGTCGGCCAATGTGTAGGCCTCTTTGCCGCCGCCGGTCATCTCCTCGCAACGTTGAATGTTGTTAAAAACAAACGGCAGTTCCATGCAATGCATGGCTTTAAAGGCGGTATCCAACACCGGCGACTGCCAAGTGAAAAGATACATATACACGGGGGCCGCACCAGCTGCACCTGCCTTTAAATTGGCCTGTTTAATAGCACCGGGCCTAAAATTAAGGTCGATGTCAATATAGTCAGAAGGCTTGGTAGTTTCAGGGTAGGCTTTTAACACGGCGGCCATGTAAGCATCGGCATTATCCTTATATTTTTTTTGTAAGATGGATTTCGCCTGCTCCATCGAAGCACCCCTTGAGCCGGGTATAAAAGGGGTAAACTCGTTTTTGGTAGTACCCACCAACAAAGGCACATTTTTAGCTAATTCAATGCCAGCCGCATCGGTTGGTTGGTAGGGCAAAAAGCTGCCATCCAGCACAGGGTTCCAGCCTAGGCCAAACGCCGGTACATTTTCTGCTTTCAATGTTTGTTGCACTTTTATTAGTGCTTTTTTACCTGCAGCATATAAACGGTCGTAGGGTACTTTTTGCAGCGAGTCTGCTTGGTTGGGTTGAAAACCCAGTTCTTCCAGCAAGGCTGCACTTACCTTTTTGGTAATGTTGGGGTCGGTAAAACCGGTAAGGTAGCTGCCGCTTTGTACAATGGCTTTGTGAAACAGGCCTTTGGCCGAGGGGGCGTACATCATGCAGGTAACTTTGCCGCCGCCGCCAGATTGCCCAAAAATGGTAACATTATCTGGGTCGCCGCCAAACTGGGCTATGTTTTCTTTAACCCATTGCAGCGCGGCCACAAGGTCCATCAGCCCGGCATTGGCCGATGATTTGTATTTATCGCCATAGGCCGACATGTCTAAAAAGCCCAGCACATTCAGCCGGTGGTTTACGCTAACCACTACCACATCGCCTTTTTTCGCTAAGCTTTCGCCATCGTAGGAGGGCAGTTCCACCGAAGAACCAGCCGTAAAGCCGCCGCCATGAAACCATACCATCACGGGTTTCTTTTCCGTGTCGGTTATTTTCTTTGTCCATACGTTTAGGTTAAGGCAATTTTCGTTGGTATAACCCCAGTCGTGGTGGAAGGGGAATTCAAATTCATCGTTGGTGGTAGTGGTAACATCTGTGGGGCAAACGGGGCCGTACGTCATCGAACTGCGGATGCCCTGCCAGGCAGCGGGCTTTTCAGGTGCCATAAACCGTTCGGCCTTGGCATATGGCATGCCCTTGAATGTAAAAATGCCGTTGTGTATGTAACCGCGCACTTTGCCATATTCAGTTTCAACAATGGCTATGTTTTTACCAGCCACTATGGGGCTGTTTTGGCTAATAGCCATCATTTGCGTGAGGCTTGCCAACGCAACTAATAACAGTTTTCTTTTCATATGTTGTTTTATTTAGGATTTTTTGCAATCGATGTTTTAAAACCAATCTCTTGGCCCAGAATTGCTTTATGGTTAAGGGTGCCAAATGCAAGTCGTGCAAGCAAATAACAACGTTGGTTTATTGCGTTATTTTAACGCAATGTAGGAGGTTTTTATTAGTGCATAAAATATTACTTTAAGCCGGTAAATACCCCCGGTGCCTATCATTACCAGGCAGCCTGTGTTATTAAGCCAGCGTACCTCACATCCATACAATGCCCATAATACGGGTAGGCGGCTTGGTTTAATAGCCCATTTAAGTAGGCACCAATAGCATTTGTAAACGATTATGTACAAATACTATACTTGTAAAAGCAAAAAAGGCTAACGCGCTGAAGCCGATGGTGTGGTAATACTAATTTTACGGGAGGTTTTGTGGGTACGTTGTATAACTGCCCGTTTAAATTACACCCTAAAATGGACTTATAATCTTTTATTGTTTAAAAATCATTACTAATAAATCATTTTACCTGTTATTTTTGCCGTTCACTAACAAACATATTAAATGGTTGATGTTATACTGGGGTTACAGTGGGGTGACGAGGGCAAAGGAAAAATAGTTGACTACTTTGCCCCGCAATACGATGTGATAGCCCGTTTTCAAGGCGGCCCCAATGCAGGGCATACCCTGTACGTTAACGGCAAAAAAATTGTGTTGCACCAAATACCCTCCGGCATATTTCACCAAAACACGGTTAATATTATAGGTAACGGCGTTGTGCTTGACCCTGTTACCTTAAAAAGGGAATGCGACGCAGTTGCCGCTTTTGGTATTGACGTGAAGAAAAACCTGTTTATATCCCAACGCACCAATTTAATAGTGCCTACCCACCGCGCGCTTGACAAAGCATCGGAACTGGCGAAAGGCGAAAGCAAAATTGGCTCAACACTAAAGGGTATCGGGCCGGCTTATATGGACAAAACAGGCCGTAATGCCCTGCGTGTGGGCGACCTTGACGATAAAAGTTTTATTACCAACTATATCAAGCTGCGGTTAAAGCACCAGAAACTGCTGGATAACTTTAATTTTAACGAAGACATCTCTGCTTGGGAAGAAGAGTTTTTTGAGGCCATAGAATTTTTACGCTCTTTGAACATCGTTAACGGAGAATATTTTATCAACGATAAAATAAGCCAGGGTAAAAAAGTGCTGGCCGAGGGTGCGCAAGGCACTATGTTGGATATTGATTTTGGCACTTTTCCGTTTGTTACCTCTTCCAGCACCATCTCAGCGGGTGTTTGTACCGGCTTGGGTGTGGCACCGCAAAAAATAAAAGATGTTTTGGGCGTAACCAAAGCCTATTGCACTAGGGTGGGCGGCGGGCCCTTCCCCACAGAGTTAGATGATAGTACCGGGGAGGAATTGCGCAAAATAGGTAACGAATTTGGTGCTACCACTGGCAGGCCACGCAGATGCGGCTGGATTGACCTGGTGGCATTAAAATACACTTGCATGATTAATGGTGTTACGCAAGTGGTTATGACAAAAGCTGATGTGCTTGACTCATTTAGCGAATTAAATGTTTGCAGCTCATATAATGTGAACGGTGTTGAAAAAGAAGAGGTACCTTTCCAAATGACAAGGGTTAAACTGAACCCCATTTATAAGGCATTTGACGGCTGGAATTGTGATACTACCCAAATTAAGGATGCAGCGGCATTGCCAAAAAATATGTCAACGTATATTGATTTTATAAACCAATATGTTGGCGCACCGGTTAAATATGTTTCCAATGGGCCTGGTAGGGACCAGATTGTGAAAATTCCTTAATTTGGGACCGAAATATTGTTAAAAGTTTTTTTTGTTGATTAAAAAATCCGTTGAAATTTTACGCAGATAATTTTCCTGGTATATGGCAGCAAAATCTGATAAAGACAAAAAACCAACTGGCCGCAAAGCATCAGCGGCAGACGATGCAAAGGCAAAAAAGCCGGCACCCAAACCAACAAAGGCATCTGACGACGATGATGACCTTGATGACGATGACGATGATGTGAAAGCCCCAGCAAAAAAAGGAGCCAAGGCATCGCCGGCCAAAAAGTCAAAAGACGACGATGACGACGATGATGATGATGCTGACGTAGACGTAAAGGATGATTGGGAAAAAGTTGAAGAAGACGAAGATTGGGACCCAGACTTTGACGAGTTTGACATTCCTAAGTCAAAAGGCGCAAAGCCATCCACCGGCGGTAGTGCCAAACCCGGCAAAAAGGGTGGTGATGATGATGAATTTAAGTTGGATGAGGATTTTAAGGAGTTTGACCTGTTTAGCGACAGCGGCTTTGATGATGGTGATGAGGACGATTTTTAATTTACCCCCAATTGTAACTTGCAGAGGAGTATTGCCACATTTGGCATAACCGATATTGACACATTTAAACAACAGATGCTGGCTTGGGTTAACCAATTTAGCATCTGTTGCTTTTTAAACAACCACCATTATAAACAGGCATATAATGGGTATGAGTGTTTGGCCGGCGCCGGTGCCAATAGTGTATTTGCCCCCACTGATAATATTATTAACCAACTAGGGCAGGTATGCGGTGGCTATAACGATTGGCTTTTTGGCAACCTTAGCTATGGCCTTAAGAATGAGATAGAAGGTTGGGCACATGATAATAGCAGTGCTGCGCAATTCCCGACAGTGTTTCTGTTTCAACCGTCGGTAGTGATAGAGCTTGCCGGTGGCGAAGCCACCATATCATCACTAACATTATCCCCCACAGAAGTATTCAATCAAATTTGCCAAAGCAAGCCCCCAGATGGAACTGGCATAGAAAACATTGCCATTACACCCCGGATTGAAAAAGCAGCCTACATAGAGGCGGTTGAGAAAATAAAAGCCCATATACAAAAAGGCGATTGTTACGTGTTGAATTTTTGCCAGGAATTTTATGCCGAAGCGGTTAAGATGAACCCTGTTGGCGTGTATAGTGCATTGGCGCAGGTGTCGCCCACCCCATTTGGCTGTTTTTACAAGGTGGAGGATAATTATTTGTTGTGTGCCAGCCCCGAGCGGTACTTAAAAAAAATAAGGGATACCATTATATCGCAGCCGATAAAGGGAACGGCCAAGCGAGGCCGCACCAGTGTTGATACCGATAACGGTATTAAACAGTTTTTGCAGGCAAGCGAAAAGGAGCGGAGTGAAAATGTAATGGTTGTTGACCTGGTGCGAAATGATTTGAGCAAGGTGTGCAAACAAGGTACGGTTACCGTGCCGGAACTGTTTGGGCTGTATACCTTTCCGCAGGTACACCAATTAATCTCCACTGTTACGGGGCAGTTAAAGCCCGGTGTGGGCTTTGCCGATATTGTACAGGCTACCTTTCCCATGGGTTCGATGACTGGCGCACCAAAAAGAAGGGTGATGGAATTGATTGAACAGTACGAAACCAGCCCCCGTGGGCTTTTTTCTGGTGCCGTTGGTTATATAAAGCCAGATGGTGACTTTGATTTTAACGTAGTAATACGCAGTATTTTTTACAATACCGTTACACAATACTTAAACTACTTTGTTGGGGGCGGCATTACGTTTTACAGTAACCCAGACCGCGAGTACGAAGAATGCTTATTAAAAGCCGAAGCTATACAGCAAGTGCTTACAAAAAAAGCCTCGCGTAACTGCAAGGCTTCAGATATTTAGATGACAAGTATGTACACTAATTAGTAGCGGCCGATGAAATAAACATTTGCAGGCTTTGTTGAAGTAATTGTACCCTATTGGCCAAAAACAAGGGTAATTTATTATTGGGCAATGTTAGCGGATATGCTTTGCCCTGCAAAAGTGCCTCGGCCATGCCCGGATTTAACTTATTAAACACTTCGGCATCTATCATTAGGCTGCTCACCAGTACCGTTGGGCTATATTTACCGCGTATCTCAATGGTAGTAGTGTTGGTTAAATCATCTGCCTTATTAGTGCTTATTTTGGCAATAGCCACTCTGCACTCAGCTGCCTGAAAGTTGGTAATGGTCGTCCAGCCGCCACTTCCTTCAAAAATATAGTGGGTGGCAATATACTTTTTTACATGGTTGCGCGCTTGGGCAGACAGATATTTTTCCACTACCCAGTAGTCTCTCGAGCCCGCCTTAGCAATAGCCCTTCTCATGGCACCATTGCCACAATTATAGGCGCCAATCACTAACAGCCAGTCGCCAAACTCATTGTACAAGTTCTTTAGTAAACCTGCGGCCACTTTGGTGCTTTTTTCGTAATCTTTCCTTTCATCACAACCTTTTTTCATGCATAGCCCAAACATACGCCCTTCATCAGGCATCAATTGCCATGGGCCGGTAGCCCCTGAGTGCGAAACAGTGCCGGCCTTCAGGTTGCTCTCAATTACGCACAGGTATTTTAGTTGTATCGGCAGCCCGTTTTTTGCCAGTACTTCGTCCATCATGTCAAAATATGGCTTGCCCCATACTTTCATATCAGTAAATTCTTCTGTTTCCCTTCGCTTAAAGTCTTTTAAAAAGCTTTCCATGGTATGGTTTACCTTGAACAAACTTCTAACAACGGAGTCTTCACTTGCCATTGGGTCGGCAAGTAAATTCGAAATGGTTTTATTTGAATTAACGGTACTAGTATCGGTTGTGTGGGTGGAAGTTTTTTTAGAAAAATTAACAATTTTGCCAAACCGGAAAGACATGATGGATAAGGTGAAAAGCATAAGCACAGTGATGCTGGCCGAATGCCTAAAAAAGTGCACCGACAGAAATCCCTGTAAAAATGTAGTTGTTTTCCGCATTATTTATACCCTTTTGTAAAAAAATTGCTCTTGTGCCCATTTAGCACCAGCAGATTGGTTGATATTTAGTAACCCGCTAAATAGCTTTGGATAAGCTTTGAGAAATTTTAAACAATAATTCCTCATTTTCTTTTGCGGACATGACTTGAATACCAAAATTCATGCCAGAATTATTGGTGAACAGTGGCAAGGAGATGCCAGGTATACCTACCAAGTTGGCAAAAACGGTATAAATATCGGCAAGAAACATTTCTGTGGGATCGTTGCTTTTTTCCCCAAACTTAAAAGCCGGAGAAGGCACAGTGGGGGATATGATGGCATCGTACTGCTTAAAAATAGCATCGGTGCGCTCGGTTAATATGGTCCTAACCTGTTGGGCCTTAGTGAAATAAGCGTCAAAATAACCTGCACTAAGCACAAATGTACCCAATAAAATACGACGCTTAACCTCTTTGCCAAAGCCTTCGCTACGGGTTTTTTTATAATAATCCGTAAGGTCGCCCACAGGCTTTTTGGTGGCATATCCGTATTTTATTCCGTCAAAGCGGGATAGGTTGCTGCTCGCTTCTGCGGTTGTTAATACGTAATAGGCGGGTACGATATAATCCAGTAGGTCAAAATCAACCTGCTCAACGGTATGGCCTTGTGCTGTAAGGGTGGAAATGAAATTTTTTATGGCGGTTGAAATTTCCGGGTCAAGGCCTGGGTGTTCCAATGCTTCCTTAAAATACGCTATTTTGTATTTTTTGCCGTTGTCGTCAAGGTGCTGCGAGTATTGGGGTACCGGCGTGGTAAGTGCGGTGCTGTCAAAATCATCACTGCCGGCAATAACCTCTAATACCAAGGCTGCGTCCTCAACGCTGTTTGCAAAAACGCCCACTTGGTCAAACGAGGAGGCGTAGGCGATAAGCCCGTACCGCGAAACCCTACCATAGGTAGGCTTAAGGCCTACGATGCCGCAAAAGTCGGCCGGTTGCCTTACTGAGCCACCCGTGTCGCTGCCCAAGCTTACCATGCACAGGCCTGCCTGCACAGATACTGCAGACCCGCCCGACGACCCGCCTGGTACCCTGCTCGTGTCCTTGGCATTAAGCACGTTGCCAAACGCCGAGTTTTCGTTACTGCTGCCCATGGCAAATTCGTCGCAGTTTTGGCGGCCTATTATTATAGCTCCTTCTTCCAATAATTTTTCAGTAACGGTGGCGTTGTAGATGGCGTTGAAGCCTTCCAGTATTTTTGAGGAGGCTGATAGCTTGTGCCCTTTGTAGCTTATCACATCTTTTAAGCCTGTAACTACCCCATGCAGTTTGCCCAAAGGCAACCCTGCTTGCTGCTTTGCGTCAAGCTCAGCCGCTCTTGCCAAAGCCTCATCGGCATACACCTCTAAAAAAGCATTGAGGTGTATGTTTTGCTGTATGCATTGCAAATAATAAGAAACGGCCTCAACACAGGTGGTTTGGCCGTTTAATAATTTTTGATGGTAATCTTTGACCGAAGTAATTCGAAGCAAAAAGCAATCTTTTTGGGGTATACAAATTTATTTTACTGCAGCTTCTTTTGTAGCCGACAGGTCTTGCTGTTTTTTCCACTCAAGGTATTCGTTATAGTCGTTAGAAGCAACAGCTTGTGTGGGCTTTTGCTCTTTCTCCTTAATACCTTCTTCTAACTCTCTTTTCACATTTTCTTTGGCATCGTTAAACTCACGAACACCACGGCCTAAACCCCTCATGAACTCGGGTATTTTACGGCCACCGAATAAAACCAGCACCACTACTGCAATAAGCAATATTTCCTGGAAACCTAAACTGCCCATATAAATTTATTTGAGATGAAAACCAAAGATAATTACAAATGCAAAACAAAAAAAAACATTAACATTTGCGTTAAATAAAAAAGGCAGAAAATCCCGCGAGATTTTCCGCCAATATTATTGTACTGCAATGTACTACATTCTCTTTTCCTTAATCCTTGCGCTTTTACCGCTTCTTTCACGCAGGTAAAACAGCTTGGCACGGCGCACCTTACCAACTTTGTTTAACAGGATTGAGTCAACGTTGGGAGACAAAAAAGGGAACACCCTTTCAACACCCACACCGTCGGATATTTTACGCACGGTAAACGTAGAAGTTGCACCGGTGCCTTGTATTTTTAATACATCGCCACGGAAGCCTTGGATACGTTCTTTACCGCCTTCGATAATTTTATAATTAACGGTAACGTTGTCACCCGCTTTGAACTTTGGATGCTGCTTTTTAGCAGTAAGTTGCTCGTGAATATATGTAACTGCTGCACTCATGGCTTAAATTTTTGGACGGCAAAGGTAGCTGTAAAATATTTAATTGCAAAATAAAAAATCCCGAATTCTAAATAATACCTTTTTTTTAGAATTCGGGATGTCAGTAATATCTTAGGTATCCCCCAATTACCTGGCGATGTTTACCGCTCTTTTCTCCCTTATTACGGTAACTTTTATTTGGCCGGGGTATGTCATTTCAGTTTGAATTTTTTGGGCTATTTCAAAACTTAGCTTATCGCTATCCATATCAGTTACCTTGTCTGCTTCCACTATAACCCTTAGTTCGCGGCCGGCTTGTATAGCATACGCTTTTTCAACCCCTTGGTATGATACTGCAAGGGTTTCAAGTTCCTTAATACGCTGCAGGTATTGCTGCATAATCTCGCGTCTTGCGCCCGGCCTTGCGCCGCTAATGGCGTCACATGCCTGCACAATGGGTGATATTACATATTGCATTTCCATTTCATCGTGGTGGGCTCCAATGGCATTGATTACACTTGGGTGTTCGCCATATTTTTCAGCCAGTTTTGCACCCAGCAAAGCGTGGCTCAATTCTGTTTCTTCATCTGGCACCTTACCTATATCGTGTAGTAAACCAGCCCGTTTTGCCAGTTTGGGGCTCATGCCCAACTCTGCTGACATCGTAGCACAAAGGTTGGCCACCTCGCGGCTGTGCATCAACAAGTTTTGGCCATATGATGAACGGAAACGCATTTTGCCAATAATACGCACCAGCTCCTTATGTAAGCCGTGAATGCCCAACTCTATCACAGTGCGCTCCCCAATTTCCATCACTTGCTCTTCCAGTTGTTTGCGGGTTTTTTCTACCACTTCTTCAATACGGGCTGGGTGTATCCTGCCATCAGCTACTAGGCGCTGCAAGCTAAGGCGGGCAATTTCGCGGCGCAAGGGGTCAAATGATGATAATATAATGGCTTCGGGGGTATCGTCTACCACTAAATCCACACCGGTGGCGGCTTCAATGGCGCGGATGTTACGGCCTTCGCGGCCTATTATCTGTCCTTTAATTTCGTCGCTTTCCAAATTGAAGACAGTTACCGTGTTTTCTATGGTTTGTTCGGCGGCTGTACGTTGGATTGACTGGATAATTATTTTACGTGCCTCTTTATTGGCCTTTTGGCGGGCGTCTTCAATAATCTCCTGTTGCAGGGCTAAGGCTTGGGTGTGTGCTTCCTGTTTTAGGCCTTCAACCAATTGGTTTTTGGCTTCCTCAGCAGTTAGGCCGGCAATTTTCTCCAGCCTGCGCATATGCTCCTCCTGGTGTTTCTCCAGCTCGGTGCGCTTTTGGTTAACTAATTCAATTTGCTTGTTGAGGTTTTCTTTAATAGCCTCGTTGTCTTTTAACTGTTTTTCTAAGGCCGATTCCTTTTGGGTAGCGGCAAGTTCCTTTTGTTTAATCCGGTTTTCAGCATCGTTTATTTTCCGGTTTTTTTCTAAAATTTCCCTGTCGTGTTCTGATTTTAATTGTACAAATCTTTCTTTTGCCTCAAGATTCTTTTCTTTTTTTATAGTTTCAGCCTTTATTTCGGCTTCTGCTATAATTTTTTGGGCCAGAATGTCTGCCTCGTCTACTTGTTTCTTCGTGTCTTTCGCGAAAATGGCCTTACCCGCCGCTACACCCGCTGCTAGTGAAAGTAAGCCAATTATAATGTAATAAACTGCCTGATCCATGCATGTGGAATTTAAAATGATTCACAATCTTATGTTCTTTGCCTTTTTTGCCTAGTCTCATGTTTGCTTTTTATATGAGAGCGCATAAGCTGCGAAGATAAAAAATGAATTAGATATTATTAAAATGAATATTTCTCTCTTTTTGAGAGTGATAATTTCCCAAAATTGGAAATCGTGTTTTTGCTGAAAAATTAAATCATTGATATTCAATAAATTATATTCTACTCTCTGATTGGCATCTAATTTGGTTTATTATGTACATCAGTCCGTTTTTACCTAGTACCTTCTGAAAGCTTTAAGGAAAACAAATTAGAGTATCGAAAAATCTAAGATCCAATGAAAATCCTACTAGCGGTATTATCGCTCTCCGTAATGTTAGCATCCTGTTCTAAACAGGCAGTGGTAATACCGCAAAAATCCTCGGGCCAGCTTTTTTATAAAGATGGCAGCATTGCTGTAGCAGATTTGCAGGCCGTGCAAACCGATGCATCAACCATAAAGGTTGATTTTGCCACACAGTACGCGAACAACGTTGCTAAAATTGAAGTAATGAGCGGGGTTACCCAAAGTTTACTTTGTACAATCGGGGAGATTGATCTTCCTGGCAACATTGACAAGCTTACAAACTTCACGGTTACCGATACCAACCTGAAGGGGAAAACGATGTACTACATGCTACG
>Ga0007810_1000183_pt1 | contig 18601 bp, 16 predicted proteins | sample CryBogCBE15Jun09_FD_71193 | JGI IMG/M metagenome (GOLD analysis project Ga0007810, IMG submission 71193) | Freshwater microbial communities from Crystal Bog, Wisconsin, USA - CBE15Jun09 | ecosystem: Environmental > Aquatic > Freshwater > Lake | place: Crystal Bog, Wisconsin, USA | collected...
GTTGAAAAGGCCATTAGCAACATCCTTAACAGAGTAGTCGATCTGAGGAGCGCCGTTGATTGTAGAAATACGGGCCATGACTTGGCTGGTATCCCCATTGGCAAACTGATTTGCGTATTCTTGCAAACTCATACCGCTGGTCGTGTTTGGATATGGCGTTCCATCTGAACGGAGCATAGGTTCGCCATTCGAATCAACCGCTACTGGGTTGTTGCCGTTTAAAATGGCGCTCATCTTCACAGGATCGACGCTGGCTTTTGGACCGTTCGCACCAAAATTGCTTACGATGTTGCCCAAACTCTGCATGAGAGATGGTTGGTCATAAGTCCCAACGCTCGCTGCGCCGTATTCGCCGTAATTGCCCCAGTTTTGTGGGTTCGACGCCAAAGGATTTAACTGCGCTCCGCGCACCTTGCTGTTTTGAGTATCAAAACCTTGGCCCGAAAAATTAGATGAAGCCAAAACACCTTTTCCCTTCGTCGTCGAAGGGGTCGTTGCTGCGGCTGGGGTATTTTCCCACGGCAAAGAAGTGCTTTGGAGGGAAGATAAGTAAGTTTGATACGCTTGTTCAACTGCTGCGGGGGATGCGCCCGGCGTTGAGGCGACCTGTTGATAATTGTCGTAAGCATCAATGATTGATTTATCAGTAGGGTTCCCGCCGGTTGCGTAACCGATGCGACCGCCCTTATCATAATTAGCCCGCCCACCATCTTTTAACCCGAATAAACTTCCAATCGAACCTAACCCGGCAGACATGGCAGAATAAGGATTGCTTGAGCTAATTGACCCCGGATTGGTTAACCCACCCAACATGGATAAACCACCCATTAAAGCGCCAGCAGGGGCCACTGTTGGAGAGTAACCTGTTGTCGTTCCACCCAGTGCCGGAGCAGCACCAGAGGCCAAACCAGCGTAGTAGCTGAGTTGCTGGTAAGGATAGGCCTGTTGCTGCATATACTGCTGGTATGCAGTCGAAAGATTGGCCTGTTGCTGCTGTTGTTCAGCCGTACCGTATCCGTACTGGGCCTGAGCCTGTTGCAATGCCGCCTGTTGGCCCTGAGTACCAAGATTTGCCAAGTTAAGGGCAGCATTCGACATAAGCTGGCGGTTCTGTAACTGCGTAGTCAAATCAGTTTGTTGCTGAGTATTAAACTCACCCTGCGCCTGAGAATAACCCTGACCAAGCAAGTTTGAAATCGTGGCATTATTTGCAAGGTTCTGTTGGCGAGCCAATTCCGCCTGAGCGATACCAGCGCGATCTCCGCCAAAAGCGCCCTGTTGAACGCTATTACCCAAAACCTGTTGCTGTTGTTGAGCGTTCGTCTGGTTGATGTTCGCAACCGCCGATTTGACGACATCATTCATGTACGGGTTCATGTACTGATTGATAGCGCCTTGCGAAAATTGCTGCATCTGCATTGGGGTTGCTGCGCCGCTAACAAGGCCCGTAGCCGCTTGGAAGTATGGGCTAGTGTAACCTTGCAATCCAGCGATAGATTGACCGGCTCCAACCTGATTCGGGTCCATTGGAGCGACCAAACCGGGGTTGTAATTGGCATATTCAGCCGCCGTAGATGGCGTATACTGTGGGTATGGCTGCGTTGATTGCTTCGCTGCTCTTGATAAAATGCTATTATATGCAGCTTCAATCTGAGGATTGGCTGAATAACTTGTTGACGCCGAAGAGCCAAACAGCGATGCGCACATTGAACCCATAGTCTTGACCCTTATTGTACGTGGTTTTCTTGTTTTTCATCATTATGATTATAGATGAAAAACGCGCCAGCTTTATGCATTTGCCGTTCTAAAAGTTTAATTTTGGCTTCTGTGCGAACATTGGAAACAATGCCCATCAACAATGGAATACCAACCATATCCGAATAGTTTTTAGCGAACGAAATTAGCGATTTGGCCCGCGTAGAACGACGATGCTGCGGTGCAACAAAGTTAAAAACGTCGTTTAAGCACCAAGTTTTAGCGTACCAAAGTTTGTCGATAACCAGACAAACGGCGGCTTCTAAGCCATCTTCGCCATCAATAACGCCGATAATTCCGTTTTTACCCTGCAAAACATTATTTACCATATCGCGAACGGCATCGTAGTCCATTTCAAACAGACCATTTTCTTCATGCATCAGCGCAAGAAGAACCATGATGCTATCTGCGTCTTGTGGTGTAGCCAACCTTACGGCGTAATCCATCAGTCTCTCCGAGGTCCGGGAAGTTTGCTAAGTGTCTTAACCAGATGCTTCCGGACGCCAATAACGAAGTTATCCAGATAATCATGGCCTTTTTGCATACTTCCATTGCCCAGTTTACGGACAATATCAGGATGAATAACATATTCGCCGCCAGCAGCAACAATCGGTACAGGGCGGTAATTGCCGGAAGAGACGGGGCCACCATCAGCTTTTTGAGGCGATTGAAGTTGCCCAACATTGCCCACATTGAACAGTTTCTGCATCGAACCATATTCGCCCAAGCTAGGCTGCTGCCCAGAAGAAGCCATAGGTGCTTTGCTGCTTACGCCAAACGGGCCAGAGTTGAACATATTGCTGATCAACTTGCTGCCAGCCAAAGTATTACCTTCGCCAAGGCCGGAAACAATGTCCGCAGGAAGGACGTAGGAACCTTCAAGTACGTTCATTGGAATATGATCAGTACGCCCGCCAACGGCCATCGTAATAGGCCCTACATGGCATGGCGTGGACTTTTCGCGGGAAATCTTGTCGGCAGCATCAATTGAACCGCCAGATGCAAAAGCGCCCCTGATTAATTTTTCACCAAAAGACATATCTGCTGGTTCCCAAGTTGTAGATACGTAATCTGGGTTCAGATTGCTCGTGTCTACTCCAACACCAAGCCTCGTCGTTCCACCAGCCGTCCTGCTTTTACCGCTTGGGGGTGCTGTATAATACGTTGCCTGTTGCAATTGGCGGCCCGGAAATAACCGTTGAGCCTCTGCATAAGAACCCGGACCCGTATCTTCATCCGTATCCGTATCCGTGCTTTTAGAAAGTTGGGATTGATCTTTCGTGGACAATGTAGAAACTTGTGACGGCGAAACCTGAGGCGCACTCAAATGAGCGCGTCCGGTCGATGCCGAAGGATATATTGAAGTGCTGGGCGGCGCAGATGTATCTGACGTATCAGAACTGGCTGGCTCACCTTGCAGGTTCCTACCAACAAAAACAGGACGTTCCGGAAAATTGCTGGTTGTATAACCTTGACCCAACACTGGACGATTCATCGTCAACGCGCCGGGACGTGGACGATCAGAGAAATCCGATGTCGGAGAATCAGATGGTGGCGGGTTATAAAGCGGAGGGCGATTAACCTTAGGCGGGTAATATGGAATATTTTCCATATTTCCACCAGAATCAGGGCGCTGTGTAATATTGCTCATATTAGGCGGAACATCTGCTCCACCACCGCCCACGTCAGGGCGCATAGTAGAAGATGAAATTCTTGGGGCGACCATAGAACGTGCGGGCATTGTTCTGCGCATGGAATTGCGCAAATCTAATTCACGGTGGACAGGGCCGGGTCCGGGATTGGCAGGGAATCCTAATGCATCAAAAATGCTTTGATACATTTTAGGAAGGGACGGTAGGTAGAAGCCGCCGCCGGTTGGATCGTCATCTTGGTTCGCCATAGCAGCCTCCGTTACTTATTCGAAATACAATAAAATCTTGTTTTTTGATAGTCCTGTTTAACTATAAGATACAGCTACTATCATGCCTGATCCGGGTGCAACGACTATGCCCTTTTTTACCGGCATCATTACGGTTTGAATGCCGACAGAGTTATTAATAATATACAGGCGGTTTCCATTAACGGCCCCCGCTGTGCTGTTAGCGTCATAAACCGTTCCTGTGGCAGAACCGGCAACGATCACGGAAATTTTAGCAACCCATCCAAGATTGGTTTTTAAATAAGTCGTAGCGGATATTTCACCGCTATTTTCGACGCCAGCGAGTTTCAGGTTAGTGTCACTAACGCCGTTAATGCCTTGCACGCCGTTCCTATGAACACTCAGGATATCGTCTAAACTTGCCATCTTAGTATTTCCCGTCCGGTGCTGCGCGATACCTGATGCCACCCAACCGCCAGAACGTACCCGTATCTTGGGACGAAATATTGATCGCCACCAAACGCGCCCTGATGCGGCATGAGATATACTCAGTAGACTGCGTCATTGGAAAAGTGGCGGAAAATACGGAGTTGCTTGGATAGCCAGAGTACAGGCCCGTTGTTACAGGGGCATCAGTTGCATAATTTGTCCAATAAATGGTGATATAAACGGTAGCGTTTTGGTTGCCACTATACGTTCCCCATTTCATGTCAGGCCAAATTTGGTCGATAAACATGATGTTATCGCCTTCCGCCACACTGAAAAAACCAGTCTGCATGGACGAAAGCATTGGCAAGGTCGTTGTGCCGGAAGCGGCATCATATCCTATTTCATGCTGATATAAATAATTGTCAGTACCAGCGCCGATAGGAGGGCCAAGAACAGATTGGTCAATCCAAGCACTACGCCCAAGAGAACCAAAATCCCACTGCTGGATAGCAGCGTTAAATTTGACATAACTGTCGTTTTCGCCTGTGCTACTGTTGACAGAAGGGTAGTACCAAGTGATTTCATTGAACTGAGAATTGACAGCACATCTGATATTTTGGGTATACGGAATCCCATTTGAACCGACTCCCGTGTTCAAGTTTTGGAAAATAACATCCCAAACTGGGCATGCTAAGGCTTGCGGGCCATTCCCAGCATTTATAAAAAACTGCTTCTGGGACATCCAGAAAATGGCATTATTTAACTGTCCAACGCATTTACGAGAAATCGCACCGCAATTGGACCCGATTTTATTGAACCCATAAACCAATGGGGAACCAACATATTGCATTGCCCAAAGGTCTAAGTCGGTCCAAATCAACCCCTGTTGTGGGCCTTGGATACACGTAACAATTTTGGAGCCGGATGGGATGCGATAAGAACCCGCCTGATTAGTGGCCGTAGCAATCCATGTCGTACTATCCGCGATGTCAGACCAGCGAATCAAAAGAGGGTCTTGTTGCAGGGTAAAGGACGAACCCCACGCAATAACTTGCCGCTCTGGCATAGCTACAAAAATGCCATCGTTAACCAGCGGCGCAAAGCCACTTACAAGTTGTGCATTTTGAATTTGGGTATTAGGCGTCCATGAATAAACTGCACCACCGACAGGGCAAGCAATCAAGTTTTGCCCAAAATTATCCAAAGTCCAATCTGTCGCGGTAATAGGAGTACCCGGAACAGAAGGTTGCGTGACACCGGAGCCAAACCCTCCTGAGCCAAACGCACCAACGCCAAAACCCGTTCCAACTTGGCTTGGGCCAACAGCAATAAAAAATTCAGAATTGATATTGCCGCTGTTGATGGACGTCGGACCGGCGGTTGAAGTTGCCGTATTTGTTGCGGCAAAAGTAAACTGCCCAGAAGTTAAACTTCCAAGTGTGGCTGGGGTGTCAATAACCGTGTAAAGGCCAAATAAAGTGATTCCACCTATTGATGTAGATACACCAATGTAAAATTCACTTCCCGGATTATACGTATTATTTGCTAAATATGCGGTGACAATCGATGATCCATTGGCCGTAGTAAACGTATACGATGCCCCGGCATTGCTAACAGTTGCGGTGGCAGGAGTGGATGCTGAAATCGTATACGATGTCCCTGACGCAGTTAAAATTTGATAAGAACCCGTCAGAATAAGGCCGCCAACAGACACCGGAGTTACATAGTAAACATAATCTAAGTTTGATGCACTTATGTTCGAATCAATTACCGAAACGGTATAACTTCCGCTTGTTGTCGAAAAATTAGGCGAAGAATTGGTAACCGTTGTCTGCGGCGTAATAACAGAATTGCTTCCGTTTGTAAGGACGTTAAGCGATGTTGTGCAGCCGACAGCAAGATGGTTAATGGCGTTAAGATCGGCCCAACCCTTTAAAGCCCTGACAGGCGCAGAATAGGGAACATTGCGGTAAGCTACCCACCCGCCAAGTTTCTGAGGCAACCCCATTTGGTTCCTATCTGGCATAAACCGGATAAGATTAGACGACGAAAGGGCCGCCTCATTTAAGGTTGGCGTTTTGATTACATCTACGCCGGGAACCAATTTGAGTGTTGCGTGAGCCATGCTTTACACCCTCGGAGGTGTAGCGATAGGCGAAGGAGACTGCGAGGACCACGCGGAGGACTGGAACTTTTTCCGGTATTCCTCAACCATCGCGCCTTTCAACAACTGCTCGTATTGTTGTTCCCAGTTGACTGGCATCTGTTGATCAGCGCCTGTCGAAGAAAAGTTTCTTTGATATCCGGAAATGTAGACCATGCTGGCGCAGATAAACAAATCTGGAAGATAAGTAGAAATAAAGGTATTTGTATTTGACGCAGAAAGTGGAGCCGAATGAACCGTTCCCGTTAGCGTTAATGGATAAGCTGCGTTAGGATACGGCCCAAGGAGAATATACTGGCTTGTGTTGCCAGTCGTGGGCGTATCACCGCCATAAACAGCGAATACGGATGGAATACCAGCACTGGCTGAACTGTTGAATACCGACTGGATATACTCTTTGGCGACTGGGGCCAATGGATATGAAACGCCATTTACGGTCACCTGAATCGTTTGCAGCGTGATAAAGGCTGCGGTAGGTATGGTTAAAAGGTTACCTGTTGTAGGCGTCTGGTATGAGGTGCTATCAAAAACCTGAGTAGACAGGAAATCCAGATCACGTTGCATCCGCAATTGTGCATAGTTAATTGCCTGAGGCAAAATGATCTGGAAATTGGCGTCAGTCGTGGGAACAACTGCCAACGTAGCGATTTGCTGAACGTAACTGTTATAATCCACGACTTTCCATCCTTTATTCTGTTGGCTGCTCTTCTACTGGCGCTTCGACAGCAGCGGAAGCGGCAGGGGTTACGGAAGTTGCGGCCTCAATTTGTGGCTTTGCTTGTCCGTGGAGAAGGGCAATCAAGTCCGCTACTTCGGCATATGCGCCCGCAGCAAGATGCTTCAATACCGTATTGATGTGGCCAACGGTGAGTTTAAGATCAAGTTCAAGATTATCCATGTTTCCCTCTTAAAATGGCGGCTTTTGAGGCTGAATTTGCGGTTTTGATATTTGTGTTATCTGCGCCGCTATCGCTGCCTCAACCCCTGTTGTGCTAATCGATTGTGATACCCATTGAAACGCCATATCCTGCGTAATTTGGTTGTACGGAGTAAATTCCGCTGGGTTTGGCGTTCCAAGTTTCACTGTACCAGAATTTGAGGAAGTTACATAGCCATCTGTTCCGGTACAAACCCAATTTATGGCGGTTACCACATTTGGTAAATCACCAGCACTTGGATCAACAATGAATTGTGGGAACGTCCATGTAAACTGCATTACGTATACTGCCAGATTCGCATGTAGCCTTGGCTACCATTCCCGCCCGCATTGCTGCTCGCTGATGCGCCGCCGCCGCCGCAACCATAATTTGTTGCTGCTGCACCCGGAGTACCATTTGCTCCGCCATAAGGAAGATAAATAAAAGTAGGTGTTCCGCCGAATGATGCCCCGGCAGTTGTAGATGGAGCGCCGCCAGCCGTTCCACTGAAACTTAACGAACTACCATTTGTCGTTGTTCCACCCGCACCGCCCGCCGATGAAGTGCCTCCACCGCCGCCAGCCGCTGTATACGTAGTAGCGCCGACAGTAATGGTTGTATTCCCACCCGCAGTCCCGGAAGAACCGCCACTTCCGCCCCCAGTTCCCTTAGCGCCAATTGCAATTGTGTACGAGGTGGATGGAGTTACGGCGATATATTGAGTTAAATAACCACCACCGCCGCCACAACCCGATTTGCCTCCGCCAAAACTTCCGATACCGCCGCCGCCACCGCCAGCACCCAACATTTCAACATAAATGTTGTTGCAATTTGATGGAGCAACAAAAGAAGTTTGTGTCGTGTCCGTAATAGTGCTTATGGCGATAAGGCGGCCAGAAGATGATGGAGCCGCTGATACCCAAGATAACACATTGCCTGTTAACGTTGTCCCGCCAGATACCGTTTGTGAAGGCGACACTTGCCAGCTTGTGCCAGAACCACTTGTAATAGTTGTCCCCGCAGTGACGCCTGTCCCAGTGACAACCTGACCAATTGCAATTGTCCCGCTGGAAACTGCCGAAACCGTCAATGTTGTACCAGAGATACCGCCAAAAAATACGGAAATAGGCGTTAATGCAGCAGTTAAAACATTTCCGCCTGTTGTTGGTGGGACAAAGTTTGGCGGGCTAGTTCCATTGCCCAGCATGACGTTGTTCGCTGTAAGTGTTGCCAAGCCTGTACCGCCAAGGGTGACAGGGATTGGAAACTGAACAAGGCCATCATCTGCCTTATATACGCCCGTCGAACCGTCGCTATAAATCAAAGTATTAAAGTTTTGAGGAACAGTGATCGTGTTACCAATAGCAGCGGTTCCACCCGTATTCGACATGCCGATTGTAACCGTATACGCACCAGTAGTTGCGTTGGTTACAACCCACATACCAGCGACATTGCTGCTGTTATATTGAGGCAATAAAACAGTTTGGTTAGCAGCAAGCGCCCCTGACAACAAAAACCGCATCGCTTGTGAAGTACCGCCAGCCGCTGTCGTGCTTGGGGCGGGGATAACTGTGAACGAAGGCGTAGAACTTGTACTAACAGAAATGCTCGTCGTATTACCAAATATTTGGTCTAAAATTGTCGTATTATTATTAACAGGAACATCCCACGTATTAACATACGTTCCATTACTTGGCTCTGTTAGGGCAATGTTGTTAGTTGTGGAGGTCATGATTTATCTGCCTTCCCATCAAGTTTGTCGTAAATCCGCTGGAACATGTCCTCAATATGCGACATTCTTTTGTCCAAGTCCACTTTTAGAACGTATTCTTTGGGCAAGTTAGCTTGCATGTTACTTATGTCGCGCCGAAGTTCTTTCACAGCGCCCCATAGTTCGCGGGCAAGCCACCCAACGACTGCAATCGCTACACCCGCCGCCAGATTAATGGTTGATTGATAATCCATAATATAATTACTCAGTTATGGTTTCGGGTGGATTTGGATCGGTGAAAGTTCCATCGGTAAGGTTATAAATCCAGCCCATTGTTACGGGAGAACCTTCTGGCAAACCAACAATGGTGTATCCTTCCGGCGCTGGATCAACAGCAGGATCAGCAACAATCATATTTACAACCGTCTCATTGCTGTTTTGAACAAGAGCGCAAGTCTGCGGATTCCCATTTACTGGGGCTGTCATCATTGGTCCTCCAAGCATTACGTGTACTGCCAAATTCGCATGTAACCCTGCGTCCCGTTACCACCAGCAGCGGTAGTAGTAGAAGAAGTTGCTTTTCCTCCACCACCACCACACCCATAAAGTGTAGCAGCATTTCCTGCTCCCGCACTACTTTGACCACTACCGCTTCCGGAAAGATTGATATAGTTTGGTTGCCCTCCACCAGCACCGTTACTCAAAGTACCAAAAGAACCAGCGTTACCGGCAGTTCCTGCAAAACTTATGGTGCTTCCGTTTGTTACTGTACCGGCAGCGCCAGCAGCGCCAGCAACCGTTCCGCTACTACCGCCACCAAAACCACCACCACCAGCAGTATATGTAGTTGCACCAACAGTTATGGACGTATTACCACCAGCAGTTCCATTATTTGTGCCAGCAGCACCGCCGGAACCGGCAGCACCAATAGCGATTGTGTACGCAGTTGATGGTGCAACAGTAATAGTTTGAGTCACATAGCCACCACCGCCACCACCTGCACCGCCACTGTTTGCGGAAGAAGTATAAGCCGCACCACCGCCACCGCCGCCACCACCAAGCATTTCAACATAGATGGTGTTGCAATTAGATGCGGTCGTGAATGAGGTTCCGCTTAAAAGAGTGGTTGTGCTGATAAGGCGGCCAGAACCAAAAGAAGGAGCCGTGGATGTCCACGTTGTACCATTGGATGTCAAAACGTTACCGGAGGTTCCGGGAGCGACAAACTGTACCGCACTCGTTCCATTGCCTAGGATAACGTTGTTTGCCGTGAGAGTGTTAGCTCCGGTTCCGCCGTTCGCTACCGCAACTGTTCCCGTCACGTTAGCAGCGTTGCCACCAATGCTAAGAGATGCGGCTGTTCCAGTAAGACCAGTACCCGGACCAGTGAATTGGGTTGAGGCGGTGATTGTTGTACCGCCAAGAGTCGTAAACGTGCCAGCCGCCGCAGTAGTCCCGCCGATTGCAGGAGGAGAAGCTAAGTATGTGCTAAACCCAGTTCCCGATACGGTACTGGATGCCGATAATGTAGTAAATGAACCCGCAGCCGCAGTTGTGCCGCCGATAGCAGGAGGTGAGGCAAGATAGGTGCTGAAACCCGTACCAGATACCGTGCTAGATGCGGAAAGAGTTGTGAACGCACCCGTGGAGGCTGTGGTCGCGCCAATCGACATATTATTAATCGAACCCGTCGTTCCCGACGAAATCGTAATAGTACCAGCACCAGTAGTCGTGTAGGATTGGTTATTGGTGGTTGTATTAAGCGTTATAACGCCCGTACCTGTAAGGGCCGTAAATGTACCCGCCGCAGCCGTTGTGCCGCCAATTGCTACGTTATTGATCGTACCAGCAGTTGCTGGGTTGATCGTTACCGTACCTGTACCAGATGGGGATACGGTAACAGAGGCGTTGGCCGGGGACAGCGTGACAGTTGAGTTGGCTGTGAACGTACCTTGAAGCTGAGTTGCACCTGCCGCTACATAAAGCGCATATGCGTTAGTAAAGGTGACGTTTGATCCAGCCGTAGGCGCGTTATTGATATAAACCGATGCGGCGGTAGTGTATGTCGTTGCTAGACGAGCAGCAATTGTTCCACCAAGGAAAGAAGATATTGGTGCAAGAGCGATTGTTCCAGAGGAAACAATATCTGTATATGTAGCGCCACCAGCCCTTAATGCAAAAGCATTATTTTGTGATGGGGAAGAAGAGCCTGTATTGTTGCTTATTCCAACGTACAACGAACCCGCAAATTGATTTGGCGCAGTGGCAGCGGCGTAAAAATTATACCGCCCCGTATTCACATAGGTGCTTCCCGTGTCGGCCTGAGACGAAACGGTTGCAGCCACAAGATATGTAAATGTCGTTGTAGAAGGCACTGAAGTGATGGTAAACGTGCCATTTAAAGATGTGTTTGTTACTGCCGCAACAATGACAGATTGACCCGTGCCATATCCATGTGCGGCAGATGTCGTGATAGTTGCAGTTGTCCCGTCAGCGGATACGTTGCTGATTGTGTCAGTCGTTACGGACGGAATATTGGAATAAAATGCGTAATTATTAGTAGCGCCAATCAAAGTTGGCGTGGCTTGGTAACCATATAAGTTAGTGATTTGAGAACCAATACCAACCGTACCCAACGCCGCAGCATAGCCAATTAAGTTGGTAAGAGTAAATGATGTAGCTTGCGTAGGTAATTGGGTAAGATTTCCATAAACAGAACTGTTTGAGTCAGATTGGATAGTTCCGTTATTTAAAATACCATATGTAGTTACGGCCCCCGTCATGTTTTTGGAAAGATGCAAGGTTTGTCCAGCCGCTGGCGTGGCAGCGCCGATCACGACGTTTTGCGCCGTGCTAATCGTCATAGCCGTTGATTGGCTACCAGTCTTGAAGATGATGCTATCTGATGTACCCACGCCAGACGTGGATTCCAAAGTCAGCGTAGAAGATGCAGTCGTGCCGCCAATGTGCAATGGTGTTGTTAGCGATGTCGTAAGCGTAGGGGAGGACGAATAAGATGGCGCGACACCAACACCACCCGACACCAACACAGACCCCGTAGCAACGTCTGCAAGCGATGCAATCGTTGTGGAAGCAGATGCGTAAAGGATATCGCCGGTCGTATACGAAGTAAGGTTTGTGCCGCCAGAGGCCACGGGAACAACGCCACCAAGGGTAGCAAGCGTTACGGTGGTCCATGTCGGAGCAGCAGATGCGCCACCAGAAAGGAAGAACTGACCTGACGTACCATAAGTAGCGCCGCCAATACCCAATTGACCTGCTGGGCCAAACCGGAAGGCTTCTGTCGGTGAGTTATTGCCCGTTGCCGAGGTAAATACCGATGCATAAGCGCCCTGCGCCGTATCGGTAAAGTTTTCAGCGGCGGAGATAGAAAAGTAACCGTTTGAAACCGTCGCGAAGCCAGTCGCGCCATAACCACGGCCAGTAAACTGCGATAAGGTATCGCCAGCTTGCGACGCGGTAGGGACAGCCGCCGTACCACGCGCAGAACGTGCGGTATAAACACCATACGAACCCGTACCGTAAGCGTCTTGGGTAATGCGGGTATTCGACGAGTTTGCACCCATAATGTACAAATCCGTACCCGCTGGGAGGGTCGAATTTGATGGTGGCGTAGTCGATTGACTGTTGGATACCACCGTCAAAGTAGAATTTGGCGAAGCGGTGTTTAAACCAAGGCGGAAATTCGTATTATCCCAAAACAGCTTGCTGTTATTTTGGGTGTAGATGCCAGAAGCCCCAGCAAATACCATTGAACCAGTGGTAAATGCAGTTGCCGTTCCAGTGCCGCCATTTGCGACCGGAAGCGTACCAGTGACGCCCGCAGTCAAAGAAACTTGACCAAACGCCGGAGCAGACGATGCGCCGGTAGAAAGAAGGGCATAGCCCGTTGTAGAAGGCGAAATTTGACCAACAGAAGATGTGCTGGCGGCATACAGAAGGCCATAAGCCGTCAATGTCGTCAAACCAGTGCCACCGTTTGCAACACCAACTGTTCCAAGGCCAATCGTATTGCCCGTCTTGGTAATAGGAGCCGAAACCTGAATATTGCCCGAAGATGAAATCTGCGACCAAGTTAATGCCGTAGAACCAACCGTAATGGTTCCCGTAGTCGTCATTGTCCAAGAGGTTGCACCATTCGTTGAACCGTTACTGACGTAAGCAGCAGCCCCAGTTTCAATATAATTAGGGCCAGAACCCGTCGCATTAAAATCTGTTGCACGGGTAAGCACCCAGTTCGTTGAACCCGAACCCTGATTCGTTACGACGTAAATACCATTGTAAGCAGCAGATGTTTCGTTTTTAACCAAAACACGGGTAGCATTGGAAACGTCCGTACCCGTAAAGGTATAGCCATCAATGGTTAAGGCAGCCTGAGTACCGGCGTTTGTCAACGTAGCGCCGACACCGCCAGTACCGTTATTATACGTTACCGTGCCAAGATCGGCGGTCGTCGCATAACCAGCAGCGGTATGGTATGTCGTGTTGGCAACCGTTGAAACGGTATTGTCCACATACTGCTTAGTCGAAAGTTGTAAAGCAGACGTCGGGTCTTGGGTTACCGTAACGGTGGTCAACCCCGCCAGAGTGCTTGATGAACTACCAAGCGAAATTGACGTCGAACCAATGGTAATGGCTGAGTTGGTAAGACCGGCATTTGGGATAGTCGAAACGGCGGTAAAAGCGCCAGTTCCGTTCCCTACAAGATAACCCGTAAGGGTTATTGCGCCCGTACCACCGTTTGCCACCGGAAGAGTGCCGCTAACGTGTGATGTAAGACCAATTTTGCCCCAAGAAGGAGCAAGCCCCACGCCGCCAGAAATGAGCGCATTGCCAGCAGCAACGTCGCTAAGGCGGGCCAATGTGGTAGATGATGAAGCATATAAAATGTCGCCCGTAGTATACGAACTATACCCTGTACCGCCTTGGATTTCCGATAATGGCGTTGTTAAGCCGGAAAGGCTGGTGATATCACTGTTTGCACCAGATGCCGCAGCCCCTAAATTCGTCCGCGCACCAGATGCGGAATTTGAACCTGTCCCGCCATAGTTTACGGAAATTAACGTACCATTCCATGTACCAGACGCAATCGTCGCAAAATTTGAATTGCCCGTAGCCGTAAGGGTCGTAAATTTTCCGGTAGTAGGAGTGGTTGCGCCAATCGTTGTTTGATCAATCGCGCCGCCGGTAATCGCAACGGAGCTAGCATTTTGCGTAGCCATCGTACCAAGCCCAGATACTTGGCTTGGTATAATGGAAATGGTGGATGTTGATGCTGAAGTAATCTGACCTTGCGCATTAACCGTAATAACAGGAACAACAGACGCCGAACCATAAGATTGCGCCGTTACACCTGTATTAGAAATTGCTATCGTGCCGGTTGTCGTAATTGTCCCGCCAGATAGCCCGGTTCCTGCGGTAATTGATGTAATTCCAGCGCCGTAACCCTGAGATTTAACAAATGCAGTAGTAGCCAAAGCTGTGCTTGAATCACTTAAAGACGGCGTTGGAGCGGTCGGCGTACCTGTGAAGGCCGGAGAATTAAGAGGTGCTGCTCCCAAAAGCGACATAGTCTGCGCTACGGTCAAGTCAATAGGAGTTGCGGAGCCAGACGTATTATTACCCTTAATGGTAAGGCCGTTCATATTTGCCAAATAGGCATTGGTAAGACTGCCAGTCGTCAAACCGATTGTACCAGAGGTTGTAATAGTTCCACCTGACAACGGCGACTGCGCCGTAATCGAAGTAATACCACCCGATGGATAAATAGTTTGAGTGTACTGTGCAATCTGGTCAACGGTCAGATAAACCGTCGTTCCATTTTGAACAGCAGGGATTTGATTATTAGCTTGGGCCGCTAAGGTTGGTGGTAAATTGGTTATTGGAATATTTGCCATTACGCACCTACCTGTGGAATTTGTGTGTATTGCGGTGGAATACCAACCAACGCTGTTACTATACGTGTATTTGGCCCCAAAAGTCCACCAGAAGGTATGTGTTTTGGAGCATTATAAGTAAATGATGTCGCTGATAAAATAGTAATAACGTTATAAAAACCCATCGCATCATTGTTAGTAATGCCAGTTACAGAAATCTGGTCATTTGCTGACAAATTATGTGCAGAATAGGTAGTTACAAGGATTGTATTTGTACCATTGGCGGTAATGGATAGCACCGGAAGCAATACGTCATATGCTTGCGTTCCAAATAACGGCATAATTGCATTTGGGTCCAGATCAGCTGGTTTGCCCAACGGTTGATCCGTAATGTTGACGCCGTCTTCCGTTACGATTTCATTATCGTTTGGAACCGGAATGCCTGTTTGGGCGTTAATCGTAAAGCCCGGTTCAGACAAAGTACCGCTATTGGCGTAAGCATAATCCTCAGGACGCGCATTGATAATTGGCAACGGGTCTTGCGACACCATAATAGGTTTCAATTGAGCCTGAGGCTTATCGTAGCATGTCTGGCAGACCAGAAACCGAAGGTTGGTTAACCGTGGCCCACGATAATCAAACTGAAATTGCAAACTGCGATGGTTATAGATAAACCCGCACCTGTCACAGCGGCCCCAAGCCGAAGGTGAACTTGGGTTAGCATATGCACGGCCATGCGGGCGGAACGCCATGATCAGGATGTCCTGAAATACCCGGACAAGCCGGGCATGATGTACAGCGGAACGTTTTCTGTATCTTGGGTAGCCGCCACAGTGTAGGCTTGTTCAGCTTTTGCTTCTAACATTTGGAGGCGTTCAGGAGCGTAAATAGCCCCGACCCTAGCTGCCAAACCAGAACACATCGCATCCAACCAACGGTATGGGATGTCAACGGTTTGCGCATCCGTCAATTCAGCATCCTGAATTTGATGAACACGATAATATTGAAGGGAATAGATACCAGTTTGATCTGGAACAGGCCACAAAGTGATCGTAGGATTGATCAAACGGTCAAACCAAAAGGCCGTTGGCGGCGCTTCCAAATTTTTATTAGGCGTCTGGGCATATTCCGTGCGCGAAATAGGCATAATAACGCGATCAAACTGAGAAGTAGTGCCGCCATTATACTGAATGTAAGCATCCAATATCATCACGGTCTTTGCATCAACAGCATATGTTGTCTGGCCCTGTATCAATGGTACAGTAACCAGATCAACTTCCCACAAGTTAACGCCTTGGTTGGCCCATGAAGCCAGCATAAGGTTGGTTTCAAAGCGGGCATCTTGCATATGTTCTTGGACAAGAGCCGTTCTGCGGATGCCACAACGGGCATACGCATTGAGAACGATCTCGCCAAGCGACGGATTGAAATTGTAAGTGCCGCTCGTTATCATGGTCTATCCTTAGAAGATAGTGCCGTCGTTCGATACCAATACACCTTCAACAACAAAGCCAGCAGCATATGCTGAACCCGTTGCCGACATTTGCCACTGAATATCAGTTTTTTGAGCGTATGCATTTGGATACAAACGTTCGCTAACAAAGTTAGCAACAAATGGGCGTTGCGTAACCAAAGAGTTAACCCCAGCAGAGTTAATTGTCCAAGTGCGGTAAGTACCATATGAACCGCTGGTATAAACCATGTTCGTCCAAGCTTGGCTACGATTCAAATAAAAAGTGAAGCCATTTGGGACCGTATAAATTGCAGATTGGGTACGACCAATGCCAATGTTGATTTGAGCATAGGTAATGGTTTTGCCCGTATTTTGAAGCTGGATTGTGCCTATGTTGCTAGTTCCGGCAGTTGGAACCGCCGTAACACTCATGTTATTAATGCGAAGATAACTATTGGCTGTATTGACGCCTGTATAATTAGCCCCTGTAAAAGTGATCGATTCATTGATTTGGTTGTAGTTAGCATCCAAACCATTGATCAAAACCGTAACACCAGCATCCGAAGCGGACGAACTAAGAAGCGTCATCGTGATTGCGGAAGATGGGTAAGCATAAGTCGTGGCATTTTCCCAAACTGGGATAAAACCAGTCGTTGGGATAGCCGCCTGATAACCAAAAATACTTACGGTCGAATGACCCGTAATCTGGCTACGAGAAACTTGGAGTTCAAAAGGTTCTGTAACGCCACGCTTGGTGACAGAATCATTAATTACGTATGCTTGGCTGGTCATTATTTGCCCCTTTGACGTGCTACTGCTACATTATCTACCAAATTAGGGTAGGGACGACCTGCCGCCCGTGCATGTGCTTTCGCGGTTGATTTCTGTTTTGCAGTTAAATGCTTGTGATGAGCATCTTTTTCAGCGGGATGTTCCCAAAAAGGCTTCGTAGCCATTAGCAGCCCCATTTCCGCAATGCTTTATTGATCCGGCTATCCGGATCGTGGGCATTCTTGTGATTCGTAAGTTTAGACCGCATACCTTCCATCCGCGCACAAAAAGAATGATGGCGGGAGTTATGCGTATCTTTTGTGGGAGCCTTTAACGTGCCGCCCGTTTCAGAATGATAAGAAGCGCGTCCTTTGGCATTTAAGCCGCCAGATTCGGATTTGCCTTCTTTGCGCGTCCAAGCTGCCGTCATTTCACTCTCCGAAGAAAGAAGGGGGACCGTAGCCCCCCTTCAATTAATGCATTTTCTTCAACGTCTGGGCGAGACGGGCGCGTTTAGCGAGGGTAGGGTTCTCACTATGCGCCGCCTTAGCCAGTTTCTTGGCGGGGATTTTTTCCCCCTCCGGGACGTGAAGCTGCCGGTGTAATGCTCCGGGGTGCTTGATAGCACCCTGAATCCATTTTGCGCCACCGCCGTCCGCTTTGTGCGAACGGCTTACGACTCCCCCGACTCCACCATGCGACCCGCAGGGGTCTTCACGTTGTGAGCGGACGAAAATGGACGCATTTCAACGCCGCCACCCGACTTACGGGCAGGACGATCCAAGCGATGATGCGCATGCTTACCATGTGCTTCAACATGCTTCATGTGATGAGCATGCTTCTTGGCGCGACCACCGTGCTTACGGGCAGCGTGCTTCTCATCAGCTTCGTGAACGGTTGGCGAATTTGCGCCAGCGTAAACGTCGCGTGGTTCGTCGTCATGAGGCACTTCGCCTTCCGACACCGCGCCACCCTTTGCATGGTGACCGCGATGCTTCATCGAATGCATCGAATGCTTCTTCACCGTGTGGTGAATGTGATGGCCATGATGGCCATCATGCTCATGGTGTTCACCATGCATACTGTGATGTTTAGCCATAATTTACCTCTTATGCCTGTGTGACGCCGTACAGGCCAGCGATTGACCCGACATTGTATGGTTGAACCGTTTGGCGAACGACGAAACGGGTAGTGGCAAGTGTTGGCGTGAACGTGTACGTGCCACGAACGTCGCCTGTCGTGCTGGTTGCATAGGTCGTAACCGCCGCAACATAACCAGAGTTAGCCGTGACAACCGCAGGGTTGACAGAGGCGGATTGGTTAATCAGCAAATCACCAAAGTTGTCAGAACGGAGAGGGAAACCAAAGATATTGGTCGTGCCAACGCTATAAGTAACCGTATCGGCTACCGAAGGGATGACAGACGTAATATATTTGAAGGCCTTCTTACCGTTGACAGCGGTGTTCTGCGTCGAACTCGTCGTCAGCGAGATCACTTCCGACATTGGGTAGCCATAAATGTCAAACCCAGAGACGGTGAAGGTGATGCTTGCAGTTGGAGTTGCAGACACAGGGGTAACACTTACAGCCCGTGCGCTAAGAGCCTGTGGGTTCCACAACGAAAT
>Ga0007810_1000185_pt1 | contig 18549 bp, 11 predicted proteins | sample CryBogCBE15Jun09_FD_71193 | JGI IMG/M metagenome (GOLD analysis project Ga0007810, IMG submission 71193) | Freshwater microbial communities from Crystal Bog, Wisconsin, USA - CBE15Jun09 | ecosystem: Environmental > Aquatic > Freshwater > Lake | place: Crystal Bog, Wisconsin, USA | collected...
CACGCAAACTCCAGAGGCAATAACCGAAACCCTCATTTTCAATATGGAGCTTGGTTACCCAACCATAGAAGAGGCTATTGATAAGTTTGAGACCTATCTCGATGCAGCCTATGACGCAGGCTTTAAATCGATGATCGTCATTCATGGCTATGGATCTAGTGGAGCTGGCGGCGGGATTAAGCAAACCATGAGACGCCACCTTGAAGGAAATTACTATATCCCGAGGGTCAGCAACTATTACTTTGGTGAAGACCTCAAAGCAGGCAATCAAGCCTTTGAAGAATTACTCAAAGCTAGAAGTAGTATCAAAAAACACCAGTCTCACTTTTTGGGCAATGCCGGAACGAGTGTTCTGCTGCTAGGATAAAAAACAGCCGGTCTTTCCCGGCTGTCCGCTTGCTCGCACCCCGAAAGGAGAACCTCCAAAATAGAGGTATAAAAAGGATGCACAAGCTGGTATGGTTTTCTCATGACAAAGACAACAAAGCATCTTTTGATCTTTGGGCACTCATACCTGATCCCGATGATCACTAAACACAACACAAGCAGCAACTAATGAGACCATTAAATCAGAGCAAAAGCTCAAAAAGTGAGCTCATAAATACTTTTGGGAGGTTTTAGATTAGTTTTGTTTTTTTAAAGTTTTGAAAGTATTAGGGTAAGCTTATATTAGTGAAGAAAAAGACTTTTTAAGCATTAAGTAGTGCTAGGTCATACACCGCAAAAATAATTCTGATGGCTCAAACCTAGTGAATTATTTGAGAGCAGATTAGGTAAATAAATTATGAAAAAAAAGATACACATCACTGATACTCTTTCGAATAAGCTTGTAGCTGAGTATGAATTAAACCTGCAAATATCTGGGGGAATAGTTGATAACAAGGAATATTTTGAAGAAGCATGGAGGTGTGCCTTAGAAGATAATTTAGTTAACCCCGATAAAAAAGCCCAGTACAGTTTTAATCTGTAGATCCTTAATTTCCTATTTTTTTATCTTGTAAGAAAGCTATGCCTTTACCAAGTCCGGATAAAGCAAGAGAGATTCTCAACTCTTATGAGGAAGAGCGTCGTCTAAAACAAGAGGCAGAGAGGGCAAGAAAGAAGAAGGAGTCTGCATTTCGAAAGACATCAAAAGAAGAAATTGATGCTATCTTAAAAAATGCTATTAAGCTTGCCTACGATGGCGAGAGTTTTATGCCCATTCAGCCTCATCCAATTTCTGAGGTTAAAAATTTAATTCAGGAAGGTTTAGAGGATCTCGGTTTCGAAGTGTTTAAGACTTCTACTGGAGTTAGAAGAATTGAGATGGAGATTGAATCAATTGACCTTAATAGGTTTGCACCAATTTTAAAAACATATGATTTAGAAACGTATAAATTAATTCAGCACATTAATAGCTGGCTTGCAGTTAGATATAACCGTGACGGCACATATCAAAATATTTCATCCCAATTAATTCCGCTGATCTTCGATCCTATAAAGATTTCATTTGATACTAATGACTGGCCTCAAATACTTAAATGTCTAGATAGTTGGATTGCCATATCTGGATGGGATGAGCCTGGTACCTACGAATTATCCTCTTTAGTTCTTGATGATTATGGTTTTAATAAAGCCTCCCGTCTTACAGATTTGACACTCAATCCTGCCAGAGAGAAGGCGTTAGTAGAACATGCAAAGCACCTTCGTAAGCTAGCGCTTGAGTTAAATAGAATTCAGGAAAGTGAATACGGCAATCTTAGAGTCACCTTAGAAAAATTACGTCGCTTTCCACCAGATGCTACCTTGCTATCTTGGTCTTCTGCTAACGGGATTGTGACCAGTCATGGTAAGTTATCTGCCTGGTTGCTTGCGTGGATTTCAAATGCTGATGGTAAAGATTTTTTGGATGACTTAACTTTTGAGATTGAATCATTGGCCAGGCTTGGTGTTAAAGAGTTAGATTTAGGTGAAGCAATTTATCAACTGGAAGAGGTGGGTTTAAATAATCAGGATTTATTGGCTCTGTTACATTTTCTTGGATTTGAGGCTTCAATAGAGAAAAGTGGTATGGTTGTTCAATGGAACTAGTTTTTTCTGAATAAATATCCCGCTTCATTTTGAAAAGAAAATACTAACTTGTTTATCTTTTGCGCTTCCATGAAGACTTTGCTAAGTTAGTCAGATTCAGTAATAAATTCTCCCAAAATCTTGCCATCCCGCACCCGGGCATAGCCGCGCCTATCAGAGGTGCACTCGAACTGGTATTTACCGGTAGGGCTGCCTTTAGGGACAAAGAAAGACCACACCTCATCTTGATCTTCAACAGTGGCTAAGAAGTCACCCCAGGCTTGATTGAGATGCCCAAAGGGTAGGGCAGGCACAAATCCCAATGGATCGATTACGTAGCTGGCAATTTCAGCATCAATCGGATTGACGGCAGCAACCAGGTAATCAGGGGCGCAATCAAAGTCAGGACGCTCTTGCCATTCTTTATTGGCTGCCTCCCTTTTCTTATTCTTGAAGTAAAAAACAATCAAACCAGGCCAACCCACTAAAGCACAAGTAAAGACTAAGCAATACATGGCCAACTCTTGAGCTTGGTCGAGCCAGCTCATCTTTTTTCCAGTTAATGCATTGATTAAAGACTTAGCAAATTGAGAAGGCCTCTCTTGCAAGAGGACAGAGACAAAGATCCCCACCAATATCACTCCAGGTGCCAAATAGATCAAAAAGTAATCCAAGCCAGAATGCGGACGCCAAGCGAGTAGTTCAGTCATCACGAGCCCTTTCTTAAGAACGAGGGGATCGTAGAGGGATCCACTGTGTCATCCGGCACTTGGTTACGTCTTGCATGCTTGCCCAGCAGAACGCCTTCCTTAAAGTCCATCAAGAGGTCGTATTCATAAATACTGCCGTAACCCATGTGGCGATATTTAATCTGAGCTCCTTGGGGTAGGCGGATCTCACCCGTAAACCAATGGGCAAAGACCTTATCAAAGCCTGGAAAGACTTCCGAGATACCAACAATCTCCTCATAGGTCTTGTGTGCTCGTAGGCCAACCAAGTAAAGCCGTCCCACACCAGCAGTTTCAATCACTTCCCATGTACCCACATAGCCTCGCCAGTTGGAAGTGAGTGGTGATCGAAAACTAATCTTGCAAGCCCGTAAATAAGGCCCCAAAGGATTGGTAAACATCGGGATCTCGTTGCCACCATAGATGAGTCGTTCTGATACTTGAGCTGTCATTCAGTTCTCCCAGTAAAAGACTCTTTATAGATGGACAAGAGCTCATAGATTGAGCCCCTTGTAAACAGCTGGCTCAGCCCAGTAAGGCGCGATATCAGGTAGAGGGGCAGCCTAATATGCCTTCGATTAAGCAGACAGTGGGGGTTTATGACTTCAAGTTGGCTAATCCGGGATTAAGGCTTTGGGAAATTGGCAATGCTATCCCGAGGCTTCAAATGGAAAATAAGCTTAAATCTAGCGATACGGACAGCGAGAGGGCGGATAAAAGGAATGTTTTAGCAGCTACCGTCAGCAGATATCTGAAAAGAGCGGAAAACTCAATAAAGAATACCTCGCTGGGCTCGTTCCCGTAATAACCTTGATCTTATTATGTTGAGTGAACGTTTTCTTATAAAAGGTCATAAATTGAGCTTTTATAAAAGGTAATATCGTAATAGATAGCAATAAAATTAATAACAATCCATATTAATGAGTAATTAAGGAAAAAATGAATTTTCTTTCGCATTTCAACCCAGTAATTTTGAGCGTTATCTCAATACTTGTATTTGGGCTCTCCTACTTTTACTACAAAAACTATCAAATCCCAGCTAATCAGTTGAAAGATCGGCTCATCAAAATAAATGCGCAATTAAACGAATTATCTGTAAAAGACTCCGGAAGTGTTGTGCCAGAGGAATTGGGGGAGTTATTTAAGGAAAAGCCATTTCTCAATTTATGGCGAGAATATCGTCAAAGTCTTCATGTATTGACGAGTGAGGATGGAGAAAAGCAAAGTATTAGAGCAACATCAAGCGCAGAAATTTATTTTAACAAAGAGTCAATAGTTGATACTTTTATTAACGCCGATTTTTTTAAGCATCTTCCTGGAATATTAACTGGCGTAGGAATTATCGGAACATTTAGCGGACTTGTATGGGGCTTAAGTCGATTTGATCCAGAGGCAGCAAGCGTTACTTTAAAGCCATTATTGGATGAGGTTACATCGGCCTTTATAGGTTCAGGAATTGCGATCCTATTCGCAATTCTCATCACCTTCTTTGAGAAGCGAGTTTTAAATCAGTGCTACAAGGAAGTTGAAGAGCTTAATAAGTCCTTAGATAGTTTATATGCTGCTGGCGTTGGTGAAGACTATCTTGCCAGATTGGTTAAGGCAGCAGAAAGCTCCGCAACACATGCCGCTAGCCTTAAAGACGCATTAATTAGAGATCTTGAGGAATTAATGAATCGCCAAACCGCAAACATCAGCGGTTCGATTACTGGTGCTTTAAAAGAGCCCCTAGGAAAAATTGGAAATGCTGTTGAAAACTTTTCGACGGGGCAGGGGCAGGCGGTATCGAATTTACTAGAAAACCTTATTGCTGGTTTTATGGAAAAAATCGATCAAACATTTGGATCACAGATTCAAGGTGTTAATCAAGCAATCCAAAAATCATCAGAGGCGATGGCCTCAGTACAAACTTCTCTGACTGAACTGGTGGGAAAAATTTCTCAAGCCGGAGAGGATGTTGCGAGCAATATGTCTAAAAAACTAGAAGAGTCAATGGATCGCGCTGCTCAGGCGCAAGAGAGAATGAATGAGCAATTAAGAGCATTTGTTGATGAGCTTAAAGAATTAATCATCCGCCAACAGGGTGAGACTAAGAATGCGATGGATGAAACGATGAAAAAAGTACTCGCTGAATTAGAGGAGGCGATCAGGAGCATTGCTACAGAGCGTAATAACCAGATTAATCAAGATAAGGTTAGAACAGAAGGTCTAACCGAGTCTACTAAAGCACTTTATGGAGGCCTGTCAGACAACGTTTCTAAGTTAATTGAAGATATCAAAATTTCAACTATAAAGACAGAACAAAATATCAGCGAAATTCAGCGGGTGTCAACAAGCGCAATTTCAGGTATGAATGATGGCGCATTAAATATGAAAATTGCCGCAGATAAATTCACAAATGCTGGTGATTCAGTAGTAAGTGTTTTAGAGCGCAGTAAAGATCTTGCTCAGACGATGGAAAATGCCTCGGCGACACTACAACAGACAAGCTCTACGATTAAAGAATTGTTTGATGGATATCAGCAATCAAAACGAGAAAATGAAAAATACGTTCTTGAACTCACTGGTTTAGTGGAAGTAGCAAGAAGAGAGGCTGGCGTAGGAAAAGAAATTGTTGCTGAAATGGAAAGAGTCATTACTACGATGAGGTCTGCGGAAACAACAAGTACGCAATATTTGGAGAAGATTAACTCGGTGCTTGAGCAGTCATTTGAAACATTTAATGCCGAAATGATTGAGTCCGTAAAGCAGATTAATAAAGAGAATAACCAAACCTTAACAGCTGCTACAAGTACCTTGAGCGGCGTTGTTGAGCTAATGGCAGCGACAGTTCTTAAGATGCGCAAGGATAATAGTTAATGTTTTTTGGTCGCGCCCCCAGAAAGTCAAGCAAAGATGAAGCCGAAAAGCCTTTTTGGATTTCTTTTTCAGACTTGATGACCGCGTGTATGACCTTGTTTTTGGTGGTCATGGCTGTAACTATTGTTTCCTTAGAGAAAAAATATTCGACAAAAGAATCTCAGGAGAGGTCTAAGGCAGTTCAGCAATGTTTTGATGAATTGCGTAGTGAGGCAAAAACCGCCTTTCCAGAAGCAAAACTTGATTACAACTCAAATGATGCTATTCGTATTAATCTAGGTGCTGTAATTAGATTCAATGTTAATGAGTGGGATATAAATTCCAATGGTGTAGATTTCTTGAGACGTTACATCCCATCAATTCTAGCCTCTGTTAAATCTGCGTCATGCCAATCTTATTTTAGAAGGGTGGTGGTTGAAGGTTATACGGATATTGATGGCGATTACCTTCCAAACTTAAATCTTTCCTTACAACGAAGCCAGCAAGTAGTTCGCTCCCTTTCCCCATGTAGTAGCTCAAGCGTTCCAATATCCCGCGCAGTCGCGCGAGAGGTTATGGATAACTTTTTGGTTGGTGGATTTTCCTTTAATTCATTCAACCCTGATAAGGCAGAAAATAGAGTGGTAGTTTTAAAACTCGAGTTTTGGCAGGTTGGTGAGGAGGCTAAGTTTTTAGCACAAAATCCCTCGAAAACTTCTAGCGCTGTAAAAGCAGAGCTTCTTAATAAAAGGTTTGATCGCGAATGCGCGAATTAGATAACCTCACACATTCCCTAAAACATGTGAAGGCGGTATTGGCGCCTCATGATGTATTTTTAAAGCAAAAAGATCAATTGAACTCTCTTCAATTAATTTTTGAAGATATTAAAAAGAAATTTAATAATGTCGGCAATCCCCCAAAAGAATTAGCTCTTAAAGCTGCTACCCGTTTTTTAGCAGGCGATCCTAAGATCGATGATGTAGATATTGATTTGATAGCCTTTGCCTTAGCAAAACCTATTGGTTCCAGTCAAGGTAATACCATATTTAATAATGGAGCAAAGTTAAGAGAGCTACTTGATATTTATTCCGCTCGGTGCGCATCAGGCATAGACATGCTGATTACTTGGCGAGGTGTTATGGGTGCTTATTTTGAGTTGAGCCCTGACAGCTCCCCCGATCGATTGCGTTTTGAAAGATCTCTAGAGGATCTTAGACGTTTTTTGTCATCGACCTGGGATTCTGTAAACAAATCATCCGAATTAAAGCTGTCTTGGATGAAAGTTATCGAAGAGAACGTCGGAGTTCTTAGCCCAAATCCATGTGATCAATACGCAAAACAATGGTTTGATGGTAATGAAGATTTGGTATTGAAAATTTCTAACGATCTTCAAATATCATCTAACAGTTGGTTTTGGGAAAGGCTGTTTGTTACATGTCTTCAAAGTGTTTTGAATTTTGATGAGTTTAGTTTCAAAAAAGCTATTCCTAAAATATTAGAGCTTTTTGATAAACATAAGATTTATAGGGATAAAGGTTTAGCAGCTCTTCTTGATAGATACGCTTTATGCTCCGATATAAGCGTCAATGAAACTTTAAAAGAATATGCCCTAGATTTATGGGCTAGTCCTGAAGGGCATGATTTAGCTGGATCAAAGTGGAAATTAGTATCGAAGCCAGCCTTGGCCATGGTGCTTAATTGGGTTCATGAGACAAACCTCCGTCTATTTTTTAAATTATTAAAAGAACGTGGTGTGGCTGATGATGAAAGATTAAATTTCTGGTTGAAATTTATTCCACAAGTTAAATCATCAAGGTTAGCTCTAGGTCCGAGCTCGCAAAGATTGGTTGAGAGCAGGGCAGACTATAAAAAAGTATTTAAAAGGGATGGAAATGCGTATTCTCAGTTGCGCGAAGATCAGAATCCTGATAATGATGCGTTTCTAATGACGATTGAAAACTGTTTGATTGTAGATTTTAGTATCGGTGGTGGATGCTATATCTATAAAGAGGGGCAGAATAAATTTTCTATATCAGACAAGTTCCACTATTCAAGCACATTCCCAAGAGGTCTAAAGGCGAAATATCATCAAGATGGAATGGATTTTGCCCATACTCCTGGATGGACAGATTCTCATAGAGCCCCGGCAAAACTTCGCCGTCAGTATGGAATAACCCCCTCTAATGTTCAGAATATTGGGACATCATCAAAATCCCAATCTATTGATGTGGGGAACTATTTTGCTGGCATAAATTTAAGCAATACTAGTTATAAGGCGCCAAATCAGTCGGCTTCAATTGAAGCAGATATCCCTGTTTTTAGCCCCTCAAAATCATCTAATTCGGCAGAGACGAATACAGTTGAAAAGCCTAACGAGTTATTTAATTATTTTTCTGTTAAGCGTAATGCCACTCAAATTGCCCAAGCAAATGGAATTGAGTGTGTACAAAGTGGTGGTAGATTTATAGTTAGACTCGTGAGAGATAATGGACCAATCGCAAAACAGTTTCAGGATATTGGCTTGAAATATATTAGTGGGATTGGATGGGTGCTTCAATGAACTGGCTCACACGATTATTTAACTCAACCTCCATAAGTTCGAATCTAAAAACAAAACAAGATTTTGATTTACTTTCAGGAACTTTAATTTCGCCATTAGTTAATCCATCCGGCTTTACCTACTCTTATCCAGGATTGGGATTGGTCGCCTCTCAACAGCAGCTCATGGATTGGGCGCTTAACCTTGAAGAGGGTGGGCAACAGGCCTTATATCTTTCTCAGCTGGCGGATGAGGCTTTAGCCACTTTTGAAAATGGTGAATTTAAAGTTTTTTGGGAGGATTGTTATTACATAAACAATAGCCCCGATCATCAGGATAGTTACTACTTGCTTAATATTCCGGAAATTAAGTTATCTAGATGGAAGATAAGTGAAGTTGGCACCGTTGTAGATAAAAATTTCAAGATTGTTATCAATGGGGTCGAGGACAAAAACCAAAGAATCAGTCAGGTAATTAGAAGCGGTGCTCACTGTCAGGTTGGCAATAACTATTGGTTGATGTCGCCACAGGAATGGTTATTAATTAAAAGAATTAATTCCTTTCTTGACGCACCAGAATCTGAAAAGAATAGAAAATTTAATGAATCTAGCTGGGGAGAAATCAGACCCTTAGCAATTAAGGCTAACGCCTCACTTTCTAAATACTTAAAAGAAACGGTAGTAATCACCAAGGACACAATTGATATCGTCTTTTCTAAAGGCGTATATGTAGGCGTTGAGGTTGTGACTATTGAGCCTGGATTTGAGGAAGCTCCGCAGGAATGGCTTCAGGTATTTGATCGCTGGGGTGCTGATTCAATACCCGCAGAAGTTGATTTTCCAACACCAGGTGGTTACTTACAAATTATCTTAACTGAGCCCGTAAGGGAAGTACTCTCAGTGATCAAAAAAGAGTTCCCAGCTAGAAGGGCTACTGGCGCAAAGGCTCAAGCATTTGTTCGAAATCCTTTTGCTGTATTAGGAGAGTTTGCGCATACAGTTTTACGTGAAAAGCAAATAGAACAAGCAAAAAAAGATGCTGGAATAGTCCCCACATCATTTTTTGTTCAAGCTTATGAAGGCGATCAAAGTTTGCTTGACCATGTTGTCGTTGTTATTTCAAAAACATTCGATGACTTTACTTCTGCTTCAGTGCGAGAAAAAATACAGTCCACTAAAGACTTACAGGAATTTATCAACACCATTGAGACTGCGATTGACAATGATAGCCAATTTTTCTTATGGCGCAATCACGGTATTGATATAGATGGCGATACTTTCACTCAGTTAGATAATACTAAAAATATATTAGTTGCTTGGAATAATCAGGTTAGCTCTTTTATTAATTTTGAGGATATTTACTGTCTAGATAATTATGGAGAGCAAATTGAGAAAATAGGGCAGGCAAAGCCAATATACTCTCCATACATTGCCACTAAAAATAAAGGATCATGGCTTCCAGAGAATTTGATCCCTTTTTTAAAGGTGAATTTACCTCCAAATGGAGCAGTTACATACATCCAAATCGATGCCCAATGGCTTAAAGAATTTGAAGATAAGATTGCCAGTGCGCAATTATCTGGGTCAGATGTTGTAATTGATAAACGATTGCCATTGCCGTTGCGTTTAGATTTTGCGAGAGAACTAGTTGCCGACCTACATTTGCTTTTAAATTCAGGCGGTGAGAGTACCGAACCACTACCGCCAACTGGGGCACCCCCTACAGGTGTCAATCCGGACCCTGATACCTCAGCAGGGCCTGGTGGTGGAGGTGGCGGAGGTGGTGGAGGCAGCGGCGGTGGCTCTGAGCCCACACAGCCTACTCCGGTGGGTCCAATCAAAAAGCCTAATAAAGTTGTTAAAACTCCAAAAGAATCCTTAATTCTTAAAGATAATGTTGCCGCATTAAAGTACGACGAGACTAATAAAGTTGAAAACCGCGCCAAATCTCTCACGGTACCTAAAAATTACAATCCAGTTTTACCTTCAAACTTTCAGCAGGGCATAACTCTTAAATCGCACCAGCTAGAGGGAGTGGCATGGCTACAATTTTTACACTCTAGATGTCCCGAGGAGACCAGGGGGGCAATACTTGCTGATGATATGGGGCTAGGTAAAACCTTTCAGTTACTTACAGTACTTGCTTCCCATTATCAGAGAAGACCCAATGATCCACCATCTTTGATAGTCGCTCCAATAGCATTGATGAAAAACTGGATTAATGAATCAAAAAAGTTTTTCAACAATTTTCCGGAAATTCTTTTGCTCCATGGGCGTGATTTAGATATCCGCCGACAACCAAAAGCTCAGATAGCAGATAGCTTGCTTGATAAAAAAATCGATAGTCTCCTAAAGCCTGGATGGCTTGGCACCGCTAAGGTTGTCTTGACTACCTACGAAGTGTTACGTGATTATGAATTTTCACTCGCTCGTCAGGATTTTTCCTTCATGATTTGTGATGAAGCTCAAAAGATCAAAACCCCAAATACACTTGTGACTTTAGCTGCTAAGAAACAAAAGGCAAAATTTAGAATTGCCTGTACGGGAACTCCAGTGGAAAATTCATTAGCTGATTTATGGTGTCTGTTTGATTTTATTCAGCCTGGACTATTAGGATCATTACAGGAATTTAGTGATAAGTATCGGAAACCAATAGAAGCAAAAAAAGAATCTGCTTCAGATATGAAGACTTTACTAAGGGCATATATAGATCCTCAGATGCTACGGCGAATGAAAGAAGATATAGCCTCTGAATTACCCAAAAAGATTAATATTTCTAATGACTCTTATTTCTTTGAAGGTAAAGATAGGGAAAGACTAAAGATTGATATCTCGCAATACCAACGCGGTTTATACGCTGATGGCTTGAGGCAACTGGAAGCAGCAGCAATGGAGAAGGATGCCAGGAGAAGAGGTGCGCTTTCATTTGAATGCCTTCACTTTATGAAGGCAGTTTGTGCCGAGCCCTACTGCTTGCCTAAGAGGACTTTTGAAGTAGATCAAAATGGTATTGAGCATCATAAAAATAATTCTCCAAAAATGAAGTGGCTTATTGAGGTCCTGAGAGAGGTTCAAAATAATTCAGAAAAAGCTATCGTATTTACAGAAATTCGTGAAGTACAACGAGCCCTAGCAAAATTTATTCACCATACCTTTAAGTTCTCGCCTTTGGTTATTAATGGTGATACTGATGAGCGGCAAGATGTGATAGATGAATTTCAACAACGACCTGGTTTCGGGGTGATTATTCTGTCTCCACTTGCCGCTGGATTTGGTTTAAATATCGTAGAGGCAAATCATGTCATTCACTACTCAAGAACCTGGAATCCGGCAAAAGAAGGCCAAGCAACGGATAGGGCATATCGAATTGGGCAAACTAGAAATGTGAAAGTGTATTGCCCAACAATCATAGCGAACGATTTTGTTACCTTTGAGGAAAATCTCGATAAGTTAATGAGTTTTAAGTCTGACTTAGCTGGAGATATTCTTGATGGAGTGGGCTCGGATATTTCAATTTCCAACCTAATGCCAACCTCCGGGCTCGTGGGCGCTTCAAGTGCTCAGAAACATGTGACCATTGATGATGTTGATAGGCTTGACGGCGACAGCTTTGAAATATTTTGTAGATTACTTCTTTCATACGACGCAGTGCGGGCAGAAGTAACAAAAAAAGGTAGGGGTGATGGCGGGATTGACCTCGTTGTATTTAAGGAAAATGGTTTTGGATTACTCTGTCAATGTAAACATACTAGCTCAGAAGAGATTGGCTGGGACGCTGTGAAAGAGGTTTCTGCTGGAAGTGCGGCATATCAAGCTAGATACCCAACCATTAGGTTTCAGAAAATGGCAATTACAAATCAAAATTTTAATCAAACTGCTAAAGATCAGGCGATTAACTTGAGTATTAAGTTGATGGAGAGGGCTGAATTAATTGCCCTTTTAAATCAATTAAAGATTGAAAGGAGTCAGCTAGATCAAGAGATCTTGGGGATGACTTAAATTGTAATATTTTTGATGAATTTCTATATACTTATAGGATTAAGCAAGCGCACAAAACATAAGTCAGAATTTACAGCGAAGTGTTAATTCAATAAGAATAATGAGTTTTAATGAAAATACCAGGGTAAAAATACCCGCCTTAATTCACTTAACTCGTTTGGGGTATGGTTATCTTAGTCTTAAGGATTCGGAATGGGATCCGGAGACAAATATTTTCATTGATATTTTTAAGGACAGTATAAAGAAAATTAATCCTGAGATGGATGATGCTCAGGTTAAAAGACTTTATGAAGATGTCAATCTAGCTTTAGATAGTGAAGATCTAGGTGAAAAGTTTTATGGGATGCTGATCTCTACCTCTGCGCCTAGACTTATAGACTTTAAAAATTTTGATAATAATAGTTTTAATGTTGTAACTGAGCTTCCCTGTATCAATGGCGATGATGAATTTCGCCCCGATATAACGTTATTGATTAACGGAATGCCATTAGTGTTTATTGAGGTTAAAAAGCCCAATAATCCTGAAGGCGTATTGGCTGAGCGTGATCGAATAAACGTAAGATTCAAAAATAAGAAATTTAGAAAGTTCATAAACATTTCTCAGTTGCTCATGTTCTCAAACAACATGGAGTATGACGTTGATTCTATAGAGCCTATTCAGGGAGCTTTTTATTCAACAACTTCCAGAAATGATGCGATTTTTAATTATTTCAGAGAAGAGCAAGATCTCGGCATTGATGCGTTATTGACCCAGGAGAATGATGAGACTGAAAACTTTATTCTTAAAGATACCAATCTCATCACAATCAAACACTCGCCAGAGTTTCTAACCAATAAGAATCCTACAAATCCAACTAATAGACTGCTGAATTCATTATTCAGCAGAGAGCGATTGGCATTTTTATTGAAGTATGGACTTGTCTACGTACATGAGACAAATGGTATTGAAAAGCATGTAATGCGGTATCCACAACTATTCGCTACCAAGGCAATAGAAAAAACTATCGAGAGCGGAAAAAAGAAAGGGATTATCTGGCATACCCAGGGTAGCGGTAAAACAGCTCTCTCTTATTACAACGTCGCATACCTGACAGATTATTTTCAGAAAAAGCATGTCATTCCTAAGTTCTATTTCATAGTAGATCGTATTGATCTAATGGATCAGGCTAAAAAGGAATTTACTAGCCGCGGATTGATTGTTCATACAGTAGACTCAAAAGAAGACCTATTGAAAGACTTTTCGAGAGCTCAAGCGATTCATAACCTTGCCGGCAAGAAAGAAATAACAGTAGTAAATATTCAAAAGTTTAAGGAGGACACAGATATCCTTAAGCCTTCCGACTATCAAATAGGTACTCAAAGAGTCTACTTCTTAGATGAAGCTCATAGAAGCTATAACCCTACCGGGAGCTTCTTGGCTAATTTATTGAATTCAGATCGAGAAGCCATCATCATCGGCTTAACTGGTACGCCTTTAATTGGTAAGGATAGAAAGTCAGTAGGTACCTTTGGCGACTATATTCACAAGTATTACTACAACGCCTCAATTGCTGATGGCTATACCTTAAAACTCATTAGAGAAGGTATCGAAACTAGCTACAAGCTCCAACTACAGCAAGCCCTGGAGGAAATTGAAACCTTAAAAGGTGGAATAGACAAAAAGCTGGTTTACGCCCACGATAAGTTTGTAGCTCCAATGCTTGACTACATAGTTGATGATTTCAAAAAGAGTCGCGTACGCCTAGGAGATGACTCAATTGGTGGAATGGTTGTTTGCGATAGTTCAGATCAAGCTAAAAAACTCTTTGAACTATTTAATAAGAAATATCCTGATTCGGGCTTGAAATCAACCTTGATCCTTCATGACATAGGGTCAAAGGAGGAGCGCAAGGATTGGGTTGAGGACTTTAAGGCTGGTAAATCGGACTTGCTATTCGTATACAACATGCTTTTGACAGGTTTTGATGCTAAGCGACTCAAGAAACTTTACATAGGTCGTGTAATTAAGGATCACAATCTATTACAGACTCTTACTCGGGTAAATAGGCCATATAAGAAATTTAGGTATGGTTTTGTCGTTGACTTTGCTGATATTCGCGAGGCATTTGATAAAACTAATAAAGCTTACTTTGATGAGTTACAGCTTGAATTAGGCGATGAGATTGCTACATATTCAAATCTCTTTAAATCTAAAGAAGAGATTGAAGAAGAAATCAGGGACATAAAAGAAAAGCTTTTTGAGTATGACATCGCTAACGCTGAAATCTTTTCACAGCAGATTAGTCAGATTGAAGATAAGCAGATATTGCTTGGAATTAAAAAGGCTTTAGAGGCAGCTAAGAATCTTTACAACATTATTAGACTCTATGGGCATTTTGAGCTACTTGAGAAGATTGACTTTAAAAAGCTTACACAGCTTTATAACGAAACAGCAAGGCACATTGATCTTATTAATCTTAAGGATTCGGTAGAAACGAGATCTGAAGCTACTAATCTACTTAATGTGGCGCTAGAAGATGTTTTATTCATGTTCCGCAAAGTGTCAGAGGATGAGCTGGTAATTGCTGACAAGTTAAAAGATACGCTCAAAAAGACTAGGGAAGCTCTAGCGGTAAACTTTGATCAAAAGGATCCTGAATTCATATCGCTTTATGAAGAGCTAAAAAGGTTATTTGAAAAGAAAAACTTAGACGAAATTACTCAAGATGAAATGACGAAAAATATAGTTTCTCTTCAGGCTATATTTGATCAGGTAGCAGAATTGAACAGAAGAAATAATCTTTTAAAAGCAAAATATAAGAATGATCCAAAATTCGTCAGGACACATAAGAGAGTGATGGAGTCTGGTGGCATGTCAAAGAGGGAATCAGAGGTATTTGAAACTCTTATAGAAATTAAGTCTCAAGCTGACGATAAGATTCTAATAAATCAACGTCTTTTGGATAATGAGAGCTTTTTTGATCAATTGATGCGCAAAACAGTTATAGATGGCTTTAATAAAACTGGCGTTAAGTTAGATGCTAAATCCGCTCAATTTATTAACACTTGTTTAGTAAAAGAATACTTAAATGAGTACAACGGCAATCATGCTTGGTAAAAGGTAAAAATGGTAGTCCAAGACTTCACAGCAAAAACAAAAGAACTTATTGATGGCCTAAAAGGGGTTTGCTCCCAATATGGATTGGGTAATGACGGTAACGAATACAAAATCATTACGCAAGTCTTTCTATACAAATTCATGAATGATAAGTTCGGGTATGAAGTAAAGGAGATAGATAAGAAACTAAGAAATTCTGAAAACTGGGAAAAAGAAATAGCCAAATATTCGGATGATGAATATGAAATGCTACTGATGAGGTTGAATCCTGAGAGCGCACGACTCAAAAGAGAGCACTATTTATCTAATCTTCATAACAAGCAAAATCAGGAAGAGTTCGCTAAGTTATTTGACGATACCCTTAGAGATATCGCAATATTTAATTTGGATATCTTTTCAGTAAAAACTGGAGCAGGCTCTAAGATAAAGCTATTTGAAGAGTTGAGTGGTTATGTTGTTGACCCGTCTGATAGGGATAATTTCTGTAGAGCACTTATAAATCAAACAATAAATTTTAGTTTTGAAAATATTTTCAACCAGAAATTTGATTTTTTCTCCACCATCTTTGAATACTTAATTAAGGATTACAACAAAGATGGCGGCGGCACATATGCTGAGTACTATACGCCACATGCTGTAGCAAAAATCATAGCCTCGATATTGGTTGATGCTCCTGTTTCTAATGTGACTTGCTATGATCCATCGGCGGGATCGGGGACTTTATTGATGAATTTGGCGCATGCCATTGGTGAAGATAAGTGTTCAATTTACTCGCAAGATATATCCCAAAAATCAAGCGGTCTACTTCGGCTTAACTTGATATTAAATAATCTAGTTCACTCGATTCAAAATATTATTCAAGGGAATACTCTGCTTAGTCCATATCACAAGATTGGAAACAAGCTTATGACCTTTGACTATATCGTCTCGAATCCCCCATTCAAATTAGATTTTAGCGAACAGCATAGTGATTTAGATAAAAAGGAAAATAAAGAGCGTTTTTTTGCGGGCGTACCAAAAATACCTAAAAAAGATAAAGATAGCATGGCTATCTACTTGCTCTTTATTCAGCATATCATTCACTCCCTTTCCGCTAAGGGCAAGGCAGCCATTGTTGTCCCGACAGGCTTTATCACTGCCCAAAATGGAATTGAAAAAAAGATTAGGGAAAAGCTGATAAATGAGGGGATGTTGAAGGGGGTAATTTCCATGCCCAGCAATATTTTCGCGACTACAACAGCAAGTGTCTCTATTTTATTTCTTGATAAGAATAATGTAAGTAAAGATATTGTTCTTATGGATGCCTCAAAGCTTGGAACGAGCATTAAAGAAGGCAAAAACCAAAAGACCTTGTTATCAAATGAAGAAGAGCAAAAAATTATTTCATCTTTTAATTCTTATAAAGCAGAAAAAGATTTTTCAGTGGTTGTTAATTCAGAAGCAATTAGAAAGAGGAATTATTCTTTTAACCCTGGCCAATATTTTGATGTACAGATTGCTTACCAACTAATCTCAATTGAAGAGTATGAGGCTAAAATTTCTTCTCATAAGGAATGCTTAAGTAAACTATTTCAGGATTCTAAGAATGTAGAGTCTGAAATTAAAGCTCAACTTGAGCGACTTAAATATGAGTAAGCTTATTAAGCTCTCAGAAGCCATCAGATATTCTAATGATCGGATTGGGGCAAACGAATTGGATTGCTCCACCTACGTCGGGATTGATAATTTATTACCTAATAAAGAAGGATTGAGATCTGCCGATACCCTTCCTGCTGGATTGACTTCAGTACCCTCATACAAAGAGGGTAATATTTTGGTTGGAAATATTCGCCCATATTTAAAAAAGATTTGGTATTCCGATAAAACAGGTGCGTGCTCTGCGGACGTTTTGAACTTTGAAGTAAATGATGGGTTTGACCCTAGATTTGTTTATTACGCAATGCTTAGGGATGACTTTTTCAGCCATATGATGAGGGGGGCTAAAGGTACAAAAATGCCCCGTGGTGATAAAGCGCACATACTCGAATTTTTAATTCCTGAATTTGATTTAAGACGGCAAGAAAAGATTTCTGAAGTACTCTCATCAATTGATAAAAAAATAGCAATCAATAAAAGAATTATTCTTCAACTAGATGAGTTGGGTTTAGAGATTTATAAATTTTGGTTTGAGCAATATAATTTCCCAAATCCAATCGGCAAGCCATACAAGGATAGTGGTGGCCATATGAAGTGGGATAACTCTTTAAAACGAGAGGTTCCATCGGACTGGGATGTTTCAAGCTTTTCAGAGCTAATTAAGTCTGATAAGGGTGGAGATTGGGGTGAGGAGACACCGCATGGAAATTATCAACTAGAGGTCAACTGTATACGGGGTACAGACATCAACGGCATTAATGGTCTTGAGGAATGCGATCCCCCTGTCAGATATATCTTATTAAGAAATAAGGAAAAGACTCTAAGTCCCAGAGATTTAGTTGTTGAAATATCAGGAGGTAGCCCCACTCAATCCACGGGGAGAATGGCTTTCTTGACCGATCAAACCTTTACCAGGTTTGATAAGCAGCTTATATGCTCAAATTTTTGTAAAGCAATTTCGTTAAAAGATAATTTATTGCTTTTTCCATTTGCTTATAGATGGAACGCACTTTATAACCACGGAACCTTTTTTAGTTACGAAGGCAAAACAAGTGGTATTAAAAATTTATTATTTGAAGCCGCAACAGAATCTTGTTTCATGGCTATACCCAGCATGGATGTTTTGATGAAATTTGATGAGCTTATAGGTGGCTTTGAGGCTAAAAAGCAAATATGTTTATTGGAAAATCAACTTTTAGTTCGATTACGTGATTGGTTGCTACCTCTATTAATGAATGATCAAATACAAATTGGTCAATAATTAATCACTTTTTTAGTTCGACTCGCTGTAGCGAATCGAATGATCGTAAGGCTCGCCAAAAAAGGAGTCCTACAAAACTGGGCTTAAGTTGTTGATTTGATGGCTATTATTTATTCACGGGAAGAGAATATCCATATAAAAATAGACATTTAGGAGTTTCTTTGGCTATTTTTGGAAATATTCAGTTATCACCCTTAGACAGACAAATGAGAGTGAAGCCCTCTAAAAATACTGTTTAGTCGGTCTTCCCAAGCTCACCCCCTGAGCCTTACCACCCGTAATCTGACCCTAGGTTCATAACCCCCTCAATTTGCTCCCTTTAGCAAATAGGGCAAATACAGGAGAAAGTCATGATTAACGGAAAAGCCTTAGAAGTCTTACTAACGACCCGTAAAGGGGTGGTT
>Ga0007810_1000189_pt1 | contig 18374 bp, 21 predicted proteins | sample CryBogCBE15Jun09_FD_71193 | JGI IMG/M metagenome (GOLD analysis project Ga0007810, IMG submission 71193) | Freshwater microbial communities from Crystal Bog, Wisconsin, USA - CBE15Jun09 | ecosystem: Environmental > Aquatic > Freshwater > Lake | place: Crystal Bog, Wisconsin, USA | collected...
GGTTTCATATCGAAGGGAAGGTGGATCTGATGCGTGATTACGGCCAGGTAAGCCCACAGTTTTGGATTGGGGAAACCGGCAAACTATTGCGCGGAGATCCGGCTGCTCAGGTGCTTGCGATCTACCTCATGACCAGTCCGCATTCGACCATGACTGGCGTTTTTCATTGCCCACTTTTGTACATGGCTCACGAGACTGGGCTTGGTATGGAAGGGGCTTCCAAGGCCCTTGCAAGGCTCTTCGAAGTGGGTTTTTGTGAGTATGACGAGGCTTCGGAGTGTGTTTTTGTTGTTCGGATGGCTGCTTACCAGATCGCGGAGTCATTGAAGCCAGGAGACAACCGCATTTTGGGTCTTAAAAAAGAGATCGCAAAGATGACTGTTTCACTCTTGCGGGACCGGTTTTTAGCGGTGTATGGCCAGCCCTTTGGACTGGTCGAAAAGCCTCAAAAAGATAAGCCCCTCGGAAGCCCCTCTGAAGCCCCTGCCAAGCCAAGAACAGGAACAGGAACAGGAACAGGAGGGGAGGGGCTTGAGCCCCCCCTTGATCCGCCCCCTGACCCAAAACCCGAAAAACCAAAACCCGGTGCGTCGATGGCAGGAGCTGTGTGCGTTGCGTTGAAGTCCATCGGCATGCCAAACGTCAATCCATCGAATCCAACGTTGATCGATTTGATCGACAAGGGTGCAGACATCGGGGTTTTTGTTGACGTCGGGAAGGAGTGCGTTCAGGCAAAAAAGCCTTTTGCATACCTGCTGGCGACAGTCAAAGGCCGAATGGCCGACATCGATGCGCTTGCCGCAAACGCGGTGAGCCGCAGCCAGCCACGAGTCGGTGGCGTTTTACCAGGAGCAATTTGATGCGAGGCCACGAACCCCTGATCGCCATGCGCAAAGCTGGCAAATCGCCAAAGATGGTTTTTTTAAACGACTTTGCCTGCGAAGAGTCGCGCGACTGGCAGAACCCGGGCGAGAAGTTTGGACAGACTTGGGCGCCGGATCACGCCACGGTCAGCACTGACGGAGATTCGCTGGCCAGCATTGACTTGAGGTTTTTAGTGGGTTTGACGGTAAGCATCAGCAGCGCAAGCGAAACCCGTGCAAAGGCGTTGTTTGAAAAAGCGAAGAAGTCCGGCGCAAAAACCGTGGCAGCTTGCCATTTTGTCAAACACTCCAACCGCATCGAGTCGAAGTGGGACGAGGTTTATCACGCGCCGGAGCTCGTCAATGCCTGAATTCATTGATGACACGATTGACTTTGCGCAGTACATGCGCGAGACCGACGCCATGGCGAAGGTCAAACCAGCTGCCGACTTTGTTCAGGATGCTAAAGAACGTTTGCGCAACCGATCAAAAACAAAGCGCACATTTTTGCCTTGGCCCAAATGCAACGATTCCTTTGATTTTCGCCGCGGTGAAGTGACCGTGTGGGCTGGACAGAATGGCCATGGAAAAACCGACTTAACCACGCAAATAGCTTTGTCGCTGATTGGTCAGGGTGAAAAAGTATGCGTTGCTTCGTTTGAGATGAAGCCTGTCACCACGATCGGCCGCATGGTTCGCATGTATGCCGGCACAAACCCTTTTTCTTCGGAGTACCAAGGCAGTGAAGGCCTGAAGCTTTTGGACGCTCTATACGACGAATTTGGTCAGTGGACAACTAAACGGTTGTGGCTGTACGACCAGACCGGAACAGCGTTCCCTGAGACCGTTTTAGGCATGGTGAAGTATTGCGCCAATGAGCTGGGAATCACTCATATTTTTATCGACAGCCTCATGAAGTGCGTTCGCGCCGAGGATGACTACAACGGGCAAAAGCACTTTGTCGACCAGCTGTGCGCCATTGCGAAGGATTGCGACATTCATGTGCACCTGGTTCACCACTTGAAAAAGCCAAGCAAGGAGGGCGATATGCCCGACAAGCACGACACCAAGGGCAGTGGATCCATCACTGACCAGGTGGACAACCTTTTCATGGTTTGGCGCAACAAGCCCAAAGAAGATGAAGCAAAAGCCCACGGTAATCGCAGCAATAAGCAAACCGAACCCGATTGCTATTTGCTTTGCCGTAAGCAGCGCAATTACGAGGGCAGCATGGAAGGTGAGCCGACGATCAGCTTGTGGCGTCACCGTTACGCTGGAAATTTTGTGGCAGCGCCTGGCGATCGCGCGCAATTCTTTGTGAATTACCCGCATGTCGAGTCAATGTGATGAACACGAACTCACCGAACGTGACAAAGCATTTCGGCAAAGCGTCATTGATCATTGCGCCTGGATCGCAACCTTCGACCTCGATTACGCCAAATGGGCTTACAGGCATTACCGGGAGCTGCTTCCATGGCTGAAGCTTTAAGCCAATACGCGCTGCAAACGTACTTCGTCGATCCGGATCAGGCGAAGGCCTGCATCAACCAACAGATCGCGCCTTTTTGTAAAGCCATGTGGGCCAATGGTGAAGGCAGGCTGACCGTTACGGTAGAGCCCGAAGTCGACGCAAAGACCGTCCAGCAGGGAAGATTTCTTTGGGGCGTTGTGTACCAGGAGATCGCACACCAGGCAAAGGTCGGAGGGGTTTTGTACACCGCTGAGGCATGGCACCAGCTGATGAAGCGGCTTCATTTGCCGCGCAAAAAAACAAAAACCTACGTGGCCGGTAAAAAGCGCCCGGTGGTTTCCACCACGATCGGAACCACTAAAGGTTTGTCGGTCAAAAAAATGAGCGCATACATCGAGGCCGTGATTGCCTATGCGGTCACAGAGTTGGGTGTGCAGTTCAGCTCGACCAGGTGGGAAGACTACCGATGAATGTCACGCAGATCAAACCCAAGACCTGCAAACATTGCGGAACGACGTTTTACCCAGCTCGAATGATGCAGCGCGTGTGCAGCCCGGTCTGCGCTGGCCGGCTGGTCAAGGCGGAAAAGAAAGAAGTCATCCAGCAAACCCGCGCGCAGCGGGAGGCACTCAAGACCATTCCAGACCTCAAAAAGGAAGCACAGCATGCATTCAACGCCTTCATTCGTGCACGAGATCGGGAAAAACCATGCATCTGCTGCGGACAAAGTTTGTCCAACGGCGCAACCGGTGGTCATTTTGACGCTGGCCACTACCGATCGACTGGTAGTGCCGATCACCTCAGATTTCATGAAGACAATTGCCATGGCCAACGCAAACAATGCAATCGATACGGAGCCGGAAGAGCAGTGGATTACCGGCAGGGGCTTATTCAGCGGATCGGCCTGGAACGGGTCGAAGCTTTAGAAACCAACAACACGACCAGTAAGTGGACAGCTGAGCGCCTGCGCGAGATCAAAACCCTCTACAAGCAAAAACTTAAGGAATTGAAATGAAGATTGCCGAACGTTATGCATCAGCTCGCAATACTTCAAACCTTAAGATGAGGTCCGAAACTACAGTGGCCCCCATCGATGTCCTGACGGCTGCCGGTTGGGCCGGGCAGGCATCGCCCGAGGCTTTGATGTTGTGGGAGGTGACGTTCAAGGGTAAGACCAGCTCCAAACTTGCATTGGTCGAGATGCTGGAAAAGAAGCTGGCCAGCGAGATGATTCGTCAGCGGTGGAAGGGCAACCCCCGGCTAATTGCGCAGGAAGTCTTTGCCTGGTCTTTGAACGGTGTGTGCAAACCCTGCAATGGCCGCGGTTACGAGCTGGTGGTGGGAACGCCGTCACTTTCCGACAAATTGTGCAAACACTGCCACGGAACGGCCAAAGTCCGCCTTCCCCGATCGGACGCGCATGACTGGCTGTCCGCATACATTGACCGCTTGATTTCGCAGGCCGCAGGAAAAGTGATGCGCAAGCTTGCAATTGACATGGAGCTGTGATTTAATTCACGGTGAAGACAAAGACCGGGTGTTCCGGCCACAATAAAAAATTCTCAAAAGCAGCCGATTGAATAGCTGCGTCCATACAAAGCGCCCTAGAGGCGCTTTTTGCATTTCCCAAATAAATTCGAGCCAGCAAAGTGCGTCAACACTGTGCCAGCTCTAACCATGTACTGTTAAGGAGTATCAATGGCTAAGCCGATTCTATCTGTCGACTATCTACGATCAGTTTTAAATTACGAACCCGAAACTGGAAAATTTACGTGGATTAAAGTCATTGGAAAGAAAACCAAAATTGGATGTGTCGCCGGGTTTGTGAATGAACGCGGTTACGTAATGATTGGATTGGCAAAAGCGCAATATTTTGCTCATAGGCTGGCATGGCTTTATGTTCATGGAACCGAACCAACAGTCGAGATCGACCATATAAATGGCGACAAGCAAGACAATCGTTTAAGTAATTTGCGAGATGTTTTGCACCGGATCAATTGCCAAAACCATAGAAAAGCGTCAAAAAACAATGCGACCGGTTTGCTCGGAGTAATGAAAATGCCAAACGGCAATTATTCGAGTTGCATTAAGAACATGGGGAAAACAATCCATCTTGGCATTTGGAATAATAAAGAACAAGCGCACGAAATTTATTTGCAAGCTAAACGCAAATTACACGAAGGCTGCGTTATTTAATTTTTTGCTTTTTGCCCGCAGTCACTCCACCATCCACGCTATACGCCAGAGGGATTGCACTGTCGGGCGCCTTACCCCAAACCAGCCCGTTTGACCTTCGGGCCAGCACATCGGGATTCTTCATACCCCGCACCGTGCAATAGGACTGGCCTTTAGCTGATGGGCAAATCAGCTTAGCTCCAGCGATACACCCCATCAGGCCCGCTTGTCACCTCCCGAGCAGCCTGGTGGGGAGCTGGACCCCTCGACTCCACCCTTTGGGAAGTCACCATCATGAAAAAAACAGGAGCGCCCTCAAAGTACACGCTTGCTCTGGCTGATCGAATCTGCAAAGAACTGGCAAAAGGCACACCTTTGCGCACGATTTGCAAGCAACCCGGAATGCCTCACTATGCGACAGTCAGGCGCTGGGAAGTGGATAACGCGAGCTTCCGCGCACTCTCCACGCGCGCGCGCGAGACCGGCTGCCACGCTATTGCAGACGAGTGCCTGGAAATCGCGGACGATGCAACCAACGACTGGATGCTTGACAACAACCCAGACAACCCGGGTTTCAAGCTCAACGGTGAACACGTCCAGCGCTCCAAATTGCGCATCGAGACTCGGATGCGATTGCTGGGCAAATGGTTGCCCAAGGTATACGGCGACAAGATCGACGCCAATTTGAACCACTCCGGTGGCATAACGGTAAACATCAAGCAGTTCTAATGGAAATTGATCTTCCCAACGGCTGGACGCCAAGGGGATACCAGCTTCCAGCATGGCGATACATGCAAAACGGTGGCCGGCATGCCGAATTGGTGTGGCATCGGCGCTCAGGCAAGGATGAAATCGCGCTGCACATGACGGCCTGTAAGGCCATGCAGCGGGTTGCGGGTTATTGGCACATGCTGCCTCAAGCCACACAAGCTAGAAAAGCAATTTGGGACGCGGTGAATCCGCATACCGGTCGCAAACGGATTGATGAAGCATTTCCGCTTGAGCTGCGCAAAACAACGCGCGGTCATGAAATGCAGATTGAGTTTTTGAACGGAAGCACGTGGCAGGTTGTTGGATCTGACAACTTCAACAGTTTGGTCGGATCGACTCCGGCCGGGATTGTTTATTCTGAGTGGGCATTGTCCAATCCGGCTGCGCGCGGTTACCTTCGCCCGATCCTGGCGGAGAACGGCGGCTGGCAGATGTTCATCACCACGCCGCGTGGCAAGAACCATGCCCATAAAACATTAGAGGCCGCTAAAAAAACGCCGGGCGCTTTTGCTCAGGTGTTGAGTGCTTTTGATACCGGGGTTTTTACATCAGAAGCGCTGGCGCTTGAAAAGCAGGCTTACATCGATGAATTTGGCCCGGACATGGGTGCATCGATGTTTGACCAGGAATATGGCTGCAGTTTTGATGCGGCAATTCTGGGCGCTGTGCTTGGCAGGTGGATGACGCGGGCCAGGTCAGCCGGCAGGATAGTAGAAGGTGGTCTGTTCAATCCTGATGGAGCGCCAGTTTGGGTTAGCTCGGACTTGGGATTTAGGGACACGGCGTCCTGGTGGTTCTGGCAGCCGACGCTTAAGGGATTCAACCTGGTGGGCTATTTGGGCCGATCGGGAATGGATGCAGACGAGTGGTGTACGGAGATCGAGGACTACTTGGCGGCCCGGGGTATGCGCTTGGGCAAGGTATGGCTTCCCCACGATGCAAAGAACAAGTCGTTTGCCACCAAACATTCGCCTCTTGAAACGTTTCTAAAACGTCTGGGCAATGACCATGTGCGCATGGTGCCGGTTACGTCGATCCCTGACCGGATCAATGCGGCGCGTCGGGTAATTGAGACCTGCACTTTTGACGAAGGCGAATGCGCGGACGGTGTAAGCGCGTTGGCCAGCTGGCGTTTTGAGTACGACCCGGAAACTCGAACCATGAGCCGCGAACCGGTTCACGACTGGGCAAGTCACCCGGGCGATGCATTCAGCTATGGCTGCCAAATGATGGAGCTGGAAAAGCCAAGCGCCAAAGACAAGCCGGAACCCAAGTTCCTGCACAACATGCAATTTAAAGACCTGCCGTGGAACACCACGCAGGCAGTCACAGAAAGCGATGGATTCTGATATGTCCAAAGGTAACCTCCAAAACGGCAGCTACACCCCCATGACCGCGGGCTCCACAGCCACGATCAAAGGCAGTGAGGGTGCGCTGCTTGGCTTTCTTGGCACAGTGGCCGGAACTGCGACGATCTACGACAACACTACAGCCAGTGGCACGGTGATCGTTACTGCATTGCCAATCGCTACAGGCTGGAACAACATTCCCGTCGCTTTTGCCACCGGCTGCACCATTGCTTTGACTACTGCCGCAGGAACAGCCGTCTGGGTATGACCGACGCATTGGAAGCACTGCCGGAAGCTGGCGCGGTCTCGGACGACCAGCCGCAGACGCAACTGGCGCCCGCTGCGCTGCAAAAGCGCTGGGTCATGGAGATCGAGCGCTATGAGCGCAAGGCCCAGCAGTTTGACAAGCGCGGCAAGCTGATCATTCAGCGTTTTACGGCAGAGAAAAAGGACGAGAACGCCAAGACCACCACGTTCAATGTGATGTGGTCGAACATCCAGACGCTCAAGCCTGCGCTGTATTCCAAAGACCCCACGCCCGAAGTCGAGCGCCGGTTTAAGGACAAAGACCCGGTGGGCTTGATGGCGTCCGAAGTGTTGGAGCGCAGCTGCACCAACCTTTTGGCCATGCAGAAGTTCGGCGACACTATCCGCCTGGCTGTGCTGGACAGGCTTTTGCCTGGTCGCGGAATTATGTGGGTGCGCTACCTGCCGCACTTTCGCAAAGTTAAGGGTGAAGATCCAAACTCTGAAGACGCCGGCGCACAGATCCAGACGCCCGGCCAAGTTGCTCGGGTCCAAGCGCCGGAAGGTCAACAGACCAGCCTGACCGATGACGCGCCCGAGGACATCGAGGAAGTAGAGTGGGAAGAGGTCAAATTTGACTTTGTGCCGTGGACGGACTTTGGCCACACGGTCGCCAGGACGTGGGAAGAGTGCGACGGTATCTGGCGCATTGCCTATCTTGACCGCCAAGAAGTTCGCAAGCGTTTTGGCAACGAAATCGCTGCAGCACTACAGTACGACCAAAAGCCTGACGGACTGGACAAGGATTCGGAAGGTCAGGACGGCCTGTCCAAGGCCAAGATTTACGAGATCTGGGACAAGCGCACTAAGCGCGTGATTCGCCTGAACAAGGCCCATCCAACACCGTTGGAAGTGCAGGACGATCCGCTCGGGCTGGACAGCTTCTGGCCCATTCCTCTGCCTTTGCAGGCCACGACCAGCAGCAAGTCGATCATCCCGACGGCTGACTACATCATGTGGCAGGACCAGGCGAAGGAACTGGATCGCTTGAGCCAGCGGATCACGATGTTGACCCGGGCGCTCAAGGTTGTGGGTGTGTATGACAGCTCCGTCCAGGCGCTTGGCCAGTTGCTCAGCGGTGGATCGGAAAACCTGCTGGTGCCGGTTGATTCGTTTGCCGCGTTCGCAGAAAAAGGCGGCTTGAAGGGTTCGGTTGAGCTCTTGGATGTGTCAGCAGTCGCTGAAATCCTGCTCAAACTGTACGAGGCCCGGGACAAGGTCAAGGCAGACATTTACGAGATTTCGGGTTTATCCGATCTTCTGCGTGGTGCAAGCGATCCAGAAGAGACCGCAGCCGCACAGAAGATCAAGGCAAGTTACGCCAGCGTGCGTCTGAAAGACATGCAGCGCGAAGTGCAGGTATTTGCGCGCGAGGCAATCAAGATCGCCGCAGAGATTGTTTGCGGTCAGTTCGGACTGGAGACCATCCAGCAGCTGAGCGGTATCAAGCTGTTGACCAATGCAGAAAAGCAGCAGCTGCAAAGCCAAATGCAAGCGGTTCAGCAGTACAACCAGCATGCACAGGCTCTGACGGCGCAGCATCAGCAGCAAATGGCCCAGCAGCAGCCACAGCAAGCACCTCAGCAGCCCGGCCAGCCGCCGCAACTTCAACAACCTGCGCCACAGCAGCCTCCGTTCAATCCGGCGATGTTGCTCGGGCCTCCGCCGCCTGCGCCCGATCCGCAAGCGTTGAAGTTGCTGGACAAGCCGTCATGGGAAGACGTGGTTGGGTTGTTGCGCGACCGCCCGACGCGGAATTTCCGCATCGACATTGAGACCGATTCGACCATTGCGCAGGACGAGCGCATGGAGCAGGAAGCACGTCTGGGCTTTGCCAAGATGGTGGGAGAACTGCTGCAAGCTGCAGAGACCGGAATTCAGGCCATGCCCGAGATGGCCACGGCAATCGCTGAGACGTTCATGTTTGTGCTTCGGTCGTACAAAATTGGCCGGCCTACAGAAACAGCGTTCCAGGAAGCCATGGACAAGTTGGTTGCCAAGGCTTCGCAGCCCCAACCACCCAAGCCCGATCCGGAGCAAGTCAAAGCGCAGGCCGCAATTGGTCAGATTCAGGCCAAAGCACAGGCCGACGCAACCGCGAATCAGCAACGTGTTCAGGCTGACATTGCGCTGGACAACCAAAAAATGGCAAACGCCAAGGAGCTGGAGCAGTTCAAGGCAGAGCAGGCCATGCGCGTTGAGGCGTTCAAACAGCAAGCACAGGCCCAACAGAACACGCAACAAAACCAGATCGAGGCCCAGCGCGCGGATCAGGACGCCGCCAACGATGCTCGCCTGGAACAAATGCGAATGGCGTTCGATGCGCATGCCAAGTCGGTGGATCAGCAGATCGCCATACTCATTGCGCACCTGAACAACATGGCAAAAGTCGAAGTCGCCGAGATCGGCGCACAAACCACATTGGATGCAGCTCAGATAAGCGCTGCAAAGCAAGGGGATATAGATGGCTCTTGAACTGACACCACCACCGGACAAAATGAAAGCCGCAGGGATTGGCGTTGCACCTCCCATGCTTAGTGCTTTTGATGATGGAGTAACCAAAGACCCGATCAAAGTCTATCCGGCAAACTACCACGCTACCTATTCCACCGACTCCTCCGGCAACTTGACGCTTGTTGCGCCGACTGGTGCGGCAGTTCGGAGTTTGCAATCCCCTGTTATCCAAAATCGTCAACAACGCATTGCAGGTTGGAAAAAGCAACCTAAATTAGTTGCGCCATTGTGGACAGCAACCACGGTTTACCCGATTGTTACTGGCGGAACATGGGTAACTGGAAACGTTGTTCAACTTGCTAACGGCGCACACCTTGAACTTATTTCGGGTGGAACCTCTGGCTCAACAATGCCTGTTGTCAGCCAAACAACACCAGCAGGCAGGCCGATCACGGACGGAACAGTTACTTGGCGCGTCACGCACTGGGAAAAATTGGCAAGTGATGCTAATGCCCCAATCATCACAAAAGGAACTTCTCCTGCGGCGCTAGGATTGACCACCGCATGGAACGCAACGTTTTTGTCTCCTGCGACTGGAAAAGGCATTTATCCGGTTGCTTATAACTCGACACTTAATGGATTTACGTTTGCGATTGGAAACACGTCCTTCGGTGGAGGTGCTACCGCACAAGCAAATGCAGCAGGATTTACCGGCGATTCATTTGCATACGATCAAACATTGGCTGCATACGAGTTTTATGTTACTGACACTTGCATTGGAATTTCAAATCACAACGGCAACATCCAAACGGTTATAGAAGTTGATGGGCAACTTTTGCAATGTGACCCACATCAAACTTATGGAATTAACGGATACACCGTAAAGTTTGACTTTGGAATCATGGCAAAGCGAAAAGTTCGCATTATCAATAGTGGTATTGAAAACATATCAATTACAACAAACGGACGAGTTGAGGCTGGAACATCTGCAAGTTTTGACAGTTGCTTGATTCTTGGAGATTCATATTGGAATACTGGCCCACAAAATAATGGGTTTTGGAATCTCGCGGGAATTATGGGTTACGAATTGGGGTTTGATTCAATTGTCCCTATGAACGTTGGTGGTTCGGGATACAACACTGCTAACGCAAATACATATAACCCGCTTGCAGTTGTCACAAATGCTAACAACGTCAATTTAATTACCAATTACTACAAACCTGGTCACGTTGTAATAGGTGCTGGATTTAATGACACTGACGGCGCAGCGTTGGGTGCAGCCATGTTGACAACATGGAAGGCAATTCGTGCTTTGTTGCCTTATGCAAAAATTTCAGTAGTTGATTGCTGGGCCGGTTCGTCGGGTCCTGATGCAAATCGAATTGCAATATCTTCTAGACTCAAGACGCAATTTGCAGCATGGGGAGATGCCAATTCCAGATTTATTGACTTAGGAACATCTGGCGGTAATGCAAGTTCTTTGTTCTGGGGTACGGGTAACGCAAGTATCGGAATTACAGCAGGCAATGCTAGTTATTTGGTGTCAAGTGACGCAACGCATCCATCTGGTTTAGGTCATTATGTCCTTGGCAAATACATTGCGGCAGGCATTAACGCTGCTTGGGGCGGCGATTACTGATGCCCCTCCTACTCATTTGGCTGAATGATTTTGAAAGTTAGCAATGCCGATTTACGCAATGCTTTGTGATACCTGCGGGCGCGAGGAAGACATCTACCGCAGCGTGGCCAGGATCGATGAGGATCTGCCCAGCTGCTGCGGGTTGACCATGCACCGCAAACTGTGTGCACCGATGGTGATTGCCGACATTCAGCCTTACCAGTCCATGGGCATCGATGTGGCGACGGGTAAAGCTCCGGTGATCACAAGCCGCAGCCAGCACCGTGATTACTTGAAGCGCAACAACTATGTGGAAGTGGGCAACGAAATGCCTTCTATGACCAAACGCAAAATTGAGGGCGATTTCAACGTGCGCAAGGAACTGGCCGAAGTGACCAAGCAGGTACTTCCTAAATACACCGTTTAAACCAACAAGTTTTTTAACCTGAAAGGGCCTCCAAGTGAGGCCTTTTCGCATTTCTGGAGCCTGATAAATGGATCAAGAGAACGCAGTAATCGAGAGGGACGAGGAACAACTCGACACCTCCAGCGACGACCTGCGCAGTGCCTTAACTTCTGCTTTTGCCGAGGTCAACGAGCGCGCGCGTGACGAGCAAGGACGTTTTTCCACCAAGACGGAAACGCCTGCCCCAGTCGAAAAGACTGCGCCTGCCAAGACCGCGCCCGTTGAGACCACGACAGAGATTGCAGCCGAGCCCGTTGCTAAAGCCACGGAAACTGCGGCGCCAGCTGCTGAAACCCCACAGGTCCAGCCTCAAAACACGATTGCTAAGCCTCCGGACTCCTGGTCGCCAGCTGCCAAAGCAAAGTTCGCCACGCTCGATCCGGACGTGCAGGCCGAGATTGCCAGGCGCGAAGCCGAAGTGCACAAGGGATTCACCAAGCAGGACGAGCACCGCAACCTGGGCAAGACGTTTGAGTCCACCGTGGCTCCTTACCTGCCGATGATCAAGGCTGAAGGCAGCGATCCGGTGAAAGCCGCTGCGGCCCTGCTTCAGAGTGCCTACACACTGCGCGCCGGCACGCCGGACCAGAAGGAACAATTACTTATCGGTCTGATGGGACAGTATCAGATCGATCCAAACCGAGTTTTTCAACGCTTGCAAGGTGGCCAGCAAGCCCAAGCCCAAGTCGATCCGCAAGTTCAAGCACTTACTCAACAGGTGCAACAACTCCAGCAACGACTGATGCAGGGTGACCAGCAGACCGAGCAAGTAGCTCAAGCCCAGATCAACACCACGATCGAAGCCTTCGCCTCAGACCCCAAGAACATTTACTTTGCGAATGTGAAGCCCGAGATGGCTGCACTCATGCGCGAAGGACGTGCCAAGGACCTGCAGGAAGCCTACGACATGGCGTGTTGGGCACGTCCGGACATTCGCCCGCTATTGCTGCAGCAACAAGAACAGCAACGGCAAGCGGAAGCCCGGGCAAGAACCCAGAAAGCCCGCGCAGCTGGCTCAACCGTAACCGGATCACCTTCGGGCTCCGTATCGGCTGCTTCCGCAACTTCCAGCGGGAACCTGGCAGACGACCTCAGGTCGGTTTATCGGGAAGTCATGTCACGCGAGTGATCAAAACACCATCCATTTTTGTAAGGAATTTCTATCATGTCATTGGTAAACCCCAGTGCTGCGATGACCGAAATCGTGACTACCACGCTTCGCAATCGCACAGGCAAACTCGCTGACAACGTCAGCAAAAACAACGCTCTGCTTCGTCGCCTCAAAGCGAAGGGCAAAGTCAAACCCGTTTCCGGCGGTCGCACGATCGTCCAAGAAATGGAATACGCTGAGAACGGCACGTTCAAGCGTTACAGCGGCTACGAAATGCTGAACATCACACCAAGTGATGTCTTCACCGCAGCCGAATTCAACTACGCCCAGGCAGCCGTCGCAATCTCCATTTCCGGTCTGGAGCAAATCCAGAACAGCGGTGAAGAGCGCATCATCGACCTGCTTGAGTCTCGCATCGGCAACGCTGAGCGCACCCTGGTGAACAACATCGCCCTGGACTGCTACTCGGACGGTACAGCTGACGGCGGCCGTCAAATCGGTGGTTTGCAGTTGCTGGTTTCCAGCGCTCCTACTTCCGGCGTGATCGGTGGTATCGACCGTTCTGCTTGGACCTTCTGGCGCAACCAGGTGTTTTCCGGCTTGAACAACGGCGGCGCTGCTGTAAGCTCGGCAAACATCCAGTCCTACATGAACCGCCTGTGGGTTCAACAAGTTCGCGGTGCAGACCGTCCCGACTTGATCGTGGCTGACAACAACTTCTATCGCTACTACCTGGAAAGCCTGCAAGCCATCCAGCGTATTGCTTCGGAAGACAAGGCCATGGTCGGATTCGACGCCCTGAAGTACATGTCTGCTGACGTGGTTCTGGACGGAGGATACGGCGGTGGATCTCCCACCAACACGATGTATTTCCTGAATACGGACTTCATCTATTTCCGCCCGGCTGCTGCGCGCAACTTCGTCCCAATCGGCGATGACCGCTTTGCCGTCAATCAGGACGCGATGGTGAAATTAGTTGGCTTCGCGGGCAATCTCACATTGTCCAATGCGTTCCTCCAAGGCGCACTTACTGCTTAAGGAGCAATCAAAATGGCATTTGCAATTCAAGACGGTGTCCTTGGCACCATCGACCTGTACACGGTCGACAACGTGGGCTCCGGCCCTTATTCGCTGGTTGGCTCCAATGCGGGCAAGATGGGTCGTTATGGCTTCCCGTCGGTGTTCGTTGATGCAGTGGATCCAGTGTTCGGCGGCGGCGTTTTCACCTTTGCACAAGTGGCTCCTTTTGCGGCTCAAACCGTAACTGGCGTGACTGTGTCGGCTGGTATCGCTACCGTAACCACCGGTTCTGCTCACGGCCTGTCGATCGGCGCTGTGGTGGACATGCAAGGCTTCACACCCTTGGGCTACAACGGTATCTGGACAGTTGCTTCCGTACCTTCCACAACGACCTTCACTGTGTCGCTGCTGAAGTACGTGGATCAACGCTGGAATCCGAACAACCCCATCGTTGCGAACAACCTGTTGTCCAACGCGAACGTGCCCACAACTTCTTCCACCGTACAAGGTACTTATGTGCCTGGTATCGGCGCAGGTCAAGTGGTGCAGTTCACGCACGCCAAAGACTCGCTGGGCAACATGATCCTTCAGGCTCAGCCTTGGACCGGTACTGCAAACAGTGGCTTGTCTTTGGGTGTGGCTTTGTCCAACCCTCTGGCTGAAACCACAACCTCCAACCCTGCCAACCCGTTTGGCGGTCAGTACGCTTGGTTCCAAGTGGGTGGCGCAATGGTGACCTACACCGCTGGCGCTCCTGCAATTGGCAACCAGACTTACTGGAACGGCGGCGGCGGCTCTTCGCTGGGTGGTTTTGTGACTCCTACGGCATTGGCTTCCAAGCAGTGCCAGGGCACACAGTACGCCTCGGCTGCCGGCGCTTCGTTCGGCTCCGGCACCACTGGCCTGATCACACTGCCAAGCAACATGGCAATGATCTGGGGAACATTTCCTCTGGCGCAAGGGGCAATCACATAGTGTAATTACACAATTGCACAAGTGGAACAAATCATGTATCCTTCTGGAAACAGGAGGATTTCATGGGAAGACCATTTGTGCATATTGCGGCTATCGGTAACAAATACAACCGGTGGACAGTTACGGACGACAGCACCAATTGGTGGCGAGTTCGATGCGAGTGCGGCGCAGAAACATCTGTGCGACGAGATCACGTTCTTTCGGGAAGATCAAAATCGTGCATGGCTTGTGCGCAGCGCAAACATGGAATGGAATCGACCAAGATTTACAACGTTTGGGCGGGAATGAAGCAGCGATGCCAAAACCCCAACTACCACGGCTTTGATGCATATGGTGGTCGGGGAATTAAGGTTTGCGAGGCATGGCAAGATTTTCAAAATTTCTATCGAGACATGGGCGATCCGCCAAGCGCGAATTCGAGCATTGACCGTATAGATAACAACGGGAATTACGAGCCAAGCAATTGCAGATGGGCAACGCCAAAACAACAGCAAGGAAATCGCAAAATAACCCAGATGCTTGAGTACAACGGAGAGAGCCACCCGCTCACGATGTTTGCTGAAGCCTTTGGAATTGAGCGGCATACCTTGCAATTACGCATCAAACGCGGATGGTCTGTTGAAGATGCACTGCACAAACCAGTGCGTCAAACCGCGACACGTAAACCGTCGAAATAAGTTTTTAAGCAGAAGCCTTAAGGGTCACCCTAACCGGTGGCCCTTTTTTTTGGAGCTTTTATGGATACCGCAACCCTCACTGCTTTGCTGGTGGCAATTGCTACCGCAAACCGTCATCCCGATCCCGCTGGATGGGCCAAAGAAGCCGCAAGCGTCTTTGAAGCACAAACAGCACCCACCGCAGCGCCTGCCCAAGCAACGCCTGCACAACCTTAAGGAAAAGTAATGGAACTAGCGCAAGCCACAGTGCATAAAAGCGGTAACACGCTCCATGTGTCACACGGCGATGATCGAGGCCTCTTTGTCACCTTCTACAACGAAGCGATCGAAGTGCCGTTTGAATCAGAGCGTGCAGGACACCCGGTTTACAAGGACGTGCCTTATGTGCACATCATGTTTCCCGGCAACTCTACGACTCAGGTTCGCCGCCCGGTCAAATTGAAAGGGGACGAAAACACCCCGAGCGATCCACAGCGCTGGCCGCAGCAATGGGCTGCATTCCAATCGCAATCCGAACAGGTGCACTCCGGGATCCCGATCACCGAGTGGCCACCCATCACCAAGTCCCAAGCCCTCGCGCTGAAGGCCATGAACATCCACACCGTGGAAGCATTGGCTGATGTGCCGGACACGGCGTTGACCTGGCTGGGAGCCCGCGAAATGCAACAGAAAGCACTTACCTGGTTAAAAAACGCCGGGGATGGTGCCGAAGTCCTGCGTCTGCAAAAAGAAAACGACAACCTGCGCGCTGACGTTGATGCGCTCAAAGCCCAGTTTGCCGAGCTCGCAGCCGCACAAAAAACCCCTAAGCGCCGCGCTGCGGCAGAGGAATAAATCATGCGTACATCCAAAATTGTCGGGGCTGGTATTGCTCCGATGGCCGCTGCCGTAATCGCAAGCGGATTCGATATTCAAAACAACGTCACCGCAACGGGCACAACCCAGAGCGGCGCGGCAGCTGCTTATGCAGACACCGTGATCGTGACAACCACACCCGCATCGTCGGGCGTTGTCATGTCCGGCCCGGCGTATGCACCTGGTGACGATCAGTTCTTCCAGAACGCTGGTGCCAATGCTTTGCTGATTTATCCCCCAGTGGGCAGCCAGATCAATGCCTTGGGTGTCAATGCAGGCTTTTCCGTGGCTGCAGCAGCTTCCGTTATCGTGAAGTGCGCTGGTGTGATCGGTGGCGTTCAGCAGTTCTACACCAAGTAAAACATGGCAAAGCTGACGCTTTTGCAGATGGTCACGCAGGCTTGTGGCGAGATGGGCATTCCTGCCCCTCAGACTATGAGCAGTGCGGTGGACCTCAGTGCCACGCAATTGCTGGCGCTGGCCAACCGGGAAGGCAGGGAATGTGCACGCTCTGCCAACTCTGCCGGCGGATGGCAGGAGCTGAGAAAAGAGTACACGTTCAACGTGCAGTCGACCGGCATTATTCCGTTGTGCTCCTATACCAAGGGTAGCAACGTCATAACGATTGGCACACCTGCGACTCAGGCTCCGCAAATCGGTTGGGTAATATGCACAAGCGGCGGAAGCAATGCCACCGGCTTTCCCAGTAATACGGTAGTCACCAACGTGTCGGGCAGTTCGATAACGGTCAGCAACACCGCGACTGCAACGAACACATCGACCAGCATGGCTTTTGGTCAGCAGGCCTATTCATTGCCAAGTGATTACGACTTCATGATTTCCGGCACGCAGTGGGACCGTGGTTATCGCTGGCAGGTGTTTGGACCGTTGACCCCGCAAGAATGGCAGGTTCTGAAGTCCGGGCTTTCTCCCACAGGCCCGCGCCGCAGGTTCCGCTTGATGGGGGGAATGTACTACGTCGATCCAGTGCCGTACGACTCGAATTTGCTGGTTTACGAATATTTGTCCAATGCCTTCGTCAACTCGTTAGGCAACACCGCGACGACTGCAAACGTCTTTACCAACGATTCGGACACGTACGTTTTGCCGGACGATCTGATGATCTTGGGACTAAAGTTCCGCTACCGCAAAGCCAAGGGGCTGGAGTATGGCGACGACCAGGACGCCTACATGCGAGCTCTGCAGCGCGAGCTGGGACGCGACACCGGAAGTCGCACGTTGCGCATGGACATTGACACGCCGGATGTGTCGTTTTTGTCTGCCAGCCAGATTCCTGACACAGGTTTTGGGACGACATAACCCATGGCAAAAACTCAGCGCCGCCAGCAAATCGCTGAAGTGGAGAGCATTGCCGCGCCGGTTGGCGGGATCAATGCTGTGGATGCCTATGCATCCATGCCTCCCACCGACGCGCTGGTAATGGACAACATGTTCCCGACGCCCAGCTATGTGGGTGTGCGCCAGGGAATGAGCGCATGGGTTACGGGCTTGTCGGTCAAGACCTTGGCGTGCTACAGCTCGGCGGGTGGATCGCGCAAGCTTTTTGCTACGGCAGCCGGCAACATTTATGACGTGACCAGCTCCGGCGCTTTGGGCGCTGCATCGGTTACGGGCAACACGACCGACTGGTGGCGGTTTGTCAATTTCGGTGCTGGGGGCGGGCAATACCTTTACATGGTGAACGGGCAGGACAGCCCCCAATTGTTCAATGGGACGACTTGGCAGGCCGTGACCGGGGCAAGTTCCCCAATCGCCATTACAGGCGCAACTACCTCGACCTTTACGAACGTCAACAACTTTCAGGGACGGTTGTACTTCGTCATCGCCAACAGCATGAAGGTGGCCTACCTTCCGCTGCTGTCGGTCGGTGGCGCGGTCAATATTCTGGATTTGAGCAGCCAGACCTTGCTCGGCGGTTACCTGGTTGCGATGGCGACCTGGACAATTGAAACCACTTCCGGCATGACGGAGATGGCATGTTTCATCACGTCCGAAGGTGAAGTGCTGGTCTACCAGGGCAACGATCCCACCTACGCATCGAGCTGGTACAAGATGGGAACCTTCCGAATCGGCAGGCCTATCGGGTATCGGTGCACTGTCCGGATCGGCTCGGATGTGGCCGTGATTTGCGCAGATGGATTGGTTCCACTGTCAAAAGCGCTGCTGGCCAATCGTTCTCAAAATGCAATTGCGATCAGCTACAAAATTCAAAACCTGATCAACACGGACGTTCAGACCTACG
>Ga0007810_1000199_pt1 | contig 18040 bp, 8 predicted proteins | sample CryBogCBE15Jun09_FD_71193 | JGI IMG/M metagenome (GOLD analysis project Ga0007810, IMG submission 71193) | Freshwater microbial communities from Crystal Bog, Wisconsin, USA - CBE15Jun09 | ecosystem: Environmental > Aquatic > Freshwater > Lake | place: Crystal Bog, Wisconsin, USA | collected...
CCATTTATTATTTAAACGAAAACGGTATAGCTGAAACGGCTTATGAGGACACGGAGCATTACCAGATATACAAATCGTTTTTGGAAAACAGGGAGCGTTTTTTACGTTATTTGTAATAATTGTTTGTCAACGTTGGTACCAGCAAAATTCAATATTTCTTTACACTTTTATCATCACACTTTCCACAGCTAAATCGTGTACAGCTTGCCGTTGTTTATTGAAAGCAAGTGACAGAAATGACAACCACCCTAAAGCTATTTTGATAATGTACCGGATATAAGACAGCACAATATGGATGTGTTTTGTTGTGTTATTTGCGCTGCGTACGCGTATATGCATAACGTATTGCCCTATTGTGCAGCAATAGGCCACACAAAAGGGTTCGTACAAAAACCAGATCGTAATGAACATCGCCACCCTGGCCCAAACAGGTGGGTTGTTAAACATGTCAAGCACTGTTGAAAAAACCAGCATGGCCATGATAATAAAAAACGTATCAATAAAAATTGATTTCACGCGGTCGCTTAGTGAGCAATAGTTTATGGTTGAATTGTCCATGCAATTAACTATGGTGTGGCTTTTCGTACAGTATCGTAAGGTTTGTGGCAAACGATGGGTAAACAATTTTGGCATCCCAGTCTTTATCAATACCGGGAAATACTTCCTTGGATTCTTTAATAAACCGGTACCAACCCGGCGTATCTTCAGAAATAGTGAAACTGCCATCGTTGGTTACAATGTTTAAACATATTTCATCAAACTCCATCAAGTCAATTTTGTATCCGGTAAGCTTCTCCACATTTTGCCATTGTATTGCATGGGTGCCGTCTTTAAGGGTAATAGTAAAACCATCCCCATCAAAAGTAAAGATACCCATGTCGTCGTACCTGCCCTTAAACGGCTTTATCAGCTCCCTTTCTCGTTTTAATTTGGGGCGCGCCGGCTTCAAAAATTTTTTTAAGCTTTCAAAAAAAGACATACTATGTTACTTTACTTTTTTAACATGAGTGAACGGATGAATTTTACAGGTGCTGCACCATAACTCAGGAACTTTTCATGAAAATCCTTGAGGGTGTATGTATTGCTTTGTTGGGCTTTATAAGCTTCGCGCAGTGCGAGAATATCTGTGGCACCGGAGAAATAGCTGCACAGCTGCACCTGCGAAACGGTAGCACGGTGGTATTTTTCTTCAATCTGTGCATCTTCCTGAAAGGCCTCGTTCTTTAACAGCTTTACCACATCATCCTTGCTATAATTAAGGCATTGTATGCCATAGTCAACAATTACATTACAGCATTCACGCAAGCTCCATTTGTAAAACATCAGCCACATTTCGGGTGAGTTGTTTGCCCAACCATTATCCAGCATCATTTTTTCACAGTACACTGCCCAGCCTTCTACGGTAGCACCATTGCCAAATACTGCCTGTATAATATCCGGTGATTTGTTGCTGCTGTACACGCTTTGCAGGCAATGGCCGGGCATAGCCTCGTGGATGGACAATATTTGCAATGTGTAGTCATTATACTCCCTTAAGGAGCTTTCCGATTGGGCGGCCGGTTGGTGCGTTAAGTCGGCAACATTATAGAACGTTGTTTCTTTTTTACTGTAAACAGGGGTGCCGCTTGCAGAGGCCAGTGTTACCCCGGCTGCAAATGCCGGCATTACCCTTACCTCTAAAGGCGAGCTGGTGTCATAGTTAAACAGGTCTTTCGCTACAATAAAATGTTCTAAGTCGTGAACCTGTTTTTTGGCAGTATCTAATAAGTGTTGTGGGGTTGCATGGTGCAGTGCAATTTTATCTATTACGGTTTTTATCAGCAACAAACTGTCTGTTGGTTTTGTAACGGCACCACAGTATTTTGCCCATAGTTGGTCGGCCAGCTTGTACGATTCGCCATGGTAATAATTTTTCGCCGCTTCCGCCTTGTCAAACAATTCTGTCGCGTTAATATCGGTTACTAGGTCGTATTTGAATTTTTGGTTGAATACTTCTTTGCCGATCCTAAAGTCACGGAATGTTTGGCTTTTATCTGCCAATATTTTTGTTAGGCCAGCTATATAGTTTTTTATGGATGACACTGTTGATGCAACCCTTGCCTGTAAAGTGTCTTTCTCTGCTTGGGTTAACGAAGATGCTTTTATTGAGTCGGTAAGTGCCGCGCCAAATACACCAAGCGACCCTTCGTTTTGTTTAATGGCAAGGTCGGTATGCTCCTTGGTGGGTTGCTTAATTTGGTTTAAGGCGGCATTGTAATAGGCATCAGCATGCTGCAAGTGCTTAGATAAAACTTTTAACCGATCATTCAAAGGCGCAAAATTACGGGAGATGATTTCATAGCATTCACCGCCAATATTGTAGCCCGAAGGGTCCCAGTTTTGTTGCTTAAAAGTGTCAACATACCAAACCGTGCTGGCAAACTGGTTTTCTAGTATTTTGTAATCAATCTTGTTGTTATCAGAGAGGTCGGCGTAGCTAAACGCATGTAAACTGTCAGTGTAATCTCTGGCAAATTTTACATCCCCCGCAAATGCGGCACTGTCGGGTATTTTTAATGTGTCGTAGTATTTGCCATACCCAATGTAAATGGCTGAGGATGGGTTGGCCTGCCAGTAGGCATCCATGAAATGCCCCTTAAAAGCGTTGAACGCATTGTCAACACCGGCAGGGCCATCGCCCGGTGTATGATGGTTATTGCAGGCACATAAAGCTAGTAGGGTTAAGCTGTAAAATATTATACACTTTTGCATAACAGGTTTTATTGGTACTAAATTTTGTTGGTCGCAGGCGTTTAGCCGTGTGGGTTTTTTGTATTAATAATCCGCTACCCTAATGGGGTCTGCCGGTTGGTGAACTTCTTTATAAGGCTTTAGGTCTTTCAAAATAAGTTCAACCGCTTTTTCAAGCTGTGCGTCATGGCCGTTTAGTACATCTTTCGGGTAATTCTCCACTGCTATATCAGGTGCTACACCTTCCTGTTCAATAATCCATTTCTCATCTGTACTAAAAATGCCAATATTGGGGGTGGTTATATGCCCGCCATCCATTAGGCCGGGGTTGCCTGAATTACCCACCAAAATGCCCAGCGTGGTGGTACCAACCAGCCTGCCTACATTTTTGTACCGGAACATATAAGGCATCAGGTCGCCACCCGACAGCGAGTGCGAATTGGTAAGCATTATTTTGGGGCCGTTGATAACAGCATTGGGTATAGAGAAGGGTTTGCCATCCCTTTTGTTAGAATACATTACGGTGTTGCGTGCTAACAAATCAACAATATAATCTGCCGCAAAGCCGCCCATGTTATCACGGTCATCGGCAATAACGGCTTGTTTATCTAATTGCGAAAAAAAGTAACGGTTAAAAAAATCGTATCCCTCGTCGGCAGTGTTGGGCAGATAGATATAGGCAATTTTTCCACCGCTTAAGGAGTCTACTTTTTTACGGTTGTCTTCCACCCAGTTCATCCTACGCAAATCCATTTCGCTCGCAACCGGCAACACAATAAACTCTTTGGCATCTTTTAGCGTTGGCTGGGTGTTTACGGTTATGCGTGTTTGCTTACCCGCCGTGTTTTGAAAAAGGCTGTAGATATTAGTTTTCTCATCCAAAGGCACGCCGTTAACGGCCAGCAGATATTCACCTTCTTTCACGTCTATGCCGGGTTGCGTAAGCGGTGCGGTAAGGTTGGGGTTCCAATTAAGGCCGGTATATATTTTTTTAAAAGTATAAAAACCTTTGTTTATCGTATAGTCGGCACCCAACAAGCCAACGCTTACATTTTTTGCCTGCGGGTAATCGCCACCGCCAGTAAACACATGCCCCAGCACAAGCTCGGCCAGCATTTGTTTAAATACATAATTCAAATCACCCCTGTGGGCCACGTAAGGTAGAAAAACAGCGTACTTTTTCTTCAACACCTCCAGGTTAGCCCCGTTGGCATTTTTTACATATAAAAAGTCGCGCTCAAGCCGCCATACCTCATTGTACATCTGCGCCCATTCTTTGGCGGGGTCAACATAAATTTTAATACCGGCAGTGTTAATGGCTCCGTCACCAACAGCTGGCTTGCCCGGTACCGCGGCTATGCCGTAAGTGCCGTTGGCAGCATAAAGCATTTTCTTACCGTCGCTGCTTATATAATAAGCATCAATGCCAGCCATAATTACCCCGGTGGTGCGTTTGCTTATGTCATAACTGTTTAGGGTGTAGTTGGTGGCATGGTAGTCTTGCGTAAGGTAAAGCAACTGGCCATCCACGCTTGCGTTTAGCCCTGAGATGGTTTTAGTTGGTATGGGCAGTGCAACAATACGTTGGTCTATGCCCTCAAAATCAATCACCATTTCCTTTGTTTTGTCTTCTTCTGTCGTAGCCTTGGTTATCGGGGCTTTATCTTTTTTTGAACCCTTTGGCTTTTCACCAACTACTATGGTTGCACTATCTGTTGGTATGGCTTCTTCGTCGCTCTTGGGCTGTAGCAATGATGGTTCTTTTTTTGACAATACCACCGCATAAATATTGCTTTGCACGGTGTAATTATAGCTAGTTAAATCAAGCCAGGCTTCCGCGGGGCCGTAGTTGATACTGGCCGTGAAAAAGAGGTATTTTCCGTCTTTGCTAAACACAGGGTAATTGGCTTCGCTGCGGGCATCCGTTATTTGGTGTTTTTGTTTATTGTCAACATCATATAAAAAAATGGCACCAAAATGGTTATCCACGCGGTTGTTATAGGCAATCCATTTGCTGTTGGCTGACCATGCATAGTTTATCTGGGGCTGTCCGGGGGTGTACCAATCGCGGTCGATGGCAACAGGTTTTTTTTCTGCAATATCAACCACGTATAATTGGCGTTGTTTGTCAACATAGGCTATTTTTTTACTATCAGGGCTCCAAACCGGGTGGTAGTAAAAGTTGGCACTGTCTAACGCAATGGTTATGGCTTCTTTTTCGCCTTTCTGGTCCCTTAGTTTTAAAGTGTATTCACCGCTCTCGTCGCTAAAATAGGCTATGTATTTTCCGTCTGGGCTCCATGCGGGGTCGCGTTCGTTTACCTGTGGGGTTTGGGTTATGTTTCTTATATCACCTTTGTCGGCGGGTATGGTAACAATTTCTCCGCGCACTTCCATTACGGCCCTCAAGCCCGTTGGCGAAATATTTACGTTTTGTATATTGCCGTCGGCACTGGCATAAAAGGGCCTTTTTGACAGTAGGTCTTCATTAATCGCCACCGGCACATGTGTGGTTTGGTCGTTGCCCGTATTGAGTGTGTAAATTTTGCCGGCCTGCTCGTAGGCCAATTCCCGCCCGTTAGAATATAGGGTTTTGACGTCAAAATCTTTATAGGCAGTAACCTGGCTTACTTGCTTTGTTTGCAGACTGTACTTATATATGTTTATGTAGTGGTTGTCTCGGTCGCTTAAAAAATAGATGGTATTATTATCGGCCCAAACGGGACATTGGTTATTTGAATGCGGTGCCGGTATTTCTTCAATATCATGTGTTTGGTTATTGAATATCCATACCCTGTCAACGTCGCCGCCGCGGTAGAGGCGAAAATTGGCCCATTCATTAATATCCCAAGTACGTACATAAGCGGTGTATTTGCCATCGGGCGAAACTGCACCCTGCGACGCTTCTGGCAAGGGTAACGCCGCTTCGGCACCGGTATTAACATCAACCGAAAATAGCTTTTGCTTAAATTGGTGCCAGCTTTCCCTGGTGGAAGAGAACACCACTTTGCTGTTTCCATCCCAGCTGCGTACCAACTCTGCAGCCGGGTGATAGGTTAGCCGCTTAGGCGACCCGCCCGTTGCCGGTATTACATATACATCCACATTGCCATCGTAATTGCCACTAAAAGCAATCCATTTGCCATCTGGCGATAGCATGGGGTTTGTTTCAATATCTTGGTTAACAGTAAGGCGCTGGGGGTGTTGGCCATCCCTGTCGGCCACCCAAATATCGCCGCCATAAGCAAAGGCAATATTGTTGGCACTTACCGATGGGGAACGAAGCAGTAATGTTTCTTGCGCAAAGCAGGTACCGAAAAAGAGCGGTAAAGCAATAAAAAAAATATTTTTCATGTGTGGCGGTTTTGTAACGAACAACGGAAAAGCAATTTAAGGGTTATTTACCATTGCTGTACACTTTGCATTTACATTACCTGCGCTACACAAAAAAAAATGACAAACAAAAGGGGTTCCGTAAACTTCAACTAGTTAGAACAAATAGTTAACAGATTAACCAAGCGCTATTTGCCGAATGTTAGCAATTATATGCCGGGCCGTGGCGGTAATTTAGGCTTGGGAGGGGCTGTATGGGCCTGCGGTTTATGAAGCAGCCACGCCGATTATCTGGCATACCAACGGCTTTTAACAAAAATGCCGTGCTTACTAAGTTTTTATGCACCAGCTAAAATAATAGCCATACCCAATAAAATGGTTGCCCATGGCCAAGCTTTACTAACCATACCGTACATAAGCGTACAAATAGGCAGATGCATTTTTTAAATTATTGGCCGCTTTTATAAACTACGCCTGCTTTCATAACAAAATCAAGATGCTCCAAAAGGGTTATATCTTTAAGCACATCCCCTTTTACTGCAATTATATCTGCAAATTTGCCCGGTTTGATTGAGCCCAGCTTTTTTGTGACACCAATTAAATCTGCCGCATTAGTCGTGGCAGCCTGAATGGCTTGTATGGGGCTTAGGCCAAATTTAACCATGTAATAAAATTGTTTGGCATTCCACCCATGGGGGTATACGCCTGCGTCGGTGCCAAATGCAATTTTAACCCCTGCCTGTACGGCCTTTTTAAAACTATTGCGCTGTGCTTGGCCTACCAGCTTTTCTTTATTGATAATTTTTTCAGGGAAGCCTAGTTTTGCGTATTCGCTTAGTATATAGTCATCGTCGTAAATATCAGCCACCAAGTAGGTACCGTTTTGCAACATTAGCTTAATGGCCTCCTCATCTAATAAGCTACCATGTTCTATGGAGGCTACACCCGCCTTTACAGCCATTTTTATAGCCTCGGTGCCGTGGGCATGGGCGCAGGCTTTTTTGCCCCACAGTTTAGCTTCGGCCACAATGGCATTCATCTCTTCTTGGCTGTATTGTGGCGCGCCAACGCTTTCTTCCTCGCTAAGCACGCCCGCGCTTGCGCCAAACTTTATTACATCCGCACCGTATTTAACGTTATACCGCACCTGCTGCCGCACACCTTCTACGCCGTTGGCAACTCCGCTCATTTCCTTCGGAAAATCCCATTTTAAAAAAGGGGAGAACCCGTTTAAATCGCCGTGGCTGCCAGTGGATCCGATAAACAATGTAGCCACGTACATGCGGGGCCCGATAATGTCACCATTGTTGATAGCGTTTTTTAAGGCTACATCAATAAAAGCAGAGGATCCAACATCACGTACGGTAGTAAAGCCCGCCAGTAACGTTCTTTTGGCATTTATATGGGCGGTAACGGCGTAGTCGATCGGTGTTTTACGAAAAATATCCTCGTAATAATTGCCGCTTGGCTGTGAGGCTAAATGCGTGTGGCAATCAATTAAGCCTGGTAAAACGGTTGCATTAGAAAGGTCGATGATAACTGCGCTGTCTGGCACCGGGATATTTTTTCCAACGGCCTGTATGGTGTCGCCTGCAATGAGAATGGTAACATTTTCAGTAACCGTGCCATCTTCAGTATTAACCAGTTTGCCAGCTTTAATACAAATTGGCTTTTGGCCATAGCCCGCGGCTACAAATAATAAAAAACAAACAAGTGCGGGAAAGAATTTTATACTGGTACCCATATAGAAATATGTCGTTGATGAATTACTGGCCTCAAAACATGAATTTACGGCATATGGTGATAGGGGCAAAATAAAGGCTGATTTTTTTTGATAGGGGGCAATGATTAAACGTACCCGGGCAAACCATTGTTGCATTTTGTGTAGGGCAGTAGCTGCTATTGGCGTGCCCCTGAGACGCCGGGGCCGGTAGGCCCCGGGCCAGGGGTTTCCTCATGTGCAGCACCTGGGGGGCTGGTGTGAGTAATGATAATTTTAATGTTTGCTACGCTTTTTTTTGTGCCTTAGCCGTTAACCGTAACTTCCATTTGCACAAAAATTGGCAGGTGCCATTTCTGTTTTTAATAGCTTGTTGGGTACACAATTAATGTGAGAGTTTGCGGTTTGTCTTTAATTAGCCAGTTGCCGCTAAAACTCGGGAAAACTATGTGCCGTGCAAAAAATCATGGACTAAATGGCCAAACTAACCGACACCTATTTTTGCGAAAGCCCCGCTAGAAAACGGGGCTCGATACTATAGTCACACAATCCGAAAAAATTTTTGCGGTTTTACCGTGGTTCATTGGCCGGTTAAAAATCTATTGCAACAGGCTGATGGCCTTGTCTAACTGAGGGTCGCCAACCGTTGTGTTGGAGACCAGCACTTGCTTCAACGTTGGCTTTACTGTATAATCAGGCGGAAAGCCCTTGCCTTCATAAATTTTGCCATCCATATACTTAAACATCACCGACGACGTGTAGGCATTGCCGTAGTAAGTGGATGTACCGGTTTCTATATTGGTGTACACCTTGCCAAAACTGAATGAGCCAGCGTTGAATACTGAATTACTGGTAAGCGGCCCGGTTGCACCCCATGTGGTATCGCCTACCACTTTTGTGTTCGACAATTGTTTTAGTGCCATGGTGGTTAGTTCGGCCATGCTAACCGACTCTCCGTCTGCCAATACCACAATAGGTTTTGTAAAAGCGCTGGCCCCGGCTTTTGGCGTAACAATTGCCGGTGCCCAAGGGGTATAATCCAGCCTGCCATTACCGCTTTTTGACCTTGTGTAACCAATATTTAATGGGCTGGAAATAAGGCTGCCTACTAAAAAGTTCAAATCACTTATATCCCCGCCGCCGTTGCCCCTTACGTCAATAATAAGGCCTGTTATCGCAGTGTTAGTTAGCTGGGCAAAAAATGAATCCAACACGGCCTTTATTTTTGCTGATCCCCCTTGGTATTCGGATACCAGCGCGAATTTGCTAAAGGATAAGTACAGGATATTGGTGTTGTTTATTATGCCGGTTATGGCATACATATCCTTATAAGCACTGGTAGTGTCAACACCAACAACCTTACTGCCAAGGTATAGCGAATCTATTGAGTTGGTATAATAAAAGCGTCCGTCAAAGCTGGGGCTGTAGGGTGCTGTCTGAAACATGTTTTCAATAAACGTAGGATTATTCAGTTTTCTATTATGCGCCGGTTGAATATATCCGCCGTCAGGAAACAAGGTGTAATGCGAATCCGTAAGGCCGTTTACCATTGATGTAAAGTATTCGTTGGCTGTAACCTCATCGGCAGAGTCGTATAAATTAAGTGCCGCAAACTTAGGGCCATATACCGTGTGCATGTTGTCCCAATTGGTGGTATCAACACCCCAAAACACATAGCTGCTATTCATGTTTGTCCAAAAGTCTTCAAACACCTGGCTAAAATTACCCGTGGCAGTGCTGCCTGTTTGGTTGGAAGTAGTAATATCTTTATGGCAGGCGGTTATGCATGCGGCGCTTACAAGCGTTAAGTAAATTGTTTTCCTCATAACCTATGATTTATGCTAATTTTTAGTTGTTTGTTTTTAACATCCCCATATTGGTACACGGCAACAGAGTATTGTGCGTGTTTTATTGAATGGTATATAAAATGCCAAGGCTGAAAACATAGGTAGTATTGTACCTGGGCACTAAGCCTGTTTGGTATTTTTTTTGTAGGTCGGTAAGGCTATTGAAGTAATGTGCACCACCATACAATTTATAGGTATCGGTAAGCTGGTAACTTAAGCCAGCACCAGCTAGTACACCTAGTTCAAGCCTCTTATCCTTGGTGTTGTTAAAGGTGTATTTTTCATTGTAATTGTAAGGGGTAAACTCATCAAATACATTATTGGGTTGGGCGTTGCTGCTTGTGTTAGTATAGGCAGGTTGGTTTAATATGTTGGGCATCGTGCCTTTTACATGGCCTGTTAACCAATAGCCCGCATACCCACCAATATCTACAAACCCTCTTAGTGCATCGCCACCAAAAGAAAACTGGCCCATAATTGGTAATTGAATATAGCCGTTGGTATTATTTTGATAAACCCCTTGGTAAAACCCTGTGCGTTGCATTTGGTAGTTTTTTTGCACAAATGATGGTACGGTCTTTAATGAAAACCAATCAGCCACTTGGTACACAACCGGAACACCCACGCTAAAGCCCGATAAGTAGGTATACTGTGTTGATACAAGGTTTGACACATTGGTGATGAGGTAATTTTTATTATACCCACCTTCAAAGCCAATTGAAAATTGCGCATTGGCATGCAATAATAAAATTGTAGGTAACGCCATGCACAAAGCAATTGATTGTTTTAGCCGCTTAATCATTCGTAAAAAATTTTAGAATAAAAAAATCACATCTGCGTACTATCCGTAAAACGTCACCCTTATATAGTAAGATTACTTGTTGGCAGCAGTTTAAAAAAGTATTAACAGTTTTATTCTGCGTGCAAATAGTCTCGTCACCAACATCTAGTTGGTAAAACGTGCATTTATGAAGGGTGGTATTGTGTAAAACACGGTTATAGATAAAACCTTGCTTAATATAGACGAATAATAAAGCCATTTTGGATATGCGCACTAACATGTTTACCCCTTGTGCTAAAGGGTAAAAAAATGCCGCCATATTGCATAATGCAAACATGGCGGCCAATACTTTAGATAAAAACTATTAGTTGTAAGAAAAATCTAACGGAAATGAAAGCTTTAGCGATATGTTGCGGCCCATGTTGTGGATGCCGTGTGCCGGGTTGGTATCGGAAGATGAGTAATAAAAATATTTCAACCTGCTTAAATGATCGTAGTACGAAATGTTAAATAGGTTATTGCCCAATACATAAATGTCTACAATCTTTTTACCTTTCTTATTTGTGAAGCCAGCCCCGGCTCCTGCATTAAAAAGGGTGTAGCCAGCTGTGGAACTTTCTGTATTGTCGGCAAGGTATGCCCTGTTTTGTGCGGCATAGTAGGCTAGCTCAATTTTTACAAACCCATTTACAATATGGTGCGTTTTAGATTGAAAATCGTAGCGTAATTCCGACACACCGTGTACTGGCGGTACAAAGGGCAAGTACTTATTGCTATCTGTTTGCAATTTGGGGTCAATGCCTTTGTTTAAGCCATACACAGCCGAGACGCTGTTTTCAAAATGCAACGGTTTAACAATGTGTATGTCTACGCTTAGCTCGCCGCCATACAAGTTAGCAGTGCCTTGTTGAAACTTGTAGGTTTGGTTACCGCTAACAATGGTTGAATCACCGCCAAATACACTCAATAGGCGCTGGTTGTAAATGTAGTTGGAAATGGTGTTGTTAAATAAGCTAAAATTGATCACAGCATCTTTTGTTGTATAGGCAAACCCAATGTCTTCCTGTAGGCTGAATTCAGGTTTAAAATCGGGGTTGCCAATCTGGTAAATACCTGTGCCTGGGTGTACCCCATTAGCTGATATCTCGGAGATGTTGGGTGCCCTGTAGCCGCGGGAAACATTAAGTTTTACCGATAGTTTTTCATTAAAATTATACGTGGCCCCTACACTACCCGAAAGACCTGTAAAAGCTTGGCTATAATCGTAAAATGGATGGTTTGCGCCAACAGTATCTGTTCCATAAGCGGGTGTGTCAAAACCCGATACTGCATTTGGTTTTGTAAACAGACCTTGGTTTTTAAAAGAACGGGTATCGTAGCGTAGGCCGCCTGCAATGTCAAGCTTGCCAAAAGTTTTCTTTAGCATGGCAAAAGGCCCGATGTCAAATTGGTTGTACGACGGTATAATGAACTCAGTACCCTTGGTAACCGTGTTATGCTGGAACATGCCGTTTACACCCAGCGTAAGGTTCCAGCCATTAAAATCGGGGGCAAAGTATTTAATGTCGTACGAATAAGAGTTGAGCTGTAGATATAACCCCGCTACATCTTGGTAGGGTACCTCTGGGTGGCTAAACTCTCTGCGCACACTGCGTTGAAAGCCTAGGTTTACACCTAAACGGCCAGCACCCAGCGTAAAGTTATTCGCCGCGTATACCCGGTAATGCTGTACATGTTGGTGCAGGGGTGTAATGGCATAACTGGTTAACTCGGCCGGTGGTACAATGGGCCTGTAAGTGTCGGCTTCGGTTATTTGTTGGGTAAATTTGCCGGTGGCAGAGTCCCTGCTGCCATCAGGTATCTCCTGCAAATCATCGTATAAAGAAAGGTTTATGTGTGAATAGCCGAATGAGCGGTGGAGGCCAAATGAAAGGTTGGCATCGGTTTCGTTGAAGGCTGTGTTAAAAACCCTGCCATCAATTTTATTTTGGTAGTTGGTGGCTTGTTTATGCGATAGCCTTCCCATCCACTCAAAACCATTTTTGGTGGCCCCAACCATTGCCGAGCCTCCGAACATGCCGTTGTTGGTTTCGTATTCACTGGTAATGTTACCTACCATTTTACCCTCTGGTGCCGGCGGTGTTGGTATTAGATTTACCACGCCAGCCAGCGCGTCAGAGCCATACGTTAAACTGGCAGGGCCTTTTATCACCTCAATTCTGTCAACGCCGTATTGGTCAACCTCAATGCCGTGTTCATCGCCCCATTGCTGCCCCTCCTGCCTAACACCATCAAATAGGGTTAATATCCTGTTGTAACCTAGGCCTCTTATAAACGGCTTCGATACATTGGGCCCCGTTGTTAATGCACTTACGCCCGGCACTTTTGCTATGGCATCTATAATATTGGTGCTTAAGTTGGTGGTAATATAATCATGGCTTACCGAAACGATGGGCACAGGGCTGCGCTTTATTTGCGTTGCCTTTGATAAACCTGTTACTATAACGGCACTTTCCTCGGCCGCTTCATCCGACAGGCGGAAATCTAGTTTCGATGTGCCCGATATATTGATGTTTTTCGATACAATTTTAAACCCCACATATTGTACCTGTACCAAGTAATTGCCTGCTGGTAACGATTTAAAATGGTAATAACCGGTAGAGTCTGCAATAACACCTAATTTCAAGTCGGGTATAAAAACACTTGCCTGGGCCAATGGATGGTTTGATTTGCTATCGTACACCTTGCCGGATAATGTGTTAGCCTGGGTAAACCCTTTTTGTGTAACGAATACTAAACTGATAATAAATATGCCTGCTATAATGAATTTCATGTATTAAATTTTCGTGCAACATTGATGCCGTAGGCGTATGCCTGTTGCCGGATAATATTAATAAATTTATTGTTAACCGGAGTAACAAATAATTTGTAAAACTGGTTGGTTTAAATGGCAAGCAAATTAGGCAACAGCCGGCGGCGCCCTAAGCGAGTGGTAGATTTTTAACGGTGAAGGGAATGATATAAAGGGGGTAGTGGTGGGTTCAAAATAACGCTTTTCCGGCAATGCCAGTACAAAGCCATCGGGTTTGGCAAGTGGTGCCAACGCCTCATCTAGGCAGTCGCATTGTATTTGGTAATAACCGGTGGTATTACCCGTATTGCTGGGTTGGGCAGAGGTATGAAACTTGCTGTGCATTAATACCACCACGCCCAGCTTTTGGGAAAATGCCAATAAGAGCAACAAGGCTATAAGCGGTATTTTGCATGTGCGCTTCACGGCGCCAAAAGTATAATATTTGCAACATTATTGCAATATGTAAAAGGCTAATAATTTCACAATTTACCTTACCAAAACTATCGAGCCTTTTTTGAAAACAGTTTTGCTTTGGTAGTCTTTGCCCCGGACCATAAAAACATATGTGCCAGATGGTTGTGCGGCGCCATTTACAGTGCCGTCCCACCCTTGCCCCTGCTGGGAGGTTTGAAAAACGCACTGGCCCCAACGGCTGAATACCCTAAAATAGTCAAGTGTAGCAATGCCCGCCAATACTGGCTTGATTATATCGTTTTTGCCATCGCCGTTAGGGGTAAATGCGCTGGGCACAAAGATATCCGGCGATGTTTGGTAAAGCTTTATGGTAACAAATGCCTCCCCAGTGCAACCTTCTTTGGTGGTGGCCGTTACCTTGTATTTCACAGAATCAATTGATGTTGAATTTATTATTGCAACAGGGTCAAAAATAACCGCGTTGCTCAAATAGGCCTGCGGCAACCAACTAAAACTTGCTGAATTATTATTGCTGACCGCAGTTAACTGTATGGGTTGCCCAGTTACAGCAACAGTGTCGTTGCCCGCGCTTACGCGTATTGGCGGCACTACAGTAATTGTAACCGAATCTGTTACGCTTTTGGTGCAATAAAAAGTATCCTTTACGGTAAAAAAATATTTGGTGGTTGTTTGTGGGCCTGCGAGCGGGGTCAGCGTATTGGGCATGTACAGGGTGCTTTGGGGCAACCAAGAAAAAAAAGCCGCATTTGTAGCGGCATGCAACCGCACAGATTTTCCGAAGCAGATGCCGGTATCCGTACTGATTATTTCAGATGGATATGGCGACACATAAACGGTTTCCCGGGCAGTGTCTTGGCAATGCCCTAAGTTGGCAGTAACATAATAGGTGGTTGTTGACGATGGTGCTGCCTTGGGATTTTTAATCGTACTACTGTTTAGGCTGGCCGTGTTTCCGGGGGCCGACCATGTGTAGTTTAAAGCCTGGCTTACCGGGTTTAGCAGGATGCTGTCTGTTTGGCAAATACCCACCTTATTTGGTAACGACACTTTTATGTACGGCAGCACATTTACTTGTACAGAAGCAGTGCCAATGCAACCCTTATTTTTAACGGTAACAGTATATACCGTTGTATCATTTGGATAAACTTTTGGGTTGGCCGACGCTGTGTCGCTAATATTTGGGCCTGGCCCCCAATTAAAAGTGCTTCCATTGCTTTGCACTGATAGTGGTAAAGTATCGCCGCTGCAAATAAGTGTATCGGTAAAAGGCAAATAAATGGCTGGTTTGTTATCTACCGTAACATTTTTGGTGGCTGTACCAGTACAACCCTTGTTGCTGGTTACAGAAAAGGTTACAGTTGCCGATGTTGGTGCGCCATATAACCAATAAGGGTTTTGTTGTGATGCCGTGTCGTTGTTGGTAGAGGGGTCGCCAAAATTCCACGACCAACTATTGATGGTGCCATACCTTGCGTAAGAGGCATCTTTAAACTGGAAAACTGTTTGGTAGCAACTGCCGTCAAAGGTAAAGTCGGGTTTGAAGCCTGGGTATACTTTTACGGTAGCTTCGGCCGAATCGGAACAGCCGGAAATGTTTGTCACGCTAAGCTTTAGCGTATAGGTGCCAGTGTCAGCATAGGTATAGGTGGGGGTAGGTTCTTTAGAGCTGGCGTTGCTATTACCGCCAACGCCAAAGTCCCACAAGTAGGAGGATACATTTGATGCCGGAGATTCGTTTTGGAACGTGAACGAAAAATCGTTGCAATTTAGGTAAACAGGGGCCAAAGCCGCTGCCGTTAAGCTACAGTTGTCCACATCAATTTGCAGTTCTTTTTTCGTAGTGGCTATTAGTACGCCATTCTTCCATTGCGACACATAAACAGCAACTACATACACACCAGTTATAGCAGGGGCTATGCCGGAAATAACACCGGTTACAGGGTTAATGGTTACCGAGCTGCCCAATGGCGCAGTTCCGGAAAAACCCGGTTCATATTCCAACGCTTCGTAAGGTGGGTTTGCAGGTGGGCTATTGTTGGTACTACCGCCTGCTGCAACCACATTTAACCCATCGCCAAAAGCGTACGACAATGAATCGCCATTTGGGTCAACCGCATTAAACTTATACACGAAAGGCGATTTGTAGCAAATAAGAGCTGTGTCATCAAAAATAAAATTGGGGCTGCTGGTTGCATGGTAGTCAACCCCCTTAATGGTACCCGGTATAGTGGCAAAGGTGGTTATACCGTCTTTTAAAGAGTTGTAGATATTGATGATGCCATTGATCCTCAGTGCGTTTTGCACCACCAAAATATAGCCGTTTGGGTTGTTGGGCAGGTTAATGGTGGTGGTGTAGGTATATATTTGGTAACAAATTGCAGGCGGGTCGCTGATGCAACGGCCGAACGACTTTTTTGAAATGGTGCTTTCATCACTTACCAAAATAGCTTGGGATTGAACGCTGGCATTGGTACCGGCATCAAAAACACCCAAAACAACTTCGCCGGTAGGCCCAGAAGTTGTACAACTAACAAATAGGTAAACGTTAATTCTATAGTCGGCCGTATTAGGTGCACTCCCTTCGCCTATGTACCGGTACTCAATATAGCCACCCTTAATATGTTTTGAAAAAGCCTTATTAATGCTTAACAGTAGCAACCCAAGCAATAACAGCTTTTTCATTTGGTAAGTTTATCTATGTGTTACAAGCCTCCGGCGCGTTGCCATAAACGGTATGTTGGCCTTTGCGCTTTACGGTTACCTAAATAACAAGGGTGTAATTTTTCACCAGCTTAGCTTATTAAGTAAACATTTCACCAATTTACAAGTAAACACGCAATAAAAACCACGGCAGGCACCAATTGCATGTATAACGAATTTGTGTTTTAAAAGGTTGCCAGTTATTGCATTAAAATATATGAGATTTTTGGGGAGTAGAAATGAGCTTTATCCAACCAAAATAAACAGCGTTCCAAATAGGGTTGCCGGCATATTACCTTACCAAAACGATGGTCCCTTTTTTAAAAATCACATTACCCAGGTAGTCCTTGCCCTGTACCATAAATACAAAGGTACCCGCAGGTTGGGCAGTACCATTTAGGTTGCCATCCCACCCGTTGCCTTGTTGTGCGGTGGCAAACACACACTGCCCCCAGCGGTTAAATATTTTAAAATAGTCAAAATTTGTTATGCCTGCCAACACCGGCCTAATAATATCATTATACCCGTCGCTGTTTGGGGTAAACGCCGAGGGCACAAAAATACTGGGGGCTGTATTATACAGCCGTACTGTTATATAATCAACACCGTAACAACCCTTTGGTGTGGTGGCAGTAACCTTGTAAATAATGGAGTCCACCGCCGCGGTGTTAATGGTGGCTACGGGGTTGTATACCGTATTGTTATTTAAATAGGTTGCGGGGTACCAAATATAGCTAACAGTGCTGTTGTTACTGGTGGCATTTAACTGCAGTGGCTGGTTAACAACAATATTGGTATCGTTACCCGCATTTACCCTCACGGGCGGTATTACCGTTACCACTATGCTGTCTGTTACGCTTTTGTTGCAATAAAAAGTATCCCTGACACTAAAATAATAGGTGGTGGTTGACTGCGGACCGGCGGTTGGGCTGAGCGTGTTGGATTGGTATAGTGTTGCCGTTGGGGACCATGCATAATAAGCCGCATTGGTGCTGCCGTATAAACGCACCGATTTGCCGTAGCAAATGCCCGTATCGTTACTAACGGTTGCGGTTGGGTAGGGCGACACATACACCGTTTCCCGAGCACTGTCTTGGCAATGGCCAAGGTTGGCGGTAACATAATAGGTGGTTGTTGCCAAGGGTGCTGCCTTGGGGTATTTAACCGTATTACTACTTAACCCGGTTGGGTTGCTTGATGCTGACCACAAGTAGCTTAGTGCATAGCTAACCGGTCGTAATGTAATGCTGTCGGTTTTGCAAATTGCCGTGTCAGTCAATATACTTACCCTAATAAAAGGCAAAACATTTACTGTAACGGTAGCACTGTCAACACAACCTTTGTCTTTTACAACAACAGTATAAACTGTTGTGTCAAACGGGTATACTTTTGGGGTTGCGCTGGTGCTGTTGATGATATTATATGCAGGCCCCCAGCTAAAACTGGTGGCGTTGCTTTGCACTATTAGCGGCAGGGTGTCGTTACTGCAAATAAGTGTATCGGTAAATGGCAGGTAAATAGTTGGTTTGTCGTTGGCGGTTACTGTTTTGGTGGCTGTGCCGCTGCATCCTTTGTTACTGGTTACAGCCAGTGTAACTGTTTGTGTGCCCGGTGCTGCATATAACCAATTGGGGTTTTGC
>Ga0007810_1000201_pt1 | contig 17880 bp, 14 predicted proteins | sample CryBogCBE15Jun09_FD_71193 | JGI IMG/M metagenome (GOLD analysis project Ga0007810, IMG submission 71193) | Freshwater microbial communities from Crystal Bog, Wisconsin, USA - CBE15Jun09 | ecosystem: Environmental > Aquatic > Freshwater > Lake | place: Crystal Bog, Wisconsin, USA | collected...
ACTTTTTGGTAAAACGGGGCAGTGGGCAGCCAACAAATAAATAGCCCGCCAAAGTATCTGTTGCTGCAAAGCAAGCTTTTAAAAAGATGTTTTTTTTAACCTGTAAACCGATGGTAGCTTAACGGGCCAACCTAAGCGGCTACCCCAACACTTTGTGTAATTTTTTTTGTTAGGGGTGCAAACCTTGTAAATTAAATACCAAATGTTATAGTTTAAAAATATCTAATATGCGTAAGTTCTCTATCTTCGCCCCGCTAATTAGCACCGAAAAATTTTAGTATCGCAAGATGATTGACACGCTGCTACCACAAAACCAAAACAATGCTTTTGAAAATGTTGTCGCCGACAATATTTCGGCAATGCTGGCATATTGGGATAGTGGCTTGGTTTGCCGCTTTGCAAATGCTGCGTACCAAGAATGGTTTGGCAAATCGCGTGGGGAAATGGTTAACCGCATCACCATGCAGCAATTGTTAGGCCCTTTGTTTAACGAAAATTTGCCCTACATAACAGGTGTGCTAGAAGGGACAGCCCAAACTTTTGAGCGCACGATAGCTTTGCCAAACGGCGAAATACGGTATTCGTTAGCTAATTACTTTCCTGATATTGCCGATGGCGAAGTAAAAGGTTTTTTTGTGCATGTTGCAGATGTAACCCCAGTTAAACAATTAGAAAGGGATCTTTCGTTTACCCATGAACTTGTTGCCGAACAAAACACGCGGTTATTAAATTTTGCCAACACAGTGTCGCACAATTTTAAATCGTATTCGGCAAATTTAGAAACAATGATTGAACTGCTTGATGCAGCCAGCAGTGAGCAGGAGCGGGTAAAAATGATTAGCTACTTAAAAAAAATTTCAAAAGGCTTTAGCCAAACGGTGCACGATTTAAATGAAATTGCCAAAGCGCAAAACCTGAGTACCGCAACCCCCGAAAAAATAAACCTGCACGAATTCATTAATAAATCCATAGAAATATTAAGGGTTCAAATTACTATTACAAACGCGTCTATACTCAATCTGGTAAACCCTACAACGACTATTTATGCCAACCCGGCCTACATGGAAAGCATACTCCTCAATTTGTTAACGAATGCCATAAAATACAGGCACCCGGAGCGCACCCCCCATATTGAAGTATTTGCGGCCATGGTGGAGGGTGAGCTGGCGTTAACGGTAAAAGATAATGGCCTTGGTATTGACATGAAAAAATTTGGGGGCGAGTTATTCGGGCTGTACAAAACTTTTCATAAAAACAGCGATGCAAATGGCGTGGGGCTATATATTGTTAAATTTCAGGTAGAGGCTATGGGCGCCCGCATTACATTAAACAGTACGTTGGGCAAGGGCACGGCCTTTAGTGTTTATTTTAAGGTATAGCCAAAGGCCGCACGCACGATACTAAATGTATTGGGGACATAGCTGTAATAAACCTGGCTAATGCCCCGATTAGTAGCCTGTTACAGCAAAAACTTACCATGTGTTTTGGGCTTTTGGCCAATCCTTCCAACAAGCCATATGTTTGTCAGCGAAACCGCTCAATTGCATTCCTAAAACTTCCCGGGCAGTACTTTCTGCAGCAGTGCTTTATAGCCTGCAAGGTCTTTTGTTTGTTTTAGCACTTCAAGGTTGGCATTGCTTATCATACTATAGGTATACCTGTCGGCAGTAAGCCAGGGTATAATGCGGGTAGCAGTAACTGGCCGTGTTTTATTTACATAGTCCAGCGCGGCGGCCGCATCTTTAAAGGGCCCAACCAATAAAATATTATATCGGTTATCAAGCTTTAATTGGCTTGCTTTAATGTGCAGGTTAAAGTTATTGGTAGCATTAAACCGGTTAAAGGCGTTGGCGGCCTCGCCGGCAAAAACTGGTGCTACACTATCTAACAAAATGCTTACGTATTGCGTATCTGCGGCTAAAAATTCGTAAGTCTTATTTAGCGTTAGTGCTGTGCGCGCCGTATCCAGCACGGTGGCCTTGGCAATTTGTATTGTTGGTTTTGCTACCATGCTGTCTGGCTTGGCTGGTGCTTTGTACTGTACCACTGCTTCATTGGGGGCTGTGGTAACGGGCATGGGTGTTTCGTCTTCCTCATACCGCTTTATGTCAAGTGAGGTTAGGTAGCTTTCAATCTCTTTGCGGCGGCGCAATACCGATGCCATGGTTTTGGCACGTTCAGCCATGGGCGAGGCTGGGTACACATCGGCCAGGCTGTTTAAGCGGTTTATGGCAGCACTGTCCTGCCTTTTGCTAACATAATAAATGGCTTCAATAAACAGCAACTGTGGTGTCCAATGGCTTTTGCCGTATAGGCTGTCGGCTTTGGCCTTTTGCTGCTCGGCTTGCTCAAAATTGCCAGATATAAAAAGTTTATATATTTCATCGTACTTTTTGGTGGCCGGGTCGGTAGCTATTAACGCCGGGGCTGGGCTTTTCTGTAGTAGGCCGTTGAATTTGCCTTTGCCATATTTGCTACTCAGCAAGGCCTTTACTGAATCTGCCGCCTGCCTTTTCCCTGTTTTGTTGTAGCAATAATAGAGGTTATACAACGCCTGTTCCTCATAATTACTGCCGGGCAGCCTGCGGTTCAAACTGTCGTAAAAATCAATGGCCACGGGGTAATCGTCCAGTTTGTCTTGGAATTCATCGGCCACCGTATAAAAAGACTTGCTAATTTTTTCGTTGGAAGCTTTAAGTTTTTCGGGTGTAACTGGAAGGTTTTTGTAGAGGGCTCCAGCCGATGACGACGCATTGCTGTCTGCCGCATCGTAGGCTGCCTGCGCCTTGGCTATGCTGTCTGCCACAGGGTCAGGTTTTTGTTTGGCTTGCGCCAGCGCTCGTTCAACGGCTGCTTGTCGGCGCCAATTGTCTACATTGGGTCTGTTGCCCCACTGGGCCCTAAATGCATTAAAACCCTGCCCTTTAAGTGCTTGGTTGTTAAAATACCATTCGGCACCGTTGCTGTTTGCTGCGGCAAATAGGTCTGGTGCATTGTTTTGCCGTATGGCTGGGTTAACATAATTGCTGTTACTCTCGTCTTCTTTAAGCCCCTGCAGTTTACGCAATTGGCGCAATACCTTTTTAATAACCGCGTCTTGTTGTGCCTTTGGTAGTTTGGCAATGGTTTGTAAGCTGTCCTGCGCCCTAATATCCAACAGGTTGCGTGCAATGGTTTTTAAGGCAGCTACCCTCAGCTTAAGGCGTGTTTTGTCATCCTCGGTGGCAAGGTAGCTTGCTGCAACACTGTCATAGGCGTTGTTTGCAGCAATAAAATCCCTCGTATCGTACAGCACATCGGCCAGCATCATAAAACTCAGGCTTTTTTGCTGCGGGTTGTTTACCACGCTGGCAATACTTTTTTGCAAATACGTTTTTGTGGCTGGGTAGTCTTTTTTCTGTAACACTATTTGTGCAAGGGCAAAATAGATAATATCGCGGTAGTTGGCATACCTGTCTTTGTGGGCCAGCTTCAGCAGGTTATTTATTTTTTGCTGCAACAACTCATCGGTTTTGTAGGCGTATGCGTTAATGCTGTTAAGGTTGGCGTATACCTCCATTACGGGGTCAACCGAGTGTTCGGCGGCTTGGTTGTACCAGTAAATGGCTGCTGAATCGTTTTTGGCCAACAGGTGCATTTGTGCCGTCAAAAATTCGCGCCGGGCTTTCGCCTGCCGGTCGCCGGCAATGGGTATGCACTGGCCTAATTGAGCGGCAGCGCTGTCGTATAGCTGTTGCTTGTAAAACCAGTAGGCAAAGGCTTCGTGCAGCTGCTGCTGCAACCTTGCCGGGAAAAAGGGGTCGTTGCGCAGCACCTCCAGCATACCAGCTGCTTCGGTATAATGTGCGGCCTCGGTATACACCTTTGCCTGCCAAAGCATGGCATCATTACGGCTGGGTGGCAAGCTGGTTACCCGCTGCCACAAATTCCGGTCTTCCTTGGTTGAAATGCTAAAAACACCGTTGTTGTTGCTGGTGTTACTGCCCACGGGCGTATAATAATTTTCATCCTCCCTAGGCGAAAACGCATGGATGATGTACTGGAACACGTTTGCGGCCGAATCGAAATTTTTCCTGTAAAAATAGGCCTGGCCCATGGTGAGGTATAGGTTGTCTACCCAGTCGTTCCGCAAGTCGTGCAGCAAAATACCCGCATTGCATTTGTATACTACCGAATCCATATCGGCGTCTTTGGCGGTGGCGTCAATACTGTAATCGTAAAAATTCAGCAGTTTGGTGTAATCATCCTTGTTCAGCAGTTTGGCCCTTTCAATAATATCATTCAGCCGGTAGTTGGCGTTAAAATAATAATTGTAGTGGGTTATCATGTTTTGGAAAAAACGCCGGGGCTTCCTAAATTTTTTTTCGCCCGTTTTTTCTGAGGTAAGGGTACGGTTTTGATATTGTTTGGGCTTGTTAAGTTCTATGGTGGTTCCCGGCTGGCAATATGCCAAGCAAACCGAAAAACAGGCTATTATGGTAAAAAAGCACCTAACGAAAGCATGGTTCATGCGGAAATATTCTATTTTAATAACAGAAAACCTGTGTGAAATATTTTCTAAAAATACAGTTATTTTTAACTTACGGGCAGAAGTTACAAAAAGTTCATACCGCTTAGGGCTTTATTGGCCATTGGTGTTAAAAGCAATAGCGGCTTTGTTACAAAACGGGTTGCATGCTATACTTTTGGGCGCAACGGTTTGGGTAGCGCCTAACTTTACACAGCGTACATTTTAAATGCTATCTTTACCAAACGGCAACGAGGCCGAGCAGTGTTGTAGGGCTAAATTTGTGGTTACAAGCCAATATGGTATAACCAATGCCTGCCATAGCCTGTTGGGTTTACGGCACTGACTAGCTTAATCTTTATTATATTCTCAATTATGGCCAAAGCATACGTAAGCGCAACGTTTAGGCGGCTGCAAAACCGCTACCGGCTGGTGGTAATGAACGACGACACCTATGAGGAGGTGGTTACTTTTAAACTGTCGAGGCTAAGTGTGTATATAGGCTTAAGTACCGTTTTTGTATTGCTGGTTAGCTTAACGGTGGCACTGTTGGTATATTCCCCGTTGAAATATTATATACCAGGTTACGGTGCAGGCAGAAGCAACAAAGGCGAGCTGCAGGTACTGAAGATGAAAACGGACTCCCTGCAGCAGGCGTTGCAGAATAACGACCGGTACATTAACAGCATCAAAAGTGTATTGAATGGCGGGCCAATGCCCCAGCGCGACACGGCGGTGTTGGATTTGCCCAAGCAAGACAATTCCAATTATTGACGATGTTAGAAGAGCCGTTGCAGCTGTTCGGGTTTCCGGTTCTAAGTTTCCGGTTTCCGGTTTCCGGTTTCCAGTTTCAGGTTTCCGGTTCACGATTCGCAATTGACCATTCACTATTCACGTTTGACCATTCACGTTTCACGATTCACGATTCACGTTTCACGCCCCCCACCATGGCCAATAAAAAACCAAGCAATAATAACCTACTATACCAATATATGGGGTTTACAATGCAATTGCTGGCAGGCTTGGCCTTGGCAGTGTATGCAGGTTTTTGGGCCGACAGGTGGATAATACCCGGCATACCCGTGTTGATATGGCTATTACCTTTGCTGGTAATAATCGCCACCATTGTTAAGGCGGTAAAAGACACTTCAGGAAAATAGCTATGATAAAAAAATTTCAGCAAAAGCTGGTACTGCGTTTGGTTTTTGTTTTTATTGTTATCAACGGCGGTGCCATGGCGGCGGGCAGCTGGCTTGATGCAAAACATATTGACCATGTTGTGCTGATGGGGGCAAACTCGTTGTTGTTTTTGGTGGGTCTTATTAGCTTAATGATGCACACGAAGGCGCTAGGCAATAAAAATCCCAATGTGTTTGTGCGCAGCATTATGGCGGCAACCTTTGTAAAGCTGATGGTTATTTTGGCTGCCGTGATGATTTACGTGGTGGCCGCCGGCAACGGCAGAAGCATAGGTGCTGTTATGGCGGGCCTTGGCTTATATATACTCTATACCATATTGGAGGTGCGCGCCGCGCTACAAATGAACCGGATTAAAGATGGCAGCAACTGAACACCCCCTGCACGCCCTGGCAGCATACCTACCTGAGGGTACTTTTGATAAAGTGGTACACTACCTTAACCACTATAAAGTGCACCTAACGGTGTCAAAAGCGCGCAAAAGTATTTTGGGCGATTACCGCAATGCCATCCCCGGCAAAAACCACCGGATAACCGTAAACGGCAACCTTAACAAATACAGTTTTTTGATTACCCTTATACACGAGCTGGCGCATTTGCTAACATATGAAAAATATGGCAACCGGGTAATGAGCCATGGCAAGGAATGGAAACATTTGTACGGCAGCTTGCTGGCCACTTTTGTGGAACATAAAGTTTTTCCTGCTGATATTCAGGCAGAATTGCGAAAATCAATGGCCGACCCGGCCGCCAGCAGTTGTGCGGAGGAAGGCCTGATGCGTGTTTTGCGCGAGTATGATACCCGGAAAGACAACCTATACCTGTTGGAAGAACTGCCTTTTGATAGTTTGTTTAAAACCAGCGACGGCCGTGTTTTTCAGAAAAAGGAAAAGCTGCGCAAACGGTACCGTGGCGAAGAAGTAAAAACTGGCAAGGTGTACTTGTTTAGCCCCATTTACGAAGTGATGGCGGTTGGGGTGTAGCAAGTTGGCCCAACATGGGTATGCTTTTTCTGCGGCATACAGTTTTAATGTGTCAAGCAACTAACATTACGCTTGCCGGTAAAAAAGAGAACGGCTTGATATACCAGCAGCCGTGATCTTTTTATGGCGGTTTACACTAGGTAAGTCACGCCTTCCAAGGCCAGTTGCGTATTAGGGAAAACTGCCTGCGATTCGGTTAAGAAATCGTCCAATATTTCATATTTGCTGCTGAAATGGCCAATCAATAGCCTGTTGGCACGGGCCAGTACAGCCATTTTGCCGGCCTCGGCAGAGGTGGAGTGGAACCGCTCCCTCGCTTTTTCCGCAAGGTCTTGCAGGTAGGTTGTTTCATGGTACAGCAGGTTTACGCCCTGCACTTTTGCGGCCATCTGTTCATGAAAAAGCGTATCTGCACAATAGGCGTAACTCTTTCCGGGTGCAGCGGGCAAAGTCAAAAGGCTGTTTTCAATAACCCTGCCTTCTGGGGTAATATAATCCTCCCCCTCCTTTAGGCGGTCGTAAAAACTGGCAGGTACGTTATAATGGGTAATGGCATCTTTATTTATTTTACGCGGCTTTTTTTTCTCCCTTATTAAAAAGCCCCAACATTCAATGCGGTGGATGGTTTTGAAGCATTCCACCAAATAATTGTCCTCCTCCAATATCACCCCTTCTTCGGCCAATGGGTGAAACAGCAGCTCATACGGCAGCCAGGCATTGGCCACGTTCAACATGGGGCGTATCAGTGCTTCCAGCGGGGTAGGTGCGTACACATGCAGGCTGGCTTCGCGGCCCAACAGGCCAAGGCTGGTTATAAGGCCGGGCAGGCCAAAATAATGGTCGCCGTGCAGGTGTGATATAAACACATGGTTTATGCGGCTGCGGCGTATTTTGTATTTGGCCAACTGCATTTGGGTGCCTTCACCACAGTCAAGCATAAACACCTCTCCGTTCAGGGTAACCACCTGGCAGGTGGGGTGCCTGTCATACGCCGGTAGGGCAGAATTGTTGCCTAAAATTGTTACTCCAAACATGTATGCCTTATAAACAATAAAAAATGTTAGCCGTTGGTAAAGATAACGTTCTATGCCACCTGTCGCATAACAATTTTGTAAAAAAAAGGCCTAGCATCAATGCTTTTGTTTAGGAGCCCCGTTGGGTTAACATAAGGGTAAACAGCCAGCGTTGGCAGCTGTATGACCTTGCGAATTGGGTGCAATACCCGCCAAACCCAAATATGGTTAATAAGTTGGTACTAGGTGGCTATGGGTTTTAGGCTAGGCCGAAGGTGTAAAATTTTATTACCATGCATGTGTGTAAATAGCCACCGATAATATTTTGTTTCAGCAGTTTTACGTGAATATGTTTTGCCTGTAACGCAAACCATTTATGCCCCCATTTTTTTTAACGGAACGGTAAAATAAAAGGTAGTGCCAACGCCCTTAGTGCTGCTAACCCAAATTTTGCCGCCATTGTTTTCGGCCATTTCGCGGCAAAGCAAAAGGCCCAGCCCAATACCTTTTTCGCCGGCAGTTCCCGGGGTGGTAAAATTGGAGGTGGCTTTAAAGAGCTTTTCAGTTTCTTCCAATGACATGCCTTTGCCGGTATCGGTTACTGCAATTTGGTTCATGTTCCCCACAACGGTTGACGTAATTAAAATGCTGCCGTTTTTGGGCGTAAATTTCACCGAATTGCTTACTAAATTGCGTAATATTAATTTTATCTGGTTTTCATCAACAAATGCCGCGCTATTTGGGGGTATTTGGTTTTGCAGCAATATGCTTTTAGCCGTTGTTTGTGCCCCAAATAACATAACTGTGTTTTCTGCAATGGCATGCAAGTCAACGTATACAGGAAAGCTTGTGATGCCTTTGCGCTGGGCATACGACCATTGCAAAAGGTCTTCCAAAATAGTAAGCACATTTTCAACGCCGTTATTTAACACCGGCATGTGTTTCTGAAACTCCTCGCTCGAAATTTCGTTGGCCAATGATAGGTCGAGCATTCCTTTTAAATTGGCAATAGGCCCCCTCAAATCGTGTCCCAAAATGGAAAATAGTTTATCCTTGGTGGCGTTCACTTCCTCCAAATAGTTTGATTGGTCCTGTAGTTCCCGGGTGCGGGCCTCTACCTTTTGTTCTAGTTCCTTTGTTTGCGCGGCTACTAGCCGCAAATACTCAAACTGTGCATTTTCTTTCTCAAACTTTAAAATATTCAACCGTTCGCCCAACGCAAAAGAAAACATCAGCATCTCCAAGGTAACGCCAAAATACAAGGCGTTCCTTAGTAGTAAATGGTAGTGTAAAATGCCATGCACCTCCAATTGTAGTACCACCATGCTGATGGCGATAAAAATCCAGCCCAAAAAATAAAAACGGGCAATGTTGCCGCCTTTGGCATATAGGTAAACGCCGCTTATTAAAAAAGTAATATTAAAAAGCAGTAGGCAAATATTATGCAGGGTGGTTATTTTAACCATCGGCACACCAATGCCACTTAAGGTGGGAAAAACAACCCCCAGCACAAAAACCTGGGACCATACAAGCCAAAATAAACGCGGATAGTGCTTTTTTAGTTGTAGGTATTCGCTGGTAAAAAGGCCTATTAGCAAAAAGCTGCAGTTGGCCCAGGCGTAATAATGGGTATCGGCCCAGCTGTGTGGTGGAAAAGGGGAGTGGTTGTTTAAATAGCAAACACCTAGCAGGCTTGAAATTAGGTAGCAAACGTATATGATGTAAATACGGTCTCTGGTGGCCACGCACAAAAAAACGTTGTAAAAAATCATTATTAGCATGATGCCCACAAAGCCGGCAGTGAGGTAATCACTTTTTTCCTTGTTGCTATAAAGGGCTTTTATGGTGCCCGCCAACAGCGGATATTCTGCATCACGGCCGCTAAACATCCTAACATAGTAGGTTTTTACGCTGGTGTCTGCGGCGTTGGCTAGTTTTAACCAGAAAAAATTAACGGGATATTCCTTGCTTTCCACAGGCCGCATGCTGCCCGTTTGCACAGGGTACCCGTAGCGGCCCAGGCTGTCGGGCCGGTAAAAATCAATGTACCAGCAACTGTAGGGGCCGCCGGTTTCCAGCCAGGCATCCTCGCCAGTCTTGTTTTGTAATTCAATTTTAAACCAAACGGCATTGGGTGTTACCCTGTTGTTATAGGCATCTTTTTTTAGTAGCCTGAATTTGCTTTGTGTGGCAGCCGATTGTATATTTTGAATGGTAAGGATGGCCCCGCTGTCTTCAAAAAAATACACTTGCTTGCCAATAAGCGTAACCTCAGTTTGGTTCTGCAATACGATTACCGGTGCTTTGCTTTGGGCGGCGGTACCAAGGTAAAGAGCAAGTAGTGGGATAAATACAATGATATGTTTAACACGCATGTAAACTTTTGTACTTTGGGGGCAAATACTACATCTTTATCTTATCAAAGGTAGCGGTATTTGTACAGGCAATATTATTTGGTGCATTTTTTTTATAAGTTATTGATAGATAGTCTATTGTGTTTCTGTGGTTGGGGATTAGCACCGATTTTTACACCACGCTTGCAGTATGCAGACCCCATAATTTTTTTATGGCTTTTGTTTAATTAAGTACCAAACCAATAACCAAGGTGGTAAAATGGTATGTCACATAAAAAAAATCTCCGGGTAACGGCTGGGTGGCCGCCCGGCATTCACCCCGTAACGGGCTATCAGTTTTTCATCTTTCTAGAACGTTGTTGCTTGGTGGGATAACCCACTAAATAAAACGACTACCCTTGTGGTTAATATACGTATTAAACCACTGTGTGCTGGCTCATCCCAGGTGGTTTTTCGGGTTTGGGCTGTGGAATTTTGCTGGGGTAAACTGGGATTGGGTAACCTGATTTTTGGATATTTAATTTGCGTGATTATCCATTTTCCGAGCTGCCAACCCGTTTCCAATAAATGATGGTACCCGTAAGCCCGCCATGGGGCTTTAAGGCAAAATAGGGTATCACGCCGGTTTTTTGGTAGCCCAGTTTTTCGTAAAAGCCGGCAGCCCCTTCGTGTTCGGCGGTGTCAAGGGTTATGAGTGTTTTGCCCAGCCCTGCGGCCAGCCGTTCCGCCTCCAATAGCAAGGCTCTGGCAATGCCCCGGCCCCGGTGGCTGACGCGGGCCATCATCTTGGCTATTTCTGCGCGGTGCGGTTGGTTGGGCGGGCATTGTAGCAGTAAACTTACAGTGGCCACCAAGGCTTGGCCATCAAAAGCGCCCAATACTATGCGTTCTCCCCGGTCTGCTGCAGCCAATGATTGCTGCCAAAATTGTAATGCCGTTTCTTTTTGCAGCGGGTGCATAAAGCCAACCGAGCCGCCATGGGCAACCGTTTCTATCATTATTTCCGCCAAAGCATCGACAATAGGCGGCTGGCTGTTGAGGGGGGTAATATGGTATTGGGGGTGCATTTGGTTGTTCAATTTCACTAAAAAAGTACGCAGGCGGCTGTAATTGGATGTTCCAACGTATGGCGGCTTTGTGTAAGTAAATTACTTTTTACTAATCGTATTAAAACGCAGTGTAGTTTTAGTGGTTACAATTTTTCCAACAGGTCCACCACGCCTTCGCGTTTTAATATAAGGTAGCCTAGCCTGTCGTTGCTAACACCCTCTTTCAACTGGTAACTAAAAAGCAACTGGCCGTTTTTTACCTCGGTTTCAAAATAGCGGAATTGTATATTGGGGAACACTTTAAGTGCTTCGCCAATTTCATACAAATGGGTGGACAGCACAAAAAGCACATTGTTCATTTTCAACAAGCCTTGAATTACGGTGCTGCTGCACTTCATGGCATCTTGCACGTTGGTGCCTTTAAAAAGCTCGTCAATCAAAATCAGCCATTTTTTGCCGTCGCTTATTTTTTCAATCGTTTTGCGTATGCGCTGCACCTCATTAAAAAAATAACTTTCGCCCTGTATAATATTGTCAACCACCTGTATGTTGCTCAGCAGGCCGTCAAAATAGGTAAGGGTAACTTGTTTGGCGGGTACGCCCATGCCAATATGGGCCAAGTAGGCGGTTAACCCTGCGGCCTTAATAAAAGTGCTTTTGCCAGCCATGTTGGCGCCGGTTAAAAACAAAAAGTTTTGTTGCGGGGTAAGGGTTAGGTCGCAAGCAACGGGTGTTTTTAGCAGCGGGTGCCTCAGCTGGGTGGCTGAAAACTGTGGCTGGTCACTTTCCACAAACTGCGGGAAGGTGTACCCAAATTTGATACAGGCGGTAGCCATGCTATAGTAGGCATCTAAGCGGCAATATATATCAATCAACTCAAAGCATTCTTCCTTAAAACGCCGCCTGAAAAAAAAGCCCCTTTGCAATATTTCAGCGGTGGTTACTACCTGGCTTTTTGGCGAGGTGATGATGGCCTGCAGTTCCGGCTTGTTCAACAGCATGCTGATGCGCTGGCCCATTACCTGCAATGTGGCTGGGTTATTGGCATCGCGCAGCAGTGTTTCCAAGGCGTGCAAACCCCGTACAAAATCAGAAAAATGGGTGACCGAATACTTAACCAACGAAAAATCCGGCCCGTGCAATGCCTTATAGGTGAGAGCGTTTAGCGTATTGGCATGCTGGGCCATTTCGTCAATAGGGGTATCGTAAAACTTTTCCAGCACCATCACCGTGCCATTGCTCACGGTTTCGGGCCACTGGGCATGTATGGCCATTACACGCTGCAGCAGCTGCTGGGTGTTGTTAATTTCCTTAATACTGCCGAGTGGCTTGCCCAGTAGGGCCTTCAGCCATTCCCGGCCGCCAACGGTACGCGTAAAATCAAGGTGGTGCAACACAGATTGCTCCTCCTCGTGGCTAAAAATGGCAAGGTCGTTCAGCGTTGTTTTATCAACTTGCATGGGGGTTAGTTAACAAGTTTACGAGTTTCAAAAGTTCGCGAGTTCCTAAAGTTCACAAGTTGAACAAGTTCACGAGTTTCAGCAGTTCATGCATTAAACGTAATTCAGGTAGTTTGAACTCGCGCACTCGTGAGCTTAAGAACCGTTATCTGTTTTTATATTTTGTTCCTTTTAAATCTGATGATTCAAGATAGTCAATCAATTTTTGTAACAATACAATTATTTCCATAGTAAGGTTATATAACAGAGTAAATTCATCGTTATTCAAATAGGTTTTATCTACCGCCCTGTATAACTGTGAGCGGAATTCACCGCAAGAGCCTTTAGAGATATAAAGAAATTGAATAAACTCCCGGTTACCGCTTCTTTCAAAACCTTCGGCAATATTATCCATGCTTGATCCGGCGGAACCTTCAATTTGGTTTATCAATTTGTAACTGCTTTTAAACTTACTGTTATCAATCAGCCCTCCAAGAATTTTATTTAATTCCCTAGCTTTTTGCCATGAAATAATATCCTCAAATTTTTTAAAGGTTGCCATCGCTTCAGAATGGTTTAATTTGATTATTGCAAAGTTTACGAGTTGCTATATTTTGCAAGTTGTTGGCTAATATATCACTTACTTTTCTACAGCGTTCCCAACTATTAACATTGGAGCGGAAATTGCTAACCGGACGTACCAACTTTTGAACATCTGGAACCCGCAAACTGTTAAAACTTAGTGAACTTGTAAACCCGCAAACTAATAAACCCTACCTCCCAAACCGCATCCGCATACCCATATGAGATTCATCAAACACCCCGTTTCCATAAACCATGCGGCCGTTTACAAAAGTATTTGTTATGGTGGCCGGAAAGGTGAAGTTTTCCAGTGGGCTCCAGCCGCATTTAAACAGGATGCTTTCTTTCGTAACCGTGTTTGGCTTGTTTAAATCAGCTATTACAATATCTGCATGGTATCCTTCCCGTATATACCCCCTGTCTTCAATTTGGAAACATTTGGCCACGGCATGGCTCATTTTTTCTACCACTTTTTCAATGGTTATTTTGCCTTGCTGCACATAGTACAGCATCAACAAAACAGAGTGCTGCACCAGCGGTAGGCCGGCATGGGCTTTCTCGTAGGGCTCGTCCTTTTCAGCCCAGGTGTGCGGTGCATGGTCGGTGGCTATCACATCCAACCGGTCGTCCAACAAAGCCTGCCATAAGGCGGCTTTGTTATGCGGTGCTTTTATGGCAGGGTTGCATTTTATCTGGTTGCCCAGCCTGTCATAATCATCGGCTGTAAAATGCAGGTGGTGTACACACACTTCGGCAGTGATGCGTTTTTCTTCCAACGGTATCATGTTGGTAAACAGCTGCAATTCTTTTTCGGTTGATATATGCAATATATGCAGCCTGCTGCCGTGTTTTTTGGCAAACTGTATGGCACGGAAAGATGATTCAAAGCAGGCTTCCTCGTTTCGTATAATGGGGTGGTCGGCAGGTTGTAGGGTGCCCTTCTCTTTTTTCATCCGCTCTACATTATCGCGGATGATGCGTTCATCCTCGCAATGGGTGGCAATTAACAATTCGCTGCCGCCAAACACCTTGTCTAACATCAGCGGGTTGTCAACCAGCAGGTTACCTGTGGAGGACCCCATGAATATTTTTACGCCGCATACTTCGTGCTTTTTTTCGTTGGTACGCAGCACCTCTTCGATATTGTCGTTTGAAGTGCCCATGAAAAACGAGTAGTTGGCCAAAGAACTGCGGCTGGCAAAATTGTATTTATCCTCCAGCAGTTGTTGGGTAAACACGGGGGGTACGGTATTCGGCATCTCCATAAAGCTGGTTACGCCACCTGCCACTGCGGCCCTGGCCTCCGTGTAAATGGTTGCCTTGTGGGTTAGGCCCGGCTCGCGAAAATGCACTTGGTCGTCAATGGCGCCGGGTAGCACATGTTTGCCCGCAACCAGTACTTCTGGCAGCGCATATTTTACTGAAACAGAAGGCGCTATTTTCTCAATACGGCCGTTTTTTACCAAAATATCAGCCTGTATGGTTTTGCCCTCGTTTACCACGAGGCCTTCTTTGATGAGGTATGAATTGCCGCCCCCCATCTGTGGGCTTGTATAATTGCTCATTGGTTGTAAGTTGTTTTGGCGAAAAAAAGATCGCTCCGAAAGTCGGAAAGTAAGCACGGTTTGCAAAATATAATTTGGGGGAAAACCTGGACGAACGCCAGATACTTAGTCCGAATCTCTGGTAGTACGTAAGTCAGAATATACAATTTAGCAAGTATAGGTTTCTTTTCCATGGTCAATGGACCATGGGCTATGGACCTACTCTCCTCCGTCTACCGCGCTTAAGCCCCCAGCTCCAGCCCGTATTTTTTTAGCTTTTCAACGGTGCTTTCCAGCCCTTCGTGTTGTATGCCATGCAAACCGAGCGACCGGCCAACCTGCACAAACAATGGGCGGTCTTCAATGTATACGACTTCGTCGGGCATTACCTGGGCCACGTCAAGCGCCAAGTTAAAAATATCAGTATCTGGTTTGCGGAAATGCACAAAGCTTGACGAAATAAAGAAATCAACAAAACTGCCCAGTTTAAACTTTTTTATGCGGTACTCCGTTAGCTCACGGCCTTCATTGCTCACCACTACTATTTTAAGCTTGTATTTTTCCTTCAACGTTTTAACCAAGGCAATCATGTCGTCAAATGGCTTTGACTGCGCAAACATAAACTCCTTAAACTCGTGGTGGCTAAAATCGCGTTTTTGGTAAAACACAATTCTGTCTAAATAAGTGTCCAAGCTTATTTTGCCGCTTTCGTAAGTGTCGTAGGTAAGGTGGTGGCGTTCATCTACCTCGTCTTTATTAAGGCCAAAAACGCTAACCGCCTCGGCCCGGGCCTTGCGGTTCCATCCGTCAGTAAGCAATACCCCGCCGATGTCTAAAAAAAAGGTAGTAATATTATACGTGTTCTCCATATTGATGTTTTTCCGGCTAAAATTAAGCTTTCAATGGTATAGCAACCTACCCGTGCAGCCTTATTTATTTATTACCAACCATTTTGCCATACCTTACCAAGATTATTAAAACAAAAACTGCCAGTTTTTCAGTAAAAGGCCATTGGCATTTAATTGGGGCAGCATTATTGTATAAGAAATTATTATTATGGAATTTGTAGATTATTATAAGATACTGAACATAGCTAAAACAGCCACGCAGGACGAGGTGAAGAACGCCTACCGTAAGCTTGCCCGCAAGCACCACCCCGACTTAAACCCAATTGATAAGGATGCCAACAAAAAGTTTCAGCAGATAAATGAGGCGAACGAGGTGCTGAGCGACCCTGAAAAGCGCAAAAAATATGATACCTACGGCAAGGATTGGCAGCATGCAGAAGCCTATGAGCAGGCCAAAAAAGAGCGGGGCGGCCAGCAATACCGCCAAAGCGCCGGCGCGAACAGCTATGCCGCAGGCGATGGCGATGATGAAGGTTATTTCTCCGATTTTTTTGAATCTATGTTTGGCCAAAGCGGCGGCAGGGCCCGAAACACACAGGTGAAATTTAAGGGCAAAGATTACCAGGCGGAGCTTAGGCTAACCCTGAAGGAGGCTTATACCACCCACCAGCAGGTGCTTACGGTGAACGAAAACAAGGTGCGCATTACGATACCCGCAGGTGTTGAAAACGGGCAGGTAATAAAGCTGAAGGGCCATGGCGGCCCCGGTGTTAACGGTGGCCCCAACGGTGACTTGTACATAACATTTGCCATAGAAAACGACACGGCTTTTAAACGCGACGGCGACACCTTGTACGCCACGGTTGACCTAGATTTATACACGGCCGTGTTGGGTGGTGAGGTAACAATTGACACGTTGGACGGGAAGTTGAAATTGAAAGTTAAGCCGGAAACACAAAACGGCACCAAAACACGGCTGAAGGGCAAAGGCTTTCCGGTGTATAAAAAAGAGGGTGAATTTGGCGACCTGTTTGTTACATATAATGTAAAAATACCCACCGGGCTAACCGAAGCCCAACGGGAATTGTTTACCCAACTGTCAAAATCTTAATTCAAAAAAAAGCTATGCAACCAGAAAATTTAATTGCCGCCAGCAGGTTTTGCAGCAGCCACCAAATTGAGTATAGCTTCATTAGCTCGTTGCAGCAATATGGCCTGATTGAGGTTACTGAGACAGAAGGTGACCTGTATATAAATAGTGATGATTTGAATAAGTTGGAACAGTTTACCCGGTTTTATTACGACCTGCAAATAAACTTGGAAGGCATAGAAGCCATTAACCACCTGCTGGAGCAGCTACGCCAGCAGCAGTTAGAGGTTGTTACATTGAGGAATAAGCTGGGGTGGGGGTAGGAAGTAGTGTATGAGGTATAAGGGATAAGCATTAATGTTTAAGGCAGAGCCTACCCCAATACCGGAATGCTTATAGGATGCCTTGTGGGGCTGGGATGAGTGTTGCACTGCTCATTTGCCGCTTTTATTTGGTAACGACGGCGCAGTTTTGCGTTGACACGCTTTATTGCCCAGGGCCTATCGGCACTTTAGTATTTTCATATATCCTCCAAAACTTTTATTGGTTTTACTGCAAAGTACCCCGCTTAGTAGCCGGGGTAGTGTTTGTAAAACATTTTCTTGGCAAACTCGGCCATGGCAACATAACTCACAACTATCAGTAAAACCGCCAGGTTAAACAAGGGGGGCAGCGGTACAAAATTGAACACTTTTGCCAGCGGCAGCACTGGCAGCAAAAAGGTAAAGCCAATAATTAGCAAGGTGGTAATAAGCAGGTACTTGCCCGGCCGGCTTTTGAAAAACACTTTTCGGCTGCGCACAACCAACACGATAAAAGTAGCTGACACTACCGATTCTAGAAACCAGCCCGTTTGAAATTCTGCTTCCTTGGCATGTAGCAGCAATAACAAAACGCCAAATGTGGCATAGTCAAATACCGAACTGATGATGCCGAATACCATCATGAATTTTCGGATGAATACAATATCCCATTTGCGGGGCTTGCTAATCATTTCATCATCCACCCGGTCGGATGAAATAGTCATTTCCGGAAAATCAGTCAACAGGTTGGTGAGCAATATTTGTTTGGGCAGCAGCGGCAAAAAGGGCAGGAAAATGGAGGCCCCGGCCATGCTGAACATGTTGCCAAAATTGGCACTGGTGGCCATAAAAATGTATTTTAACGTGTTGGCAAACGTTATCCGGCCTTCTTTTACGCCGTTTATCAGCACCTGCAAATCATTGTCCAGCAGCACTATGTCTGCCGCTTCTTTGGCAACGTCAACAGCATCT
>Ga0007810_1000202_pt1 | contig 17837 bp, 12 predicted proteins | sample CryBogCBE15Jun09_FD_71193 | JGI IMG/M metagenome (GOLD analysis project Ga0007810, IMG submission 71193) | Freshwater microbial communities from Crystal Bog, Wisconsin, USA - CBE15Jun09 | ecosystem: Environmental > Aquatic > Freshwater > Lake | place: Crystal Bog, Wisconsin, USA | collected...
AAAACGGGGTGCGGCAACATCTATCCCAATAGGGGTGGTCGTGTATTCCACCGTAAGATTATCAACTTGCACACTGGATTTTGCATTCGTAAAGCCGGCGCAAAAAAGGATGATAACCATCACCAAGGGTAACCTTATATTTTTAACACGGTACATAAACAACTTGTATTAAGTGGGGTTACAAGGCCAACTACAAACACGTTATGCTATAATTGACGATTGAACGGATAGGTTTTTACCATTAGGTTTACAAACACCAGCATGCCAAAAGGCTGTTATATACTACCCCCTGCCTGTGGCGCATAATGCCTTAAGCCAATAATATTTTCCGGCACGGGCTTGCTGTTCCAACTGTCATGAAAAGCCAATGCGGCCCCCAGCGCAGAAGCCTGGCCCACTGCAGCCGCATACACCTCCAGCTGCGGGAATGCATTGGCGAGCAGGTGCATATAAATAGGGTTGGTGCCAAACCCGCCATCCACAAATATTTGCTTAACCGAGGTACCGCTTAGTACAAGTTTAAGGCTGTGTACCTGCTGTACCATAATATCATGCATCAATTGGTGGTAGGCTGCCTCATAGTCCGTAAAACGCTGTAATGGCCGCCCACCAAACCCTGACTGCTGCACCATGGCCGTTTCAACATCCAGCCGCTGGGCGGTATGGGTGTTTTGCAGACTGCCCAGCTGAGACGCATCAAAGGCCACTGTTTTATAATAATCTTCCGGAACTTTAAAATATTCCGCCAGCCTTTTAACCTGCTGCTCATGTTCATAACCCGCAAAGAGCCTGGACGCTTTTACGGGCTTGCCTTGGTACGTTAAGTAGCACAAACAATCCTGGTTTAGTTCATAATCGCTGAGCACCGAGTGGTTAAAAGGGTTTAGGCTAATGCACCAAGTACCTGTTGACAGCAAAATAAACGGCTGGCCAACCGAGGCGAGGTATGGCACCAGCGCCGCTGAACTATCGTGCAGGCCCATGCCAACAACCAAGTTCTTATCGCCCATAGCAACCGTTTTATCACCGGGAAAAATGGGTGCAAAAAGCTTGTCAATCCCTTCCTGCAACACCCATGCATGGTAGCTTGCATTTTGGTAATCCCATAGCCCTGTATGGCAGCCAATGCTGGTAATATCAGTATATACCTGCCCCGTTAAAACAAACGCCAGGTATTGTGGCAAATGCAATGAATATTTGATGGAGGCAAAAACAGCCGGCTTTTCGTATTTTAGGCGGTATAGTTGCATACCGCTGTTTAGGTTGCCCAACACCGGCGATGCGGTATGCTTTGCCATACTGCTTTCACCGCCGTATGTATTGTAAAACTGCTCCTTTACATGTTCGGGATAAGGTTTAAGGTAGTTATACAAGGGTGTAACCGGTTTACCATCTGCACCGATGTTTACAAAACTAGCCCCGTACCCCGAAAAGTTAACGGCCTTTACTTCAAACGCGGGGTTGCTGGTTATTTCAGTAAATTTTATGGTAAGCCAGTGTGTTAGTGCCGTAACATCCTCGCAGGGGTAGCCGTCTTCGTCTGCCGTTTCTTGCAAATGGGTGGCTTCTTCGTACACCAAGTTATACTGCTCATCAAACAGCAACGCTTTTTTGTTGGTTTTGCCAACGTCGAATATTAATATAACCGGGGTAGCCATATTGCCTTATTGTTATTTCGCCTCCCCCCTCTCCTCGCGGAGGAGGGCAGAGCCAATTATTTATGAAGTTATCCCCTATCTCAAAGTCCCGTGGCCATGGTTTTAAGCCCTCTTTCCCTTACCAGGTTGGCGCGCACGTTTTCGCTCCTAAACAACGCCAATGGGTTCAACGCCCCGCCTGATCTCAACCTGGCCTCGGCCACCAGCGCCCGAACATCCGTGCGAAAAGCCTGTTGCAACACTTCCTGCGCGGTAACCACGTCGTTGTTGTTTTGCGCCTCCTCCAATTTCTTCCGGTCAACCAGCAATGCTTGGGCATATGTTATCATGATCGCCTCCACTGATTGCAGCAGGTCTTCCAACGGGTCTTTTACATTATGGCTGGCATCAATCATCCAACCCAACCCCGTGGCATGGTCTATGCCTTTGGCATCCATGCCTTCTACCAACTCGTTAAAAATCAGAAACAATTGGTAAGGCTTTATGCTACCCACCGTAAGGTCGTCGTCGCCATATTTGCTGTCGTTGAAATGAAAGCCGCCCAGCTTGCCTTCCATCAGCAGCAAGGCCACAATCTGCTCAATGTTAGCGTTGGGCAAATGATGGCCAAGGTCCACCAGGGTTTGCGCCTTAGGCCCCAGCTTGTTTACATACGTGAACGACTGGCCCCAATCGCCCACGGTGGTGCTGTAAAAATTGGGCTCGTATGCCTTGTACTCCACAAACATCTTCCAGTCGCTGGGCAGGGCCGCATATATTTCCTGCAAACTTTCCAAAGTGTTTTGGAAGGCCTTGCGGAAATTGAGCTGTCCGGGGAAACAACTGCCGTCACTCAACCAAACAGTGAGCGATTGCGAGCCGAGCGCAATACCGTGCTTAATCACTTCTATATTATGTTCAATTGCCTGCTGGCGCACCGCCTTATTTACATGTTGCAGGGAACCAAATTTGTAACTCAGGGCCTGGCCCGGCTGGTCTTGAAACGTGTTGCTGTTCATGGCATCAAACTGTATACCATGCTGTGCTGCAAGGGCTTTGATGCTGGCAGCATCCTGGGGAATATCCCACGGTATGTGCAGCGATATGGCACCGCTGCTCTGGTTAAGCGCATGCAACAAACCGATATCCTCAATTTTTTCCTCCAAGCTGCGCGGTTCGCCACCACCTGCAAAACGGCCAAACCTTGTGCCGCCCGTACCCAACGCCCAAGAGGGTATGGCCACTTGAAACTTGGCTAGCTTTTGCAAAACAGCCTCAACCTGATCGGTGCTGTCTGCCAAAAAATTAAACCTGCGATTATGCTCTGCGGATAATGATTGGTTGTGCCCGTGGATGGTATTTTTTTCAATATGCATGGCAATGTTTTGCGGTGGTAAAATTACAGGCTGGGCAAAATACCGCCTGCCCAATAACACACCAAGTTTAAAATTAACCGTTATTGGGTAAAAATAGAAATGATAGGTTTTAATGCCGTCATGGGCTGTATGAAAAAGGTGTACGGCCTTTGCAAATGCTTGGTGGCACGCATTAAAAAATTAGGAAAGCAGGGCCGTCAAAAATATGGCCGGCCGGCCAGTGGCGCAGTCGAAAACAACTACTTTTACGCGGGCAAATTGATGGGTATGAAAGAAATTAAAGCGGTTATTGATGCGTTTGAACTAGCCACCCAAGCAGGCAGGCAATGCGCACTGGCCACGGTGGTGCATGTGGAGGGCTCCTCCTACCGTAGCCCGGGGGCGCGCATGTTGGTAGATGACACGGGCCAGTTAACCGGTGCCATAAGCGGCGGCTGCCTGGAAGGGGATGCCTTAACCAAAGCCATGCTGGTGCTTGCCAGGCAAAAAGCCAAACTGGTAACCTATGACACCAACGACGAAGATGATGCCAAACTGGGTGTAGGCCTAGGGTGCAACGGCATAATCCAAGTATTGATAGAACCTATAATAGCAGCTGAAGCCAACAACCCCATTGCATTGCTTAAAGCAACAACCAGCACCCGCCAAAGTGCGGTGTTGGTAACCCTATATAACCTATCGCGCAAAAACGACGAACAGCCCGGCACCTGCCTACTGCTAACACAAGCCGGCCAAGTGACCAGTAAGACGAAAACGGATACCCCGTTGGACGCAGTGGTTGCTGATGCCAAGCATGCCTTGAGCAACCATGCCACTCATTTTACAACCTATCATGCGGGCCAACAGGTGCTGTCGGCATTTATCGAATATATACCCCCACCCATCTCGCTGGTGGTGGTGGGTGCCGGCAACGATGTTATACCTTTGGTAAGCATGGCTGCCTTATTGGGTTGGCCAACCACGGTTGTTGACGGCAGGCACACCCATGCAAAAGCTGAGCGTTTTGTAAACGGCTGCCAGGTGCTGGTAACTAACCCAGCGCAGGCATTTGGGCAAATTACCGTTGATGCGCAAACCGCAGTTGTTTTAATGACACATAACTACCATTACGACTTGGCAGTATTGCGTACCCTAGCAACCACCACAGCCGCTTACATAGGCATGCTTGGCCCTAAAAAGAAGCTTGACCGGGCTTTATACGAACTTGCAACCGAGGGGGTGGATGTGGATGGCAGCCTGGTTAACCGGCTGTACGGACCAACAGGCTTGCATATTGGGGCAGAGACACCCGAAGAAATAGCCTTGTCTATTTTGGCGGAAATAAAGGCTGTATTTTCAGGTTGCGCCGGCGGGCCATTGCGAGACCACAACAAACCTATCCATGTTCGGCAAAAGCCAACGCCTAACACTTAGCCAAAAAAGTGGTAGCCGATGGCAGACTCTTTACCCGTAATTCTACCAATGTCGTTCAGCCACTGGTACGAAGGTTTGGCCAAAAAAAAATCCCGTTCAAAAATTGAACGGGACTTTTATACGATTTTCGTCAAGCTGCAAAACGCTATGCCGGACTTTCGTTGCTGTTTTCAACCTTTCTAACGAAAGATTGACCCGGGCGGCGTGACCGCTGAGCCTTTTTGTGCTCTTCGTTGCGACGCTTTAAGTTTACTTCATGTTCTTCATGCCATTTCTGGAACTTCACCATGGCAGCAGCTTCATCAAACAAACCAAGTTTTACACCACGCAACAAATGCTTCAAATACAACACACCCTTAAATGAAAGAATGCGCCTAACAGTGTCAGTAGGCTCGGCACCTTTGTGCAGCCATTCTAATGCTTTTTGGCGATCTAACTGGATTGTTGCCGGTACGGTTAACGGGTTGTACGTACCAATCTTTTGGATAAACTTACCATCCCTGGGTGCACGGGCATCTGCCACTACTATAAAGTAGAACGGACGCTTCTTAGAGCCGTGCCTCTGTAGTCTCATCTTGACTGCCATCTTAAATAGAAATTTAAAGGCTAAAAAATTAGGTTAACATTTAATTGAGCGGCAAAAATAATTTTTTTGTACCAATAACCAAAAAAGTTTCATGGTTAATACCTATTAGAAGACCTATTAAGGCTAAATTAACAAAACCAAACAAGGCAGCACGCTTTGCCACAACAAGTTAGTTTTTTTACTGTTTGGCTAATTAAAAACGAAGGCACCGTAACACATTGTTCATTATCACACCGCTAAAACGTTACCTCCGCATACCTGGCATTTTACCCATGGGCATTTTATTCATCATCTTCATCATGTTACGCATTTGGTCAAACTGCTTCATAAACGCGTTTACATCGGTTACATCTTTACCGCTGCCTTTGGCTATACGCATACGGCGGCCGGGGTTTATTATGTCGGGGTTGGCGCGTTCAAAAGGGGTCATACTTTTAATCATGGCTTCAATGCCTTTAAAAGCATCATCGCTTATATCAATATCCTTAATGGCCTTGCCCATACCGGGTATCATGCCCATAAGGTCTTTTAGGTTACCCATTTTTTTAATCTGCTGCAACTGGTCTAAAAAGTCTTGAAAATCAAACTGGTTTTTCCTAATCTTTTTCTCCAACCTTTTGGCTTCCACCTCGTCGTACTGCGCCTGGGCTTTTTCCACCAAGGTGGTAATATCACCCATGCCCAAAATACGCTGGGCCATACGGTCGGGGTAAAACACATCCAGCGTGTCTAACTTTTCACCACTGCTTACAAACTTAATCGGCTTGTTAACCGTGTATTTGATTGATAAAGCTGCACCACCCCTGGTATCGCCGTCTAATTTGGTAAGCACAACGCCGCTAAAGTCAAGCCGGTCGTTAAAGGCCTTGGCTGTGTTAACAGCATCCTGGCCGGTCATGCTATCAACAACAAACAATATTTCTGTGGGTTTTACGGCAGCTTTAATGTTTGCCACTTCGGTCATCATCACCTCGTCAATCGCAAGGCGGCCAGCAGTATCTATTATGATTACATTCTTATTCTTGCTGCGTGCTTCCTTAATGGCATTTTGTGCAATTTCAACCGCATTTTTATTCTCCCGCTCACTGTACACATCAACACCTACCTGCTCGCCCAGCACGGTCAACTGGTCAATGGCCGCCGGCCTGTAAATATCTGCCGCAACCAACAATGGCGACTTGCCTTTTTTTGTTTTGAGGTAACTGGCCAGTTTACCGCTAAAGGTGGTTTTACCGCTACCCTGCAAGCCCGCCACCAATATAATGGCCGGGTTGCCCGTAATGTTAAACTCAGCTTCGGTGCCGCCCATTAGCTCGGCAAGTTCGTCCTGCACAATTTTAACCATCAGCTGGCCGGGGCTAATCGCATTTATAACCTTTGCGCCGGTGGCCTTATCCTTAACCTTATCGGTAAACTCTTTGGCTATTTTATAGTTAACGTCGGCATCAATCAATGCACGGCGTATATCTTTTACAGTGTTGGCAATATTCAGTTCATTAATGCGTGCTTCGCCCTTAAGGTTTTTAAAGGCACTCTCCAACCGCTCGGTAAGATTATTGAACATAGTCTAGATTGTTTATGGTAATGGCAGGTATTTTGTTGCCTGTTTACCGGGGTGCAAATGTAAACAATATACATTTTACTGAAACCTGCATTAAAAACTAAATGCAATTTATTTGGCGTACCGGCATTTTAGCAACCCACAATACCATTGCCGTAGGTGGAAGTAACCTAAAAAACACTTTTCTTTGAGGGCTGAAAAAACACGGCGCCTGTTAAAAGGCCAAGTGCAACGCCAGCATAACCACTGTAATAAAATTGAACTGCATGATAACCGAAAGCACCACACCATTGACCACCCGGCATACCATATTAGAAATTGCAGTATTTAACGCATCCTCGGCTATTGTTGCGGCAGCCGCAGGAGCCGACAGGATTGAATTGTGTGAAAACGCCGCCGAAGGCGGCACAACCCCTAGCTACGGAACATTAAAAACCGTAAAACAGGCCTTAACCATACCCGTTTTCCCCATCATCAGGCCACGCGGCGGTGATTTTTTATTTTCAGCCGATGAGTTTGAGGTGATGAAATGGGATATACAACTGGTGAAAGAATTAGGGTACCAAGGGCTGGTTACCGGGCTGTTGCATGCTGACGGAACGGTTGACACGGTGCGTACGAAAGCACTTGTTGAGCTGGCATACCCATTACAAGTAACCTTTCACCGTGCCTTTGACCGTGCGGAGAACCCGCTGCAAGCCCTGGAAGATGTTATAGCCTGCGGGTGCAGCCGTATACTAACCAGTGGCCAGGTGCCCAACGCCTACGATGCAAAGGCGTTGATTAAGCAGTTGGTTAAACAGGCTGGTGGCCGGATAATTATCATGCCTGGCAGTGGGGTGCGCAGTGGCAACATAGCCAGTTTGGCCGAATATACCGGCGCCGTTGAGCTGCATTCTTCTGCCCGAACGCAACAACCTACAACCATGGCATACATACGGGAAAGTATGCGGGAAGACCTTGCCACTGTAACGGTGGATACCGCAGAAATACAAAATATGAAGGCTGCAATAAGGGGTTAAAATATTGGGTTGGGTAATATTTGCATTGGAAAAAGGTGCCATTATTACCCATAGCAGTTCTTGATGCAATGGTCAACTAGGGCAAAAAAGGCCAAGCGCACGCAAACAACCAATTGCCCCAAAGGCAAACAAAGCGTTGCTATTTTTCCGAAATAAGCCTTGCGATACCAAACGCGGTGGCAGCAGCAGCCGCACCTATCAGCATCACCTTCAGCCCACCGGCAATAGGGTTTATACCTGTTAGCTTACTTTTAAAGTATCCAAATATAAATAGGCAAATCAGCGTAATCAAAGCAGAAAGTTCCAAGCCATTCAACGCGTCTTTAACGAAAAAATACGGGGTTAAAGGTATCAAACCACCCACAACATAGGAGATACCGATATTAAAAGCACTTTTGCCCGCGCGCTTATCGTCTGGTTTCGACAGGCCCAGCTCGTGGCGCATCATAAAATTAACCCATTGGTCTTTGTCTTTCATTAACTCGGTAACCGCCTTTTCCTGCACTTCCTCACTCAGCCCCCATTCGGCAAACAATTCCTTTACCTCCGCTTTTTCCACTTCGGGCAAATGCTCCACTTCGTAATACTCCCGTTTCAGCTCACTTTCGTAATGGTCTACTTCCGTTTTACCTGCAAGGTAGCCGCCCAAGCCCATGGCGATGGAGCCAGCAGCAATTTCTGCGATACCGGCTAATATTATCAGGCGGGTTTGGTCAATCTCAACATTTTTAACCGCACTTACCATGCCGGCTGCTAAGGCAAAAGGCACCGTTAGGCCGTCGCTCATGCCAATCACTATATCCTTCAACAAGTCTGAGCTTTGCAGATGCTGCTCACTATGGCTATGCGTTTGTGACATATTAAAAATTGTTCGGTAAAAATACGCACTAAATGGTTAATAACCTCGGCCTAGCCTGTCACTCACCAAATGGGGCTACCATACCCGGCCTGGTTTTTGCAAAAGCACCAACCCAGCTATTTTGTTAACTTGGTTTTATTTTTGGTATACCCGCACATAGTCAACCACCATACGCTGCGGAAACTGCGTTGTACCATCTGGCGCACCAGGCCATCCGCCGCCCACAGCAATGTTAAAGATTAAGAAAAACTTGTTGTTGAAAGGGTTGCCCAAGGGGATATTACTGGAGGGGAACGAAAAATATTTTTGGTCATCAATCAATATACCAAGGCTGTCTTTGTCCCACAAAAGGCTATATAAGTGAAACTGCTGGTCAAAGCTACCGGAAGGCAAACTATAGTTACCCCCTTTTGATTCGTGGGTTGCCACCGAACTGCCCCAATGCAGTGTACCGTAAATCTTGTTTGGCTGATGGCCAAGTAACTCCATCATGTCAATTTCGCCGCAGGTTGGCCAGCCAACTTGGTCAATATTGGCACCCAATAGCCACAATGCGGGCCATAGGCCTTGGCCTGAGGGCAGCTTTGCCCTTATGTCGATACGGCCGTATTGAAAACTTTGGTTACCCTTGGTGATCATTCTTGCCGAAGAGTAATTAAATCCGCCGGCAGGCTCTTTCCTGGCCTCGATTATAAGGTTTCCTTGCGATACAAAAGCATTGTTGGTGCTACTGGTGTAATATTCCAGTTCTCCATTACCCCAGCCATTATTATTCCCCGTCTCAAAGGTCCAGTTGCTGGTGTTTACCGCATTGCCGCTAAACTCATCGCTCCAAGCGAGCGTATATCCGGGGTAGCTGCTTGCTGCGGCATATCCCGTATTGTCAACCGGAAAATACAATAAGTTTTGGTTGATAATGATACCTGTGGCTTTGCTGCTGGTGCCGAGCGAACAGTTTTGTGGGTTGCTGAGTTGCACATAAAAATCTTGGTCGGCTTGCCGTGTGCTGTCACCATTTACAGTAACCTTAATGATGGCTGTTGAACTGCCAGCAGCAATGGTAACCGTACCTGTGGCCGATTGGTAATCCTTACCCTGCTTTGCCGCACCGTCAACAGTAGCATATTGGATGGTAGCGTCTTTAGTGGCAGCGGCGCTTAGGCTTACAGTAAACTGAAAAGTACTGCTTGTTGTTACCCGTGCTTGGGAAACATCCGAAATTGATACGGTGGGGCCCGTAGTGGGTGTTGTGGTAGAACCGCCGGATTTACTGCAACCAACAAATACCATTAGCGACACGATAGATAGAATAGCTATTTTCATATATGCAAAGTGTTTGATATACTGTTTGTAATTTGGCTAGCCCCGTAAAATAACAGGTTGTGTATGCAAAATACAATAAAACCATTAATAATGGCAACAAAGGTTAGCTTACCATACCCTTGGGCATGCCAGCTTAATATGCCATTTAGCCTGCAATGGTATGTGGCAGCACCAAAGGCACCGGGGATTGGCGTTCGGTATTACCCAGCAAAAACTTTCGCTTTATTTTATTTTTATAAGGGATAATTTATCGAATTTTAAGCTATGCTGCTTAAAAATGTGATTAATTTGGGCCGGTACCAAAAAAGCTTATTTAAGTTGATTAAAATTCCGTTCCTAGCAATACTTCTTACCTTTTTTTTCATTGGGGCGGCTGCACAGCCGGCCGAAATAAACAACGTACGCAACCTATTAAAACAGCAGCAACAACATAAGGGTTACGAAAATGACACTGCCTATATTAACACGCTGGTGCAATTAGCACACGTTTTTTACGCATTTGATGTTGACAGTCTTTTTTTCTATGGGCAACGGGCGTTGGACCTGGCCACAAAAATAAAATATGCCCGGGGCATGGCCGAAAGTTTGCGGCAACTTGGCAATGGTTATATGCTTACCGGCGATTTTGCCGAAACACTGTCGTATTACCAGCAGTCGCTGTCTATTGCCGAACAGATGAAAGACAACAAGCTCATTTGCGTTACCCTCAGTAATATTGGCCTTGACTACCAAAAAATGGGCAAATACGACGATGCGTTGGAATATTCTGTAAAAGCCCTAAAGCTTGCACAATCCTTAGGCGATTCATTGAGAATTTCAGGGGAAATGTGTAACCAAGCAGACATATTTTTTGTTAAAAAAGACTATCAGAAAGCGTTTGACCAAGCTTACCAAGCCATCCAGTTGGCCAAAGTTTTAAAAGATGCCTATTTTGAAGCATTTTTAAATACCAGTTTTGCCACGATGCTTTATTCGGCCGGTAGGTATAAAGAAGCCTTTATTTACTGCCAAAAACCCCTCCAATTTTATATTTCAACAAACGATGCATTGGGCATTACCAATACTGATTTGCTGATCGCAAAAATTTACCTAAAACAAAACAACTTCGATTCGTCGTTAACATATGCCTTGCTTAGCTTTAGGCTTGCCCACAATAAAAAAGAAAAAAAAGATATTGTCGATGCCGCACAAACCTTGGCGGATATATTTGAAGCTAAAGGAGACAACAAAAATGCATTAGTTTACCTAAAAACCGCAAAAGACTATAATGACAGCCTTTTTAACGACCAGTCTAATAAAAAACTGTTCGAGCTACAAGCCAAATATAAATATGAACAAGAAGAGGCCAAATTGAAAAGTGAACAATTAAGAAAAGACCTCGACAATGCCGCAGCACTCAACAGCCAAAAGCAACAAATAGTTATTGCAGCATTGATAATATTTATATTGGGGTTGGTAATAGTTTCCCTGTATAAAAGCAGGGCCGAAAAGCTTAGGATCAACAGGGTTTTACAAGAAAAAAACATTGAAATTTTACACCAAAAAGAGGAAATAGAAAAAAAATCATCCGCACTGAGCATCAGCAACGGGCAAAAGGACAAGTTATTTTCAATAATTGCCCATGATTTACGCAGCCCTTTTGTTTCGCTACAAAGCCTACTGACGCTTTTTAAAGACGATGCAATGCCTATAGAGGAGGTAAAGGAAATTTTATTGAGGTTGAATGTAAACGTTGATTACACCGTTGACCTAGTGACAAATTTACTGTATTGGGCATCAAGCCAAATGGACGGGTTTAGTGCGAAGGGTACCTATTTTTCACTGAACAACGTAGTAAAAGAAGTATTTGCAGGCATGCAGAAACCTGCAGCAGATAAAGGTGTCGCATTGCTAAACACGCTTACAAGCGATGCCGTTGTTTTTGCTGACAAGGATATGGTAACGCTGGTAATACGCAACCTTTTGTCGAATGCGCTTAAATTTTGCCATGCTGGAGGCTTTGTTACGGTGTCCGTTAGCATAAATGAGCAGGAGACAGAGATGTGCGTGGCTGATACCGGGCCAGGCATAAAGGAGCAGGTGCTGCAAAAAATACGCGATGGCGAAAGTATAACCACTTTTGGCACCGCAAAAGAAAAAGGAACAGGACTTGGGCTACTGCTTTGCAAGGATTTTATAGCCCGCAATAATGGTAGCTTCCGTATTGAAAGCGTAGTTGGCAAAGGCAGTAATTTTTATTTTACCGTAAAAAATGCCGGTTAACGAGCACGGCAATAATCGTAGTAATATCATCGTTTTTCATAGCAATGATGATCCCAACTATTTACACACAATAATGAAAAATCGTTCATACGTCATCGCTGCATTGCTATTAATGGTGGGCCTAACAACTTTCAAGGGCATGTCACAGAGCTACCATGCCTTTGGCGGCTCGCCTTATGCCGGGGTTAACAGCATGTACGTAAACCCGGCATCAACGGTAAGCCAACCTTTTACATGGGATATAACGCTTTTTTCCATGCAGTCAACCTTGGCAAACTCGGCATTCCAAATTAAAAATAAGTCATTAACCACCATCTACTCCTCCCCCTTTTATTTATCGCAGGGCTTTTTGAAAAGGGATTTGAATAATAATATTGACTTCAATCTGTTTAGTGGCCGTTTTAAAATCAACAAAAAAAGCGCATTTGCCCTTGGTTTCAGGGTGCGAAGCTATAACCATGCGTCGGGCATGCCTTTTTTTTACAGCGATACCATTAAAACCCTCAACAATTTTTTGCACTTAAACAATACCCTTGCTTATTACGACGGCTATATTACACACGCAGCCTGGGGCGAGCTGAACCTTAATTATTCGCGTATCATCATCCAAAACGAATTGTCGTACTTGAGTGCGGGTATCAACCTCACCTATATGAAGGGGCTATCTGGTGGGTTTTTCGACCTATCGCGCATCAATTTTGAAGAACGCCAAAAAAACGGCAACAACTATTACGTGCTAAAAACAGGGGCCGCAACAATGGAATATTCTGCCAATTACCAAAAGGCCAGCAACACGAGCAATACCCAATATATAAAAAATTTTATCAAAGACGCATTACCGTCGTTTGGCATTAGCGTAGGGGCTGAATACCTTGTTAAAAACGAGGAGGGCGAGAGTACACCCATCAGCCAAACTAACTACAACTGGAAGATTGGCGTCGCAATTATGGATATTGGACGCAATAAATTTAACCCTATCAATGGCTCTTTTTTTGCCAGTAACCCAAAACAAAACATCACCGATAGTTTTTTAAATAGACAGATCAACGGCGTAAAAAACATATTGGCCCTAAAAGATACGCTCGGCCGTTTTTTTAAGGTAGACACGGGGCTTAACAACCGCTTTACCGTGTCGCTGCCTACCCGGCTGGTAATTTCTGCAGACAAAAACCTAGGTTCAAATTTTTTTATCAATGGTGAACTTTCTGTAAATTTCTATTCAACCCAGCCTACCTCCGGTGCTTTAAAAACAAGGGAAATCAACTTGCTGTCGGTTACCCCCCGCTGGGAAACACGCAACTGGGGGTTTTACCTACCCATGCAGTACAATACCGAAGGTATGTTTTGGGTAGGTGCTGCCGTAAAGCTGGGCCCGGTTTTACTGGGCGTACACAACCTTGATTTTTTTAGGTGGTTTAAGCCAGGCACGCAAAATTATAATGGCGGCGGATATATTCTGCTAAGCATCCACCCCTTTGGCCACAAGCAAAAAGAGCAAGACGCGCTTCCATGCCCAAAACCCTAATCAATTTATCGCATTTTAAAACCTTATAAATTAACGTTAATTCAATATTACCCTAAGGGCCAACCGCCGTAGTTTTGGTTACAATCAAAGCCCAACTTTATTATGACTGGTTTCTCCAAATTTCTCAATGTGCTGGTTTTGCTGGGTGCCTTGCAGGGCATTATTGTAAGCAGCTTGCTGCTTTTTACAAAGCAAAAACCGCAGGCCAGCCGTATTTTGGGCGTGCTTATTTTACTAACAGCGCTGGCTTGTTTTAATCTATACGGGGCAAACAATAATTGGTTTGGGTCTGACATTATCCGCTTTCTTGCAGATATCATTCCGCTGGTTGTTGTTATGCCTTTGGGGCCACTCATCTATTTTTATGTAAAGTGTACCCTTGATCCTACATTTAAACTAACCAAAAAACAACGGCCGTATTTTTATCCCGTAATTATCGATCTTGTTCCTTCTGCCACTGTTATTATTTTTATTATAGGGCTTGTATTGGGTGTTTTTAAAAACAAACCGGGCCCTTGGGGTAATTTTATTGACGACTATAATGTATATGCGGATATTCCACGTTGGGCTTCCATAACCTTCTACGTATGGCTTTCCGCTCGCTACCTGCGCAAAAAAAATGCAGCCCACCTTCAAAAAAGTACGCTTACATGGCTGAAGCAATTCATTCTTGTTTTTATAGTTTTCCAAACCATTTGGCTGGGATACTTGGTGCCATATATCATTCCAAAATATTCCAACAAATTGCTGGACACTTTTGACTGGTACCCCATTTACATACCGATGGCAGCCATTATATACTGGCTGGGCATAAAAGGATATATGGCGGCCCACATGCCGCAAACACAGGCAGCCGCAACAAAAGCACAGCCCCCGCATTTGGCTTTGTCCGCTGCCAGCATTACAACAGCGGTTGAATTGCTGAAACGCTGTATGGAAACTGACAGGCTTTTTCTGAACCCTGCCCTTAATTTGGATGCGGTGGCGCAACATACCGGCCTGCCGCATAAAACCATCTCCTCCGTGCTAAACCAGCACGTACACAAAAGTTTTAACGAGTTTGTGAACGAATACAGGATTAATGCCTTTACCGAGAAAATGCAGCAGCCGGGCACAGAAAACTTAACCATTGCGGGCATTGCGTTTGATTGCGGCTTTAACAGCCAAGCTACCTTTCAGCGCACGTTTAAACAGGTTACCGGCATGTCGCCGACCGAATACCGCAAAACAGCCCTTATCACCTCTTAATCAGTTATCATTTTAGGATAAGTAATGCTCAAATCTGGATTTGAGAACTGTTGCCTTATCATTGAAACTGAACAATGTTGAGGTTTGCAATAAAAAAGATGCGCAATTTTTTTATACCCCTTGTATATTTTTTCATAATACTGCCCAATGCCAAACTAAACGCACAGGCTGCCATTGATAAAAGAATATTGCAGCCTGCCGACATGCAGCACGACTTTAATTATTATCGGAAGATATTAGAGGATACCCACCCCGGATTATATATGCACCATACCAAGGTGGAGATGAACTACATAATGGACAGTCTTTTCAATAGCTTGAACAAACCCATGGGCTTTTATGATTTTTACAAAGTGATTGCATATTTAACCGCAGAAATTAAATGCGAACACAGCTATAGTAGCCCTTATGGGCGCACTTTTAACAAGAACTTTTTTAAATGGAAACTGATGCCCGTGCAATTATATTTTAGCCACGGCAAAGCATATGTAGCCGTAAACCGTACTGCTGACAGTATGATACACGTTGGTGACGAAGTGCTATCAGTAAACCAATATCCCATTGACAGCATAAAGCATGTTTTGTACCAATACGTATGCGCAGACGGCAATATGGAAACCAGCAAAAATACCGGATTGTCTTCCTTAATGTTCAATGTTTACTACTACCTTTTTATTGAACGCCCGGATACATTTAATATAATCTTCAAGAACTCCGAAGGGCAAATACTGGAGGGACGTTTCGCTGACAATTTAACTTTTAAAAAAAGCAATAACCTTGCCCTTAAAAACCCTGCTAATAAAGGCATACTAGCGCATAGCAATAAACAACAGGCCATTGAGAAAAACCCTTTGCGGTTGCAAGTGATAAAAGACAGTAACACGGCCATCTTAACCATCCGCTCCTTTTCGGGTAAGAGAGATGTTTTCTTTAAGTTTTATGATTCGGCCTTTGACGCTATACAACAGGCCAATGTAGGCAACCTTATTATTGATGTATCCGATAACGGGGGCGGCGATGAAGAGTTTGCGGGCGAATTGATGAGCTACCTTATACAATCGCCCACCAGATTTGTAACCGAGGAATATGTAATTACAGACAGCGACTACTACTATAAGATGAGCAACATACCAAAGGAGATTTTACAAAACAGAGAAAAGTACATTGGTTCCGCCCAGCATGGAAAATTTTTCGTTACACAGCAGCCTAAATATTCTGAGGAGTTAAAAACCTTTTACCCTAAACGAAACCGTTTTACTGGCAAGGTATTTTTCTACATAAACGGAGGAACGTCTTCGGCCGCGTCAACTTTTTCGGCAGTTTCAAAAGCAAACGGGATAGGTACCTTTATTGGGGAAGAAACAGCGGGCTCGTATGCCGGTGGCGGCAGTGTTGTTGGCCTAAACCTAACCCTCCCCAACTCGAAAATAACCGCGCATTCGTCTATAGTTTATTGCAGTTTTGCAACAACGGGCGGCGACAAGGACAAGGGGGTGATACCCGACTATCATTTCGTGCCAGCTTTTGATGATTTGATTGGCGATAATAACGGTTGGAAGAACTTTATTTTTAACCTCATCCGCTCAACACACTAGTACACCGATTAATCCAATACTAATTCCGTAAAATATTCAAACCATGAAAAAAGAATTACCGTATTTATTTTTGTTGTTTTCGTTGATGGCAAACGCGTTATTTGCCCAGCAAACACCTATTAAGCAACCCAGTGGCAGAATAATTTCAGCTGCATCCATTGATAGTATTATAAACAACCTGATGGGTTCCGCAGATGTTACCGGGTTGCACCTGGCCATTGTTAACAACAATACCGTTGCCTATGTAAAAAGTTATGGATATAAAAACAAAGCAACCGGCGGCTTGAATGATACCGCTACCAGCCTATATGCCGCATCACTTGCAAAACCGTTGTTTGCCCATATTGTTATGCAACTGGTGGATGCGGGCAAGCTTAACCTTGACAAACCCATTTATACCTACCTGCCCAACCCCCTGCCTGACTACGATGATTATAAAGACCTTGCAGGTGATGACCGGTGGAAGTTGATTACGGCGCGCATGTGCCTTAGCCACACAACGGGCTTTCCCAATTGGCGCCAGCTGTTTCCGCCCGATTATAAGCTGAAAATACTGTTTACGCCGGGGTCAAGGTACTATTATTCAGGCGAGGGCCTGTACCTGCTTCAGCTGGTGGTTGAAACCATAACAGGCCGCCGGTTGGAAGAGCTTGCCCAGCAAAACATCTTCAAGCCTTTTGGCATGCCCCACAGCAGCTTTTTATGGCAACCGGCGTTTGACAAAAATTATGGGGTGGGCCATAATATGAGCGAAGACACCCTAGCCATTGGCCGGCCCGTAAAAGAAAACGCCGCAGGCAGTATGCAAACAACCATTGCAGACTACGCGCGCTTTATGGCGGCAGTGATGCAGAGAAAAAGACTATTAGAAAAAGCATGGAACGAAATGTTTACCCCCCAAATAAACATCAGTTCAAAACGGCAGTTTTCAAGCCTGGAAGAAGACACCACCACCGATAACAACAGCATACAATTGGCCTACGGGCTTGGCTGGGGGCTTTTTACCAGCGCATATGGAAAGGCCTTTTTTAAGGAGGGGCATGGGTGGGGTTGGCAGCATTATACCATAAGCATACCCGGCAAAAAATACGCGCTGGTGATTATGACCAACAGCGATAACGGTGAAAGCATTTTTAAAGCGTTGGTAGAAAAAATAACGGGCATCACCATACCTTGGTATTGGGAAGGCTATACACCCTACCGCCCGGCAGTAAAACTGCCTGCACAAGTACTACAACAGTTTACGGGTGAATATACCGGCAAGCTAACCGCCATAGTTACCCTTGTAAACGGAATATTAAAAGTGGAGAGCCCCACTGTTAACTTGGCCAAAACAAACCTCTATGCCATAAATGACCATCATTTTTTTCTAAAAATAATGGACACTGAGATTGACTTTGTGAAGGGTGCGGATGGTAAAATAGAAAAAG
>Ga0007810_1000203_pt1 | contig 17822 bp, 18 predicted proteins | sample CryBogCBE15Jun09_FD_71193 | JGI IMG/M metagenome (GOLD analysis project Ga0007810, IMG submission 71193) | Freshwater microbial communities from Crystal Bog, Wisconsin, USA - CBE15Jun09 | ecosystem: Environmental > Aquatic > Freshwater > Lake | place: Crystal Bog, Wisconsin, USA | collected...
CTAAAATCAACTTTTAATGCAGAGAGGTTTTTTTGGTTGTCGAAACCTATTTTTTTAAGAAACTACACCTATTGCATTTTCTACTGCGAAACAAACAATGGCAAACCATCTGGCAGTGTGGCTTCGTTGTTAATCTTTTCCCGAAAAAATAAAAAATGGGAAAAACTGATGAAACTAAAAGCGGTTTCGGCAGATTAATCCGCCTAAGCTGCACCAACCGTTTACTATACGCCCGGCGCAAACCGTGGCCATCTCAATCCGCCCAAACCAGCCTAAAATCGTCCGCATCGTAGGGGTCGGGCAAACCGGCATGTATCAGGTTATGGGCCGCCAAACGGCCAACCGCATCAGAGCACATGGCCGAATAGCCATTGCCGCCCGTGGCCATATAAACACCGTCGTCTACTTGGCCTATATATTGTTTTTTGTGCTGGGTGTATGTGATGATACACCGTTTGGTAAAATACTCTTGCACCTGCAGGCCGGGCATTAAAATATCCAAGGCCGCCTTTTGAACGGCCAGGTTGTTATCGCTGTTGCCTTGCCTAAACCAACCTTGCACTTGGCCAAGGGTGTTGAACCGTTGGTCTGCTGTAAGGTTGCTGCCCATTTTAAGGTACCAATTACCATCGGGGTATAGTATCGGCCTAACCAGGTAAATCTCCTCAAGGTCTGGCGTCTCCATCTCATATAACAATGACGGCAGCTGGGCCAATCTTTCTGCCTCTGCCTCGCTAACCTTTGCCAGCAGCACCGTTTCGCTTTTCAACTGTAGTGCTAGTTTTCGGTGTGTCAACTGCATAAAATTAGCAAATGCCCCCGGTGCCAACAGCACCTGTTTTGCTTGGTAGGTTTGGCCGCCCTGCGTAACCACCTGCATTGTGCTGTTTACACGGGTAACCTGTACCACGGTATCGCTTATCACGGCCGAACCATATTGGCGGCACACGGCCAGTTGCGCCTCAATCAGTTTGCGGGGGTTAATGTGGCCAGACGGGGCCGCCTCAAAATTGGCCCTCGCATTTGGCGGAAACACAAAACCGGGGTAGGCCTTGCCAATCTCCTCCCCACTGTGGTATAACTGGTAGGGAAAGCCAAACTGCTGTGCCTGGCTGCCCAGGTTTTGCAGGTAGCTATCATTTTCATGCAAGGTAACATATAGGCACCCAACAGGGTAATGGAAGGTAATACCGGTTTGGCTTTGTAAGGATGGGTAAACATTGGTTGATTCAATGTTTAACTGGGTCCATACAGCATCCCGGCCCACTATCCGCTGAACACGCCCTTGGTCATAATGGCTGGCAAAAACGGTGGCCGTATTTACATCTTTGGGTTCATCGGCGCCTATAACAGCAATATTAAGCCCTGCTTCGGCTAGGTACTTGGCAGCGGCAGAGCCGATAAGGCCCTTCCCCACCACAATGGCGTCAAAAATTTTCATACACAAAAATACAAGGTATTATTACCCCTAAAAATTTAAACCCATTGCACTAAGACAACATTACCGGTATCCAAAAAATTTGTCCATTAAATTGCCGAGAAGCCAATATTTATGGAACTTTGAATAATAACCTTTTAAAAATCAGTTTTCAACGCCATGCAGCAATTTAGGATTACCCCTACTGGATTGGTTAATATAAAAAACAAAGCAATTATCAGAATACTGGCAATTTGGTTTATTGGCGGCTTGGGCGGAATAGTAATTGCCCAAACGATGATAAATAAACAACCCGGTGCGATAAATATCTGGCCTATTGTAATACCTGTGATGATAGTAATTGCAAGCGCAAGGGCTTATGTGATGGTAAAAAGGCAAAAAAGAATTTCCGAAACTTATCTCTTAACAATTTCTGATCATTCAATTACTAGGGAGCAAATTGATACTACATCAATTTCAATTAGGGTTGAAGATATAAATAAATTTATAAAATATGCAAACGGTGGTTTTATCGTATTAAAAAACAACACCGACTTTATTATTATTCCTCCACAGATAGAAAACAGTTCCCTGCTAGAAGGTATGCTTCAAAACATAAAGCCGCTAACAACGAGTGAAATTAAAATTTCCACCGTTAGGTATGAACTCTTCGTTGTGCTACTTACTATTGGGCTTTTAGGAAGCGTTTTTATATTTAGCAGCAAGTTGGTGGTAGGGTCGGCAGGTATTGTTTTGATATCCCTACTTATTTTCACATTAATCCAATTTGAAACAAGTAAGAATATTGATCAAAAAACAAAAAAACTCTTTTGGCCAGTGTTAATTGCTTTGGCATTTGTTATAGCTAGAGTAATTTTAGTTTTTATCGGGAAAACCACATAATGCATTGTTCCCATTTATTTTTGTATTGAATTACCGAATTGAGGCAAGCAGCCATCCAATTAAAAAAGATGCCCACTAAAGCTCGGTATGGAGACTCGGTATCAAAACCATAGAAATGATAACCTGGCAAGATTTTGAAAAGATTGACATCCGCTGCGGTACCATTATAGACGCAAAAGATTTTCCCAACGCCCGCAAGCCGGCCTACCAGTTGACGGTTGATTTTGGCACCCTGGGCATAAAGCGTTCTTCGGCCCAAATAACCCACCATTACAGCAAAGAGGCGCTTATTGGCCGGCAGGTAGTGGCCGTAGTAAACTTCCCAGTAAAACAAATTGCCAATTTCTTCAGCGAATGTTTAATTTTAGGCGTGTATGACGAAAACAACCAAGTGGTATTGTTGCAGCCAGACAAAACAGTGGGCAATGGGCAAAAAATTGGATAGGGTTGGCAAGTATGTGCTTTATTTACAGGCAGTTGGCACGAAGAGTGACTACGTAAATGGTAGAAACTGCCCCACTGCCAATATTCAATGCTCAAAACATTTACGCTTAATATTGACCGATAACATTTAGCTCGTTCCCCCCATGGACTATAGACCATGGACGATGGACTTTTTTACGATTCACTTTTATGGGCAATACCTACTACACATATTACCAAAGCCCCGTGGGGATGCTGAAAATGGGCGGCACGGACAGCTACATTTGCGAGCTTAGTTTTGTGGACAAACCGGAGCAGGGTAACCAAGGCACCCAGGGCATGAACGAATTGATGCACCAGTGTACCGAGCAGCTGATAGAATTTTTCAGTGGAAAAAGGAGGGCATTCACCATACCCGTTTACCAAGAAGGCACCGCTTTTCAACAGCGGGTTTGGGCCGAATTGTTGAACATACCCTTTGGTAAAACCATCAGCTATATGGACCTGGCCAAAAAGCTGGGTGATGTAAAGGCCATACGTGCTGCCGCAAGCACCAACGGTAAAAATAACATCGCCATTATTGTGCCCTGCCACCGGGTGATAGGCAGCGACAGGTCGCTGACAGGGTATGCGGGCGGCTTGCCACGTAAAAAATGGCTGCTGCAGCACGAGTTTAGGATTGCCCATGGGGTACAAACCCTTTTTTAAGCGTTTTGGGCGGAATCATTATAGCCCTACCCCCCATTGCGGCACAATCACCCGAACGATGTGTTCCGACTTCCCCGAATTTATTGACCACCAGCAATATTTAACCGGCTTTTAAATAACTAGCGGTTCCCCCTATTCGCTGGCCAACGCCAATCTTACAAACCCCAACCTGTATTTTTCAGCCCTTTAATTGGCAGGGCGTATCTTCGCGCAAACGCTGATTCTATGTGGCTCAATAACATTTTGGAAACCATCGGCAACACCCCGCTGATTAAGCTGAATAAAGTAACCAAAGACATACCTGCGACGGTGCTGGCCAAGGTGGACTATTTTAACCCAGGCAATTCCATTAAAGACCGTATGGCGCTTAAAATGGTTGAGGTGGCCGAACGTGAAGGCAAGCTAAAACCGGGCGGCACCATAATTGAGTGTACCAGCGGCAACACCGGCATGGGCCTGGCACTGGCAGCTATTGTAAAAGGCTACAAATGCATATTTGCCACCACAGATAAACAAAGCAAGGAAAAAAGCGATATACTAAAAGCCCTCGGGGCCGAGGTGATTGTTTGCCCTACCAATGTAGAGCCGCAAGACCCCACCAGTTATTACTCAGTGGCCAAACGGTTAAAAACAGAAACACCCAACAGCTTTTTTTGCAACCAATACGACAACCTGGCCAACCGGTTGGCACACTATGAAAGTACCGGCCCCGAAATATGGAAGCAGACTGAGGGCAAAATAACCCACCTGGTTTGCACCGCCGGTACCGGCGGCACCATAACCGGCACAGCCATGTACCTAAAAGAGCAAAACCCCAAGATACAGGTATGGGCTATTGACGTGTTCGGGTCGCTGCTGACCAAATATTATAATACCGGGGAAGTAGATATGAACGAGGTACACCCCTACATTAGCGAGGGCTTTGGGGAAGATTTTGTACCCCAGAACTACGATATGGGCGTGATTGACCATTTTGAACAGGTTACCGATAAAGATGGTGCCGTAATGGCCCGTAAAATAGCCAAAGAAGAAGGCCTTTTTTGTGGATACAGCGCCGGCAGCTGTGTACAGGGGCTATTGCAGCTTAAAAGCAGGTTGAAGCCGGATGACGTGGTGGTGTGCATTTTTCACGACCATGGAAGCAGGTACGTAGGTAAGATTTACAACGACCAATGGATGATGGAGCGCGGCTTTTTGGAAGTAAAAACGTTTAAGGACATTGTGAGCGGCAGGGCGGCCAAACGCCTGGTTACCATTGCCCCCAGCCAAACCGTGGCCGAGGCGGTGGAACTGATGCGCAAGTACAACATTGAATTTATACCCGTGGTTACCGCCAATGGCCCCGAGGGCTCGGTGAGCGAAGGAGGCCTGTTTATAAAAGTGTTTAACGACCCCGCCATACGCAATGCCACCGTTGCCACCGTAATGGAACCGCCCTGCCCCATTGTGGCATTTGACACCCCCGTTGAGCGCCTGAGCAGCCTTATTACCAAAGACAATGGCGCCGTATTGGCCAAAGATGAAAAAGGCGAATACCAGATTGTTACCAAGTATGATGTGTTACAGAGTTTAGCGAAGTAGACAATTTGGAAAATTGGGCGGTATGTTTAATTTATCATTTTAACCTCAAATCGCTTACCACAGGCATGTGGTCAGATATTTTTTTATCAATGGCCTCATAGCTAAGTATCTCAAATTGGGGTGTTGCCAGAATATAATCAATTTGTAGCTTGGGGAATTGGCTGTAGTATGTTATCCCCAAGCCGCTGCCTTTCACATTAAATGCATTGCTTAACCCTGCGCTCAATTGGCTAACCGAAAAAGAATTTGGGGTATCGTTAAAGTCGCCAGTGATAATGTAAGGGTAAGGGCATTTTTCCAAATGCCTTTTTACTTGGTCAACTTGGTAACTTCGTACAATAAACGCTGCGGCAACCTTGTCCAAAACAGCGGACGATTTGCCCATACCAAGATTGCCATTCAAAATTTTCGATTTTGTGGTACCCTTAAGCCTTACTGGCTCAAGGTGCAAACAGTAGACGCGAAAAATTTTATTCTGTTTTTTCACATCAACAAAAATGGCTTCGGTTTTTAAATCACCAGGAGATGGAACATAGTCTGCGTTAACAATGGGGTACTTGGATAAAATCGCATCCCCGGCTGAATCTTGCTCTTTAGCCCTACCCCAATAAAATTTTATAAAAGTATACCCAATGCCGAAATTACGCTTAGCCGAATTAACAATCGCTGAATCATCACCATCTTTGGATCGGTGGTATTCCTCCAGTGTTATAATATCGGGCATTTTTTCTTCAAACACGCCAAGAATCCGGCTTATACTTGGTATTCCCTCATACTGCTCAATCCCTTTAAACTCATGCACATTGTACTGTAATACCCTAATATTTGCTGTGTCCTTAACTGGCCCCGCAGTGTTCGCAGGGCCCAATTTGTACTGTGACAAAATGACACTCAATCCTAACAAAATACTGGCTGCCGGCAAAATAGCAATAGGGCTCCACCGCACCACCCAATACAACAAAAAAGCAATTTCAACCAATACCAATATTTGGTATCCAAAACCCAATATTGCAATCACCCAATACTCTCTTGGGTCAGTTGATGGCGCCAAGTAACTAAGCAGCAAGGCTAGGGAACATGGTACTGTTAGTGCTAATATAATTTTGTCAATCAGCTTGAGTTTGTTTTTACGTTGCTTTTTGTATGTCATCCCGTCATTTGATATTAAAGGAATTGGAGCCATGGTAGGCAACAAATATAAGCACAAGTGCCAAAAGTGGAACGCTTTTGGAGTAGTTATTTGCCTACTTGGGCAAGCGGCAATTATTATCAAGCCGATAAATGATTTAACTAAAGGGATCATTGTTGCTGTAACCCCATACAACCATTCAAACTTTGGAAGATGCAACCAAATAAACTTTCTATTTGCAGTTAGTCAAACCCCACCTCAATCCCACCTTTTTAATTGTTTACTGCCAAATACCCAACCGGGTGTGGTTATCTGCGCCTCGTTCGTTATTTCATACCAAGGGCTTAGCGTTGGGTTCATGGGGTTGATTACAATGTGCATATCCTGCGCGGGCATAAATCCTTGGGCCAGCAGGTATATTTTTTTACCCTCGGCATTGGTGGCAACATCCACCACCACCATGGCATGCCCCGGCGACCCTGCTTTTACAAACATGTCGCCGGGCTGCATGGTGCTTAAAAGTATAGGGTTGCTCATGGCATCTACCGTATAAGTGCCACAGTTAATAAAAACGTTTTCCATAAAACCCATGAAGATTGTGTGCCGGTCGCTTGTTGGTACCATGCTCGACAAATATTTGCCAAAGTTGTATTTCGTCTTTCCGTCTATAAATTCAATCTTTCCATATGCACCCCTCGAAAAATAATACTCCGCCCGCAGCCGCATTATAGCATCGGCGCATTGTTGTAAGTCCTTCGTGCCGGTAGATATATCTAGCACGGCATAGTGAAGCCGCTGGTCTTCAATAGGCTGGCCGTTATACAAATACACGGTGTTATCTCTACGAAGAGGGAAGTTACGCAGCCATCCCCCATAGGAGCCCTGTGGCAGGCTTGTACGGGTGAACCCTTGCGGCAAAGGTATTTGCCCAACCGTTCGTGGGGATATATGCTTGTGGGCCGCGGCCGGTATGCGGGTGTTGCCATGATAACCGCCATGGGCAACTCGGGCAAAGCCGATGGTTAAACAAGCGGTTACGCCAAGCACTACAATAAGGGCCCCTGTGTCGAACTTCATGCTATCGGTTTGGGGTAAGATGCAACACAATCGGTTTTCCATAAAAAAACTGCATTAATTTTGCAAAATGTTTACTTCTATTGACCAAACCGGCGAGACTGTAACCTTACATGGCCACCCTGCAAAACGCATCATTTCCCTTGTGCCTTCGCAAACGGAATTGTTACATTATTTGGGCCTTGAAGATGAGGTGGTTGGTATAACAAAGTTTTGTGTGCACCCGCGGCAGTGGTTTGAGCACAAAAAAAGGGTGGGCGGCACAAAAAGCCTCCATTTGGATACCGTAGCAGATTTAAGCCCCGATTTAATTATCGGTAATAAAGAAGAAAACATCCGTACTGAGGTAGAGGAGCTGCGAAAAATAGCGCCTGTGTGGGTTAGCGATATTGCTACGCTGCCCGATGCATTGGAAATGATACGAAAATTGGGGTTATTGGTGGGTAAGCAGCAAGAAGCTTTGGTGTTGGTTGACCAAATAGAAAAGCGCTTTAAAACCCTAGGTACGCCAGGCATGGGCCAAGGCAAAACCGATGTTGAACAAACCAACCTATTTACCGATGCCACAGCCAAAAAGGTTGCCTACCTTATATGGCACGACCCTTATATGGCCGTTGGCCGAGACACGTTTAGTGGTGACATGCTGCGCAGGTGTGGCTTTATAAATGTTTTTGAACATGAAAGCCGTTATCCGGTGGTAACGTTGGAGCAGTTGGAAAGCTTACAATGCGAATACCTGTTCCTCTCGTCGGAACCGTTCCCGTTTAAAGAAACCCATGCCGAGGAGATACAACAACAACTGCCCAACATGAAAGTTGTTTTTGTTGACGGGGAAATGTTTAGCTGGTACGGCAGCCGCTTGCTGATGGCCACCCAATACTTTACGGAATTAAGGCAACGTATGAACGTGGATTTGGGTGGATTTTGTTGATGGTAAAAATTACGTCCGCATCTTTTTGTTAGCCAACTGTGGCCGTTCTATTCATAATTAAGCAAATATCCATCGGTTTACTCCCTGTCGTGTAACAATCCCAACGGAAATGTGCTGGCCTTAAACCTGTACCAAGCAAATAAGCCACGGCGGCTTTTGGTTACTTTCCCAGCCTTTTAAAAAAGAGCAGCTAACGCAGGCATCAATATACTTGCCAATAATTAGCTTTATTACGGAACCACCCTTCAAAAACTGGGCCTTTTCAATGGACTTGCCAAGCCTCCCCATCCGCAAAATGGATGCTATACCGAAAAAAACCTAGATACAATTAGAAATAATTTTGGTTGGTCCAAAGGTCCTTTCTGCGAATAATCATCGTTTTTTGAGTTCCCCCTGCCCCCCATAAACATCTTATCCACCACCATACTAAAATATGTAGCGTTTTGTTATTTTTGCGCAACTCGTTTTTTTGCGCACCCAGCATACACAAGAAACAGGCTTTTTACAACCAATGGCAAAAGAGAAGAAAGAAATAGACCTTACCAACCAAACCGGTGTGCAGGGCCAGTACCGCAACTGGTTTTTAGATTATGCATCCTACGTTATATTAGAGCGTGCCGTGCCTGCGATAGAAGACGGCTTAAAACCCGTGCAGCGGCGCATATTGCATGCCATGAAGGAAATGGATGACGGCCGCTTTAACAAGGTGGCCAACATTATAGGCCAGAGTATGCAGTACCACCCCCACGGCGATGCCAGTATTGGCGAAGCATTGGTGAACATGGGCCAAAAAGACTTGTTGATTGAGACACAAGGTAACTGGGGCGACGTGCGCACCGGCGACGATGCTGCCGCCCCAAGATATATAGAAGCCCGCCTGAGCAAACTGGCGCTGGAGATTGCGTTTAACGCCAAAACCACCAACTGGCAGTTGAGTTACGACGGCCGTAAGGACGAACCCGTTACCCTGCCGATGAAGTTTCCCCTACTGCTGGCACAGGGGGCGGAGGGCATTGCAGTGGGCCTTTCCACGAAAATACTACCCCATAACTTTAACGAGCTTTGCGAAGCCTCTATTAAATACCTGCGCGGCAAAAACTTTGACCTGTACCCCGACTTCCAAACCGGTGGCATGGTGGATGTTAGCAATTACAACGATGGCAAGCGCGGCGGCAAGGTACGTGTGCGCTGCTTTATTGAGGAGCTTGACAAAAAAAGCCTCGTGATTCGCGACGTGCCTTTTGGGGTAACTGTTTCATCGCTTTGCGATAGCATTGTAAAGGCCAACGACCAAGGCAAAATAAAAATTAAAAAAGTATCTGAATACACCAGCAAAAACGTGGAAGTGGTAATTGATTTGGCCCCCGGCATATCACCCGACATTACCATTGACGCGCTGTATGCCTTTACTGACTGCGAGGTAAGTATAAGCCCCAATGCCTGCGTGATTGTTGACCAAAAACCCCAGTTCCTTGGGGCGCATGAACTATTGCGCATTTCTGTTGACAACACCAAGGCATTATTAAAGCGCGAATTGGAGATAAAGCTGGCGGAGTTGGAGGATAAATGGCACTACACCAGCTTGGAAAAAATATTTTTTGAGGAAAAAATATACAAAGAGCTTGAACAACGGCACGAAACCTGGGAAAAAGTAATCGAGGCCATTGACAAAGGGTTTAACCCCTTTAAAAGCCGCCTGAAACGCGATATTAGCCGCGATGACATTTTGAAGCTTACCGAAAAACCGGTACGCCGTATTTACCGGCTTGACATTGATGAACTGAATGCCCAGATTAAAAGCATTGAGGAGGCTATTAAGCAGGTAAACTACGACCTAGAACACCTTACTGATTTTGCGGTGGCGTATTTTGACAACCTGCTGAAAAAATTTGGCAAGGGGCGCGAGCGTAAAACAGAAATAAAGGTATTTGACACCATACAGGCCAAACAGGTAGCCATTGCCAATACGAAGGTATACCTAAACCGCGCAGAGGGCTTTATAGGCTCAAACCTAAAAAAAGACGAGTTTTTGGCCGAATGCAGCGACTTGGACGACCTAATAGTGTTTACCAAGCGCGGCATGATGAAAGTGGTGCGTGTTGCCGACAAAACATTTATTGGCAAGGATATTATTCATGCGGCCGTTTTCCAAAAAAACGACGAACGTACCACCTATAATATGATATATGTGGATGGCGAAACGGGCATCAGCTACGCCAAGCGCTTTAATGTTACCGGCATTACCCGCGACAAGGAGTACGACCTTACTAAGGGCAGCGATAAAAGCAAAGTGCATTATTTTAGCGCCAACCCCAATGGCGAGGCCGAACTGGTTAAAGTGTTATTGAGCCCCAGCAGCACATCCCGGATAAAAGAATTTGACTTTCCCTTTGAAGAGTTAGACATCAAGGGCCGGGGCAGTATGGGCAACCAAGTAACCAAACATAGCATACGTACGGTAAAGTTTAAAGAGAAAGGGCGCAGCACACTCGCGGGCCGAAAGCTTTGGTTTGACGATAAATTTGGCCGTTTAAATACCGAAGAAAAAGGCCAATACCTTGGCACTTTTGAGGATGAAAAAATATTGGTAATATACAATGACGGTAGTTACGAAATAACCGACACAGAGATTACCCAGCGGTTTGACCCCGACAAAATACTGCTGATTGAGCAGTTTGACCCCAAAAAGACCATTTCCGCCATTTATCTTGACGCAGACAAGAACCAGTTTACGGTAAAGCGGTTTAACATCGAAACAACCACCCTAAACAACAAGTTTATGTTTATTAAGGAAGGCGACGGAAACAGGCTAGAAGCTGTTACTACTGAACCCGAGCCCATATTGGCGGTGCAAACAGGCAAAGGGCAAATGGCCCGCAGCGCCAAGTTTAAAATTGCCAAAATGGTAGAGGTGATGGGCTGGAAGGCATTGGGGGCCAAATTGATGGACTATAGCAAGTCAGTTGAAATGAGTTGGGAAAAGAAACCCGCTGACAATGCTGCCCCCGGGTTGTTTGATTAAAGATAGCTATTCGGTCATTGGGCGATCGATAAGTAGGTACCGCAAGCAGCTCTCAGAAACCTACTTTGCTGCTGTACTATGCTATCGCTTATGGCGTCGATTAACCAATTGGCTATACCACCAAAAAATAAGCTGATTCTACCCGAAGGTTTTTGCAAGTAATGGCATCCAATGAAGCATACAATACCATTACCATGCAAAAATTACGGGTGTTATTTACCCCTGCCTTCTGTGCATTATTATTTGGTTGCGGCTGCGGCAAAACAGCCAGCACCACTACCACCACAGGCAGCACCACCGTGCCGGATGTATACAAAAAAGTATACGGGGCCACCAGCATTACCTCAGACGGGACTTGGATAACCATTAAGTCGACCGGCCTACCGGACCATAAAAGCTGCTACTACCCTACCGGCAATGCCTTGTATGAGGCCTTTAGCGGCACCACGTTCAACAATGTTACGTTTTCAAAAAACGCCAACAGCATCGCTGCTGCCAGTTACACATTTAAAATACCCCTTAACCCTACAATGGCATCCACCCATTCATCGACGCCTTTAGGGCCAATAGGTGTTTCCATCAACGGGGTGCCCTTTTATAACCAATACAATGCCAGCAACAACCCCCTTACGGTTGAAATTGCCAGCTTTGACCAAGGTTGGGCCCACCCCGACCCAGGCTCGCATTACCATTACCACGTGGAGCCGCTAAAACTTACAGAGGCTAAGGGCAAAGACGCGTTACTGGGCTTTTTGTTGGATGGCTTTCCTGTGTACGGGCCTAACGAAAACGGGGCTGTGGTACCGTCCACCAGCCTTGACGCCTACCATGGCCATACCAGCGCAACGGCCGATTATCCCAATGGCATATACCATTACCATATTTCGGCCGCAGCACCCTATATAAACGGAGACGGGTTTTATGGCACAGCCGGGACAGTATCGCAATAAAATAAGCACGACAATACCAACTAGCCAGATGATGGAAATAACAGGCAAGCCATGGTTACTTAATGCCAGCAACACGTGGTTACAAGTGTACGCATTATTGGCCTGCATGTTTTTGGTTGCCTGCAATTTAACGGCCAACAACAACGCCCACTTAACCGCCAGGCAAGTTCCACCGGTGTATTTGGCAGCAAACAACCCCAATTTTAATACCCATCAAGATACTTTATATACTGATAACCAACTATTTAGTGGTTATGTATACCAACTATTCCCGAACGGTGACACTGAGTTTGTAAAAGGCTTTATAAACGGGTTGGAAGAAGGCATACAAAAAAGCTGGCACAACAACGGGCAATTGGCAGAACGTCGGTTTTATACAGGCGGCAAAAAGCAGGGGGTACAGCAAAGCTGGTGGCCCAATGGCCGGCAAAGATTTTCGTACACCGCTACTAAAGACGAGTACAACGGCGAGTTAAAAGAATGGGATGAAAAAGGCATGTTATACATAGATTTTAATTACACCAATGGGCAAGAAGAAGGTAGCGAAAAAATGTGGTGGCCCGATGGCAGTATACGCGCCAACTATGTTATCCACAATGGCAAGCGGTATGGGCTGCTGGGCATGAAGCTTTGCGCAAACCCGATAGATTCGGTGAAAAACATGGATCGTGAAAGGTGAAACGGAAAACGGGAAATGAGAATCGTGAATGGTGAAACGGGAATCGTGAATCGTGAAACGGGTAAATTTTTAAGCCCAAAATACTATAGTGCGTATTTGGGCTTAAGCCTTTTAAAGAGTGTTTAACATGTTTGACCCCGCCCCAACTGCGTGGTGGGCAAACAACATTTAGGCCTTTCCCACTTTCAAAATATTGCTAATATGACAAACAAAAATCAATATCAAAATAGTGGTCGGAGCGTTACCAACATTAAATTGGGAATGTCATGTCTATACATTTCGATTGCCCTACTTACTGCTTGCAAAAACAAACCTGCGGAACTGCCTTTACCGTTTTACAACAAGCCAGACTTTACCCCTGAATGGATTGCCAAAAACGACACCGCCTACCCGCATATACACACAATACCCCCATTCTCCTTCACTGACCAGGACGGGCAGCGGGTAACCGAAAAAACGGTAGAGGGTAAAATATATGTGGCTGATTTTATTTTTACCCGCTGCGGTGGCATTTGCCCTAAAATGACAGACAACATGGGTACGCTGCAGCAGCAATTTAAGAACGACACAGGGGTGCTGTTCCTTTCCCACTCCGTTACACCTGATATAGACAGTGTGCCAGTACTAAAACAATATGCCGCCAAAAAAGGCATCATCAGTGGCAAATGGCATGTCGTAACCGGCAGCCTTACGGAAATTTACGGGCTGGCCAAAAAACAGTATTACGCAGGCGATACCGTGGGGTACTACCAAACGGGCAACGAGTTTTTACACACAGAGAACTTTTTGCTGATTGATCGCCACCGCCGGATACGCGGCGTGTACAACGGCACCCTGCCCTTGGAAATACAACGCCTGGCGGAGGATATTTTAACGCTGGAAAAAGAGAAAGTTTAGTAAAAGCTCCAACGCCAGTCGGTTTTTAACATACTCTGTTTGCAAGTTTTTTGTATGTCCAAATTTTCGGTGCTACAAAAAATATAACTCAAAACCCACCTGAATCCCGGGGTTTGTGCAGGTATGCAATATACACGGCAATTTTGTTGTATTTGAACTGCAAAAATTTTCCAAAATAAGGGAAAAAACCACCTTTTTTAGTAACCCGGCTCATTACAACGCAAGGTATTGCCAGGACCAGTTGTTTGTGAAACTGATTATAATATTACCACCCAACATAATCTGGCGGCTTTATAGCATTTAGTCTTAAATAAACAATCATCTGCGCGCGGTGGTGGGTTTGGTGGTCATTCATTAAATTAATTATCTGCAATTTATTTTTAGTGCCCGCAAAAAAACTTACGGTGTCTTTTAAACCTTTTGGGTCAAAACTTTGTAACACTTGTATTGCATAATCGTAGGTTTTCGTAAGCAGATTAAGTATCGCCGCCTTATCGGTATGCAGGCCATCCTGATCTGTTACGGGGTTTTTGCCGGCCAGTAAGTAAGACGAACAAAGCCAACCAGTATTTTGGGCTAGGTGCAACGCTTGTTCCCCAAAACTCATTTCGGCTGGGGTAGGCTTAAAAACATATCTTTCTGCAGGCATAGCAGCCGCCACTTGTAAAGTATACGTTTTGGAATCGCGCAACTTGGCAACGGCAGCCTGCATAAATAACGAATCTTCGCTTTGGGCTTGCGCAAATAGCGCAAAGCAACACAAAGCCGTAGTAAGCTTTATAAATGGTAACCGCATACATTTAATTTTTTTTTGCAAAATAGCGATAGTTTAATGGCAAGGTGTTGTAAAAAACTGACCGTTAAGCCCCTAGACTTTTATTATCTCATTAAACTCCAACCGTTCGCCATCGGGGCCGGTAATATTAAAAAATTTGCAGCCATGCTGCCAGAATGCCAAAAAAACAGGGGCAGGCTCTACCACGCTAAAGCCTGCTTTTTTCATTTGGTGGAAAAGTGTGTCCACATCGTCCACGTCAAAGGCCATATGGTCTACGTGGCCGTTACCCCGCGCCCTTATCTCTGCAAGTTCAGGCTCGGGTAATTGGTAAATTTCAATAACCATGGCATCCCGCTGCATCATGGCTACATAACCCGTAGCACCGTTTAATTGAAAGGTGGTGGCCATCACATTCTCAAAACCAAGGCGTTTGTAAAAAGCCTCTGAAACCTTAATATCTGTAACGGGCACGCCAAGGTGCTGAAAGCCTTTGATGGGTATTTGCATAAGCGTTATATCGTTTACCAAAATAACAGAAATCTATGCACATTCTTGCGTAGTCCAGTTTTTTCAAAATTGCCTTACCAGCCATGTACAATAAAGCCCAATATGCCTATATTGCAATACCAAACACAGGCTGCATGAAAAAATTAATCTGTACCATTGTCTTGATTACCGTTACCATAGCAAGTTTTAGCCAAGGGCTTGCCAGCAATGCCATCGACTCATTGGTGGAACGGAGCATGAAAGCGTTTGACGTACCCGGCATTGCCGTGGCGGTGATAAAAGACGGTAAAGTCATCCATTCAAAAGGGTATGGCGTGCGTTCGCTAAGAACAAGGCAGCCCATGGATGAAAACACGCTGTTTGGCATTGCCAGCAACAGCAAGGCTTTTACTGCGGCAGCCTTGGGTATGCTGGTGGATGAAGGCAAATTAAAATGGGATGATAAGGTGCGCGATATTATACCTGAGTTTAAATTGTACGATGCCTGGGTTACAGAACAGTTTACGATACGCGACCTGCTTACGCACCGTAGCGGAATGGGTTTGGGTGCGGGCGATTTGATGTTCTTCCCCGACTCCAGCGATTTTACCCTGAAGGATGTAATATATAACCTGCGTTTTTTAAAACCAGTTTCCAGTTTTAGAACCAAATACGATTACGACAATAACCTATACATTGTTGCCGGGGAAGTGGTTAGGCGGGTAAGCGGCATGAGCTGGGATGATTTTGTGGAGCAAAAAATATTTGTACCGCTGGGCATGGCGCACACCGCTGCGTCTTTCGACAGGCTGAAAGACACTACCGACATTATTGACGCGCATGCACCGGTGGAGGGCAAGGTAACTGTGATAGCCCGCAGCCAGATGAAAGTGGGGCATTCAGCCGGTGGCATCAACGCCAGCATCGCTGACCTGAGCAAATGGGTATTGCTGCATTTGGCAGATGGCAAATATGGGGATAAAATCGACAAGCAACTGTTTAGCCACGATGTGCATGATGAAATGTGGACGCCACAAACCATTATACCTATACACAACCCCGGCCCCTATAATACCCATTTTGCCGCCTACGGGTTTGGTTTTGGCCTATCAGATGTAAAAGGGTATAAAGAAGTTACCCATACCGGCGGATTAGAGGGTATGGTTACCGAAATTACTATGATACCCGAATTGAAACTGGGCATTATAGTGCTGACCAACCAGCAGGAAGGGGGTGCTTTCCAGTGTATTACCGACCAGATTAAGGATGCGTATTTGGGCATAAAAGGCACAGACAGGGTAAAAGAGTACGCTGGGTACCGCCAGCAAGCCTTTGGTAACGGTAGTAAAATAGCCGACTCAGTTTGGAATGAGGCAATATTATTACACAAGAATGGGTTAGATAAGGTGGGTTTGTCTACCTATACTGGCATATACCAAGACCCATGGTTCGGCAACATAACCATATCCCTTAAAAATGGGTTACCTTGGTTTGATGCCAAGCGTTCGCCCAAACTAACGGGCCAATTGTTTTTTTACAAAGGCAATACCTTTTTGGTGAAGTGGCGCGACCGCAGCATGGATGCTGATGCCTATGTTACATTTACGTTGGACGAAACAGGCAAAGCGGCAGGCATAACCATGGCAGCCATTTCACCGCTCACAGATTTTAGTTTCGACTTCCAAGACCTTAATTTTAAGCGGATACAGTAGCTTATGCTGCGGGCTTAGGCTGCCGCCGAAATGTACAAGAAGGTATTGGGATAGATCAGGGGGCAAAACGTATAGGTTATCCACCCGTATTACAGCGGCTGTATGGGTTATAACTGGCTGAAATAATACCTTGCCGCAACCAGGTCCTCCAGCGAATGGCCAACCGATTTAAACAGCGTTATTTGGTCAGAGGAGTTTCTGCCAGGTTTGGTTGCGGAGCACAGCTCAAACAGGTCGGCTTTAAGGCTTTCTCGTGCAATAATCCCAGTTTGGAGGGGTATAACAATATCCCCGGTTTCGTGCAAGGCCCCATAATATGTGTCCACAAAAATACATGACCGTAGAATGGTATCGTCGTCAGCCTCGCGCATATCTTTCCGGTACGAGCCCACTAAATCAACATGCTGCCCCGCAACCAGGTATCTACCCAATACCAAAGGAGTTTTAGAGAGTGTAGCACACGAAATAATATCTACGCAGCCAACTACATCCTCTATTTTTTCAACCGCCTCCACCTTAAAACGTTCGCCGACAAGCCCGTTAGCAATCGCTTTCGCCTTCGTAAAATCGCGCCCCCAAACATATACCTGCTCAATCGGCCGTACAGAGGCATGGGCGTAAATGAGGTTTGTACTTAATGCGCCGGTGCCTATCATTAACATGGAAGCAGAGTCGGTTCTTGATAAAAAAGACGATGCCATGGCAGAAACGGCTGCCGTTCTTTTAGCCGTTAAGGCCTTCGCATCCATAATGGCTTTTAATGTGCCGGTTTCGGCATCCAAATAAATGTAGGTGCCCTGTATCGCCGGTAGTCCGCGCTGGCCGTTTTCTGGGTTTACCGTAACAATTTTAACCCCTGCATCCTTACCGCTTTGCCAGGCAGGCATCAACAGCAGTGTGCTGTCAGGCCGGTTGCCTTCATTTTTAAAGTCGTGGTGGTGCCTATTCGGTACTAGCACATCATTGGCAGCAAAAGCTGCTTGCAGTTGCTGCACCAACGCTGGGTAGTGCGTATGGCGGTTAATAAAATCTGCGCCAATGAATTGCAGGCTGCTTACATCCATAAAAACGGGCTTTCATTGGTTGTTTTTTACGGGTGTATCACCGACCAGCCCTGCTGGGCCAGTATAAT
>Ga0007810_1000206_pt1 | contig 17656 bp, 23 predicted proteins | sample CryBogCBE15Jun09_FD_71193 | JGI IMG/M metagenome (GOLD analysis project Ga0007810, IMG submission 71193) | Freshwater microbial communities from Crystal Bog, Wisconsin, USA - CBE15Jun09 | ecosystem: Environmental > Aquatic > Freshwater > Lake | place: Crystal Bog, Wisconsin, USA | collected...
GCACGATCCGGGAACTACAAAGCCCGGAGTTACTACTATTTTTTACCTTTGCGATTGTTTACAAGGTTTTAGTGGTCCGGACTGTTCGATTCTTCCGCCGCCTCCTCCACCGAGCCCGCCACCTGCACGAGGCGCTTATCTTCTTCGATCGGGTGGATTTTGTGCGGGTAGTTTTACTGAATATGCAGGAGCAGGCTCGGGTTTGACGCCGACAACTTGTTCAACCAGCATATTGACAGTTTCACCAAATAGCACAGTGTTTTTTTACTTCACGGACGGTAGATGTTTCTATTACGATCCTTCTTTCACTATTGATCAAGTCGCGACCTGTTCATTCAATACCGACCCTATTGGTGCAGTCTACAGCGTATACCCACCCCCGCCGCCACCTTTGGCTCCATCGCCGTCACCGCCGTCACCGCCTCCTCCGCCTCCTCCTCCGCCTCCTCCACCATCTGTTCTCAACTCGTGGACGCAATTTGGATATAATTCGCAGAGAACTGGTTATAATCCTTATGAAACCACTTTAACAAAAGCAGCTATAGCAACGAACGGTCTCAAGCAATTATGGTCGTTCGACGCCCCTGGGACGGAGACTCCGTTCCCGCAACCTCTATTCTTGGCTCAGGCCCCCATTCCGGGTGGACCGGTCGATACTATATATTATGGCACAGTGGATTTCAACGGACCCGCCAGCTACATATATGCATTTGATGCAAACAACGGAACTCAATACTGGAAGGCCACCATGTCTCATCCGGCCGATATGGCCTCAAACTGCTGCGGAACGGGTGGGTCCGAGTCTCTTTGTGGTATGATTCAGACTCCCTATATAGATTCAGCTGCAGGCCTCATCTATGGAGCAAGTGACGGGTATCTTCATGCATTTTATTTACGAAATGGATCACTTGCCAGAATGACAAGTAAACTTTATGATACCATCACGATGTATACATGGGGTGCCCTGAATGTAGACCCCGTATCGAATACTCTTTATATTCCTTTAGGTGCGAACGGAAATGATGGTGTAATGTGTGATAATACACATCACTATACAAATTATAGTGGACAGATTATAGGCGTAAATCTTGCCACATTTACGGTTACAAATAGATTTTATACGAATCCGGTATCACCTTCGTGCCCGGTAACGAGTATATGCACACCTAACACCACTTGGTTCGGGGCCACTATATGGGGTCAGTCCGGTGTGGCCATTGGTCCTGATTCAACTGGTTCGACTAACTATGTTTGGACAGCGACTGGAAACACGTGTTCTTCAGTCAACGGGGGGTCCTGTGATTCCACGACTGGTTTTGGTTCAGAAAATGTAAATGGTGGTGATTCTGTATTTAAATTGAATACAAATCTAGGCTCGACCCCTGTAACCGCCTGGACCACTACGGCCCTTGGGCACCTTTTTGGAGGTCTCGAGGACGGTGATTTTGGTTCAGGTCCTTCAATCATCACTCCGTCAGTTTCGAGCGGCTGTCCTATAAATTTAATTATGACCCAGCACAAGTCTGGAAATTTATTAGTCGTCAATCAATCGAACGCGAGTCAGTGGACAGGTTATGGCGTGTCGGGAGGTGCTGTAATTGGTGGCTTCATAGGAAATATAGCATATAATTCTCTTCTCAATATCGTATTAATAGCCGCACCGTCAAATCCGCCAAATCCGGCCGAAGACGCGATCACAGAACCTCTGGCAACTTGGGGAATTCAGGGATACAGTATTCTCCCCAACTGCTCTTTACAATTCGTCTATTCTACCCAGTTTAATTTGACCGCAATGACAGGACAGACGCATAATGGCTACGCGTCGGGTGGATGGGTCACGACCGCGGCCGATCTAGGATATTTCGCCGTAGGAGGTCTTGGATATGCACAAAATCAAGTTGGACTTATTATTTTTGACCCATTAAATGGAAATGTTTTGAATTACACACGGGTCGGTGCCGGTATAACGCATTCATTCCCGACGTCTCCGGCTATAGCAGGCGGTAAGATTATATTTACTTTGGGAGACGGCCCCAAGACGCTTCACGTGTATGGATTAGCACCAACCCCAGTCAGTGCCAAAGCGGACTGGCTTCAACAGGGCTTTGATTCAGGCCGGTCATATTATAATCCGTATGAAGTAAATTTGACGGCAAGTTCAATCAAATCTCGCGGACTTAAACAACTTTGGTCATTTCTGCAACCAGACTGGAATACAGGAGTTCTATATGCTCCGCATCTAATTGCTCATCAGCCACTTTTGGCTAATAATATTATAGTAAATGGCAGAACTGTCGATGTTGTGTTCGCCGGAACTACATATGGAAATCTATACGCGGTTGATGCAAATAACGGAACTAAATATTGGAACATAACTTTGAATTATAGAGCATCGTTCCCGAGATGTTGTGATAATTTCGCAACTTGGTGCGGTATAGTGGGGACTCCGTATATTGATAAAACTAATAATAAATTATATGTAATCAGTGATGGACACCTTCATGGTATAAACATATCAACCGGAACAATCATAAACGGCCCCTTGCGCCTGTATGACCCGAGAATGTTAATTAACTGGGGTGGAATAAATTATGAATCTAGCACAAATTCTCTATTTATCACGGCGGGTGGTAATGCTGAAGATGGCAGATATACCATCTGGCCTGCTTGTAACACTGAAGCATTTTTCACAAATTATACTGGACAAGTGATAAAGGTCTCATTGAGTTCTTTTGTTGTGACGGCCCGATTCACGACTGAGCCCGTGAGCCCCTCGTGTGCAGTGACCAACCCCGACTGCACTCCCAACACGACCGCATTTGGAGGAGGAATGTGGGGAGTGGGAGGTGTGAGCATCTCTCCTGATTATTCGGGCACTACCAATTATATATGGGGCGCGACCGGAAACGCATGCACGGCACCTAATTCGTGCGATGCCACAGCGGGCCAGTATCCCGGAGAAGGTCAAGGATATGCCGAAAGAGTATTTAAATTATCAACTGATCTGACCCATCTGAGTAGTTTTGGAGTTCTCAATGTAGGACATTTAATTGATGGGTATGAGGATGGGGATTTTGGAGCGACTCCGGCCGTTATAACACCATCGGACTCTAGCGGGTGCACTAAAAAACTATCAATGACTCAGCACAAAGTGGGTATTTTGTTCGTATTTGATACGGCCAACATGACAAATAGATGGTCTTATAAAGTAACTGATGGAAACGGCGTCCGGTTTTTACAGGCTGTTTCATATAATCCTTTGACTAACACCCTTCTCGTCTACGCCGGGGCCGATTCTGCACTTTATTCACCCGAAGATGCACAGACGTTCGTTAACGCAACATGGGGTATACAAGCCTATAAAATAAATTCAAACTGTTCTTTAACATTAAAGTATGTAAATAAGTGTAAAATAGACGTTATATCAGGTCAGTCTCCGGTCGGATGGGCCAACAGTCAGCCGAGCACTACGTCCGATCTCATCTACTTTCCGGCGGGAAATACAGGAAATGTGGGTATGCCCATAGTCATTGCAAATATTAGTGACGGCTCCTATTTGTGGTCCTACAACACCACACAGACCGGTTCGCCCTTCCCGATAACTGTGGCTTCCGGAAAAATAATATTCTATGATTCAAGCACTCATAGTTTGTTGGCTTACGGCCTCAATTAATTCAGCGAGTTTGATATCCTCTCGAAGATTGACAAGAGTCCGCTCATAAGTCCGGAGGTTGTTCGGATGGGTCTTGTCGGTTCGGACCTTTTCGACAAACCACCCGAGACTCCCGTGTCCACATTCAACAATTGTCCCACTCGGGAGGTCCGGGCGCCTGTTTCCTAGATGCATCTCGGACATTCTGATAGGATTTCCCCTATCCTGAATATAGAGTTCATTTCCCATTTTTAATTCAAAATCAATAGTGATCCGGTCGTGCGGTTTCCACTTGAACATCGTCTCGTGGGTCCCGGACCGGATCGGTTCGTTCACGGGAGTCAAGATGACGCCATCGGTCTCGTATTCGAACGAGTCAAGAGGAGGAAACTCCCGGGCCTGTTCGAGTGGGACCATAGTCTTGACCCGAATCTCGAACGAGGCCCCGGCCGTTTTGATAATACCCTTGACGAGTCCCCGCGCTTTGTCGAGACGGGCGTTGAGTGGCCCGAGCCGAAGATCCTCGCCCTTGACCCGAACCGCATCGTGAATAACAAAAATAAATTTTCCAGTTTTGGATTCCACAAGATCCCCATCGAGAAGGGTCTCTTTTGGTATTCGAATCCCACGGACCAGAGTCAGACTCAGAGCTCGGTTAATCAAGAAAACGCCGTCCGCAATGCTGACCAATAGGTGCCGAACACCGTCGGTCTTTTCGCACAAAAAATAGGGCTGTTTCTTGAGTAACGGAAAATGTCTCCGCTCTATAGAAATCGGCTGAGGGCCCGGAAAACGGTCCCCCCACGATTCTTTTATAAATTCTAATGCCATAAGGATCTCACGTTTCTACGCTTTAAATTCAAGTCCAGAAGACTCTAGGATGTTTCCTTTGCATTCATGCACAAAGTGACACAAGATTTCTGCCTCTGTGGCCACTCCTATTTTTACGCCAATTTGGGCCAGACGTGCGAACATAGCCTCTGGGTCCTCGGGAAGTTTAATTGGCTCCTTTCCGGCCCGGAGTTTCTTATTTACGGGCTTGGAGTCCATCGCCCATACGCGCGCGGCACTCCGCTCACACGAATAGAGACCCGGGGCCAACTTGCGACCGACCGATGTATCGAAAGAGAGACCCCGTTGATGCACCGGCTCTGTGCCCTCTTTGGTCTTTTTGCGAAACTGCTCCCAATTGACACCCTCTGTGACACATGGAAACACCAGAACCTGAACATCTTTCTCAAATGGCTGAATCATCTTTTCTATTATTTCCTTATTTGGACTTAGGCCGTAGTCGAACCAGACGATGCGCTCACCGGTCTTCAAAAGATTTGGAATAATTGAGGACTTATTTTCGGCAAAATGATATTGTAATTCTACATTTTTTGATAAACAAACCGTAGTCATATGGAGAAGAGAATGAAGGGCCGAAACGGCCAGGGCCTTGCTTCGAGTCTGGATACACACGTGGACGACTGTCATTTATGTTGAAGAAAGTCTATTCTCTAACTTGCCCTGAAATCGAATGTTTCCAACGTGACCTAATACGGCGGTGACATCCGCAAAAATCTTTCCTCCAATCTTTTGCCACCGCCGGCAGAAGGCATAATCCTCGGACAGATATCGCCGCGTGTCCGGATCAATCATACAATCAAAAATTGCACAATATGTGTCGGTGTCTTTGTTCTCATGATCATTCACACAGTTGAGTTCTGGATACGCTTCATATAGTCTGGCGATGACCTCGCGCTTGATGAGCATAAACCCGGTCGGGCCATCAAGAACCTCGGCAAAGCCATCGACGACCGGCGTCTTATATCCTTTGAAGTTTAAAGCGAGAGATGCAGCGATTCTATCTAAATTTTCCGAATATATGCGCGCCTCGGCTTTATTCCACATAACGCACTTCTTGGGGTAGACAGCCACGGCCACATCATGGTTCGATTGTATGAGTCGAACGACCGTTTCGGGATCGAAGCTAATATCGGCGTCTATGAAGAGAAAGTGACTCGCTTGCGTGTTTTTATAGAAGCGTGCGATCGAAACGTTTCGAGCCCGAGTGATCAATGACTCGTTTTCGGTCGAGTCATACATCATAGGAATCTTTCGTTCTAAACAAATTCTATGAATTTTAAGAATCGACTCGGCGTAGGCCTGGAGACAAAGCCCCCCGTAACAGGGCGTGCTTATGAATAATGCCATTATATTTCAAACTATAATATCTTTTAAGTTCCTATTAAAGTTTCTATCTTTCCGAGCGTCGGCAAGGAGATGTCGCATATTTTGCAGAGCTCGGCTCGGCTCGGCGTCCCTTTGAGGTCCTTCAGGCACATTGCTATCACGGCGCACGCGACCGCCTTGGGTGTGCGACCCATAAGCTCGACTCGGTCCTCCAGGCTTTTGCATTTTCTAATTATCCCCGCCTTGACGCGCCCTCGGTCTGAATCTGGAATTCCTGTAATCGAATTGAAGAATCTGCTCACGAGATCCGCCGCGGTCGTCACGTGAACGACAGTCTCAGGGACCTGCTCTTGATAAATCTCAAAGGTTCGCGAGAGGTCCCGGGCCGGAATTCCAAAGGCGTCCGCAATCTCCTGCGTCGTCCGAGCGACTCCGGACTCGCGGCACGCCTGGAAGATGCAGTTCGCCTTGATGCCGTTTCGAACGGCCCCGCGGGTCAGGACCGCCTCGTTGAATTTTCTATACTTGATTTTGGCCGAATACATCACGGATTCTGGTAAACTCAGTATTTGTTTCCCGACGAGGTCCATTTGAGCATAAGCGTGAAAGAGGGCCCGGTCCCTGTGGTTCATAGTCGAATGATGATTTATCCGGGCGAGCCTTTTCACGTCCCACGACGCGTTACGGCCCACGGTCATATATGTTGTTCGACCCCAGGCCTCTGAAAAGTGATCCATGTTGACCGGAGCGCCGACCCGAGAGGGGTCCGGACCCTCGCCTGCACCCGACCGCCACTCGGGCTCCTCGCAAACATACTCAGAATCGACCCGGCCGCAACTCAAACACGTCGGAAGTTCTATAATAACCTTTGGCACATTACAAAACGAACATAGATATTCAGACGGCGGCGCCTCAGACGGCGTCTCCCGAAGGGAGTCGAGATCGGCCCAGATCTGATCGATGTCCATCATTGGTTTGGATGGCGTCCCGCGCGAACTTGGCTCTAAAAAAACACCTTTTTTTAGTATAGATGCCCAACTTCAACATCTTCAACATTGTTGCTATTATTGCAATTCTGGTAATTGCTTATTTTCTGTATAAAAAGTTCACCGCCAAGGTTGTGCGCCGTCCTCTTCAGGAGCCTCTGGTCGCCCCGGCAGCCCCGCCCCCCTCTTCGGATGACGCCGAGTCGGACGTGCCTACCACAGAGAATGAATAATCTTCCAATCTAGACATTGGTCCGAGTCTAGGTAGAGGTCCCTCCGAAGAAGCTTTTTGAGTTTCTTCTCTGGAATATCTGTATATTCAGAATAAATTTCGCGAAATCTTCCCATAAATTGCTCTAAATTTTCCATTTGGTCCTTGTAGTCTTCGAATTTTCCCCACGTTCCATCCATATTTAGTTGGTGAATAAGTATATATGAATTTTTTGTCATGTGCCTTGTTCTTCCGCCCATAAGGACAAAGGTGGCCGCGGACGAGCACACACCATCGGCAATCGTCCGAACTTTGACGCGCGTCAGAGACCGTAGGCAGTCCATCGCGCTCAGCCCAGAGTGCATATCGCCCCCGTCCGAGCGAATCCACACTCGAATCTCTGGTTTTGATCTTAAATTAAGATCCAAAAATTTATGGAGCAGTTCGTTCTCGAGTTTCTTAATTTTCATATTCAACTCGAGAACGGTGACCTCGCATACCTCGCAATGAAAGTAAATGTCGGACCCCTGGACCTTTACATATGACTCTTCGACCTCTCCTGTAGCCATTTCTTTAGTGAAGATAGGACCTTTGGTTTTATCTTGGCCAAAGGGCTCAAGTAGTTGAAGGTGTCGACATCCTGAACTTGGATGTCATATTCACTTATAATTTCAAAATTTCCCTCTTGAATATATGTCCTGAGCATGGATAGAGCGGACCGCGAGAGGCTTTGGCCATTTTTGGGACGTCTCGAGAGAGTCCTGAGACGCTTGATTCTCATACAGGTGTTCTGATACTTGGTCCATAGTGACCCGGGTCTAAGGTCCGGCTCGAGAGAGTGGTTAAGTTCTATGGCCGGGATCACACATCCAAACATCGTGTGATAGACCATGAGGTCCCAGCTTCCTTCATACATTTTTCGATCAAAAATGTCAGCCGAGCTAAAAGAATCTGATATTCGGACCAAAAGATCGAGGTCCGCCTTGTGATTATTTACGTAATTTTCTTGTAAAATTGAAACTATATTCCCGGGCTCGGGCATAATGTGACCTATGTAGAGCGACGGTGGTTCGTCATACCCGATAGAGACCAGAGACTTTATGAATTCTTTTGGACTCTGAAATTCATCCCAATCATCCGATTGAAACGCAAGACTTTGTTTGACGCGTCTGAGGTCCCCTTTGGACTCCCGGACGACCTCTGGGTCCGCATCTGGAAACAGGGCCATGATCTCTTCTTCATTTTTAATAGGAAATTGCCACACAGGAATATCAAAGTCGAGTCGGAGCGGGATCTGTGAAATTATAATTAAAATTCCATTTGTCGGAGGTCCCGTTAATTCTCGGATGCCAGCCAGGTCTGATACGGCTTCATATTCATCAATGATGACAGGAATATTTGTTCCGTGAATTTTGTCTAAAAAGTTTATCGTATCCTGTTTACTTCGCAGAATATCAGAAGTTATCTCGATACAGGGGTCCATGTGCTTATGGACCGTCCAGGACTTGCCTATACCAGTTGGACCCAGGACACAGACGGCCCTCCCGAACTTTGTAAAAATGTTGTCATTTTTTTGATCCTTTATCATAAAACGATCCATGACAGAAGAAGATGATTCTCTTTCTAAGCAGCTGATAAATATGATGTTTGAAAATAGCGCGGTTTTCACATTTATAACGGGTTACCTAATTTTCAATATAATTATTTTGGCCCTGTTAATTTACATATCAATAAGAATTTCTCTCAAGTAATACTAAGATGCATATTCGGCTCGAAGAGGCCCGAAACGGAATCCACAAGTATATGGCCGTGTTCCCAGATGGTCACAAGGTCCGGTTTGGGCGCCGAGGATACTCGGATTACACCAAGCACAAAGATAGCGACCGTATGCAGCACTACATTACGCGTCACCAGAAGCGCGAAAATTGGAAAATTTCGGGTGCCCGGACCCCAGGGTTCTGGTCCCGGTGGATACTGTGGTCCGAGCCCTCTCTTTCAGCAGCGATCCGAAGAACCGAGAAGATATTAAAGATGAAAATTGTAAGATATTAAATGATCGGGCTCGTCGGACGGGCCCGAACAGGCAAAGACACCGCGGCCCAGTTTTTCGCCGAGACCCATAGACCTTGTAAACTTTCTAAACCGGTCAAAGATCTCTGCAAGTCTCTATATGGCTGGGACGACAGGGTCATAGAAGAACTCAAAGATATCGAGGACCCTCGTTACGGATTCACACCGCGCGATGCGATGATACGCCACACGAAGAGTATGCAGCGCTTCTTTGGAAAGCATTTCTTTATGGATAAACTCTTGGAGACTCAGGAGCGCCCTCTAATTATAACGGACGTGCGATACCAACACGATATAGACGAGATTCATAAAAATAACGGAATTACTATTAAACTTATAAGAGATGGAGCGGCCGTAGTGCACGAACACGAAGACTCTATAGATGCGCTGGTGACCACCTTCGAGGTCCGTAATGACGGAACCATTTCCGAGCTCTTTGATCAGCTCGCAAAGTTGAAGCTCGCGGCGGGAGTCTGAGAGGACAGGGTCTCGCTCAGCCGCCCGAAAGCCTCGGGCGTTCGGCGCGTGTCGAAGTTCATAGTGCACTGAGGGGCGATGCCCATATTTCCAGCCTCGGTGAAGGCGTCCTGATTGGCCCCGAGGTATACAAAGGTCCAGCCCTCCTTGGTCTTCTGCTCGATCAAGTCCTTGATGTGAGCCTTGGAATAGGTCTTGCTCGCATTCTCAAACCCATCGGTCAAAATGATAACCGTTGGGTTTGCGGAACCGGTCCAATTCTTGATGGTCGAACCGATCGCATCGAGGAGGGCCGTCATACCACGAGGCTGGAAGGTCTCCATCGTCAGGAGAGGCGCCTCGGCCAGGTCCATCTCGGAATATACCGGAGTATATTCGTGGTCGAAAAGGTTCAGGGAGATCTTGCCACCGAGGGCCTTCTGGTCATTCAGGCAGGCGTTGAAACCACCGATCGTGTCGGACCGGCAAGACTCCATCGAACCCGAGCGATCCAGGATGAAGATGATGGAACGGTCCATTTTGCAACTGTGATTCTTCAGTCGAAACCTGAAACTTGGCGCTCGCATGACATAAAAAATAAAATGTCCATAGACCTTACCACTTGATGGTCGGCTCTGGGTCGGACACCTTTTATGTCCTTGATAGACAAGTCATCGAAAATGTATATCAGGAGTGGACCGAGACTCTCCCCAAGGTGAAACCATATTATGCAGTCAAATGCAACCCGAACCCAGACATACTACGATGGCTGGCCGATTTGGGAAGTAATTTTGACTGTGCGAGCCCGGCTGAAATTCAGGCCGTGCTTGCCCTTGGGGTTGAGCCAGAGCGAATTCTATATGCAAATCCATGCAAGCGGCGAGAAGACATATGCTTTGCGAAAGATGTAAAAGTTTTGCGGACCACGTTTGATAGCGTGTGCGAGCTCAAAAAGATATCGCGCGCATTCGAGAGAGCCCTCGAACGCCCGGAATTACTTTTGAGAATTCGGGCCGATGACCCATCGGCCAGGTGTAATCTTGGGGTAAAATACGGGGCCCCGGAACACGAATGGGATATTCTCTTTTTAACAGCCAAGATCCTGGGACTGGACCTGATTGGAATTTCCTTTCACGTCGGGTCTTTTGCATCGAGTTCATCCGTCTTCAGCGACGCCTTGGGAAAGGCCGAGAAGGCAATAGAACTGGCTCGTAAAAACGGGTTTGATCCCCGCATTATAGATATAGGTGGCGGCTTTTCATCCGTTCATGGATTGCCTAAGAACCTCAAGTGCCCACCGGGGCTCGAGCTCATTGCCGAACCGGGCCGCTTCTTTGTCGAGCGGGCCATGACTCTCTACACACCAGTCATAGGTGTCAAAGGTTCGGGACTAACAATTAGCGAGAGTCTCTATGGGTCATTTAATTGTATCCTCTTTGACCACGCCCAGCCTCAAATCAAGGAATTTCTGGACGAATTTGGTAACAAAATTGAAGAGGGTCCCACAAAACTAACTACAATTTTTGGCTCAACCTGTGATGGGGCCGACATAATTTACAAGGAATATCCATTGCCGGTCACTCTTGACGAAGGGGACTGGATAGTCTGGGAAAATATGGGAGCCTATACAGTCGCCGCGACGACTAAATTTAATGGAATTTCTTTTGATAACAGACAAATAATTAAATGTTCCTCCACCACACCGCCTCCACCACACCATTGGATTCTTTGATTTCATGCATGTGTGCATGAATTTTATTTTTCTCCCTAAATTCATCGACCGCCTTTCGACACCCGTTGAAAGATCCATAATCATCTATGTAAATATAGCCCCCTCGAATGAGTTTATGATAGAGTAACTCCAGGACATCTCGCGTGCTTTGATACATATCACCATCGAGCCTCAGGAATGATATAGAGTTGATCTGTGATGAAACTTTAGGTATCGATTCATTAAACCACCCCTTGACTATATGGACCCGGGAGTCCCATACATTCAAGGTTTTCAAATTTTGTTCCAAAATTTCCTGTCCAACACTAAACTGACCAGCATCCCCTTTCCATAAATTTCCTTGAGAGTCTTCTTCTACTGGATTCGGAAGTCCAGCGAAAGAATCAAATCCCCAAAATTGTCTATTACAATCATCCATGTCAAAAAGGGAACGGAGTATCACTGCAGAAGATCCGCCTGTATAGAGGCCCGTCTCGACCACATCACCTGGTATGCACCTTTTCATTGCTAACCGCGTTAAATTGATAGTTGCGACTTTTCTTGGGTATGTCACAAGGCCGAGGCCGAGGCGGTCTACATCTTGCATCGTCTGTTGAATAAACAATTCTGGTTTGGTTTCTAGAACAGAATTGTCCCTATAAGAACATTCCGGAAGACACAAAAGAGACGTGAGTATCTTTTTCATTTAAAGATTGAGTGCGTTGAATCTTTAAATGGCCCAGGCAGCAGAGTTGATTGTATCTTCTCTCATTTTTGGGACTGTGTTTTTTACCGCGGGAGGTTTGATGCTCTGGAGAATTCAGAAGATTTTGGAGACGGCCGAGCGGCTCTTTCGAGAGGATCTCGAGGAGGAGGACGAGGTTCCCGACAAGTCCAAAGAGGAATAAAATGTTATAATATAACAAATGGATAACACGGTGCTCGTGGCTCTGCTAATTGTGTTTATAATTGGAGTGCTTATTTTGACCCGCCGCCCAGAGCGGGGTTACTCTCTGTGGAACGGTCGGCCTCTCGAGAAGGACTGGGACTATAACAGAGGGTGGGGCGGGTGGCCATCGGGTGGAGGGGGTGACTGGGGACGGCGCCGCGAACACTCTCGATAATTTAAAAAAAAACAATAATTATAAAATGGAAACAGAGTGTCCCATTTGTCTCTCGGAACTCAACGGGACACTGACGACTATGGGATGCTGCAAAAAGGTATTTCACCTCGAATGTATTTTAGGGTGCTTAAAGGAGAAGCTGAAATGCCCGATGTGCCGCGCGGATCATGCGAGTCTAAAAATGGCGAACGACAATATAGTTTTAGTTACTCCAAAAGTAGTAAATTACAGTGGGGCTCTAGCAATGCTCTGCGTCTTCGGTGTGGCGATTTATAGCTCAATTTTCACGTGATAGATTTGTCGGGCCTGTAAAAGGCCATATAAAAGTCACCTCGCATAACTTCGACTTGACAAGGCAACTCGTAAACAATCGAGTCCTCCTTAATAAACCATTTTCCGTGAACTTTGACGAGGAGTGCATAGTGCCCCCCGTCAGAGCTCCCCTTGTGCATAACGACCGCATATAATTTTTTATTTTTGAATTCGAATGGTAAAATTATCGGAAATTTATGATCATACATCATAAATGTAAAACTCGTGATCAGAGGCCACTCGATCACATCTTGCTCCGTGATCAAGTCTTCCAAACGGGCCGGCTCCATAACAGACACAAAGTGGGTCGTCATTGGACCGGTGACATCTTTACCCTCGAAGGCTTTGATACCAATAGATCGCTCAAATACTGCAATAAGTTTGAGAATAACTTCTTGAGCGTCATGCTGTTTTCGCTCTTCAAACTCTGGGAAGAGTTCTCGGAAGGCGCCGAGAAGGTCCGATGGATCAACTGGTTCTTCCGTATCTCGAATGAAGAGCTGCTTAAGGACTTTCTGATACTCAAAGGTGACAGCACAGAGTCCCGTATATTCGTTGAGCATGAGGTGATGGGCCAAGGGCGGTGCATGAGCCAGGCATTGCACGGCGACATTAAAATAGCAAGTATTTCCTAGATTCTTAAGGCCCCGCATTCTTAAGTAGTCCTCTGACTGTTCAACTCTGGCTAGACCAGGACGCGTTTTTCCATAGGTGCGTCCGCTGTTTATTTGTTGGTTTTGAATCCGGAACATCTGGGTCGGTGCTATTATACCACCTTGAATCGACATGAGCGGTCCATGGGAGCCGGATCCGATCGAGCGCCTTCCGACAGATTACACACGGCAACGAAATTCCGGGCAATCCATCCTTTCGTATTCTTTGAATAACAAGTGGACCAAATTTTCTATAGGCCCAGTGAACAAACCGGGCCGGTTTTACGCCTTCTCGTCTCGCGAGATGATGAAGTTTCGCGAGAAGAATTCGCTCGGCGCAACACATAAAACTATTTTCAGTAGGCCCATACGGGACACCGGGGGTGCAAAGCACCCCGAACTGAGCAAGCAATATACATTACAGAATCAACGACTAGACTCTTTAACCCTAAAATCTGAGAAAGCCCGGGATGGCCTGGGGGACCGGAGTGCTCCATACTGTCTCGCCCGTCTTGAGGTTCACTATTTGCTTCGTGCGTTCGGGCTTCATAATATCAGCATCTCTTCTTGCGTCCGAAAAGAACTCATATCTAATCGGGATGACCTCGGGGGCGCCGAGCCCGGTATACTGAATTTGATACATTTTATAAGCTACCGCAATCTTTTAACTTTGACTCTAGGACGACACTTTTTTTAACGTGTCCTGTAGGAGCCTGGAACGGACCCCAGAGGGCCTTCCAAAATGGAAGTCAAGTTTGCATCGATCCCGACTCTCTACGCCCCCAAGGTCAAGATGGTCAATTTCGCAATGCCTAAATGGCGAAACAAGATGGGCCAGTTCAGTGATCCGGATGTGCTGAGCTGGGTCGACAATATTTACCAGTCCAAAGTTTTCAAGACTTGCGATGCGTTTAATAAGGCGTATGATTCGCACGACGACTATGCAATTCACTGGAGAAATAAGCCGATGGTGATTACTGTAGAAGATGCCAAGACTCTAGACGAGATTTATGAGGAGGGTGGGTTTGACGATGGCCCGAAGGTTGGCGTCAGCAAGCTCTTGAAGAAGATAACGGCGGTTTTTGAGACTGGAGAAAAAACTATTTTTGTATATTAATGGCCGATGTAATAGAAAAACTTTTTGGAGCAAGTAAAACTCCGGTTATAAATTGGAACAGATTGCGTCGGGAGAGGAACGCGCGTTTGGCGGCTATTCCTGCAGTTTTCAACCGACCGAACCTTGCAGCGGCTGCCCTTCAGACAAAGAGACTGATCAATGCACAGCGCGCGCGGCAGGCTCAGGTGAAAAACCAAAGTCTCAAAAATCAATTCGTGACGGCCCTCACTCAGAATATGAGTCCGGAAATGCGAAATTCGACACGAAAACGGATAACAATGATATTGAATTCATTAAACTTGAATCTAGTTAAGAGACGGTGAACCCCTCTTCTTCTACCGGCACTTCAAACTTCTTTCTATACAGATAAAGAGCGATATTCGGAACGGGCTTTTCGCGGCCACGGTTTCGCTCCATCGAAACCTCGATCGGGGTCGCCACGTGGATGCATCGCACGGGCAGGTTGTGCCGGCGCGCAAAGGCCACATACTCCGCGCGCTTTGCCCGCGTCGCGTTCGTCGCATCGAACACGATCGACGCAGAGGGGTTCGCCTTCAGAGCCGCCTCGGCCGCCTTGATCATTTTTGGGGCCGTCTTCAACTCGTCCCCAGAAATGACCGTCATTTCTAGACTTTTTGCGACTGTCGACTTTCCAGAACCTGGGAAGCCGACCATTATAACGACCGCGCGAGACCGCTTGGCAATCTCTGCCTCCTCTTTCAGGTCCTTGGTAGGCACGTAGAGAAAGCTGGTCTTGTTGAGCTGCATTGTGTCTGTTGGGTGACTAGCTAGGGGACAAAGAGACACTGGCAATGACAGAACACGAATTTTTACACTACGGCTAGCAGCTAAACCTCATCTCGCATGTTGAGAAAGTGGTTCCTTGGATCATTCCTATTGAAAACGCTGTGAGCCTTGTTTGGGAACTCTGGGCCCGCGCAGACCACGTGATTCATATCATAGTTGTGGTGGATCCGGTGACGTCCCCGTGGGAGAGCCCCACCCCCGTTCCAGTGAACAAAGGTGAAATGCTCACGGGCTTTCGGACCCTTGATAATTTCGTACATGCCTATCCTGATTCCAAGAGAGTTGCCCGGCCACACGGTGACCGCGTGTTTCTTGAAATCAAGAGGGGTTTTGGGGAGGCGCCCGGGGAGAACCCCAAGAGCCAGACGAGTATCGATATCGAGATTCCTGATAATCTCGCGCGCAAGGTCATCGGGGAGAGTCTGCCAGATGGACTCCATGGCTTTTCGGGTGGGAGACGAGGGACGCGCGGGACACTGGCAGGGACAGAACACGAATTTTAGGCCCTCTCGGCCAGAGCCTCTAGGACGGGCTCTTTGACCCACTGATATTCGATCGGGACTTTTGATGGCCAGATGTAGCCGTAGGACGCGTAGGGCCCGACCTCGAACGAATAGAACGAGGGGTCTTTTCGGTTCAAAGAGGCCTGGTGCGACTTGATGAGGGGCTCCCATCCCCACCATGGAGGAAACCGCGGTGTTCGACAGTGCGGCAATTTCTGCATGGTGTTTTTATAGCCTCGTGCGATCCATTCATCGATCATTACATTTGTATACATTGCGAGCGCGCAGGTATATCCTTCCCAGGCCTTGGCGGCCGGGTGATTTCGCCACCCCTTGGTGATTCCACTAAGGGCCCGCCAGATCTGGTAAGCCTCGACGCGTTGCTTGCCGAGTCGACGATAATCGAGCGACTTGGCGCACTCCTGGAGACTAGACGAGGTGACGAAGGTGTTGACCATTTGCCCCAAGTGTGAAGAACTTGTCACTGGCACGTCTAAAACACGAATTTTTATTCGCCCATTCTAAGTAAGATGGTAGAAATACAGTGTAGACATTGTGGAGGAAGGAGTCATATACTGGCTTCCGGTCAATATAACTGTTATCACTGTAAGATTCCAAGCTATTTTGATACATTAAAACCAAATCTCTTCTGGACTTTATGCAAACCATGCAAATTTTGGATCGGACATGAAAAGTATAAGACGTCTATTGAATGTCATAAATGTGGGGATATTCTTTTTACACTCTAACCATAAGCTATGATTCCCTTCATTGTGTGAATACCTCCGCCTCAGCCTCCTCAGACTCTTCACTCTCCTCCTTGGAACGCTTGCTCCCAGGCTTGCCGCGCTTCATCTCCACCAGTTTGTATTCCTCCTCAGTTTCAACCACACAAGCGCCGTGGCCAAACACCCGCCACCCGTTCGGAAGGATGAAGACATCACCGACCCGAGTGACACCCTCGGGAACCTTCACACCCGCGTCGCGCATAGCCTTAGGCAGAGTCTTTGCCTCCATTTGTTTTTAACCTTTTAGAACCCCTATTCTCAGGGGTCACAGCACGCAACCTAGAATTTTCACGCATATGACGCTTGGCATTCATAGCCATAAGAAGTGCATTGAGGTTTGACCGTGCCTGGTTCATATTAATTTGAGTAGTGATATTCTCAACATTCTCACGGGGGTTGAACAAGATGTATTCGGAAGGGAAGGTTCCCTGCGGATAGTGAGGTGTTGGCATCTCTGGCACGTATATTCCATCGTACTTGTGCTTGATTGAATTCTTTATAGTGGTGAACAGTGCTCTATTCATAGATGTGACACTTATGCGCCCACCCTTGGAACCCCAGTTTGGTGTTTTGTTTTTGTATTTCTGATGAAAATGTGACTTCCAAAATCTGTTATCGAGTTTTACAAGCTCATCGTACTGATTTCTATACGTCATACCTATTCCAAATAAGAGAGCCAATTTGTGTTTAATATTTGGTGTAAATAAATTAGTGGACAAAAGTCTGCGGATAGACTCTCGTGATAGTTTTAAAAGTTTCAGTCTCCTGGCTGGTCGGTAGGCACGCACTATACCCTTGGAACGATTCGCATAATAATTCGCTATTCTAACATTTTTAGTCATCCAGAATAGACCAGGGTGACTAGAATTATTCGTACTCCCCCTGTACACTGTGGTTGATGTGTTCAAATACACATGGGCCATACTATTACACGGGATTATCCTCGAGGCCTAGAAAGTCTCGAACATACTTGGGGGCGCCGTCGCAGCACTGCTTGATGATCCAGCACTCCACGGCCTGACGGTCGACATTGGCCGCGGCAAGAACGTCGAAGAGAGGCTCATTCCACATATCCGGTCGGCAATAGT
>Ga0007810_1000207_pt1 | contig 17642 bp, 11 predicted proteins | sample CryBogCBE15Jun09_FD_71193 | JGI IMG/M metagenome (GOLD analysis project Ga0007810, IMG submission 71193) | Freshwater microbial communities from Crystal Bog, Wisconsin, USA - CBE15Jun09 | ecosystem: Environmental > Aquatic > Freshwater > Lake | place: Crystal Bog, Wisconsin, USA | collected...
CCATTGTTTATAACTACTACGTGTTGGGTGTAGCAGCTTACATCGGCAATAACACCTTCAAGCGTAACAGCGTTGCTATACGTGGGTATTAGTATGCAAACTTTTAAGCTGTCAACCTTTTCCTTAGTCGCTTGAAAATTGCTCATTGGTTTTGGTGCGGCACCGGGTATTGGTACAATATTGAGCAACAATGGCCAGCAGCCACCCTTGGTTGGCCAACCCCGCTCCTGTTTAACGCAGCGGCAGTTCGTTTGGCTGCCCATGTGTGGCTTAAATATTGCGGTACACCTTGGCTGGGCGTAAAAATAAATACACCACAGCTTACAGAATAATAAATAATTGTGTAGCCTTCCCTTTTAACCCACAGCGGCCCCCCTACCTATTATAAAAGGATATATAAAACTCTCACCCCATGGCAAATGTTGAACCAAAGCAGACTATTGAGAAAATAAATGCCTTCTGCCGAGGAATTTGAAATAAGTACTGACAAAATGGTACACGATGAAAAACTAGACGAGACGTTGGACATTGACAGCCTTTACTATATTGGCCTAATGGTAGAAATTGAAACTAATTTTGCTTTTACGGTAAAACCGAAAGACTTTATGGCGGTGTTACCTTTCATGATTGTTGTACCGATGTGATAAACCATATTTTGGCAAACGAAATGGCCTACCTGGGTTTTTTAGGGATCATACGCTACTAATAATGCGGGGTGCCGGCAGTGCGGTATTCCGCGTAATTAAACCAACCCCATACCGCTCTTTTAAAAATCAAACTTCAATCTGGCCCGCACACCCAGTTTTGAAATACCCGGATGGTCTAAGTAAGAAAAACGCCTTACCAGATCAACCCTGAAAAATTTAAGTATGTTGGTTATGCCTACGCTTCCCTCTATATAAGGCTTCTGTTCCAGCGTAAAGGTTTCATTGGTGGGAAATTTGTACAATGCCGTGTTTAAGGCCGGGTTATTGGCATCCCGCACACCCCCATACAACACCTTTAATGATGCTACCTCCCGTAGTTTTAATTTTTTAAGCAGCGGTATCCGGTTGAATATAATGCCGTTTAGGTGGTAATCTATAGTAGTCGCGGCATAATGGTCACTCACAAACTCCAAAAAGTTCATAAGGCTATAGGAGTTCAGCTGGTAAGCAAAACTCTGGTTTGCCCGGTGTATGGTTAGCAGCGGGTAAGGCAGCTTGCCAAAAATATAGCCACCTTCCAATACCACGTCGGCATAGCCAAGCAGCGATAGGTAAAACCTTTTTTCAAAGCGGGCTTCCAGTTTTTGGTAGTTATACTGCCCGCCTAAGGCACCCTTGATGCCTTCGGTAAACCGCAGGGTGTAAATAGGGTACTTATTAACAATGGGAACGCGGTACACCTTGCTTTGGTAAAACTGCTCATGGGGTGCCCAGCGCACTTCGGCAGAAATCTCGGTGGTAGTTAGGCGCGTAACCGTGTCCATCCCATTTTTAACATACACAATATCGCCAGCAGGCTTTTGCAACCAGTTTTTTAAACCCAAGGCATATGAAAAATGGCTGTTGAACTCGTGTACGTAATTAACCTTGTAAATATCGTTATACAACCATTTGTTGTTTGTGCCGCGCTTTATGGAGAGCAAAAAGTTATCTTCTGTTATAAACTCTAACTCTTGGCCGGGTATCTTAGTGTCGCGTTGCACACTGGCCTGAATGTAGTTAAGGGGGAATTTATAAATTGACTGGTTGTTGATGGAATACGTAGCACTTAAAAAATACTTCCATTGCCGGTCAACAAACCCAAAGGCGCCGTAGGTTTCAAAATACAGCCTGCTGCTTAGTTTGGGCGTGGTGCGGCCGCCAAAACGTACCCGGTACCCTTCCACGGGGTTGTAGCCAAAAAACGTAGGCACCGGCCCAATTTCAAAATAAGGGAATGACTTATAGCCTGTTACCAACAACGACACCATATCAACCGTTCTGCGGAACGACGGCATTTTGGAAAGGCTGTCAACATTGCTGTACACCTTTGTTTCGGCGGGGCTTAAAGGTGGTTTACGAGCTATGGCCCAGTAGTTTTCAGGCTTGCGGTCGGCATCAATGGCAGTTACCACATCAGGCCCGGCATAAGTGGTGTCGGGCAAGGGTTTGTTTACCTCCAAGTCGCGCCAATTCACCGTCCGTTCGCCAAAAAAACCGCCGTTCTTTTTGTTGCCCGACACCGTGGCATCGGCATTCACCACTGATTTTATTAAAATATAATGCCCGTCCTCGTTGTTTTTGGTAAACGTAAGGTCAATATGCATTTCCTTAATAAAGTTCAGGTTAATCTGGCGGCTTACAAACATGGTAATTTTCTGCACGGCATAATTGCCGTCCAGGGTAATATACATGCTTCCCCTAAACAGCAGCCCGCCCGTGTTGCGGGGGTTAAAATACAGTTTTGCCAACCGTACCCCGTTTTCATCGGTAACAGTATCCCTCAAAAAAAATTGGTAGAACGACGGCGCCACATCGGCTATGGGGCTTAAAAATTGGTAGGTAAATAAGGGTATATTATTCTCGTAAATATCTACATCCTGGTACAGGTTATTCAGGTACTCGCTAATACCGTTATTATCTACATACTCCCCATAATTTACCTGCTTGCGGCCCAAAATCACTGTTTTTTTATTGGAAGGGTTACGCCGGTAAAAATTTTCGCTTTCCGTTTCTTCCAAATACACGGGGTTAAGGCTTTTACCGGGTATCTTTACAGTATCGGGGTTATCGAACAAAAAATGGTATTTCTGCAAAACCTTGTTATCACTCAGTTTTTTAGGTATGTTATTAATGTAAACCGCCAGTTTTTCGTATTGCTTATACTGTAGGTAGTCGTAGTGTTGGGTGCGGTTGCGGTCTCGGTTTTCAATAACCTTCCGTATCAGCTCTACGGCAGGGTTGTTTTTGTTACGGTACCTGGGCTGCCCCTTGCCATTTACCACTACATCAGCCAGTTTAAAGCCACCGGGCTGTAAATCGATATTCACTTCCTGCACAGTGCCTGCCATAATATCCAATGTTTGGGTTTTGTAACCCACAAACGAGGCCACTACCTGCGAGTATGATTCAAAAGCCTCAATGGTAAACCGCCCCAGCGAATCGGTTGATCGGCCCCTGCCGTCTTTAAAAAACACGCTTACAAAAGGTAAGGGCTTTTTGGTTTTAGCATCCCGCACAATACCCGTAACAACGGTATTTTGTGCCGAGGCCATATTACTGGATAAGGTAAATACAGCTAGAAGTATTATTAACGAAGAGTTTATTCTAAGGCCCATCACTTTCTTTATATTATCGCTGCTCGCATCAAATGCCGTACCGAGCTGCAAAATTCACAATTAATCCCATTCCAAGCGCACAAATATACAAAGGGATACCAAGAATTAACGTTAGGCATACAAATGGCCGACTAAAACAGCGATTTGGCGGAAAAGTTGCCGCATTGTTTTTACTAATGGCCAAGGGAAGCTGCCTCATCATCCTCCAGCTCACCAATACGGCTGAATACTAAAAAATCAATGCTGGTTTTACTGGCTTGCAAATAATACCGGTACAGTATTAACGCCTTACGCCTAAAAACGCCGTTGGCTATAACCTTTGCAGAGAGTGCATACAACACGTCGGCTAATTGTTTTATATTTTCCACGGTATAACCGTACTTGCCACGCAAATTTTCCACCAATCCGTCGTCGGCAAGGTTGTTCAGGTTTTCAACCATCAACGCTTCCTCATTAACGCCAATTTGGGCTTGCATAATGGCAGGCAGTTCCTGCTCGCCCTCATCACCGCCAGGCAGGTTCAGCAATTTTTCCAAAAGCCGCCGGAGGGCTTTGGAGACTTCATTAATTTGGGTTAACAGATAATCTTGCCGGTTTTCCATAATACCGCGGGTTTAAAAGTTCTCAATGCTAGTTGCCGAAAAGCAGGCAAATATAATTTATCCGCCATTGGCTGGCTGCTGCAACCAATAACCAATTGTTAAAACGGCACATTTACACCCGTATTCCATACAAAGCTGGTACCAGGCAGTTTGCCCAATGGCGTGGACGTGGTAAGAAACACATTAAACTTCCAGCCGGCCCGCTTGTACGTAGAGGTTTGGGCTGCAAAAAAACCTTTTACAAATTCGTAGTCGTACAAATAAAAAACACTGGGTTTAAAGGTGAATATGTTTTTATCACCCAACTTCAAGTCCTCAAAATCGTATACAAAATTTACAAAATCCTCAAATTTCACCCCCAGCTCACCCATCAACTGGGAGCGCCAGTAAGAAAAGAAAAAATTCTGGTGTTCGGATGTTTTTAATTGCCCGTTAAATTCCAGCGCATAATACCGCTGTACTTGCAGCTCCTGGTTATTTACCACCGGGTTATTGTCAGCAAAAAACCAATTCAAATTGGCTGCCAATACTATTACCAGCTTTTTTTTCTCTACCAAATAATAGCCAATTCTTGAAAAAAGTGTCCAAGGTTTTGCATCCAAGCCTACATTAAATTCTGGGTTAAAATAAAACCTACCTTTTCTAATGCTGGTGGTGGATAATATTGCAGGCCTACCCAGCGCAAAAATAGGCACCGGTGCTACCCCATTATTGGTTAGCTGCACATTGCCGCTTACCGAAATTGGGTTTGCCTTACCATCCTGCTGGGCAAATATTGTTTTGGCGGGCCATAAAAATAAAAACAGCAATGAAAAGGTTACATTTTTCAAAATGGGGCAATGTTTAGATTTGGCGTTTGGTGCGCAAGTATAAACAAATTTTCAACCATTCCAATCATAATAAAGCGAGCGTTGGCAGGCTAGCGGTTAAAACAAATAAAACATGCCAAAAACATACCGGGGGTGGCCACAAAAAAAAGCCGCGGCTAAAAACCATACATTTGTATGTAGGGCCACACAAACAAACGATGCAAACAGTAACCATTAAGATACTTGCCGAAAAGCTCAAGCTTTCACGCTCTACCGTGTCTAAAGCATTGAGCGATAGCCACGAAATTAGTCAGGATACCAAAAACCGGGTACTGGCTATGGCCGCCAAGCTAGATTATGCCCCTAACCCCTACGCCAGTAGCCTGCGCAAGAAAAGCAGCAAAACCATCGCCGTGGTAATACCCGAGGTTGCCGATAGTTTTTTTGCCCAAGCCATCAACGGTATTGAAGCCGTGGCGCAAGACAAAGGCTACCATGTATTAATCTATTTAACCCACGAGAGTTTTTTGCGGGAAAAAGCCATTGTGAAAGACATTCAAAACGGTAGGATAGACGGCGTGCTGATGTCACTTTCCTCAGAAACCACCAGTTTTGCCCACCTACATGCGCTGGCTAAAAAAGGACTACCCATTGTTTTTTTCGACCGCGTTTGCCCCGGCATACCTACCGCCACCGTTACCACCAACGATTATGCAGCCAGCTACCGTGCCACCCAGCACCTGATTGACTGCGGCTGCAAGAAAATTGTTTTTCTGGCCATATCAAAAAGCTTACTGATTACCGGTGAAAGGCTTAGAGGCTACCAACAGGCCCTAACCGATAATGCCCTACCCTTTACACCCGCAGATATTTTGGTTTGCAAAAATGACATGGCACACAACAACAGCCTTATTACCAAACTGCTTGCTAAACCAAACAGACCCGACGGGCTGTTATCCTCAGTTGAAAAACTGGCCACTAGCATTTACACGGTATGCAATCAGCTGCACCTATCCATACCCGGCCAACTAAAAGTGGTTTGTTTTAGCAACCTGCAAACCGCCCCCTTGCTGCAACCACCGCTAACCACTGTTACCCAACCTGCTTTTGCCATGGGTAACACCGCCGCCACCATTTTATTTAAAGCCCTTAAAAAAGGCACGATTGGCCTTAAAAACGATTCAGAGGTAATTCCCAGCATTATGATGGTGCGAAATTCCACTGAAGCCATCGGCACCCCGTTTACTGAAGTAGCCTTGTAAAAAGCCCTACCAACATTCCAGCAATTACCTAACCAAGCAAAAAAAGAGACCCGTAAAGTTTTAACACCTTACAGGCCTCTATAGTACTACCTTAAAACAACCCTATGCTTACGAAAACAATTGGTAATAGTTATTAATAATTGGGATTCTGCTTAATAATGCCCTTGCTCTCGTCAATAACCGGCTGTGGCAGTGGCATGTAATAATCCTTAGGCCGGGTAAATGTACGGGCCGGTATAACAACCGCCCCATTGTACGGCGGCAATGGTGAAGCTGCTTTGGGCTTGTTTACAATCGTATCTAAGTTGATGATCTTGTCTTTATCCCAACGCAGTAAATCTTGCCAGCGCGTGTTCTCACCACCCAGCTCTACCCTGCGCTCGTGTATCAATTCAGGCATGCCTGCGTTTGATAGCGAGGCCAAACCGGCCCTATTGCGCACCACGTTTATCTCTGCGTCGCCTGCACCATTTCCGCTCATGCGTATTTTGGCCTCGGCTACCAACAAGTAAATATCGGCGGTCCTCAACAGGGGCTGCTTCAGATCAAAATTTAAATTGCCATCATCGTTAGGCATGTATGCAGTGTATTTGCGAATATAATAGCCCGTAGTGGAATAGCTTGGCAGCATGCGGCCTGTTTGTTGCCCTTCCATGCCTGCAAACATTTGGTACGCATTGGTAGCGTCTATCGTGTTTAAGCTTGTTTGGTGGGGTATTGAGTCACCAACTGATAGCAGAGTAGTACGCTTACGCACGGTGTCGTTTGGCTCAAACGCGTCGGCAAAATTCTGCGTCGGGTGGTGGAAGCCCCAGCCCTGCCAAGCCCTTGGCGAAAAGTAAATGCTGATGGGCGATTGGTTTGAAGGCGATGCCTCCGAACTTTTGTTCCAAACGGCAAACAATAACTCTGAGTTGCTTTCCTGCTTGCCAACGGTAAAGTTGTCGGCATAGTTTGGTGCCAGCGCATAGTTGGCATTGGTAATTACTTTGGTGCCGTAGGTAATGGCACTTTGGTACTTGTCTTCAAACATATACAGTTTGGTTAACAAGCCCCAAGCAGCACCCTTGCTCACACGGCCTTTGTCGGCATCGCCATAGCTTTCAGGCAGCAGTTCAGCAGCCTTCAACAAATCAGATTCAACAAAAGCCCTTACAGAGTCAACACTCGATTTTGGCACATTGTAGTTTCCATTCTGCACATTGTCTTCCTTAATCACCGGTATCTCGCCATAAATTTGGTTTAACACAAAATAGGCGTAGGCACGTAAAAAATAAGCCTCGCCCAGTGAGCGGTTGCGTATGGCATCATCCATCACCGGTACCTTTGGTATGTAGGTAATGGCGTTGTTAGCGCGCTCAATTTGCTCGTAGGCAAAAGGCCAGGTAATATAAATCAACTGTAGGCTTGGGTCTATGTTAAACCTTTCAATGGCCTTAAAATCGGGGTGGTCGCCGTCCACGCAAATGTCATCGCTCTGGTCGTCGAAAGCGTATAGGTCATGCCCAATCCAGTCTTCCACGTACAACACATTGTAAATACCCAATACGCCTGCTATTACATCGTCTTGGTTGCGCCAAAAGTTACCTGTGGTATAGCTACCCGTTGGCTTTTGGTCAAGCGGGTTTTTGTTACAGCCGCCAAATGTAACAAGGGCGGTTATTAACAGTAAAGAATAGGTTATTTTATATTTGAATTTCATATTACTGCTTTTACTAGTTTAAAAATTTACACTCGCGCCAATGGTTAAGTTTCTTGCCTGTGGGTATTGGGCCACGTCTACACCCCTCTGCAGGTTTCCGCTGGTATAGCCAAGTTCGGGCGTGTAGCCGGAATATTTGGTTAACACAAACAGGTTATACGAGCTGGCATACAGCCTTATATCTGGCAACACTACATCGCTGATGTGTATTTTGGTAAACGTGTAACCTACAGATATGCTCTTTAAAGAAAGATATGCGCCGTTTTGTACCCAAAGGTCGGATGAGCGGTAGTTGTTGTTAAGGTTTGCATTACTTAACCTGGGTATGCTGTTGCTGGTACCAGCACCATGCCACCTGTTTTTTTGGTCGGCATACCAGTTAAATACTTGTGTAGCGTCAAGGCCTGCCAAGCGGTCAGCATTGTACAGCTTAAAGCCTGTGGCACCTGCAAAGTTAAAGCTAAAGTCAAACCCTTTGTAAGTTAGGTACCCATGAAAGCCAAAAACAAAGGTGGGGTTGGGGTTGCCCAGGTTAACCCTGTCTTGGTCATTAATAACACCGTCACCGTTAATATCCACAAACCGTACATCACCTGGCTTAATATTGTCTTTATTGCCATCATTTGCCACATTGGCATCTTTGTCAATATCGGCCTGTGTTTGGTACAGCCCAGCTGTTTTAAAGCCGAAGAATGATGCTATAGGCTGCCCCTCGTATGTACGTGAGATATCCACGTTTTCCCTGCCATACTGAGAACCCGCTAAATAAGTTGACTTTCCGTACAACTTTGTAACCTTGTTGCTTAGGAACGAGCCATTAGCACCCAGCGTGTAATTTAACTTACCCAGTTTACCTTGGTAGTTTAACTCAATTTCTACACCACGGTTGTTTAACTGGCCAATGTTTTGGTTGGGCAGGGTAATGTTACCACCGTCATCGGGCAAGTTGGTTTGTGCACCAAAAGTTTCCACCAATTGGTAGGGCACCAACATGTCGCTGGTATTTTTATTAAAGTAGGTAACAGTACCATACACTTTGTTTTTCAACAGGGCAAACTCAAGGCTTATATTGGTCATTACAGCCCGTTCCCAAGTTACGTTGGGGTTGGCCAGGTTGGTAATGGCCGAACCGTTTTGGTACACGGTGCCGGTGCCGGTGGAGTAGCCGAAGCCGCCGCCGTAACCAATGCCGCTTAGGTATTGAAAGTCGCCAATGTTTTGGTTACCCAACTGGCCCCAGCCGCCGGTTATTTTCAATGTGTTTACCACGTCTTTTATACGGCCGTCATAGAAGCTTTCATCCGAAATGCGCCAGCCTGCCGAAAACGCAGGAAAGTAGCCCCAGCGTTTACCTTTTTCAAACTTGCTGCTACCATCTGCACGCATAGTGGCTGTTAACAGGTAGCGGTTTTTAAAGCTGTAGTTGGCGCGCACAAAAGCACTCTGCAAACCTGCTGCATTGTAGTTGCCGCCACCGTTGCCTTGGGAACTACCCAAGTTTAAAACGCGTTGGTCGATGCTGGTATCAGAAAAACCTGACCTTGACGCACTAAAATAATTGCCTTTGAATATTTGGGAAGAATAACCTGCCGTTACGCCCAGGTTGTGGCCTGGGGCAACCTGCCTGTTGAAGCTTAAGTAATATTCCTCCAAGAAAGAATAGCTTTTGGAGAATGACCTACCCAAAGAAGAAATGGAAGGCCCCCTTGTTTGGGTAGGCATGGCTATATTAAAGCTGTAGTTATCGCCAGTGCTTTGGTCGTAACCATAGTTGGCATGCAGTTTAAGGCCTTTAATAATTTCCAATTCGGCATAGCCGTTTGCCAATAACCTGTCATTTTTATTGTAGGCATCTTTCTCACTGGCAGTGGCAACCGGGTTATTAATGTCGCCCAATTGGTTGTCGGCTTGTGATGTACCCCAGGTACCGTCTGCATTAAACACGGGAATCGCGGGGTTAAAGCGGATCGCGCTCCAAACCAAACCGGCCTGTGTAGACCGTGTGTCGGGTGATGTGCCGTCTGTATTGGCATACATTACATTTTCGCCCACCACTATGCGTTTGCCCAGTTTATGCTCAGAATTGATGCGGAAGCTGTAACGCTTGAAGTATGAATTTGGAATCATGCCTTTATCATCGTAAAAGTTGCCCGATACACTGTAGGTGCTGGTGGAATTACCGCCACGCACGGCTATATCCGCATTTTGTACGGTACCCTTGCCCATCAACGCCCGCTGCCAGTCTGTACGCTGCGTTGAATAATAGGGGTTGTTCCAAATGGTAGGCACATTTAGGCCGTCATTGGTGTAGGACTCTTTTTTAAGCATTGCCAAATCGGGGGCGGTAAGCATATCTAAATACTTAATAGGCTTGTTTTGGCCGGTGTAGTAGTTAAAGCTTGTTTTAAGCTGCTCGCCGTAATTGCCTTTTTTGGTGGTAACCAACACAACGCCGTTAGCGGCCCTGGTACCATAAATGGCTGAAGAAGAGGCATCCTTCAAAATTTCCACCGACGCAATGTCGTTCGGGTTAACGTCGTTCAAACCACCAGAAGGCACACCATCTATCACCACCAAGGGGTCGGCCGAGTTGATGGTACCGGTACCCCGTATGCGTATAGAAGGCGTGCTGCCAGGTGCGCCGTCGCCGCTAATAATGTCCACGCCAGCAGCACGGCCTTGCAGTGCAGTGGCCACATTGCTCACGGGCAGGTTTTTAATGTCATCGCCCTTTACACTGCTGATGGTGCCGGTTACATCTTTTTTACTCTGTACACCGTAACCCACCACCACAACATCCGCAAGGCCTGTTGTTGCAGCCTGCAGGGTTATTGCAACGCCGGTAAGGCCCGCACCGCCAACAGTAACCGGTTTGCTAACTGTTTTATACCCAATAAAACTAACCTCCAGCACATAGCCACCAGCTGTGGGCACAGCAATATCAAAATTACCTTGCTTGTCGGTTAACACGCCGATAGTCGTTTTCGCAATCGTTACGGCAGCTCCTTCAACAGGTTTACCGGCCTCGTCTTTTACGGTACCGGTTACATGCTGGGGTGGTGGCGGTGGCGCGTTAAAAGCCCCAGCCCCATCGTCTTCCTTTGGTGTTACAATTATTACCTTGTCTTTAACCACGTATGTAAACGCTTGGTTGCTAAAACAAAGCTTCAACACCTCTTCAACGGTGGCATTGTTAACCTGTATGTCTACTTTTTTGGCGTTTGCCAAGGTGTGGCTGTTAAACATAAAGCTGTAGCCGCTCTGTTGTTGCAGAATTTCAAAAATCTGCTCTAAGCTGGCGTTCTTTTTAGCAATGGTAACCTTTTGGGTAAGGCCTGCGGCACTTACGTGCATGGCTGCGGCCAAGAGTAAAACGGCGGTTAATCTCATAATCAACAGCATTTTGGCTGGCAAAAACCCGGGTTTTGGAGGGGTATTGCCATAGTTGTTTGGATGCATAGTTTTGTTCAGTTTGGAGTTACAAATCATTTTTTTCGTTGGCAGTTTAGTTTAGTTAATTACCCAACCACAGCTTTTGCCTGGCTGCCGGAGGGTTTGTCGCATTCAAGTTTTCATATGTATCGTTGGTTTTTCAATTTTTTTGCCTGTTGCTGTTATTGGCGGTTTTTTGCCAGCCGCTACCCCCAGCCTGCCGTGCGTTACAGCCTAAAAACGCTAAGGTTGCACAGTAATTTTCCTGCCCTCTACTGTAAAATGCACCGTGCCGGTTAGTTGCAACATTTGCAGCAGGGCCGATACGTTTTGTGTGCGCGGCACTATGCCCGTATAATCTTGGTCATCAGCCAGGGCCTTAAAATCCACCTCCACGTCGTACCACCTTTCCACTTGGCGCATAATCTCACGTATGTTGGTTTCCTTAAACCTGAATAGTCCGTTTTTCCAAGCAACGGCCAAATCGGTGTTTACATCCCTTACCGTAAAGCCGTTGGTGCCGTTAAGGGCGGCCTGCTGGCCCGGCACCAATTGCTGTGTTTGGCCATTGTTGGTAACGGTAACCTTTCCTTCCAGCAAGGTGGTTTTAACTGCGGGCTCGTTGCCATACGCCATAATATTAAAATGGGTGCCCAGCACCTGCACATCCATCTGGTTAACCTTTACATGAAAAGGCTTTGCCGGGTTCTTGGCCACTTCAAAATAGGCCTCGCCTGTTAGTTCCACCTCACGCGTATTGCCCGCAAACGCCGTTGGAAAACGCAGGGTTGATGCCGCGTTAAGCCAAACCTCCGTGCCGTCTGCCAAAGTTACCTCGTACTGGCCGCCGCGCGGTGTGGCAATGGTATTAAACAGCACCTGGCCCAGCGCCGCGGTACCCGTTTTGTACGACAACTGCCCCGCATTTATCTTTAGCACCTTGGTGCCGCCCTGCTGCGCCAATGCACCGTTGTTGGCACTGTCTAGTATAATGGTTGATCCGTCTGCCAGTGTTAGCAACGCCTTGTTGCCACCCGGTGGCACGTCGTGCGGCAATGGCTGCTGTTTTGCCACCACCACCGGCTGCGGCACATTTTTCTTCGCCCTCATAAATAGCCCAATACCCGCCGCTACCACCAACACTGCTGCTGCCTTTGCCCAACCAGGCATAAACAGCATTACCCTACGTTTGCGAAAGGTGGCCAGGGCAATGGCATTCCACATGCCGCCCCATTCCTCCTCTGTAATGGTTAAGTGTTGTTCTGCCTCGTCTTTGGCCTTCAACACCAGTTTTTTTAATTCTTCCTCGCCCTTTGCCTGTTGCAGCAATGCCAACATCTCTTCCACCTCCTGCGCACTGGCTTTGCCAGCCGCAAACTGCTGTAACAGATAGCGTACTCTTGTTTCGCGCATGGTTATTTTGGGTGATGGTGCCTGTGGCAGCTGCCTATTTTTTCCTTTTTGTTGGCTATGCCTCACTTATAGAGGCAGCGGCAGACCAAAAGGATGACTGTGGGGAAAAATATTTTTAACATTTTTTTTTGGGGGGCGGGGGGGCCATAGCTTGCTTGTAATTGAAATACCCTACAAACTGGGTATGGCTGTAGCACCCAAGGGGTTAAGCCAAAAAACTTCACACATCCACTCTTAGGCTTACTTACAGTTGATGTTGTGTTACTTGGGTAGGCTGCTCCTCTGGAAACCATGGGCGCTCGCTGGACCCCGATTTGTGTCGTCAAAAAGTCAACAAACGATCATAGGTATACACCCAAACCAAATTACAAGCAGCCATTGTTATTTTGCAGGTTGTTACACTATAAACCTTATCTTCACCCTACCGATCTTTAGCACTGTGGATACCAGCAACCACTATAAAAACGAGGCGCAACCGAAAAGCCATACGAGTAGGGACACTTAACGATACTATATGCCAAAATATGTAATTGAGCGGGAAATACCCGATGCAGGCAAACTAACAACTGAGCAGTTAAAAGGTATCTCACAAACTTCCTGCGGTGTGCTGAATCATTTAGGCCCACAGATTCAGTGGGTGCAAAGCTATGTTACGAAAGATAAAATTTATTGCGTGTACATAGCCCCTAATGAGGAAATGGTGCGTGAACATGCCAAGCAGGGTGGTTTTCCCGCGAACTCGGTAAGCGAAGTCGCCGCCATGATTGACCCCACAACGGCAGAATAGAATTATTTTTAACAATTTGGTGGCTGCCCAAACTTGGGTAGCCTATACTTGTATGAGCCAAATTCAAAGCTCAAAGTTATGAGCGCAACATTTGGTAGTTGCGCGATCTATGCTACCAAGAACTTAGCCTTGCAGTTTGTGATAAATTATGGCTTGAGGGATTGTAAAATTTTTATAAATTGCTATCAAACCGAGTATACTCTAAAAAAAAAGTCCGCAAAAATATATATAATGAAAATAATTATACCCTTTGTATTTTTAACAATACCCTTTTACGCATGTAGCCAAATGGCAGACAACACTGGAAGCCATAATAAAAGAAACATATATTACCAGGCACTTGCACATTGTCTTAAATTATCAGAAAAAGATGTCCATTATGACACTGTGCTAATATACAAAGACAATAAAACTACCGATAGCCTTTTAACCCGTATTGGCCAAACAGTACTAATCATGGTAGAAGACCCCTACGATTATTTAAAAAAACATCAGATTAAATATGCTACTCTATTCAGTATATTTCCCTTGGCGTACCAAAACAAGGAATTTTCTGTTTCGTTCGTGCCATTTAGTGCACATATAAACCCAAAAACACATGAGCTTTTTTTGGAAAATTCAGGCAGCTACAAAGTGGTTTTTAAGTTTGAAAATGATCGATTTACGTTTTTGCGTACCGAAGACCATGGGATATAAACCTTTTGAAAAACTAATTTGCAAAACCCCAGGCAGTAATTTTTTGTTGAAGAACATTGTGCTATTTAGGCCCTCACACCCACCAACCCAAACATACCAGCAACAGCACACCGCCTTCCAAATAGCTGCGGATGGCTTTAACGGCTTTTACCAGGTGGCTTTTTACGGTATGGGGGGATACCTGTAGCGTGTCGGCAATTTCGCCGTAGCTTTTGCCCTGTTGCCGGTTGAGTTTATAAATGAGCTTTTTTTGCGGCGACAGCTGCTCAATGGCATTGTTGATGTGCCTGCGGCTGTCGTTGGCATATACGGTTTCCTCGGTTTCGTTGGTGCTGGTATTTTGCGCCCATTGGGCCAGGGCGAGTATACGGGCCTTGTTAGATTCCTTTTTTAGGTGCCTGCTGATGGTATTGTAGGCAATCGTGTATAGGTAAGCCTCTGGCTCCAGCACATTTTCCAGGTGCGCGCGGCTGGTCCACAGGCTTATGAAAATATCCTGCGTTATTTCCTCGGCGGCATACGCTGTTTTGGTAAACTTAAACGCCACCGAATACATGCCACCCCGGTACTTTTGGAACAACAACTTAAAAGCATCCGCATCGCCGCCGGCAATGGCTGCGAATAATGCTTTGTCGTTGTTGTTATTAAAACCCATGATGCTACTTTTTTAACCACTTTGCCAAAAAACCCGTTTAGTGCAAATTGCTTTCAACCACCTGCACCTGCCCGTTGTTTTTTGCCGCTATGATGAGAAAACTGCCTTTTTGTTTGGTATTCACCTGTAAAATATTGCGCACATCACCCTGTATGCACAACCCCGTTACATTGTACGGCAGTGGTGTAAAGCTGCCTTTGCCATCGCCCTGCAACACCAAGCCCATGCCAGCATCTAGCGGGCCCATCTGCGCCCTGAAGGGGTAAAAATTACCGGCAGCGATAATATCGGCATGCCCGTCGTTATTCATGTCGGCCTGTACCAAGCCATTTATCGCGCTAAGCTGCGCATAGGGCGGCAATGGTGTTATGGTAAATTTGCCCTTGCCATCGCCTTGCAGGTATAGCGAATTGGTATTGCATATCAACGCCGTTTTTGAGGCCGCCAGTTGCTCGGGGCTAAACAGGTCTGCCAGCTGCGCATCCGCATAATCTGAGTAATGCAGTATCTTTTTTTGCAGGCTTGGTATTTGGCCCACCAATTCATCCCTGGAAAAATATGGGTAGCTTTTGCCTTTGTTATAGTAACCGAGTATGGGTTCGTTAACGCCGTTGCCGTACAGGTCGCCGTAGGTTATGGTAACGGGTTCGGTTTCGGTGGCCTTCCAGGCGGTATTGTTGCCCAAGTTGCCCAACACCAAATCTACATGGCCGTCGTTGTTAAAATCGCCTTCCAGTATCCGGTGGTACCAGCCTTGGGTTTTATCCAACCCGTAGGCCTTGGTGGCATCGGCCAATACACCGTTGTGGTTTAAAAATATAGTGATGGGCATAAACTCGCCCACCGTAACCAGGTCGGGCCAGCCGTCTTTATTCAAGTCAAGCCAAAGGGCATCGGTAACCATGCCGGGGTGCTGTAACAGCGTGTCGGTTTGCGCGGCATCTTTCTCAAACCGTATGTTGCCGCGTACACTTTTATTTTTCAACACAAAGCTTTCTGGCGCAGCGGGAAAAAAGCCGGGCTTTACCTTGCCGCCCACATACAAATCTGGCAGTCCGTCTTTGTTAATGTCGGCAGCCCGCACGCAACTGCCGCTCACGGTTTCCGCAGGCAGGGCGTTAACAAGCTTTGTAAAGCCGCCGTGGCCGTCGTTTTCAAATATCCTGTCCTGGTAATATTTACTGTTAAAAGGGTAATCATCCCCACCGCTTACCACATACAGGTCAAGGTCGCCATCGCCGTCGGCGTCAAAAAACAGGGCGTCGGCGTTGGTAATGCCTGGGTCTGCATTCCACGGCTGGCTTTTGGCGGGTATAAATTTACCCCCGGGCGTTTGCAGGTACAACAGGCTGCTGTCTTGACCGGAGGAGCCTATAAACACATCTTCCAGCCCGTCACCGTTTACGTCGCCTTTTGCCAAGCAGGGCCCTGTTTTGGAGAGCTGGTATGGCAGCAGGGGCGATATTTTAAAATCAACAAACTTGCTTTGGTGGCTGGTGTAATTGATGCCGGAAGTGGCAGTTACATCTTTAAAAAGCGGTTGGCGCGGTGGCGGCTCCCTTATTTCGTCGTTGTGGATTATATTTTGGTCAATCACCAGCAATGTGTCAGCCCTGATATTGTCTATAAAAGAAATTCGTCCGCCGGGCCATTCAACCACTATATGTTTAATTACACTATCTGCTCCCAACCCAAAATGCATAATGGGGTCAATGCTTGATTGAAAACCCCGCGTGAGGTATTCCTCCTGCACTTGTTGCCCTTGCTGGGTTTCCACGGTTACTTTTGCGCCGATGCCATAACTGTTTTGCCCTTTTCCTTTCAACCGCACCCGCAAATAATGCGCAGGCGCTTTTTTGGCACCGTTGTTACGGTAAATGGTGGCGGTGCTGTTAAGGTTGTTGATGATTAAATCAGGGTAACCGTCATTATCCAAATCGGCATAGGCGGCACCGTTGCTGATGGCCTTTTTGGTGAGGCCCCAGTTGGCAGTTTCGTTGGTAAAACCCAGCTGGTGGTTGTTGCGGTACAGGTAGTTGGTTAGCTTGGTGCTGGGCATGTCTTTCACCACCTTCCACATTTCAGCGGGGTCGCTCAATTTGGACGCATCGGCCGAGTAACCGGAGGTATACTTTACAAAATCCAGGTTGGTCATATCCCGCAGAATACCATCGCTGATAAAAAGGTCTTTCCAACCGTCATTGTCAAAATCGGCGAACAGCGGCGCCCAGCTCCAGTCGGTGCTGAACACGCCGGCAAACTGGCCTACCTCGCTAAATATTGGCATACCCGATGTATCGTTTCCGTTGTTTAGTTGCAGCGTGTTGCGCATCTGCTGGTGGTGGAAGCCGTAGTCGGCGCGCATGTTGTATTTGTCGTAAGTGTCGGCCCCTTTCAATAGTTTCTGGCGGTGGTTGTCTTCCGGCAACATGTCTAAGGCCATTATATCGGCCATGCCGTCGTTGTTGTAATCCGCAATATCGCTGCCCATGGCAAATTCTGATATATGGCCTGCCGCCTTCGTCAACACTTCCCTAAAGGTACCGTTGTGGTTGTTGAGGTATAAAAAATCGCGTTCGTCGTAGTCGTTTGTCACGTAAATATCGGGCCATCCGTCGTTGTTAATATCGCTGATGGCCACGCTCAGGCCAAAATTAAGGCCGCTGCCATCAATATGGGCTTGGTCGCTAACGTCAGTAAACTTGCCGCCGTCGTTGCGGTATAGCCGGTTGCCAAACTTAGGGTGCCTTTTGGCACGCAGGCTGGCTGTATTGAAGAAGGGGTTGTAAAACATGTCGCCATGGTTAACCATAAACATGTCAAGGTCACCGTCGTTGTCCATGTCAAAAAAAGCCACGGTGGTGGTGTAGGTGCCAGGCGCATCCAAGCCGTATTGTTTGGCACTTTCCGTAAAACTGGGCAGGCCGTTCTTCAAACCGTTGTTGATGTATAATTCATTGGCCCTTTCGGCATCGGTGCC
>Ga0007810_1000211_pt1 | contig 17549 bp, 13 predicted proteins | sample CryBogCBE15Jun09_FD_71193 | JGI IMG/M metagenome (GOLD analysis project Ga0007810, IMG submission 71193) | Freshwater microbial communities from Crystal Bog, Wisconsin, USA - CBE15Jun09 | ecosystem: Environmental > Aquatic > Freshwater > Lake | place: Crystal Bog, Wisconsin, USA | collected...
ATCTGCAGGTAATCTAACTTCTGCCACCAGCTTGTCTTCCAGCATTTGGGCAAATGTTTCAAAATAGGCAATCACGTCTTCGCGCTTATTTCTTTTCAACCAGCGGAAACCGCCTGGCAATTGTTCTAGCACGGCCCTGTTGTCAAGATATTCCAGATTGTGGATGTCAGTGGGTGTTAACCCTATGTCAGTCAACTTGCTCACCAACAAGCTAACCGGCGCATCGGTTACGCTACAGTATTCTTCTGCCAATTCCGTCCATTCGCCTATGCCTGTATGGGCGTAGGTTAGTATTTCTTCTCTTGTTAACTGGGTTACGCTTTGCAACAGGTTGCCACAGTTGCAGGCGCCGTGGTTGCCCCAGGCATAATGCGCGCCATTGGATAATTTTTTTGCCGTAGTTCTCAAGGCCTCAATTAATTCGTATGTAGGATGTGCCATACACAAGTGTTTTTTATGTTCAGAGTTATAAACAAATTTATCGGCGTAAGGTTTAGCCTTGCGGTCGAAATTTGACAGCCGGAGCGTTTTTGTTCATTGGACTTGAAGTTATCATTCTCTTCAAGCCACAAATTCCCAACGATGCCTTGGGTTGCCCATGACGCTTGCGGCAAAAAAATCACACGATTAATTTATCCGGCCCTTTCAGGGCTTTCGCCTTCGGCAGACTATTTGTAGGCGCAGGCACTAGCTTTTTTTGAAGTTGCTTTGACTTCGACAACGCCAAAAAATCATCCAACAGCAACTCTACTCTTCCCCTAAAAACGCATACCTGTAATCGGTTGGTGAAACAAGGGTTTCTTTTATGGTCCGTGCGCTTAGCCAGCGGTATAGGTTTAACATACTGCCGGCCTTGTCGTTGGTGCCGCTGGCCCTGGCCCCGCCAAAGGGTTGCTGGCCCACCACCGCACCGGTAGGTTTGTCGTTTATATAAAAATTACCGGCACTGTTGCGTAGTAGGTTGGTGGCAAGTGCTATCGCTTGCCTGTCCTGTGCTATTACCGAGCCAGTTAAGGCATACGGGCTGGTGCTGTCAACCAAGGCAATCGCTTCTTCAAAAGCATTTGCATCATACACGTAAATGGTTAGCACCGGCCCAAATATTTCCTCGCACATCGTGGCGTATGTTGGCTGTTTGGCTTCAATAACTGTTGGCTCAATAAAATAGCCCTTGGTTTTATCGTAGTTACCGCCTGCAATTACTTGTGCGTCGGCATCTTTTTTCGCCCTGTCAATATAACCGGCAATCTTGTCAAAACTTTTTTCGTCAATCACAGCATTGATAAAATTGCTAAAGTCTTCCACCGTACCCATCTTCATGGTTTTTAGCACGGCAGCCAGTTTTTCTTTTATTTCCCCGGCTAGGTTGCTTGGCAAATAGGCCCTGGAGGCTGCCGAACATTTCTGCCCCTGGAACTCAAAAGCACCACGGGCCAGCGCGGTAACAACAGCATCAACATTGGCTGATTTATGCACCAGCACAAAATCTTTACCGCCGGTTTCGCCCACTATGCGGGGATAGCTCCTTAGCTTGCCCACATTCTCCCCTATGGTTTTCCAAATTTGGTTAAACACCCCAGTGGATCCGGTAAAATGGATGCCTGCAAACTCCTTATGGTTAAAACATATATTACCCAACACTGGGCCGTCTACATAGATAAGGTTTATCACACCATCAGGCAGGCCGGCTTCTTTCATAATACGCATGAACATTTGCGCGCTGTAAATTTGGGTGAAGGCTGGTTTCCAAACCACCACGTTGCCGCATAAAGCCGCGCTGCAGGGCAGGTTGCTGCCAATGGCCGTGAAATTAAAAGGCGTTATGGCCAGCACGAAACCTTCCAGAGGACGCCATTCCAAACGGTTGTGCATGCCCGGCGCAGAAATGGGTTGCTGCTTCAATATTTCGTTTAAAAAATGTACGTTCAGCCGTAAAAAATCAATAACCTCGCAAGCGCTGTCTATTTCAGCCTGGTATACGTTTTTGCTTTGGCCCAGCATGGTGGTACCGTTCATGTAAGGGCGGTATTTTGTGGCAACCAGGTCGGCTGCTTTTAAAAATATATGGGCCCGCTCCTCAAAGGGCAGGTTTGCCCATGCATCCTTTGCTTTTAGTGCGGCATCAATGGCCTGCTTAACATGTTCTTCCCCACCTTCGTGAAAATACCCCAACACATGGGCTTTTTCATGGGGTGGGTTCAAGGGCAGCGTCTTGCCGGTTCTTACCTCTTCACCGCCAATGTACATGGGTATGTCTGCGGTTTCACCTTTTAACTCGGCCAGCACTTTTTTCAAAGCGGCTTTTTCCGGGCTGCCGGGTGCGTATTGCAATATTGGCTCATTGGCGGGCAATGGGTAACTAAACGTTCCTAAACTCATAACATGGTTTTAAATGTGCAAGAGGGTGCAAAATTATGGCAATTAGCAGTACATTGCTAACACCTATTAGTATGAAATACGCATTCGTCCAAACCCGCTAATGGCTGTTTGACAACTATTTGATATCGGACGCTAAAAGCGGGGTAAATCCCACAAATGTTGAATCTTACCCCGCCTTATCATATTAAAATTTATTTCCCAACAATTACGAGCCGCAGCTTACACACCCGTCCTGCATGGTACATACAGGCCCGGTTACTTCCGTGGCCTCGATATCCAAATCGTTGTTCTGGCTTTGGTCAACAGTGGGTATTACCGGCTCCACTTGGTTGCTGCCCTGTTTTTCAACCGTGAACTGCACAGCCTGTGTCGCAGCCTGGGAGCGGAGGTAATACATACCTGTTTTAAGGCCTTTTTTCCAAGCATAAAAGTGCATAGAGGTGAGCTTTGAAACGGACGGTTTATCCACAAACAGGTTCAACGACTGCGATTGGCAGATGTAGGCACCCCTGTCTGCCGCCATATCAATCAGGTTGCGTTGCTTAATTTCCCAAACGGTTTTGTACAACTCTTTTATGGAAGCGGGTATGCCCTCGATGTTTTGAATAGAACCGTTGGCGGCCACAATCTTATTTTTCATATCGTTGTTCCACAAGCCAAGGCTTACCAGGTCTTTCATCAAATGCTTGTTCACGATAATGAACTCACCGCTCAACACCCTTCTGGAATAAATATTGGAAGTGTAAGGTTCAAAACATTCGTTGTTGCCAAATATTTGCGAGGTAGACGCCGTTGGCATTGGTGCCACCAGCAAAGAGTTTCTTACACCGTATTTTTTTACTGCTTCTTTCAATGCAGCCCAATCCCAACGGTCGGTTGGGGTAACACCCCACATGTCAAACTGGAAGATGCCTTTTGACACTGGTGAGCCTTCGTATGTTTGGTAGGCACCTTGTTCCTTGGCCAAGTCTTTACTGGCTGTCATCGCCGCGAAATAGATGGTTTCAAAAATGTTCTTGTTCAACATTTTTGCCAAATCACTCTCAAACGGCAGCCGCAGCATGATAAACACATCCGCCAGGCCCTGAACACCAATGCCTACCGGCCTGTGCCTTGTGTTGGAATAGCGGGCTTCTTCCACTGGGTAAAAATTGTTGTCAATTACCGCATTTAGGTTTTTAGTTACCTGAACAGTTACGTCAAACAGCTTTTGGTGGTCAAACTTACCATCAATCACAAACCGGGGCAACGCCAAAGATGCCAGGTTACACACAGCCACTTCCTCCGGGCTGGTATATTCCATAATCTCCGTGCAAAGGTTGCTGCTTTTTATGGTACCCAGGTTTTGCTGGTTGCTTTTGGCATTGGCGGCATCCTTGTACAACAGGTAAGGTGTGCCGGTTTCAATTTGCGAATCCAATACTTTAAACCACAGGTCTTGGGCTTTTACCGTTTTACGGGCTTTGCCTTCCACCTCGTACTTGGTGTACAATTCCTCAAACTCGGCACCCCAACATTCACTTAAACCGGGTGCTTCGTTGGGGCAAAATAGGCTCCAATCGCCGTTGGCTTCTACACGCTTCATAAAAAGGTCGCTGATCCAAAGGGCATAAAACAGGTCTCTGGCACGTGCTTCTTCCTTACCATGGTTTTTCTTCAGGTCTAAAAACTCAAACACATCGGCATGCCAAGGCTCCAAGTAAATGGCAAAGGCACCTTTGCGCTTGCCGCCGCCTTGGTCAACATAACGGGCAGTATCGTTAAACACCCGCAGCATGGGTATAATACCATTGCTGGTGCCGTTGGTACCACCAATATAGCTACCGGTTGCCCTTACATTGTGTATGGCCAAACCGATGCCGCCAGCACTTTGCGATATTTTCGCCGTTTGTTTTAATGTATCGTAAATGCCGTCAATGCTGTCATCCTTCATGGTCAATAAAAAACAACTGCTCATTTGCGGCTTAGGCGTGCCTGCGTTAAACAATGTTGGCGTGGCGTGCGTAAACCAACGCTCGCTCATTAAGTTGTAGGTTTTAATAACGCTGTCAATATCGTTTTTGTGTATCCCCACAGCCACCCGCATGTACATGTGCTGCGGGCGCTCGGCCACCTTGCCGCCGATGCGCAATAGGTACGATTTTTCCAACGTTTTAAATCCAAAATAATCAAATGCGAAATCGCGGTCGTAAATAATGGTGCTGTCTAACAGTTCGGCATGCTCGTTTATAATATGCATCACGTCATCTGCTATCAGGGGCAGCTTTTTGCCAGACGCTTCGTCAACATAATTGTACAGCTTGCGCATGGTTACCGAAAAGAGTTTGTCGGTATTCTTGTGCAAATTGCTCACGGCTATCCGGGAAGCCAAAATGGCATAATCGGGGTGCTTTATCGTTAAAGAGGCAGCCGTTTCTGCCGCAAGGTTATCCAGTTCGGTGGTGGGTACACCTTCGTAGATACCCTCAATCGTTTTTTTGGCAACTTCTATTACATTCACCAATGGGCTGAGGCTGTAAGACAGCTTTTCAATTCGCGCTGTTACTTTGTCGAACTTTATTGACTCTTTCTTACCGTTTCTTTTTATTACAAACATGGTTGTTGTATTAATGGCTTAAAAATCTTCTTCTAATGAAAATGCATGCGTTTCCTTACTTGACATAACGCCGGACTTTTGGTAATCTCCCACCCTTTTTTCAAAAAAGTTGGTTTTCCCTTGTAGCGAAATCAGTTCCATAAAATCGAACGGGTTTGACGCATTGTACACCTTAGCGTACCCTAATTCAGACAGCCAGCGGTCGGCCACAAACTCAATGTATTGTTGCATTAGTTTGGCGTTCATACCAATTAATGCCACAGGCAGTGCATCTGTGATGAATTCCTTTTCTATGGCAACGGCATCAGTAATAATGGCGTGTACTTGCTGCTCGGTTAACTTATGCTGCAGCATGCCATACAGCAGGCAGGCAAACTCGCAGTGCAGCCCCTCGTCGCGGCTAATGAGCTCATTACTGAAGGTTAGCCCCGGCATCAGCCCTCTTTTCTTTAACCAAAAGATTGAACAAAAACTGCCGCTGAAGAATATCCCCTCCACAGCCGCAAACGCCACCAACCGCTCCGCAAAACTGCCGTTTTTAATCCAACGCAAAGCCCATTCCGCTTTTCTCTTAACGGCGGCTACCGTGTCGATGGCATGAAAAAGCTTGTGCTTTTCCTGCGGGTTTTTAATATAGGTGTCAATCAGCAAGGCATATGTTTCGCTGTGTATGTTCTCCATCATTATTTGGAAACCATAAAAACACCTAGCCTCAGGCAACTGAACCTCGCTCATAAAATTTACGGCGAGGTTTTCATTCACTATGCCATCGCTAGCGGCAAAAAAAGCCAGTATATGACTGATGAAATGCCGCTCACCGTCGTTTAGGTTTTCCCAGTCTTTCATGTCGCCACTCAGGTCAATCTCCTCGGCCGTCCAAAAACTGGCCTCATGCCTTTTATACTGCTCCCAAATTTTGGGGTAGTTAATGGGCAGTATCACAAAGCGGTCTTTGTTTTCCTGCAATAAAATTTCATCCGTATACTGCATAATGTAATTGTTTTAAAGTCAGTGGTGCAAAGTGGCAAAATAGTAGTGCTGGGAGTGTAGGCCGCTTTTAATACAGCTATCACTAACAGTACTTGGCTTTTCACCCGAAAGCATTGTTACTATGGTTGAATTTGGCAGGTCTTCTGACTTACTCCGTTGTTCAGAACCTTCCCGTCCCGTGTGATAAGGACAGTGGCATGTAGAATGAACAACTTTTACTAGAGTTTACAGCTACGGGGATAGTCCAGGATTTGCACCCGGTTCCCTTTTAATATGGTATTTGCTTACATACTATAACCAAGATTCAGGGTGCAAATTAGATGGTAACGGCTATGTGTTACCAAATTGTTATTCACTGTATGTTGAAAACCTTTTTACAGTTTGGCACGGGCATTTTTGTTGAAAATTGCGTTGTCGCCTCTGTCGGAAACAAAATAAGAGACATTAATGGCAATGGGGACTTTCGGGTAAAAATCCCTAAAGTCCCCATTTGCGTTACATATTACTACAATGCTGTATTGCAATTCACCTCTCTTTTGCTACCACTACACCGCCGGCTCCTGCTGGCTAAGGCAATGAAAACTGCCCAGCCCCCAAATAATATCCGTGGAATCTATACCCACCACTTCCCTGTTGTTGAAGCACGCTGCAATAATCTGCAAAGCTTTGTCATCTTTCGGGCTTCTGAAAGTGGGTACTATCACATGCTTGTTGCTAATATAAAAATTTGCGTACGAAGCGGGCAGCCGTTGGTCGTTGTAAATAACATCGTCGGGCATGGGCAATTCCACTATGTTCAGCTGCTTGCCATTTGGCAGGCGCATTTGGTTTAGCTGTTTTAAATTATGCTGTAGCAAAGCATAGTTTTCGTCTGCGGCTTTTTCTTCCACCACTGTTATCACTGTGTCTTCATTTACAAAGCGCACGGTGTCGTCAATATGGCCGTCGGTGTCGTCGCCTACAATCCCCTCGTCTACCCAAAGCACTTGGTCAACACCGTAAAAATCCATTAAAAAGGTTTCAATCTGCTGTTGGTTTAAACTGGGGTTGCGGTTTGGGTTTAACAAACAAGCCGTGGAAGTCATCAAAGTGCCTGCCCCGTTAAACTCCACGGAACCCCCTTCCATAATAATGCCGGGGTAAAACACCGGCAGGTTAAAATGCTTGCCTATTAAGGTGGGTATCACATCATCCAAATCATACGGCGGGTATTTGCCGCCCCAAGCATTGTAATCCCAATCAACAATCGCTTTTTTTTGCTCGGCGTTGGGGTTAATAAGGAATGCAGGACCGTGGTCTCTGCACCAGGCATCGTTGGTGGGGTGGAAATAAAATTCCACATTGGCCAGATCGGCACCCGCCGCCGTTATATGGGATAAGGCGAATGCCTTCATGGCTTCGTCGGCCACGTTGATGCGCACCTTCTCCCCCAAAGAGAGGTATTTTATAAACTCGGCATACTTTGGAAAAATCGTATGTATTTTCCCGGGCCAGCTTGCCTCTTTGTGCGGCCAGCTTAACCAGGTGGCTGTGTGGGGTGCAAATTCAGCAGGGAAATAGTAGCCCAATGATTTGGGAAGCGGTGAGTCCGAACGTCCGGAAGACGGGGAGTCCGTATGACTGTAAACGCTTGGTTGTATCGGTGTTTGCTTTTGCAAGGCTGTATAATTTTTATTGTGCTTGATGTAATGCGTTATTGATGTAATGGCCAAGGTAGCAGCCACAAATTTCGAGGGTAAAACAGGATGTCAATATAATCTCAACTTGCCCGCCCTCAAAATTCCCACCACCCCAACCTACTATCTTCGAGATTCTCACCCTTCCCCTCTTCCCAACTTTCGGCCTTACCGTCTTTCAGTCTGCCCAAATTTCCGTCTTCCCGACTCTCTGACTTCCGGGCTTCCCGACTTTCCGCTATTCCTCATCAATATATCGCTTAGTAATCGGCTGGTAGGAGTCTATCCGCCTATCGCGCATAAAGGGCCAGTGGGTGCGGTACCGGTCGGTTTCCACTGTGTCAATTTCCACCACCGTGGTTTCTTCCTCCTCGTGGGATGCTTTGTAAATCAAGTTACCAAAGGGGTTGCTCACGAATGATCCGCCCCAGAATTTCATGGCGCCATTTTGTTCAAAACCCACCCGGTTTACGCTTACCACATGCACCCCGTTGGCAACGGCATGGCTGCGTTGTATGGTTTGCCAAGCATTGTACTGCTCGTTGTTGGTATGCTCATCTTGGTGTGTGGCCCAGCCAATGGCTGTTGGGTAAAACAATATTTCAGCCCCCATCAAAGCAGTAATGCGTGAAGCCTCGGGGTACCATTGGTCCCAGCAGATGAGTATGCCAATGGTGGCAAACTTTGTTTTAAAGGTTTTATACCCCAAATCGCCGGGGGTAAAATAGAATTTTTCGTAAAAAGCGGGGTCGTCGGGTATATGCATTTTACGGTATTTGCCCAAGTAAGTGCCGTCGGCATCCAATACCGCCGTGGTGTTGTGGTAAATGCCGTGCGTTCTTTTCTCAAACAAAGAGGCTATAATAACAACGCCCAGCTCCTTTGCCAATGCGCCAAGTGTGTCGGTGGTGGCACCCGGGATGGCCTCTGCCAACTTAAAATTCTCGTAATCTTCCACATCGCAGAAGTAGAGGGAAGTAAACAGCTCCTGTAAACACACAATCTGTGCGCCTTTGGCGGCTGCCACACGCACCTCTGCGGCGGCCTTCTGTAGATTAGCCTCCTTATCTGCCGTGCAAGCCATTTGCACCAACCCGATTTTCACTTTTGACATTCGTAAAAAATTAAGGCGCAAAAATAACGTAAACTAACATAGCCTGCAAGTGGTAACGCCCCAATAAACGGTTAGCAGGTTATTATTCTGTTAAGCGTAAAAGGCAGGTGCTTGGGTGGCAGTTAAATTGTCCACACAATATATTTGTGTGTAGCCCGTCAAATAATATTTCTAAAGGCGGCACCAGTTGATGGCATAAACATTTATCAACACGCCTTTTTTGTACCTTGCCAGCATACGAACCCCCAAAAAATATCCCTATGTGCAACTTTATGGGCTATCGAGTAACCATTGACCAGTTTATTAGGCTCAAGCAACTTGAAAAAGAATTGGGCACATTGGCTGCGATGGACGCTTTAGTGAGTGGATTTAGCTATGGCAACTGGCAGGTTGTAACAGCCAAAGGCATGAACGATATCGAGCTGCGAGAAATGCACTGGGAATTTATACCCGTGTGGATAAACGATGGCGCCCAATTACGGGAAGCCCGAAAACAGGGCATACCATGGCTGAATGCGACCAGCGAAAAATTGCTAGACAGCAGGATGTTTAGAGACGCGGCTTTGAAACGCCGCTGCTTAGTGATAGCATCTTGGTTTTACGAGTGGCGGCATTACAAGCCTATGGGGGCCAAAAAAGAAAATGCCTACCCCTATCTAATATCCCTGCCCGGCCAAGAATACTTTTATATGGCTGGCATTTGGCAGCCTTGGGTTGACAAAAGTACTGGCGAGACCATAGATACATTTGCGATTGTGACAACAAAGGCCAACAGCCTCATGGAAAAAGTACACAACACAAAAAAGCGGATGCCTACCATACTAACGGAAGACCTTGCATATGACTGGATACTTGGCGATATTAATGAGCAACGTATAAAAGAGATCGCAGGTTTTCAATACCCAGCGGAGGGTATGGCCGCCCAGACAATACAAAAAAATTTCAAAGCCTTACCCAATCCAATTGAACCATACCATTTTGCCGAATTGCCACCATTGGTGTAGGCGGCATATAGGAGACGCGATTAGCCAATGTACACAGCAGGTACAGCTTTTTGATTTAGCTGCCAGTAGGCCTTTTTCGATGGCTAGAACTTTACGTTAGGCTACTACCCTCTTCATTTTGGGAGACAATAGGTGCATCAGCAACCATGCCACCACATAGGCGCAACTACAAATGACAAAAATGATATTGTAGCCGGCGGTTATTTTGCCAAGAGCCTTAAAATGGTCAAGAATTGCACCAATCAGTAGGGGGAAAAGAATATTGCCCATGGCACCGGCCATGTTGCCGAGGCCAATAACGGAACTGATGGCTTTTTTAGGGAACATATCGGATGCTGTGGTGAATATATTGGCACTCCAGGCTTGGTGGGCTGCTGCGGCTAGGCTAACCAATGCCACTGCAGACCAAGCATTGGAAGTATTTTGTATAAAAAACACCGGCAGCACGCACAAAGCGTACAAAAACATGGCGGTTTTTCTTGCTTTATACACCGGCCAACCACTCTTTATAAACCAGCCTGACAGGTATCCGCCCAGCACGCTACCAAACGTGGCAATGAAGTAAATAGTCGACACATATACCCAGGAGCTTTTAAGGTCTATTTTATAGGTGGTGTTAAAGTAACTGGGTATCCAAAAAAGGTAAAACCACCAAACCGGATCGGTAAAAAACTTGCCAATAACAAAAGCCCAGGTTTGGCGTACTCCCAACAGGCGCCCCCAAGTTAGCTTTCCCGGGCCGCTTTCCCGCTCCTCTTCGGCATCACCGCTGTGTATGTACTCAAATTCAGCTTTGTTTATCCGCTTTTGGCGGGCAGGCACCTCGTACAACACCCACCAAAAAACAAGCCAAACAAAACCTATAATACCAGTTAAAAAAAATGCGGTACGCCAGCCGTGGCTGTGATAAATATAGTAAATAACACCGGGGCTAATAACCGCCGCTATATTGGTACCACTGTTAAAAATACCTGTGGCAAAGGCACGCTGCTTTTTGGGAAACCACTCGGTAACGCTGCGAATGGCAGATGGGAAATTGCCCCCCTCACCCAAACCAAGCCCTATGCGTGCGCCAACAAAGCCACCTGTACTTTTTACCAGCGAATGGGCGGCCGCGGCGATACTCCAAAACACTATGGAAGTTGCATAGCCAATCTTAGAACCTACCCGGTCAACCAATATACCAAACAAAACATTGCCCATTGCATAGGCCACGTTAAACCAAACTACTATGGTGCTATAGTCAGTCTCGGTCCAAGCAAAGTCTTTTGCCAAATAGTCTTTCAGCAGGCCGATAATCTGCCTGTCAATGTAGTTGATAGTAGTGGCAAAAAAAAGTAGTGTAACCACTACCCACCTGTACCCTGTTGATTTTTCATTAGTCATGGCAAAGTATTTTTTGGGAGAACGTGAAACGGCAAACGTGAATCGTCAATCGTCAGACGTGAAACGTGAATCATAAAACGGCAAACGTGAAACGGCAAACGTGAATCGTCAATCGTGAAACGTCTAACACTTATTTGGTTTACCTATTTAGGCGTTCATTCAAGCCTTTTTTTGAAATGATAACATGGTGATTGGTGACAAAAAAACATTTTCAAAACCCACAGCCCAAACCCCGGGGCCATACAGCCGACTGGTCCCCAATTTCACGGTTCCCATTTCTCATCTACCGTCTGACGATTCTCGTCCACCGTTTCACGTCTCTGGTTTGCCGTTTCACGATTGACGTTTCAAGTTTCACGATTCACGTTTCACGTTCGCCAGTGCCCTGTTGATGCCCAATTCCAACCCGCGCAGTTCCGCCAAACCGCGCAGCCTGCCAATGGCACTGTAGCCCGGCTGGGTTGTTTTGTGCAGGTCGTCCAGCATTTGGTGGCCATGGTCGGGCCGCATCGGTATACCTACACCCCGCTTTTTCATTAGCAATACAATCTCCTTAACCACCGCATACATGTCAACATCGCCATCTAAGTGGTCTGCCTCAAAAAAGTTGCCGTCGGCATCCCGTTTGGTGCTGCGCAGGTGCAAAAAATGTATGTAATCCCCTAGCCGCTGCACCATGCCTGGTAAATCGTTATCGGGTCTAACTCCATACGAGCCAGTACAGAAACACAAGCCGTTGGCAGGACTCGGTGCGGCCTTGATTAATTCTACCGCATCCTGCTCTGTACTCACAACCCTGGGCAGGCCTAGTATGGGGAAAGGCGGGTCATCTGGGTGGATGGCCATTTTAAGCCCCTCCGCCGCAGCCACGGGAACCACCTGCTGTAAAAAATAGAACAGGTGCTGTTTTAATTTTGCAGCATCAATACCACTGTAGGTTTTTAAGGCAGCCAATATTTGTTCTTCCGTAAAACGCTCCTCGCTACCCGGCAGGCCCATCAGCGCATTGTTGTATAAGGTTTCTTTTTCCTGCGGGGTAAGCGCAGCAAAACGGGCGCGTGCTTTTGCTATTTCGTCTTGGGTATAATCATTTTCACTGCCGGGCCTTTTCAAGATAAAAAGATCTAATGCAATAAAAGCTGATTTTTCAAACCGCAAAGCCCTGCTACCATCGGCCATTGGGTAAGCCAAATCGGTACGCATCCAATCCAAAATGGGCATAAAGTTATAGGTAACCACCTTAAGGCCACAGGCAGCCAAGTTTCGCAGGCTTTGCTTATAATTTTCAATAAAAAGCAGGTAATTGCCGGTTTGTTTTTTTATGTCCTCGTGTACGGGTAGGCTTTCAATCACAGTCCAGGAAAGGCCTGCAGCTTCTACTTCGGCTTTTCGGTTACCAATCTCCCCAATGCCCCATATCTCGCCCACCGGCACATGGTGCAAGGCTGTTACCACACCCGTGCAACCCGCCTGGCGGATATCTTGTAAACTAACCGGGTCCTTAGGCCCGAACCAACGCATGGTTTGCTCCATCCACATATTTACCAAAATTTTTATTCGTTTGCCGCGCTAATGTACTTTTTATATCAGTATGCATGTTGCCGCCATTAACATTAGGCCGGGAGCAAAGCTTGCCTTGCTAATTTTATACCCATTGTGGTTAAAATAGCAGCTTGGGCTGCTAAAACCGCTAACGCTCAAAATATGCCAGGGTACCCCCTACCCACTCTTTATCCTTATTATATCGTACGCCAATCATCTTGCCTTTGCTTAGCCGGGCGAGGTTTTGGGTGGCTATGGGGCGCGTGTCGCCATCTTTCCAAAAATAAAAAATCCTTATTTCAGCTTTTGCCGGGCCATCGGGAGTTTTAATAACTTCGGCATATTTTACCTTACGCTGCAGTATCCAGTTATGGGGGTCGGTCACCTTATCAATATCGGCCCTGCTAACATCAATCACCACCCCCTGGCCAGAGAAGGAGAAAAGCGGCTTAAGTACATAGTTTTCCAAGTCGGCGGGAATCACCTTTATATCGCTCAAAAAACGTGTTTCTGGTATACAGTCGTGGTGCAGATAGGGCAGCGTAAACTTACTGATGCGGTAAAACCAGTTGGGGTGCGGGGCCCACTCCACATCAAGTTCTTCCAGCAGTATCTTTCCCTTTTCCTGCAGGGCGTCAGTCTGTTGCTGGAGGTCATCAAAAATAATACGGTTGTAAATGCGCTTAATCGCTATCCTGCGGCCTGCTTTTTCATAGTACAGGTTGCGGCCTACTTTAATAATATCGGCCAGGTCAACAATGGGTATGCCCAGGTAATCTTCGGTAAAATAAAAGTCTATCCTTGTTTTTTGTTTGTGCGGCAAAATCTCCAGCAGCACCACGTTTTCGGGGTCATGGCCTGCCACAATTATCTCCCTCAACAGTTGCAGGTAGGTTTGTTTGGTAAACCCGTTAAGGTACGAGGTGTAGCCAGCCGGTAAAGTAAAATGCTTTTCGGCAATTTCAGGCTGAAAAGCCTGGAAGGCAAACAGCGTGGGGAAGCCCTGCATTTCAATAAGTTTGGGCACCAGTTGGCCTTCTTCATCCTCGCAAATGCCAAAATCGAACGCTATAAAGTGGCTGTGGCTGTTTTCGTTGGGTACCCTCACCTCATCAGGGATGGCGTGGGAAGTGAGTTGCTTAAAATTGTACTGGGTAATAACATCCACAATGCTTTCGCAGGCCGAAAGCATTGTTTCCGTAAAGGCTTTATCCAAAAAAATGGGTGTTTCGGCCACCCTAAAATCAAGCGCACCGGGGTGCGGGGCATTAAGTTCGTGCAGGTAAGCCTGGTATTTCTCCTCCGTAAAATTAGTATTGAACCACTCACGCATCGACGGTACCATAGAGCAATAGTTTGTATAAAGAGATAAAAATAAGGAATGAAATGGGATAACGCTGTAAGAAATTTACCGTTTGACAGAATAAACTGCAGAGAATTATTTTACGTTTTTATGCTTACCCTAAATCTCCTAAATTGCATGGGCGGGCAGTTTTTTGCCGCATATACAAACGCCCCTTACCATGAGGAAAATATTGCTGCACTACTTTTTAGCCACCTGCTGCCTTTTTGCCTGTATGCCTGCCATGGCACAAACGGGTATTGACATAAAACGGCTCGATTCAGGCCTTACCGCCCTTAGCCAAAGCGGCCAGTTTAACGGCACTGTGCTGTATGCCGAAAAAGGCAAACCGCTGTACAAAAAAGCATTTGGCATTACTGATATTGCTACCGGTAAGGCACTTACCACGGCATCCTCCTTCAACCTGGCCTCGGTAAGCAAACAGTTTATTGCGGTAGGCATATTGCAGCTAAAAGAGGCCGGCAAGCTGGGCCTTGACGATGCAGTTACAAAATACATTCCACAACTGCCCTACCCAACGGTTACCATACGGCAACTGCTCACCCATACCTCGGGCATACCGGAGTATTTTGAGGTGTTTGAACGGTACCGTGGCACGCTGGATACCCTTGATAATGAGGGCATGATTACCCTTTTTGCCACCCATAAACCCGCACCCGACTTTGCCCCCGGCACAAAATGGGCCTACTGCAACACCAATTATATACTGCTGGCCAGTATTATTGAACGTGTTGCCCAAACCAATATACACGACTTTATGCAGGCGCACATCTTCGGCCCGCTGGGCATGAAGGACAGCTACGTGTACAATAACTTAATGCGCACCCTACCGGCCAACCATGTACTTGGCTTTGAGGAAGTGAATGGCCGTAAAAAACTGGCCGACCTTACCCACCTTGACGGGGTGGTGGGCGATGGCAACCTTTACTCCAGCGCAGACGATCTGCTGCTGTGGGACCAAGCGCTGTACACCAACAGACTGCTAAAACAGCAAACCTTGGCCGACGCATTAACGCCCGTTACTCTAACCGATGGCAGCACCTACCCTTACGGCTTTGCCTGGTTTATTGATAAACCGGGTGCGTACTATTGGCATACCGGTAGCTGGGTGGGCTTTAAAAACCTTGTTTGCCGTGATGTTGCCCAAAAACGCACCCTTATTGTGCTTAGCAGCGGCACCATACCCGTGGCCCGGCTGTTTGCAAAAGCCCTGTTTGAAGGCAAAACGTACACCGTGCCTACTACCACGCTTATTACCAACGTAAAACTGATTGATGGCAGCGGCACCGCCGCCCGCAACGCAAGCGTGCGTATGCAAGGCAACAAGGTTACTGCCGTGGGCAACCTGCAGCCGTATCCCGGCGAGAATACGGTGGATGGCGGCGGCAATGTACTGGCACCGGGCTTTATTGACAGCCACAGCCACCTGGGCGGATCGTTCGACACACACCCGGATGCACTGGCCGCGTTAAGCCAAGGGGTTACCACCATAGTGGCCGGCCAAGATGGCGAGGGCGACCCCATAGATACCATTAAAGCGCACCTGCAGCAAACACCTATCGCTATAAACATGGCTACTTATACCGGCCAAGCGGCGTTGCGTACCTTGGTAATGGGCGAAAACAACCTGGGTAGGGTTTGCACCCCTAGCGAACTGGATAAGATGAAGGCGCTGCTGAAAGCCGAGATGGATAAAGGCTCCCTGGGTTTATCTACTGGGCTGGAGTATGCAGGCTCCTACTTTTCCAGCAAGGATGAGGTGATTGAACTGGCCAAGGTGACCGGTGCTGCGCATGGCCGTTACATTAGCCATGTACGCAGCGAGGATGTTGCGTTTGATGATGCCATTGACGAAATAATTGCCATAGGCCGCGAAGCCAAACTTCCAGTGCAGATATCGCACCTTAAAATTGCACTGAAAGATGACTGGGGCACCGCCCCTGCCCTGCTGGCTAAACTGGATGAGGCACGCCAGGCGGGTATTGATATTACGGCAGATTGCTACCCCTACACGTACTGGCACAGCACGTTGCGCGTGCTATTTCCTAAAACGGATTATACCAACCTGCAAAGCGCGGAGTTTGCGGTAACCCATACGTTTGATGCCAGTAAGTCGGTACTGGTGCGGTTTGCCCCCAACCAGCAGTACCATGGCAAAACCATTACCGATATTGCCGCCCTGCGCAATGAGACGGCCGCCCAAACCCTGATAAGCCTTATTGCCATAACCCAGGAATACGAAAAAGCGCACCCCGAAGAGGGGTATGTGGAAGGCATTGTTGCCAGCAGCATGAGCGAGGGCGATGTGGCCACCCTGCTTGCCTGGCCCAACACCAATATCTGCTCCGACGGGGCCAATGGCGGCCACCCGCGCGGCTACGGCAGCTTTACCCGGGTACTGGGTTACTACACACGCCAGCAGCATATTATGCCGCTGGAAACAGCCATCCACAAAATGACCGGCCTTTCTGCCGAGCATGTGGGTCTGCAACACCGAGGCCTTATTGCCCCCGGCTATTTTGCCGACTTGGTGCTGCTGAACCCCGACACCGTGATTGACAAAGCCACGATAACCGACAGCAAAGCCTTATCTGACGGCATATTAAAAGTATGGGTTAACGGCAAGTTGGCATATGCAGATAAAACAGTTACGGCTGAAAGAGCAGGGGGATTTTTGGAGCGGTAGGGTTAATTGTATAGCAGTTGTGCGGCCTTTGCTGGAGATACGTTTGGGTTAAAAGAATCACGAAAAAGTACCCTGCAGGCAATCCGATAATCGTTTCTGTTAATTGTCGTAACTCGGTATTACAGGCCTTTCTGAACCCAGTTTTTTTTAGGTGGCCCCAACCATTAGCAAGAAATGGCACACACCCAACTGTGCAAAAAAATTGCATAGCTTGCCAGTGTTAGCCTTATTACATAGCTTTACGCTCTGCCGTTGGCTCAGCTTCAGGAGTTGTATTGAAAATGCTTAAACACTAACAAACTGGAGGCGGCCTCATTAACCCACTAACCATTAAGGCAAGTGGTCACCAGAGTGATACCAGTAACAACCGGCGGAAAAAGGATCCAGGAAATAAAGACATGGGGCAACAATGCCCGACTGAAACAACCAGCGTACTATGCCAAAAGCCAACGAGATAAGGCCTGATACTTTTAGGACGAACAATTTTGACTTATTAAGGATATTTGCGGCCACCCAGGTGTTGTGCCAACATAGCCTGTTGCATTTGCAACTAACCGGTGGGCTTTGGTGGCAGGTATTTTCAAAATTTTCGGGAGTTCCTATTTTTTTTGTGCTCAGCGGGTTTCTTATTTCAGCATCGTATGAAAAAACAGCATCCTTAAAAATTTATACCCAAAACAGGCTGCTCCGTATTTTGCCGGGTTTGTGGGCCTGTGTGCTGTTAACCGCCATTATTACCACTTGCTTGGGTTACAAATTTTTCCCTGGCGGCTTGGTATGGCTACCCCTACAACTGGTAGGCGTAATATATAC
>Ga0007810_1000214_pt1 | contig 17364 bp, 17 predicted proteins | sample CryBogCBE15Jun09_FD_71193 | JGI IMG/M metagenome (GOLD analysis project Ga0007810, IMG submission 71193) | Freshwater microbial communities from Crystal Bog, Wisconsin, USA - CBE15Jun09 | ecosystem: Environmental > Aquatic > Freshwater > Lake | place: Crystal Bog, Wisconsin, USA | collected...
TCAATTGCCATAGTTATAGGTTGAAAATACGCTACTTTAAAAGTCATAATAATTTATCCAATTGAATAATTTCACTTTGTCTTGATATTTCTTTAACGAAATATACGCAGTCTGGTTTCTCTCCACTCTGTATCGGAGTTGCTAGAAGTTGGCCATTTTTCATTTTAGGAAAATACCACTTGACGTCATTATAAAAATTTACAATTTCTATCTTTTTAAACTCTACTCTAAAACTACTTAGTGGATTAAAACATAACGCCTCAAACCCTCGATCGTTTATACTAGTCAATGGTAGTACTTCAATATCGCAACCAGTTGAACTATCACCAACGGCAATTGACCAGTCTATTGGCATAGTTACTTCATTATCGCCGATTCTAAGTACCATTGCTGGACTATTAAAACTTTCCAAGAAAATTAATGGCATGAATAAAAAATCGGGATCGCTTGGAACAGAGTTATCTAAAACTGCAAATCGTGTATTCTCATCCACCTCTTCTGGTAAATTGTTCAAGGAGAACATTGTGTTGTCTAAAGTTAATATTTGCATCGTTATTTTTGCCAGTCTATCTTTTCAATATTGAACGGATATTTGGCTTCCTTATAAAATTTCTTTCTTTCAGTAAGATGCCGTTTGGCATACTTACAAGTGGACGTAACGTCCCATATTTGCACAAAGTCTTTGTCTTCGGCTTTTCTAATTCCTCTGCCTATTGACTGAATAACCCTAACAAACGATTTGCCAGGCTCCAACAATACCATGTTAAAGATACGAGGTATATTAATACCAACAGCCGCAACACCATAGGTCGCGACGATAATCTTATTATCGCTAGTTTTAACTTCGTCATACTCTTCTTTACGGTCTTTGGTCTTTACTGCACCTGATACAAATACTGCTTCTGGTATTTCATTTATTATAAATTTGCCTGAGTCGATCCTATTAACTAATACTAGTGTATTGCCTGATTCTGCGATTTTTCTGATTAATTTTGAGATATAGATCATCCTATCATCATCAGTGACAAGATATTTTAATTCTTCTGCATAGCTGGTAAATTCTGAAATATCAATCATTTGTACTACATTCACATGGCAGTTTGATAATACTCCCATTTCTTGTAGTTCGTGTGCTTTAATGCCGCCAACTACTGGGCCAATGCTGGCAAATATTTGTTCACTTTCGTATTTTTCCTTAGGAATCGTACCAGTTAGACCCCAACGAATTGCCGCATTACATAAATTTTGTGTAAGTAAATTTTTAAGGACTTCGGCTTTAGCCATATGTACTTCGTCAACAATAACAGTCTTAACGTCCTCAAGAAATTCAGCAAGAGTGACTATATCATGCTCGTGATTTTTACTTTTCTTATCTAAAATGTTCAAGCTCTGCCATGTACAAATAGTATGTGTCTTGTTTAAATCCTTCCTATCGCCGTAATATACACCTACATCTAATCCCACAGCGATAAAATCTTCTTCTGTTTGCTCTACTAATGATTTGTTAGGAACGATCGTAATAGTTCTGCCTAATTGCTCGCACAGTTGACTTAATGTTGCCGTAGTAATAGTCTTGCCGGCACCAGTTGCAATTTCTTGCAAGGCTTGTGGATTAGTTAAAAACGTATTGATTGCTTCGACTTGATAATCACGAAGCATAATAGGTTGGCCTTCTAGTTGATGTCCTTTAGGCCATACTTTTCCTTGGTCGGCCCAATATGATTCAGTAACAGGGGTAAATTCTATTTTTTGAGTTGTGCGTAAATCTTCAACTTCGTCGATGCTAATACCCATGTTGCCTAGTATACCTAAGACAGTTTCTAACTGGCTCAGATAACCATTACCGCCCAATCCAAATAGGCTTACCATACCGTCCCATCTACCTAATTTATACGCAGGATGATATCGAGCATACGGAATTTCATACTTAAATGTGTTGGCTAGTTTTTTTCGAGCATCTAGCGGAAGACCTTCGATTTTAATGTTAACCTCGTCTCGAATAATCAATTTTACTGTCATACAAATATTTTCCGTTGCTCTAGCATGCTGGGTGTATTTGCATATTCGATAACTAGATCACAACAGTTAGCATACACTCCTGTCTTACCGTGTCGCAGGCCCATTCGAGTATCTAGTGTGATTACACTCATTGGTTTCCATGGATTTTTTAAGAAGAATTTTGGTATTTTTCCACTCTGAACTGCGGCAACCGTTGTCTTACTGTTTAACTCTGCATTATACTTTTTATTAGAGATAAGTTGATTAAACTGTTTTCCAATATCGCTATTTTGAAGTCTAAAATAAATTCCTATCTGATTAGTGATTTTATTTTTTTCTAAGGAATCTGATAAAATCTCTAAGTTTTCAAGATATGCGTCTTGATCCTGATTATCAAATACTACTAGTATTGGTAGTCGACGAAGTTCTTTTAATGATCGAATAACATCGGCTAAACTGTGCTCTTTTTTGTCAATCCATATTTTTGTCTTTGGACGGTTGGCAATAACTTCTGTTAATGTCTCGCCATGATTTTTGGCATTTTCAGTAAAATACTGGTATCGTATACTTCGGTCATTGATAATATTATTATCGATTGTGGTACTGATACCGAGATCGTTAGTTATATGTTTTTGAAAATTTATATTTTCAATGTTAGTGATTAAAAATTGATTTTTTATCGACTCTTCCGACCATGATTTTATAGCGTCATAGTGGTTTTTTATAGTTTCGTCAATTACAAAATTATGAGGAGTTAGCTCGTCTACTATGGTTACAATATTTTGTTCAGTCATTGCTGCATAGTATATCTTGCCTGCACTGCCCTGGATAAAATTTTCCACTTTCTTACCAAGTTCGTGCATTAGATTTCGTAAACTTGCAGAAAATGTATATTCTATACACAACACTAATTCTGCTTCGTCATTTTTTACAAGCGACAATTTTCTAACTTGTTCAATTTTTCTAAAAGGCCTTGACCATGTAGGATTAGTAATTGTTTCGGATATTTCGCCAGTATACTTTTCTAGATTTTTTTGGTTTTCTTTAAAAAGTTTCACTAGCAAATATGCCTGTTTCTCTGTAATAAAAAATGTACTAGATGAAGACTGATGTAATCCAATAAATGTATTGTAGTCACGTTGAGACACTACTTTTTTCAAATAGTCTTGGTCACTTATTAGTATTGTGTTTAATAATAGATCAGTGGTCATCATACTAGTAAGTATACACTAACTTTTTCAAGAGAACAACCTTTTAGATAATATTTTTTAATTAAATTGAAGCATCTTCCATGCCTGCGACACGGAGTTTTACAATATTTGTAATTTGCCACTGTTTTTGATCAAGTGCTTTGATAACAGCTAACCACTTGTTGCGTAGTAAGGCAAACTCGTTGATAATTTTTTCAAAGTCAACGACATCTGCCTCACCTTCCACAAATTTTTCACAATCTCTGCTACTTAGAGCACGTTGATAATTTTCCAAGTACTTGCGAAAATGACTACTTTTTAGTCTACGTAACTCGATGTTAAGATATTCTAAAATAGCCTCAATTTCTTGAAGTTGACTAAACCGTTGTTCAACTACACCTGGCATAGAAGCCGCGGCCTTTTCAACATTTCCTAAAATACGACATTCAGATTTTGCATCTACTAATTCAGTCTCAAAGTATTGAATAGCATCTGGTATATAACTGATGTCTTTGGCTATCTTAGCGTACCACATTAAAAGTCTAGCTCTCCGTATTCATCGTCATCTTTATCATCTTCGTCTTCGTCGAGATAATAATCGATAGCGGAATCTAAGGAACCGTCGACCCCCATGGCTCCTTGTAGAACCCTATCAGTGACTCCGTGATCTGCAAGTAAGTCAACATATCGCTCTGCAACTACTTCGATTTGTTTTTTATCAATATAGTCTGCAAAAAGTAACCAGATATCACCTATTTGTGTTTCATTCAACATCTTCTACTGTCTCCTCAGGAATGGGTGTTGTTTCAGCTTTGATATGAAAATTTTTCATTATCATATCTAATTTATCATCTTTCCATTCTTTTCTGTAGAAAAGAAACTCTTCTCCAGTGGTAGGATCAACCCATTTAAGTCTATTGCCTTGCTGAGTTAACAAGCCATGTTTTTCAAATAGATCAACTAAACCACTATATGGATTCATACCGGTTTCATATGGGATTTCAATTTGTAATGTTTCAAACGGCTTTGCATAACGAGTCTTCATGATCTTACAGGCTGCACGAATGCCATGTACTTCACTAGTCTTAACACCATCTGCATCAGTCTTAAGTTTAAGTTTTTTCATAGCAACAACGATACTAGATGCATAGACAAATCCTTGTCCGCCTGAAATCTTGTCATCTGGATCAAACATGTCTTGGCTTGCGTATGTGTGATTTGTACAGACCATACCTACATTTAAGTTACCAAACATGTTAACACAGTTACGAACTAATGCTGTTAATGCCTTAGGTTTACGACCCATGTCTCCCTTCAAATCACCAGCTTCGAACTGATTAATGTCGGTAGGGGTAAGCAACATACCCAATGAGTCTATGACAAATAAGACTTTAGGACGGTCGACCATTTCTTTGTACTCTTTGGTAAATTCGTGAATGGTCTTTGCCACATCATCGATCATAGCCATGTTGAGTTTAAGAAGTTTTTCTTCGCTTGTATCTACACCTAGATCGTGTAGCCATTTTTCATCAAGTGCGTTTTCGCTATCGATCAAGATAACATAAATGCCTTGTTCTTGTGCGTTGCGTACCAAATTACCGGAGCAGATAAAACTTTTACCTGCACCTGATTCTCCAGCAAACACAGTAACTTTGCCCAACGGTACACCTTTGTTAAAGTCACCACTGATTAGATAGTTTAAGGCAAAATTACCTGTACTGATCCAATCTGTTGGATCATTGAATCCAACACCCAGACCGTCAATTGACTTGGTCAAGGTCTTTCTAAATTTTGATAAATCGAAGGCTTTTGTAGCCATAGTTATTCTCCTAAATGATTGGTAAAGGGCCGAAGCCCTTTACATTACGCTTTTTGACGATTGCGAATCATTGCCAAGATATCTTGAGCACGATCACCGCCTGTGCTAGATTCTGTAGCTGACTCTGTCTTAGGAGTAGGTGCTACTGTCTTTGGTGCTGGAGCAGCCTCTTCTTCATCAACGGTATCATCACTTGATACTGATGGTGTAGCTTTTACTGCTTTATTTGGATCTCCAGTATTCTGACTCATTCCAGCTGGTTTGAAGTATTGACCCCACCGATCCATATCATATGGCTCACCGTCAACTGACGCTTCAAACATTTCTTTCATAACTTTCAATTCAACTTCGCCTGGTTTCTTAGGCAGGAAGTCTGATAAATTAAACAAGCCATGTGTGTCGATAGCCGCTTGTTCGATATCGCTCAATGGACGCTCACGACGTGCCCAGCTTGATGTTGAGTAGTCAGCATATCCACCCTTGCTACCTTTCTTCATGCGATAGTCTAAGCCATGCACGTAGTCAGTTGGCAAATCTTCCAACTCTGGATCAACAAGTGCCGCACGGATACTTGTAAAGATTTGAGGACCAATAATGAAACGACGAATTGGATTTTCTGGAGTTTCTTTTTCTGCAAGACCGTCTTCAACAACGAAACCTTGGAAAATATAACTGCGTTTTTTCCAGTACTTACGGCCCATATCTTCCAATGCTGGGTCTTTAAACCAACCACGCACTTCTGAAAGGATAGGACATGTATCGCCATACATTTCTACGCACGGTACTTGTACTGTAATTGATTTTGATTCTGATTCACCTTTAATTCCAGCGAATGGCAATTTAATCATTGCACGTTCAACCCAGAAAAAAGTATTGTCGGCGTTACCGTCTGGTAAGAATCGTAGAACCGATTCACCGCCTTCTTTGAGATTCCAGAATGGGTAAATTGAATTATCACCACCTGTTCTATTGTTGTCTGAACCTTTTGATTCAGCTGCCTTTAATTTTGCACGAATTTCTGCCAAAGATGCCATTATAATTCTCCTATTGTTAGCCTTTGTTACTGCTTTTTATTTGCCTATATTTGTTTAGAACCCTCTAAACAAAAAGCGCATACATGTTATTGTATACGCTTTTATTTATGTTTGCAAGAAGAATCTTGCTGAAAATATGAGTATTTTACTCAATTAACGATAATGCACTAGACTTGTTAATCTTTGGAGTTCATCGTACCCAACAGACTCTTTTTGTGCAGGAGTCGCTGGCTGTCCTTTGTTTGGAGCACGAGCTAGAATAAATGGATCTAATGGATCAGCACTGCCTATCCATTTTTGATCTTCCGGACTTAGTTTAGAATATGCGTCGGCTTGTGGGCTACCCGCTGGCCATGGACCATTATTCACAACGGGTGCAGATTGTGGTACAACTGCATCGGGTTCACTCATATCACCTGCCTTATCACGAGCAGCTTGCTCGTCTGGTGTCATTTTATTAGCTGGTTCAGTTTTAGTCGGTACAGGTTGAGCATAGCCCATTTTTCCTGGATAGCGTGTAATTGATCCATCTTTAAATCCAGCATTTAGTTTGCCTTGGAAATCATTCCATGCTGCTAATACTTTAGGATCTGCCATCTTTGCTTTATCAGCTAGCAGTGCCTTAGCCGCTGTATCAGTTTCGTCACCAAAGTGTCCATCTACTGCAACCTTTTGACCATTTTGATTTAACCAGTTCTGATATGCGGTTACTGTAGAATTTGATTGTGCATTGCCTGCTGTACTAGTTGTTTTTGATGCAGTGGTAGTCTTAGGGGATCCATCGGGATTATTAGTTGCAGCGTATTTTGCATCCCACTGATGTGCAGCTACGCCTCGATCACCTTGTGTCGACGGGCGAGCTGGTGATGTTCCTGGTGCCATGTGGGTCATTGGACCAGCTTCTAAAATTTCTGTGTAGCTCTTTAATTTTTGTGCGAGGTTTGTTAACTCGCTTTCGTTGATAATTTGACGTGTCATAATTATTTTCCTATTTGATCCATTTGTCCTAGAATACCTTTCATCATTTCTGCAGGATTCATTGATCCTCCTGGAAATTGTACTGTTTGATTAGGTACGTCCTTTTGTACTTTTTGTAACTGCTGACCGAGTACTTGTTTAACTTGATTGCCCATTTGTTGTTGTGCATTAGGATCGTTTTGTAGAGCCTGTAGCTGTGCCATTAATGTGTTCAAATCAAATTGTTGCTGTTGCTGCTCATCCATTTCTGCTGACTTAATGCCGGCCAGTTTACGAATTCTATGACTTTCATCATGATGTGGAATACCTGTGCTAGGATCAATTTCATCGATCTTTTCTAATACTGCTCTTACATGTTCAGGTTTTGCGTGTACATGATCAAATGCACCATTTTTAAAATCACGTATTACACGGATCTTAGCACGTTCGCCACCAATGGTAAAATTATCATCTTCTGGATTAAAAAAACCTTCAACGGTCTTCCAAATTTCGTCAACTGGATCTGATTCAGTCTTAAGCATTTTAAATCGTTTCATCGCTTCGCCGATTGTTATAACATGACTACCAAAATCTAACGGAGTATCGTGTGTTGCACCACACTCTAATGCCTTAATAATCTTTGCTTTAATCTTACTCTCTGCAACTGCTGCTGGTGCAGGCGTTGATGGAGCAGTCGGTGGTAACGGTGGTAACTCTGCCGATAAGTCTGCTGGAGCTATACCGGCTTCTGGAGGAATTGGTGCTACAGGCGGAGTAGCTGCAACTGGCGGTGCAGGTGGAACTGCTGGAGCTGGTGTACTGTCTGCTGGTTCATCACTAGACAGATCGTTTAGCTCACCGCTATCAAGTATTTGTTTTGCCACGTCCTGAGCATCTGGGCTCATTGGCTCGTGTTCGTCACCGGTCGCTAAATCGTTAAGATATAGTTTGATCGCAGTGCCAACATCGTCATTGTCTGATAAAGTTGATAGATATTGATTAACAAACTTATCACTATCTAAAATACCTTTTAGTTCTAGTGCAGCATTAATACCGCGTGGCCCTGGAGATTTTAGTAATCCCTGCCCTAATTTGTCTTTTAAAGAGTTAAGTGCGTTTAGATAATTTTTCTTGTTAAGAAGTTCATTACGGCCTTGCTGTTGCTCGTCGTCTTCACTAATAAATTTATCAAAGAATGATTCTAATTCAATCTCTTCTTTGGTCATTTTTTCCGTTTCTTTACGGGCTTTATCGCTAGCATGTGTTACTTGGCCGCGCGGATCTTTAGCTTTACCTTTAATCTTTTTCCACTCGCCTTCTTCCTTCCATTTAACAACATTACCCTCTTCATCTTTTTCTTCTGAGCGTAATTCATTTAACATATCTTCTGGATTAAGTTCTTTAGTTGGAATTTCTGATTCGTCAACTAGACGGAAGATATATGGAAATGCTGTTTTTAATTCTTCATTAAATGTTCGGATTGTTAATCGATCAACCCAGTCATTCATAACTTCTTCCGGAATAGCTTGCTCTTCTTGATCTTCGAATGATTCAGCAAATGACTCATAGTAAGCGGGACGTTGCAACATCTGTACTTCTTTTTTAACTTGTTCGATGCGTTCCATTACCTTTGAAGTAATGTCGCTCATAGCTTCTGATAATTGTGCTTGTCGTCCTACGTAGCCCTTAAACTTGCGTAGTTGTGCCAGTTCTTCACTTAGACTTGAAATATGTTTACCAATACTGTCATACGGATTGCCGCCGTGTTTTAAATGCTCAGCAAGAGCGCGAGCACCATTGAGATGTTTGTATGGATATCTGAAACGTTCGCCCTCTGCGTTTTCAACATAGATGTTTTCAATGTGCATTGTACGACCTGCAGCTAATTCGGGATTAATATTTTGTGTATGTTTAATTACTAGTCTAGCATTACCTAAATCTTGATAGCTAATTTTAGATGTACCATACATTGAGCTTTCCATCATTGGGGTTTGTGGCATAACAGGTTCTTCCTTGGGCTTTGCTTGAAATTCGTAATCACGTTTATCCAAATTATCTTTACCAATATTTTTTACAGTAAAGTTTAATAAATTATCTTTGGCAAACTGACGTATGCCACGAATAAAATTAAATACTCCGGGGTGTTTGCGATCAGCAAGATCACCACTAATCTGTACTATAATTCCTCTACTTTTTTCATCTGGATTATCTTTTTCATCTAGCGTAATAGTAATTGTACCTAAAGCAACACCGTTATCTTTATATTGAAATTCAAAAAAACGAGATTTAGGAATATCGCCCTCTTTACTTAAAACATCACTGTGCTTGTCACCTAGTGTAATTTCAGAAAAACGAGTCTCGAGTTTTCCGTACAATTCTTGTGCAATTTTGTCTAAATTAGATTCCATGATATATTTATCACATGCCTGTTGATATGAATATTGGTAGGGGAGGCTCAAATTCTGAAGATTCCTCCCAGTTACTGGTTACTTTTAACTGCTCAAATACAGCTGGATCCCACTCTGCTAACAGTACACTCATACGTATGATTAGTAGTAAAGCCGCCACTAGATCATCATGCTGACCCACTTTTGCCTTAAAACTAGTACCAGCAGCAACGTAGGTTTTAAGTTCACTAATCAAACTACGACTGTTTAGGGTCATTTTGTTTTCTTCGATGAGATATTTGATTTTAGAACATGCTGAAATTTTATTACCAAAAGTAGTATTAAATCCCTTGCGGAACTTTTTAACATGTCCTTTACGTAATGGTTCGCTTAGAAATAATCCAGGAAACGTTTCTTCTCCTAAATTATCAATAACTACTAGGGCGCTTTCACCCACTGTGTTGTTTTCTACACTCCAGTAGATTTGATTGAAACTATCCTCACCGCCTAGCTCTTCTTGTATATATTTTAATATATCTCGGAATATTTTAACCTGTCCCTGTATAGGTGTGATATTATGCTGCCACTCTGCTACCTGTATCATGCTAGGCATTTCAAATACTTCAATAGCTCCGTAGTCACCGCCGGTGCCTAAACTAGGATCCAGCGCACAAAGATAGACATTGCCCGGTGTTGGCTTTTTATACCAACGTACTTGACCCATCTTAAACAAGGGCTCTTTTCCTAATAATTCTGCCAGTTTAAGACTGCTAATAAGTGTTTCATCATACACTAGGAATTCGCAACCGTACTCACGACGGAAACGTTCTTCGCCGATACGTCCCATCTCAGTTGCCTTCCATTCTTCTCCACGATCCGGATGTTCATGCCATTCTGCACGGAATCCGTGGAAACCATTACGTCCTAGACCATCATCACGTTCACCACCGTACTCATCAAATTTATCCTGACTTTCCTTCCAGATTATTGCAAATTCGTCTTCGTCTGAATTCGGTGTTGACGTAATAATTGCTCGTCCACCTGTTGCCAGGGTTGGTGAAATTGAGGTCCAAAATTCAGTTGCAATATTGGGCTGAACAAACGCAAACTCATCGCAATATAGTAAGGATATGGACATACCGCGACCGGTATTACCAGTAGTAGTAGCTGATACAATTCGTGATCCGTTGTCAAAATCTATACTCCCTTTGTTATAACTTACAACGCCCGATCTAATGTAGTCGGGACATAGTTCATATCCGTAACGGATACGTTGCATAATTTCCTGAGAGCCGGTATATTTGTGTGCGGCAACTAGAATAGTTTGATCTGGGTGAAACATTGCATACCATAGCAAGTATGCACTTGCACATGTGGTCTTGCCGCTTTGACGTGGCAACATATTAATGTTAAAACGATAGTCGTGATAACTCTGTAATAATCGTTCTTGATATTCAAACGGCTCAAACAGCATCTTACCTTTAACAGGGTGCTGAATGTGAAAGAAATGCTTGGCAAAATGCAAATAACCAGTAACTGGATCTGCACAAGCCAATAGGTGGGCGATCTGTTCTTCTGTGAACTTTTCTTTACTGTGTGCTTTTTTGGTTAAGACACCATCTAAACTTTTAGCCATACATTTATTTACATAAAAAAAGCACCCCTTAGGGTGCTTTTGATACTGCTGACGAAACTTATCTTGCTTTAATTTCAGCGTACATTTGGCTTAGGCTGTCAACTAGACCTTCTGCCATTGGATTTTCTGCTCCGTTTACTTTAGGATATTTTTTACCGCCAGTGCTGGCTAGATCGTTACCAGTGGCTGTTACAGCAGGGATACCTTTTACCTCAGGTCCTGATGCGCCCATCATGCTGTTGCCAAATTCTTTATCGCCAGTGTCAACAACTTCTGCCATGTCAGTCTCGTGTTCTGCAGAATCACCTACTACCATTACGGCATCGTCGCTATCTTCAGCTTCACCTTCCAAATCACGGAGAATATTCATTAGGGAACGGATACCGCCTTCACCCTGGCCGTTCATTGCAATATTCATAGTAATATTGTCTGGCTGTTCGTTATGAGCATGCACAGGCATTTCACCACATTCCTCAACTGAAACAGTAGGTGCGCCTTCTTCGATGGCTGTCATTTTAGAGATTAAATCTTTTAAATTCATTATATTGCTCCTTTAGCAGTAGGCACTTTAACTTGTTTAGTAAAAATATTTGTGGCATTATTTTTTACTTTAACTTGTGCGCTTGGTGTTTCTTTAGTGTGCTTAGGAGCACCTTTTGCTAGAATTTCATCATTAACGCCTGTGTACTGTGTACCAGTTGTCTTAGTCTTGTTCAATTCTTTTAAGAAATTCATTTTATGTTCTTCGTCTACTAGGCTATCATGATTGTTAACATCAGTAGGAGTACCGACAACAGCTTTACCTGTAGATTCATCGTGTGCGTGATTAATCTCATGTTCTGCTATTTCTCCTGGACTCATGGCTTTAACTTGACTTAGTGGCATTCCTAATCCAGCTGCTACTAAATCGCGTATCTGATTGCTAGTTGCTGGATATTCTAACGCTGCTTGGAATACATTCATGTTAAGATTTTTATGCTCTGGAAACTCTGCATTGTGAATCTGTGGTGGAGTACGCTTACCTTTGCTAACTGATGTTGGCTTAAATTGACTCAATGCGGATTCAATTTTTGTGTGGCAATCGTCGGAGCAATCACCTACGACTTTAATTCTAAATTCGTAAGTTTTTTTGCTTTCTGTTAAGTATTCTTTAAATGATTTCATGGTATGATCCTAGTACTATATTTATTTCATATTCTTCAATTTTTCTAACAAGGAATTACGATCTGTAACTACAAACCCTTCGCCCTGTATGTTTATACCATCGTCAGCACCTGCGGCATCCTGATCTAGTTTTTGCTTTTTAAGCTGTAGATCTATCATTTTTAGCTTTTTATCTAGTTTGGCAGTCTTAGCATCAATAGCGTTTTTCAGCATACTAGCAGCTACTTCAAATAGTCTACTGCTGTATCTTGCCTCTACATTCATACCTAAATCCATGATGTCGTCATAGGCATCTTGAGCTTTTTGTGCTAGATTATCTAGTTCACTATCTGCTAAATCACCTAGTCCCTTTACCTGTGGTAATGCCGCAGTAATTTTATCAAATTCGCTGATATCGCGGAGAAATGGTTGGGCAGCAGGTAGTGTTTCTGCTTGTTTTTTCTCTTCCTGTTTTACAATTTTTTTGCTTTCAGGAAGGTTAAGTAGTTCTTCTAACTTTTTTGTCATAGTAATACTTATGCTTATTATTAGGAGAAGATATCATTTTCGTTAAGGATGCGGAACTTAATACCCTGCTGTTTGCACCATGCGCTGGCTGCTGCCCACTTGGCTTGATTCTTAACGTACTGAGCTTGATTATATTTGTTCTTACCAACACGCTCTAGAATAGTTTGACTTGCTGGTTTAATTTCAATAAGTTCGGTCAACATATTATTCTTTTTATCTACATATTGTATGAAAAAATCAGGTACGTAGATTGTTTGCTTATTGGTCAATGGATCTCTATAGGGGATACTTATTGCTTCACTGGCCCATTTTTGTATACTGGGATTATTGTCACAAAAATTCATGAATGAAAATTCCCACGAACTTCGATATATTGGCATTTTATTGCCTACGTATTTTTCAGGATGTTTCATGGTAAATTTACCACGAGCAAACTTGGCCATGTTATACTAGAATATTACGTGATTCGTAGGCATCAGTATCTAGTGCTGTTCTATATCCTAGTAAACTAGTTTTTTCTCTATAGGCATTTAGTACCTGTGCTACCACTTGACTGAGTTGTACATCGGTAAGGCTTTTTAGTTTGTCTAACAAATTAAATACCGATACGTTTTCAACTCTTGCTTGATTTAACATGATAATAGCAGTAGATCTTGCACTACTATCATCAAAATTACGTTTTTGAAAGAACGCTACCACTGCATCAATCTCGCCTGCTGGAAAACTTACAGGGTTAACAAAATAATTGTCAAAAAATTGTTTGACAGTGGTCACTCCAGACGATTGCTGTTGAGGCAAATTTGATATCATATTATCGACCTGTTATTGATGTTGGAAGAGCGGTAGTAGTATTGTTACTACTGGCTGCGGCTTGTGGGAATGAGATACCAGGAACTCCTCCGGTATTCACCACGGTATTAGGAGTAATCAAACCTGGAGTTCCATTTACTGTAGTAGGCTGTTGTGTATTCTGTGCAGTATTGACCTGTTGTATTACTTGATTCAATATGCTAGGGGCAGCAGCCTGGATATCTAAAGATTCTACAAAACTTGGATTATTGACAGTAGGGTCTGGATTCTGTCCACTTAGAGGACTTGGAGTCTGATCGTAGTGTTCCATAGCAAATCCTTCTGGATCGCCTTCAGCAACCGCACCTACTGAATAGCTCACGGCTTCGTATTGTATTTTCATAGTAAAATCATGCAGAGCATTTTGTGCATAATCTAATTTATTATGATTCCAATTACTAATGATAGGATTAGTCAATGTGTATTGAACATACTCGTGACGTGCCATCTGATAAATTTTAATATAATTAAAAAATGGACTGGTGCTACTGTTATCTAGGCCGTAGGAATTATTGATATAATCAAAACTTCTCATCGCTGTTCTATTATATGCACCCGGCTGGCTAGCACTGGTTGGATCTGCATAATAATAACTGTAGTAGCTTTGCCATAACTGATTAATTAATCCCATATTGTCGTCATGGAATGTTATACCAATTTCTTGCGGCTTATGTGTATACTGTACAACTTTTTTTCTGTTGTACTGATTTAGCAGTTCTGTTTCTACCTTGTACTGCGGTAGATCTACGCTCTTAACCATGAGATTAATTTCATTACCGTAACGCTGTACAATATTAGCGTTTTGAAGAGCACCAGCATTTATACCAAAACTTACATGGAATAAAAACTTAAATTTAGGTGCTAGCCTAAACTGATTATCCGCAAACACTCTGGCGGCGTGTTCTTGGTCGCGCAGATTGATTGTTGGATCTGATTTAAGATTACGGTCGGATGTGAAGGCCATACAATATTTAGTTTAAAAATAAACTACGTAGTTAATCAATAGTCATTAAAAAAGCCTACTTTGTAGGCTTTTTTAATTATGCTCCTAGTGCGTTTGTTCCGCCTGGGGATTTCATTACTGGTGTACTTGCACCAATAGCGCCGCCGGTAGTTTGAACAGCATTATCAAAACGAACGCTGATATCAATCATAGCTGGACCCTGCTCACTATATTTTAAATCTTGCCAGTTTGTTGACTCTAAATAGCAACCATAACATTCCCATGTTTCAAGAACGTTAGGAGTCTGTGAACCATTACCACCGTCAAGCATTTCAATACGCATTGTGAACTTATAATCACCTGCGGCTGCTGCTGAACTTTGTTCAAAGAAGTCAAACTGTTTCTGATTTTGCTCGCCAATTAGTTTACTAACTGAACCAGTAACATCGTCACGTAGTTTGATGCTAATTGGTTCCCAAGCTGGTTTACCGGCATAGTGAATTTTACTGTTGTAAATTTCAATTACTTGATCAGTAAATTTAACTTGTGGACGAGCTGCTTCGCTAACCTGTTTAGTTAGTTCAGTTGTTGGAGTGCTAACACCAAGATTTTCAAAGTTGATTCTAAAGCGATACTTCAACTTTGGCATCAACATACCTTGTGATGCTGCGCTTTGGTCTGATGCTAACGGTACTGTAAAGTTTGATAATGCTGCGATTGCCATTTAATTTCTCCTAATTATTTGCTGCCTAGGCCTTTAATTGCACCAGTATTTTCTAAGCGTAGTGGAATATAAATGAATTCAACAGCTTTAACTGGTTCAATGGCTATGTCAACATAAAGTTCGTTTGCATCGATTCTTGTTGGCGTGTTATTACTTGTATCACAAACAACTAGGTAGTCATAAAGAGCACGTTGACCTGTTAACTCTAACAACATCGATTCGATTTGTTGCTTAATGCTATTACGGGTAATAGTATCGTTTGGTTCAAAGATATATGGTTTAGCAATAGCGTTTAATTGGTAGCGTAGATAAATTACTAAACGTGCTACGTTGATACGATCTAATGAACTTGCTACTAACTGACGTGTCTTTTGACCATAAGCAACTAAACCAATACCACCCAAGTAAGTAATTGGATTTACGTGTACTGTTGATAATGTATCACGCTGTCCGTTATTCAATGCTACAGTTACGAATTCACCTGTTTGACCATCAATGTAGCCTACTGAGCTAGCATTTGTAACACCACCACGACGTGTTCCAGCTGGCGCAAACCATGGATAAGAAACATTGTCGCTTAATGCGATTGTGCGTAACATGATGTGACTTGGTGGAACAGCAACATTGTTGCCTAATAAGTCTTGTGTATAACCCCATGGATAGTAAACTGCTGCATATGGGTTTGTAGTTACTAGACCGTCTTCACCGTCCACCGCAGCGTTCGCTGTGTTAGCACCCCAGTTGCTCAATGTAGTAGCATCTGGAGTTAAACGTGCTGGTGCGTCAGCTACAATGAATGATAATTCACCGCGGCTTGTGTTTAAATCAACTAGAGGACTTAGAGTTTCTAAGTAACCTGGGCAGCTGATTAGATTAAACACACGACTGTCTTCGTCACGGATTTGTTGATTGCTTTCAATTAATGCTGTTAGTGCTTTAACTACTACAGCACGTTGAGCTTTACGGCCAAACTGACCAACACCATGAACATCATTAGGTGCATCGCTTACCCAAACATTTGGATAGAAGTAAGTTTGTAGTGTATTTTGATAACGAGTATCATATGCATTAGGATCTACATAACCAACAACATAACGCTTGACGTTATAACTTGAGCGACGTAGATTCCATAACAACATACCTTTTGGATATAGTGCTGGATCTGGTGCATCGAAGTCTAAGAAGTCGCTGTGCAATAATGCTTGGATTGTAGCAGGTGTTGCGCCGTTAGCGGCACCACCGTCTGTAGTCCAACGTGCATCAGCAAAAATAACACCATTTTCTGTAGTGTGATCTTGATTGTTAATTGTCACCCATTTCTTAGTATTGTAGTTATACTTGTTTATGACTGGGAAGTTTTCAGTATTGCTTACGTCAATCCATAGATCGCCGTTGGCCAATGCTGTTTGTCCGTCACTTTGAGTAGTTGGCATTGTAGAACTAATAATTGGTCCCATTGGATCAGTAGTTCCGCCGCCATAGATGCCATTTAGTGCAACGGCCTGACTAGACTTATAACCTCTCCAATGTGTGCCATCATTAACCATGATATCCGCATCTTCAACTGATGAGTTATACCACAATGTACCATCTGCTGGCGGTTGTGTTGGAGCAGTTAGGCTAGCTGGAGCAAATGCTGTGCCAGCAAATGTTGAAGCCCACTGTGTGATTACATACTTGCCATCACTACCGTTTGAGCTTGGATCTGTATAGAAGTTACTTGTACCATTTCCTGCATCGTTTACTGAGAATAATGTATGTACTGGAGTACCTGTGCCATCAACAAGTTTAATATCACCGCCTGCTTGATGAGTAATTGTGATAGTACTGCTTGTGTAAGAAATTGTTACATTTGCATCACTCACTGCTGTAGTAAAGGCTGCTGCTAGTGCATTGATAGCCGCTACTGCACTCGCTGTACCAGCATAACTAAAACTTACTGTAGCTGCTGATGTATAAGATGAGCTACCTGGAGTAGTCCAACTTGTAGTAAACGTATATGTGGTATTTGCATTAAATGTAGAGCTAGTAATCGGCTTAGATGTAACTACAGTCTGGCCGGTCCCAGTTCTTCCATAAATCTTAAACTGTGCATAAGGTGTTGAACCTTCATCATCGTTGTATTTTACATAAACAGCACCAGTAGGAATATTTAA
>Ga0007810_1000216_pt1 | contig 17332 bp, 15 predicted proteins | sample CryBogCBE15Jun09_FD_71193 | JGI IMG/M metagenome (GOLD analysis project Ga0007810, IMG submission 71193) | Freshwater microbial communities from Crystal Bog, Wisconsin, USA - CBE15Jun09 | ecosystem: Environmental > Aquatic > Freshwater > Lake | place: Crystal Bog, Wisconsin, USA | collected...
TGGACAACATGAAAGTAGCTGTTGTAGGCGCCACAGGTTTAGTTGGCACCAAAATGTTACAGGTTTTGGAGGAAAGAAATTTTCCGGTAACCGAGTTGGTTCCGGTGGCAAGCGAACGCTCAGTAGGCAAGGAAGTGGAATTTAAGGGCGCCAAGTATAAAGTGGTGGGCATGGCCGATGGCATTGCAGCCAAACCAGCCGTGGCTATTTTTAGTGCAGGCGGCGGCACATCTTTGGAATGGGCCCCCAAGTTTGCAGAAGCAGGCATTACGGTGATTGACAACAGCAGTGCCTGGCGCATGGACCCCACGAAGAAGCTGGTGGTGCCAGAGCTGAATGCCGACGCGCTTACGGCGGAAGATAAAATTATTGCCAACCCCAACTGCAGCACCATACAAATGGTGGTGGCTTTAAACCCACTACACCTAAAGTACAAGATAAAAAGAATTGTGGTTAGCACCTACCAAAGTGTTACCGGCACAGGCAAAAAAGCCGTTGACCAATTGTTTAACGAACGCCGCGGCGAAGAAGGTGCGATGGCCTATAAATACCCCATCGACCTGAACGTAATACCGCAGATTGACGTGTTTCTTGACAACGGCTACACCAAGGAAGAAATGAAAATGGTGAAAGAAACCAAGAAAATTATGCGGGATGAATCCATCCGGGTAACGGCCACAACAGTGCGCATACCCGTGATTGGCGGCCATAGCGAAAGCGTGAACGTAGAGTTTGAAAATGATTTTGACCTGGACGAGGTAAAGCAGCTACTGGCACAAGCACCGGGTGTAATTGTGCAAGATAACCCGGCCGAAGCCATTTACCCAATGCCTTTATGGGCGCACGACAAAGACGAGGTTTTTGTTGGCAGGCTGCGCAGGGATGAAAGCCAGCCGAATACCCTTAACATGTGGATTGTGAGCGACAACCTGCGTAAGGGTGCCGCCACCAATGCCGTGCAAATAGCGGAATACCTAGCTAGCAAGGGATTGCTATAAACTGGTTTATTTTTTTGCAAAGGCCGGTATTTTACCGGCCTTTTTATTGTTACATGGCAGTTGCTTTGCCTTTTCAATAGCCAACGTACCTGCTAATAATACTACAATGTATAAAAACCTAATTGGCGCAATGCTAATGGCAACGTGCCTACTAATTGTTGGCGTTACTGCTGCCAATTATGCAGGCACCTGTACCGGCTCAAAATATTGCAAAGCCTGCAAAAACTGTAAATACTGTAAACATTGCGCAAAGGATGGTTTAAACTGCGGGGTGTGCAAAAAAAACTAACACCTTAAGTTACCACTGTATTAAAACTGCAAGTACACGGGCTTAATGGCATGCGCTTGTTTAAACTGTATGGCTATGTACACGCATACAATAAAGTACCCCATCATAACCGGTAGCGACCACTTGCTGGCAAGATGCTGAAACTTGCTTTCAACCTTAAGGGGAATAGCATGCAGGGCCAAGGCCACAACAAGCACTAAAAAAACATTGCGGTAATTGTCTAACAATCCTTGGGCCACATCAGGCCTAAAATTAAAGAAAATTTGCTGTAACATGGCCCAGCTGTCGTGAAAAGTGTTACACCTAAAAAATATCCAGCAGAAACAAACAAAGTGGAAAGTAGCTATAATACCCAATATTTTAAAAAAACCGCCCTGGGCATTAAAAGGTAGCTTTAGCAGCTTAACGGCAGCCATCCTAACCTTGTCAAGCGCCAAAGCAATGCCATGCATGGCACCCCAAAAAATAAAATTCCAGCTGGCACCATGCCATAAGCCACCCAGCAGCATGGTGATGAATAAGTTTTTGTACGTATTAAATTTACCCCGCCTACTGCCGCCCAAAGGGATGTACAAATAGTCCTTAAGCCAAGTAGACAAAGATATATGCCACCTGCGCCAAAACTCCGTGATATTGGGGGATTGGTAGGGCGATAGAAAATTTATATTAATGTCAAACCCAATCCATTTGGCGATGCCCCGCGCCATATCTGAATAGCCAGAAAAATCGCAGTAAATAACCATGGCGTAGCAATACACAGCAAACAAACATTCTATACCCGTGTGTTTGGAGGGGTCATCAAAAATAAACATCACATAGTTGGCGTTCAAAAAATCGCTGATCACCATTTTTTTAATCACACCGGCACAAATCAAATACAAGCCCTCCCCCAGTTGCGCATCATTTACAAAAGGCTTTTTGTACATCTGTGGTATAAAGTCAGCTGCCCTTACTATGGGCCCCATCATTAATTTAGGGAAAAAGGAAAGAAAGAACAGGTAATCAATAAAACGGTTAACAGGCTTAAAAGCACCCCGGTATACGTCAACCGTATAACTCAGGTTTTCGAACGTGTAAAACGAAATACCCACCGGCACGCCAAGCTTTACTATCATTGGTATTTTGCTAGCCGACACATCGTTAATGATGCCAATAAAAAAATTGGTGTATTTAAAATAGAACAACAGCCCCAGGTTAAGGGTTATGCTAAGCACCAGTAAAATCTTTTTCTTGGCTGGGTTAGCCTGCCGGTAAATTAGGTGGCTTATACAGTAATCAACCACCCCGGCTATTAAAATAAACCCAACATAATACCCGCAGGCTTTATAAAAAAAATATAAGGAGAAAGCGGTTAAAAAATAAATCCTCAACAGCTCTCTTTTGTGCAACAGCAAATAAACCAACAGAAAAAATGCAAAAAATACCAGAAAAAAGCCACTGTTAAAAAGCAGTGGGTTCTTTTCATCATAAGCCAACTCCGCAAAAAAACGTTTTATACTAATGCCCATCGGGGGTATGCTTTATTGTTGTGGCTGCTAATGTATTATTAGCGTTTTAGTTTTTTTGAAGTTTCTGTAAACTAGTAAAAAAAATACCCGCTATTTTATCTGCCCCGCGCTCGTTTACATGCATGTAATCTTTGTAAGCAAGGGCTGTATCGGCCTCGGCCCAATTGGCTATGGTGTTTGGCCCGCCCATGGCATAATACAGGTTCCAAAAAGCTACTTTGTTTTTTTTGGCTGTTTCGTTTTGCGTTTGCACCAGCAGCGGCACCGCGGGGTCGGTAACATACTGCCCTTGGTCGTTGTAAGCAATATCGCTGGTACTCACCAACAAAATAGGCACCCCTGGGTAACTGCTTTTTATTTTTTGCACCAGCTTGGTTATCCCTCGGTCAAACCAATCAAAATTGATGTCGTTATGCACCAACGCGTTTAAGCCATAGTGTACAATCACCAAGTCGTAATTAAAATATTTTTTAAAGCCCTCTATAACTGCGGGGGCAATTTGCAAACCGAGAAGGCCAGTGTTGCCCCTAAAACCATAGTTATCTATGTAAACGCCCGTACTGTCCTCAATACTAATACCATATACCGGTAGGTTGGTGCTGGCACAAGTAAGCCTAAACTTTTTTATAACACCGTTGTTGTTCAACACGGTTTGGTTAACATAGGCATCGTTGTTAACGGCAAGTACATTTTTCACCCCGTCTTTTTCAACCGTTATTAGGGTATTCGTATCCTCCGTTTTGCCCGTGTATAAATACACATTGGCAAACTTGCTATTGTTGGCACCATATTCGCACCAAGCGTTGCCAGTGGAATAAAACACGTGCCCGGTTAACCCAACCGGTACTTTTTTGGGGTTATTGCGAAAATTATAATCGTTCCACGAATTATTCTTATTGAAATGGATTGACTCGTACGAATCGGCTACGATTGATTGCACCGGTATAAAACCTACCCCACTGCCACCATAAGCATGTTGCAGCCTGCTGCGCAGCTCGCCGGTAACATAGTCGGCCTCAATAAACGAATCGCCAAAATACGCAATACGCACTTTGCCTTTTTTGTGTTTAAGGCTTTCCAACTTTTTATAAAAGGCCACCATGTTGGCGGAAGAGTCGGCTGCATAGTCGGTTATCAATGCACTGTCGATGATATTTGCCGAAAGCGGCAACGTGTGTCCGGATACAGCAACTGGGGTGCGTGGCTGCTTTGCCAATAAATGCGGCGGGGCTGGGGTTTCCTTTATGTCGTGCAATATGTCAATACTGCTGTAATTGTTCAGAAAAGGAATTACCGGCAGTTTTATAAACGACACAACAACAAGCAGTAGAAGCGAAAACCAAATAATGAGTACAGGGCGGGTTATCTTATTGTCCATCTTCAGCACATTTACACGAAGCTATTATTTTTACTTTTTTAAGTTGTTTTGCGTAATTAAATTGTTTGTAACCGCTGTAGTTAATACGTTGCAAAAAATGGTAATAATCCTCGGTGGTATCAACGTAGTGCCTGTCTTGCCATTTTTTATAATAATCAACACTTTCCTGCCAGCTGCTAAATTTTTTATATACGATATGGGTTCTAAACCCAAAAATGTTATTTTTTTTCTTACAAACGTCCGACCTAAAATGCCCACTTTCATAAATGGCCTGTAACAACACTATTTCGGGATTTTTTATACCCGACTTTTTAATATAGCAAAACACATCATTTTCATCAATACCGCACACCCCATTAATGCTTATCAGTATAAACGCCAATAATGCCGTAAATTTCATATGCATGCAATATTATTTAAAAACATTAACAGAAAAACCGGCTGGAATACTCCGTTGCATTTCCTGCCTTGCTATCGCACCCTAAAAAAGGCCGTTTTGCGTCGCAACGTTTTTTATAGCTTCAATTGGTTACGAATTATGCTCTTTCTTGCCAAGCCATTAAGTACGATAACACTAAAGGATAAACATATTGTTTTTAAACAATTTAAGCAACATTGGGCTTGCAATTTAATTTAAATTTAAATGCAGGCCTTTATAGGGTGGGTGCACCCGCGCATGCTAGGCCAAAAACTAGGTTTTATTAAACCTTCATGTGGCTAAAAAACTACCTATTGGCCACTAAATTTTGCACGCATTAGCAAAAAAATATTTGACCGCCTTATTATTGCTATTGGCACTTAGTATACAAGTGCTGCCCATAAAACAGCCAGGCGCTCTGCTTTTTTTGGCAACCAAATTAATGAAGATGCCACTCATACGGCCGATAATGGCAAAGGCGATGCCGCAAAAATCGATTTTTCAAAGCACGCCCCTTTTCTTATCTACGACCGTGCTTACACACCCCTTTTTTTTACCCGGGTAGCCCAAAGACCTCCATTTTGCCACATCTTTACCCCCTGCAGCGCTCGTGCAATACCCACAACGGCGCCTGATGCAACGGCATGGCTTACATATTATGGCAAAAACACGCCCTATTTGGCACGGTAGGCATTGCCAGTCAATTAGACTTTATTTGCCAGAACGGGTCATCCAAATTTATTCCTTCCGTGGCTACCATATTGGCCCTATTTTTACGTACGTTTTATTAGGGTATGGCCTGTAAGCAAATCAGTGCTCCGTTTACAACAGTATTTTTGGTTATCCAACATACCCGTGCTTTGTGTTTATTGGCGTTAATGCAGCGACAGCCATTTATGCTGCCTTCCCAGCGGGGGGAGGTCTGTAATAAACGGATTTTTATGGGGTGATTAACAAGATACGACTCGCACCCTGCTGACAAATTGGGGGGGGATGGCATTTAACTGTTTCACAGCAACAACCAAAAAAGCAAGTAACCTAAGTAGTAACTAGAAAAATTTGAAGAATGCAAGCATACGATAAATTATTAGCCGAAAACAAAGCTTGGGCCCGCAACAAAGTAGCAGAAGACCCCGACTATTTTAACCGGTTGGCGCATTTGCAAACCCCGGCGTTTTTATGGATTGGCTGTAGCGACAGCCGCGTGCCAGCCAACGAAATTACGAATACGCAGCCGGGTGAAATTTTCGTACACCGCAATGTGGCAAACCTAGTGATACATACAGATGTTAATTTGCTAAGCGTATTAGACTATGCCGTATCGCACCTAAAGGTTAAGCATGTGATTGTATGCGGCCACTATGGCTGCGGCGGCATAAAAGCAGCCATGACCAGCCACGACTACAAACAGGTACTGAATATGTGGCTGCGCAATATTAAGGACGTATACCGACTGTACAACGAGGAACTGGATGCCATTGAGGATGAGGACAAACGGGCAGACCGCCTGGTAGAGCTTAACGTGAAGGAACAGGTACAGCACCTTGCCAAAACGTCCATCATTCAACGCGCATGGAAACACGAGCAGCGCCCACAACTGCACGGATGGGTGTATGGGCTAAGCAACGGCCTAATAAAACCAGTTTTTGAAATGGACGCCAACACCCAAATTGACCCTTTGTATGCCTATGACGACTTATAGCATCCAATTGCAAAATACTACAGGCAAAGCGCCAAAAGGCTACCGCTAAAAGCGGCTAGCCTTTTGGCTTTAATTAGCCCAACCGCATACGACGTTACAGCCGCAGGTTTAACCCTTTTGAAAGAAAAGCATTATGCACTGTATTAACGTTTTACATAGTTACACGTGTAGAAAACAGAATTTGCTTGGCTGCCCCGTTTGCAGTTGTTAACTTTAGCAAAATAATACCCCCACATGAGAAAAATATATAGCCTTGCCCTTGCCTTGTGTATACTATTAACAGCCATGGCGCAAAATAAGCGCCCCTTGGTACCGGGCGATTCGTACCGCATAAAAAATATTGGCGGCCTACAGGTATCGCCTGAAGGCCAATGGGTGGCTTACGTGCTAACTTCTATAGATTCAGTGAAGGACAAACGGCATTCGGAAATTTGGATGAAAAGCTGGGATGGCCAACAAGAGGTGCAGCTAACAAGCGGAGACGCAGCCGCCCCCAAATTTAGCCCCGACGGAAAGTACATATCCTTTATTTCGGGCCTGCCCAGGGTTGGCGATGATAAAGATGATGACAACGGCCAAGTATATTTATTAGACCGGCGCGGCGGCGAAGCAAAAAAGCTAACACACATTAAAGGCAGCATAGAAGATTATGTATGGAGCCCCGATGGCAGCAAAATATTGCTAACCGTAAAAGGTGAGGATTTTGCCGACACGGCCAAAACCAACATACGAAAGCCCTATGTAATGGACCGCTACCATTTTAAACAAGACTACCAGGGTTATTTAGACAGCACATCCACCCATTTGTATTTATTTAATGTTACCTCCAAAAAACTTGACACACTAACAAAAGGCATTTACGACGAAACAGCTGCTAGCTTTTCCCCAGATGGTTTGCACATTGCTTTTGCCAGCAACCGCACCGAGTACCCCGACAAAAATGAGAATACCGATATTTTTGTAATGGATGCAACGCCCGGCGCCAGCATAAAAAAACTTACCAACTGGCCTGGCGGAGACAACTACCCTACATTTAGCCCCGATGGCAATTACATTGCCTACCTGCAAACAAGCAGCAACGAAAATTTTACCATGTACGGCCACAACTACCTTGCAGTAATACCTGCAACCGGAGGGGAGCCTAAGGTAATGTCAAAGCTTATTGACAGGCCGGTGGGCGATGCCAGGTGGGCGAAGGACGGAAAAACGATTGCGGTATTGTTGGAAGATGACCGGCAATGCAATGTTGCCACATTTGATATTGCCACAGGCAAAATGCAAATGGCTACCAGCGGAGACAAAAATTATTCATCGTTAGAATATAATAAAACCGCTGATGCTTGGGCAACCACCATGAGCAGCCCCCTGCAGCCCACGGAAATTTATATTGTTGAAAATGGCAGGGAACGCAAGCTAACAAACATCCAAGACTCTTTTTTGGCACCGCTGCAACTTGCCAGCGTAAAGGGTTTTAAGGTCACCGTTAAGGATGGCAATGTGGTTTCGGGCATATTGTACCTACCCCCCAATGCCCCTGCCAACTCAAAATTACCATTGGTATTGTTTATACATGGCGGGCCGGTAGCGCAAGACAATTATGGGTTTGACCTTTCTAGGCAAATATTTGCCAGTGCGGGTTATGCCGTAGCCGCCGTAAATTACCGTGGCAGCAATGGCCGTGGGGTTGACTATATAAGGGCCATATATGGCGATTGGGGCAACAAAGAGGAAATTGACATTATAGGCGTGGCAGATTACTTAATTAAACAAGGCATAGCGGATGAAAGCAGGATGGGTATAGCTGGCTGGAGTTATGGCGGCATATCAACCAATTACACCATCGCCACCGACCAACGATTTAAAGCGGCCGTAAGCGGTGCAGGCAGTGCCTTACAATTTACCATGTATGGGGTTGACCAATACATTACGCAATATGAGACTGAACTAGGCGCACCATGGAAAAATATGGACAAATGGATAAAGCTTTCGTATCCTTTTTTCCATGCCGACCGCATTAAAACACCTACCCTTTTTATGGCATCGCAGAAAGATTTTAACGTACCCGCCGTTGGTGCCGAACAAATGTACCAAGCCTTCAAAAGCCTTGGCATACCTACCGAACTTGTTATATACCCCAACCAAAACCATGGCCTTTCAGTACCCAGCTATATTAAAGACAGGTTTGAAAGGCACATACAATGGTTTGACAAATATTTAAAAAAGTAAAATTGCTTGCACAGATGCCGGGCATTTTACAATAGGGCATGGCAATACGGTGAGACGGGTAAATTTCTTTACAAAAGCACGTTTTTTACAATCGGCATAAAAGTTACTACTTTTATGCCCTTTTTAAAACCAATCCATACACATGAAACTGTTTCAAGAATTTAGGAAGTTTGCCCTTAAAGGCAATGTAGTTGACCTAGCCGTGGGCGTAATTATCGGTGCTGCCTTTGGCAAAATTGTAGACTCTATTGTGTCTGACCTAATTATGCCTTTGGTGGGCGTATTTTTCCAAAAAGACTTTAGCAATTTGTACGTGCCGCTTTCTGAGAAAGTACCGGCGCATTTGGCGTTGGCGGATGCTCGTAAGCTTGGGCCAGTATTTGCCTGGGGTAATTTTGTTACCGTTGTGCTTAACTTCTTCATTTTGGCATTTGTCATCTTCCTAATGGTAAAAGCAATCAACAGTTTAAGGCATAAGGATGAACAAGCAGCGCCAGCGCCGCCGCCAGCATCGCCAGAACCGTCATCCACTGATAAGCTATTAATGGAAATAAGGGATTCCCTAAAAAAATAGCGCACCCAATAATTGCCGCAGGCAATTAACCCCATGCCTTTGTAATAACTAAACAATACTTTTGCAGCTACGGTTAACACAAACCGTAGCTGCATTTTTTTGCCCTATTGCTGGCCAAGCAATGATGTTTGTTAACAGAATAAATGTATTTTTTTGAACGCCACCGCATACCAAATAAAACTGCCCCAGTTTGAAGGGCCTTTTGACTTGCTGCTCTTTTTTATAGAAAGAGACGAGCTGGACATTTACAACATACCCATTACCCGCATCATCAACGATTTTTTAACATACGTGCATGAACAGGAAAAGCTGAACATTGAACTGGGCAGCGAGTTTATACTGTTTATCTCAACCCTTATGCGCATCAAAGCCAAAATGCTTATACCCCGCAAAGAGGTAGATGCTGAAGGCAACGAAATTGACCCCAGGCAGGAGCTTGTAGACAAAATTCTCGAGTACAAGCGTTTTAAGGAAGTATCACTAAAAATGGCGGAAATGGAGGCCATGCGCATGCTGGTGGTAAAACGGGGCAACCTGCAAAAAGAACTGTCGCAAGTTGGGGAGGATGCCTCAGAAGGCACCGAGATACAAAACATAACCATGTTCAAATTGATGAAGGCGTTTGAAAGGGTAATGCAACGGCTGTATGAGAAAAACAACAAGCCCGTACATACGGTGGTACGGTACAATTATACACAGGAGGGCAGCCGGGAGTTTGTGCTGGGCATGGTGCGGCAGGAAAAAGCGGTACCTTTTGAAACGCTTTTTGGGTTTTGCGAAAACAGGATACACGCCATATTCCTTTTTCTTTCGCTGCTGGAGCTTTCGCAGCAACGTTACATGAGCATCCTTTCAGGCGAAGGGAAAAACAATTTTATTGTTGAATGGAACGATAACCGGGCCGAAGAAGTGCCAGAAGAGGTGTCTATTTAACAATAAACCCCTTCTGGCAACATCATTATCATCCTCTATTTCAATTCCAATACTTCAAGTTTTGACGGGTGGGCATTATCATGGTAAATACTGATAGATGCTTTTGTAAAATCAGCCTCATTGGCATTGGGTATATCCACAAATTTTTGAGGGTTACGGTCAACTAGCGGAAACCAAGAGCTTTGTATTTGCACCATTATCCGATGCCCTTTTAAAAAAGTGTGGGCGGTGGAGTTTAACACCACGTCAAAAGGCGTTATTTTATTGGGTACAAAAGGCTCTGGCTTTTCAAAGCTGTTTCTAAACTTACCCCTAAATACTTCTGCACGCACCAATTGCTGCACAGGGTTATTACCCGGCAGTACATCAATCACTTTTACAATAAAATCCGCATCGGTACCGCTGGTACTTACAAAAAAGTTTGCCTTTATGGGGCCAGCCAGCGTAACATCATTGCCCAGCACACCGCTTTGGTAATACACCACATCTTTTCGTTGGGCGGCAAATGTTTGGTCGGCACCCAAGTACTCGTTTATCCTGTCTCCAGATGTTTTATTAATATAGGGCACTGGGTTGGCTGGGTCAGAAACGTAGGTATCAACGCCTTTTGTTGCAGTACCCCCATCCAACAGCAGTTGGTTGTTTTCATTTAGCTGCCAAGTTTTAACAGCTGTTTCCTTGGGCGGCCATTGGCTAAAAGTCTTCCATTGGTTACTGCCAGTTACAAAAACCGTTGCTTCAGGCTGGTTAAAATTGCCTTTGCCTTTTAGGTAGTAGTTAAAAAAATCAAACTCAATTTGTTGAAAGTATGCACTGGTGTTGCTGCCAAATGTGTATCCCGCAAACCTGCTCCATTCTGGCCGCTCCCAAGCCCCATGGGTCCAAGGGCCCATAATTAGCCTATTGCTGTTACCTGTATTCTGCTTTTCAAGCGCTTCGTATGTTTTTAATGCCCCAAACATATCTTCCGCGTCAAACCAGCCGCCCACCACCAAAGTGGCCGGTTGTATGTTTTTTAAATGGGTTCGTATGTTGCGCGCCTGCCAGTATTGGTCGTTGGTGGCATGTTGCAGGTATTCGTTCCAAATTTTGCTTTTGCCTTTGTAATACTGATTGTTAAAGTTTTTCAATGGGCCTGTTTTAAGGTAAAAATCGTACGCATCGGTTATTGCAAGCGCGGAGTCAACCCTAGGGTCCCGTTCCCGTGGCTGTGTTCTGGGCGCATCAAAAAAGTTCATGAACGAAAAATTGTCCATCAAATAAAAAGCACCACGGTGGTAGGCATCATCCCCCTCAAACTCATCGGTTACTGGGGCCTGTGGTGAAACTGCTTTAATGGCTGGGTGCGCATTTGGCAACGAGGCCGTTGCGTAAAACCCAGGGTACGATATGCCATAAATACCCACCTTGCCATTGTTGTTGGGTATATTTTTCAACAACCATTCAATGGCATCATACGTATCGCTGCTCTCGTCAACATCGGTGTTTGCTTTTTTGTAGTCAATAGCAGGCGTCATCTCCTCAAACTTTCCTTCGCTCATGTGCCTCCCGCGCACGTCTTGGTACACGAAAATGTATTTCTCCTGCGGGAACAGTTTATTTGGCCCAAGCCTACCGGGATAGTTAGTTTCGCCGTAGGGCGCACAGTCGTACGGCGTGCGTTCCATCAAAAAAGGGTATTTCTCGGCGGTGTCGTTGGGTATATAAATGGCGGTATACAATTTTACGCCGTCGCGCATGGGTACCATGCGCTCTATTTTGGTATAGTTGTTTCTAATGGCGTTGTTCCCAATTTGGGCTTGTGCAAACAAAAACGGCAAGGCCAACACAAAAAGGCTGCATATTTTTTTCATAATAAAAAATGAACGTTAAAAGTAACACAGGATAGGCAATGAAAAAATCTAATTTCTAGCGTTAGCACAAGCCGGTCACACAACCGGCCTTGCGGGCAACAAACCAAATATTTACTAAGTCGGCAGTTGAACAAACAAAAACCGCTACAATCCAAGCTCTTTTGCGGGGTCCCAAAAGTGCTTTTCAAAATGTACAATCGTGTCATCCACCACAATTATGCCCTCCGCCTCCAACAATTGCTGCATCATTTCTGGTGGGCTAAAATGCGCTTTGGCGCTTAACATCCCGTTTCGGTTTACTACGCGGTGTGCCGGTACGGGTGTTGTTGCATGGGCCGTGCCGTTCATTGCCCAGCCCACCATACGTGCCGAAAGGCGCGTGCCTAGGTAGTTGGCTATGGTGCCGTAAGTGGTAAACCTACCCGGGGGAATTTGGCGGGTAACCTCCCATACATCCTCAAAAAAAGAGTGTGTTTTCAAAGTATCTTTAACAGGTATACCTTTTTTAGGTATTACAGGCTGTTTCATATGCTAAAGGTAATGGCTGTTGTTACGCATTTTTGGCTGTAGGGCTATTAGGCTATTGTTGGCTTGCCCCCTTGTTAAGCTGCGCAAAATTTTCAAGCAGCTGGCTCTTTTTGGGTTCTGGCACACCTTCATAGTTAAACGGGCAATGGGTACAGCCATTGCCACAACAGTAACCACGTTCCGCAAGGTATTTGCCTGTAAGCACCATCATGCCCTCCGCATTAAAATAGTAATCCACGTTTTCACTCAGTGCCATCTTCCCTAAATGTATTTTTCAAAATATCGTCTTTAAAATCCGGCAATTCGCCGTCCAGCCGAAATTTAAGGTAGTGCACCCGGTTGCTGCCCGCAATGTCCAGACTCTCGTAGTACGTCTTAATATTTAATTCAGCGTTGGCCACTGGTTTGCTGTAAACGTTGTCATCATCTACCAATAATTCCAGGCCATACAACTGTATCACTTCCTTTGTAAAACTATACAAGTCAGGGCTATCTGTTTTTAAATGCACAATGCCACCCGGCTGCAAAAACTCCTTATACAGCCGCAAGAATTTTGGGTGGGTTAGCCTTTTTTTAATTTTTGACAGCCGCAACTGCGGATCTGGGAACGTTATCCAAATTTCCTTCACTTCACCGGATGCAAAATAACTGCCCACCCGGTCAATTTGTGTGCGCAAAAAAGCCACGTTGTGCAGTCCCTCCAGCAAAGCTGTTTTGGCCCCTCGCCAAATCCTGTTGCCTTTAACGTCTACCCCAATAAAATTTTGGTCTGCATAAAGCCTGCCAAGCCCCAAAGCGTACTCGCCTTTTCCACAGGCCAGTTCCAAAGTAATGGGGTTGGTATTTTTAAAATAGCCAGCCCAATTGCCAGCCATACCCTTGGGGTATTGCAAAACGTTAGCAAATGTTTCTATCTCGGCAAAACGTACCAGTTTTTTCTGTGCCATAACGCGGCAAATGTAAGTTGAAAGTCGGGAAGTTGCGAAGTCGGAAAGTGCGGGAGCAAAGCCAGATATGCGTAAGGCGTTTTCGCAATGGTATTTTGAACTTAAATAATGCCGCAAATTTTACGTTTTAACGCCACCTAGGTCAAATGCCCCATGCTTTCCGCGATACCGACTTTCCCTACTTTACCGACTTTTACCGTATCTTGCCCCTATGAAACGGCTGATAATAATTGCCTTGGTGTTGGGCTGCATACAAGCCAAAGCCCAACAAATTGTGGGCAGCGTGGTTGATGCGATAACCAACAAGCCGCTTGGCTATGCGAATGTGTTTACCAACTTTAAAAACCGTTTGCAATACACTGACTCGATTGGCTATTTCACCCTAAACAAGGATTCATTAGATAAAAAAGATAGTATCTACATACAATACGTGGGGTATAAAACGCTGGCTTTTGCGGCTGCGAGCCTTGGCAACACCAATATTTTTAAGATGGCCCCGCAATCGCAAGAGCTGGAGCCTGTTGTAGTAACCAACTGCCGCAGGTTTAAAGAGTATACCATAAACCGCCGGCTAGGCAAGATTAAAGATTACATAGGGCCCGGGCCGGAAACAAGGTTTGTGATTATGGGGCGATACCTTGCAGGCAGCGAGGTAGATGGCTTTATTAAGAAGTTAGAAATATACGCAGGCAACTTTAACGCCAATATACACGTACCGGTAAGGTTGCATTGGTACAACTGGGATTCGGCAGCCAACGTACCCGGCAACGAGCTTACCACAGCCAACATTGTAATTTACCCCTACCGCCAGGGCTGGAACAGTTTTGCCTTACCAGCCAATGCCATTTATTTTTCGGGCGGCGGAATTGTAATAGGGCTTGAATTTATTTACCCCGTTGAATACATGCGGCAATACAACTTACTACCCACAACAGACAGCAAAGCGGCCTGGCTAATGGACATGAACAACCGCTGGTCGTTAGGTATGCAGCTTACCAAAGATGCCAGCCAAGCCGGCTTTTACCAAGTGAACAACCTTGCCGTGAGAAAATACAACAGCAGGGGCCGGGACCTTTTTATAAAACCTGCATTGCGTTTTACCGTAGCAAAATGTTTGGATTAGCTTTTAACAGCATCGTGTGTTATCGGGGCAATTAGGCCGCGCAGCCTTTTATATGCTTTACCGGCTTTAGCCTGCTGCAATCGGGGTTAATGCCTTTGGCAATACCAACCGCATACTCAACAATATCTGCGGTGGAGTGTGTAAGATGCAAGGGCGTTGGCCTGGGGCCGCCAAGCCAGCTGGCAATACTATTGGAGAAATCATCATCAATTTTTTTTACCACAGGCACATTAAATTGTTTAATCGCCTCTGCATTACACAATTGCTCATACTGGCCTTTTATGGGTATACAAAGCAACTTTTTACCCATAAACAAAGCTTCTGCCGGTGTTTCAAAGCCTGCGCCGGTAATCATGCCGTGGCACCGTATCATGCTTTTGTTAAATGCACTACCGCCAATGGGTATAAAGGTAATGTTGCCGCTTGTGGTTGGTGCTTTTACTTTTTTTGAAAAAACCTCAAAGCGGATGCCTTTGATTTTTTTAAGCTGCGCCGACACGGCCTCATCGGAATAGTGGGACAGATATACGGTTATATGCCCCATGTCAGAAGGATCGGTACTCAACACATCCTGCTTTACAATGGGGTTGAATATAAAGTTGTCGTACCGTTTAAAATGCAAACCCACATAAGTAGTGGCAGGCGCATAATATTTTAGGATAAGCCGCCCGAAAAAATCTCTTTTCGGCGACATGGGTGTGTTAGGCGAATAAAAACTGGCTTGGTGGCCAAAATTTACAGACGGCACACCTTTTAATCTACAAGAAAGCGAGGTAATACTTTCGAAATCGTTTAACACGATATCGTACTTCTCTACGGGCAGTTGCTTGGCTTCTTTCCAAACCCTAAACAGGTTAAACTCTTTAAATATTTTTCCGTAGTCTAAGGAGCCTTGATTGTTGTAGTATAAGCTCACGCCTTTGCTACGGTATCTTGTAGGCAGGGGATAATTTAGGTTATTGTTACTGCCACTTAAAAAAACATCTACATCGCCATACTGCTTGAGGTAAGGCATAATTTCAGCTGCGCGGGCAATGTGTCCGTTACCAGTTGCCTGTATCGCATAAAATATTTTCATTCAACTCATACGCCTGCCGGCATTTTTTTTAGCAAGCCCGAAAGGCTTAAGCTGCTGGCTGCCAACCCCTCTATGTGGTTAAAAAACTGAATTTCGTCTGTCACAACATTCAGTTCGGGCAGTTTTTTGTTCATTTCTGTGGCAGGTGTAGAAGCAAATTGCTTGGCATCGTAGTGATAAATACTCCACTCACTATTATTGTATTCAAGGCAGGTAAGGTTTTCTATCCAGTCGCCACTGTTCAAATATACAACTTTTCCGTCTTTTGTTTCAATTACCCGTTTTTGTGGCTGGTGAATATGGCCACAAATTACATAATCGTACTTTTTTTCTATGGCCAGCTCGGCTGCGGTTTGTTCAAAATTGCCAATCCATGCAACGGCTTTTTTCACACTGTTCTTAACCTTTTTGCTAAAGCTCATCTTTTCGCGGCCCATTAACCGTAAGCACCAGTTAATAAAGCTGTTAATCATTATCAACAGGTCATATCCATGCCCACCAAGTTTTGCCACAATTTTCGCGCTGCCTTTGGTGGTGGCATCAAATACATCCCCATGGAATATCCAGGTCATTTTCCCGTTTATTTCCATCACCATCTTGTCGGTAAGCTGAAAATTACCAATTTGTATATCACTGTAGCGGCGCAGCATTTCATCGTGGTTGCCGGTAATGTAAATAACCTGGCTGCCTTTGCTTAGCAGACTCATGATTTCTTTAATCACCTGCATGTGGGCCACCGGAAAATAACGCTTGTTAAACTGCCAGCCGTCGATGATATCGCCGTTTAAAACAAGTATTTCTGGTTGGATACTTTTGAGATAGTTTACAATTTCTTTAGCGTGGCAACCGAATGTACCTAAATGCAGGTCGCTCATTACAACCACGTCAACCTTTCTTCGTTCCATATTATTAGTAAGTTTAGCAAAACTATACGAAATGCGTTACGTGTATATTAACCAGATATGAACTAATTGTAAACCATTTATAAAGCCCGCAACCGTTTACTGCAAATATATAACGCATTTTTTGTATACATGATTGATTTATACACATGTTATAACCATTTTAGCAATATATTTGAGTATAAATACATGCTTGCTGCATTATGGACAGGAGAAGCTTTTTAGAAACCACCGCATCTACCACTACGGCACTAATGCTTGCCTCGTTACAAACATTTGCAACGGCCAACAAACCAAATTTTACCATGCAACAAAATTTTAGCCTAAAAATACTAGCTACCAACTGGGGCTACAGGGGTACCATTGACGAGTATTGTGCCAACGTAAAAAAGGAAGGCTATGACGGTATTGAAATTTGGTGGCCGGTTGAACAGCAAGCACAGGAAGAGTTGTTTGCAGCGCTAAAAAAATACTCCCTTCAAGTGGGTTTTTTAACCGCAGGGTATGAAAGCCTGTACAGTGAGCATTTTGCCACCTTTACTAAAATGATTGACGCTGCAGCGTACAACAAAGTGCAAAAGCCGTTGTACATAAATTGCCATTCGGGCCGCGACTATTTTACATACGAGCAAAACAAAACCCTGGTAGACTATACCATGGCACTGGCCAAACAAACCGGCATAAAAATTTGCCACGAAACACACCGTTCGCGCATGTTGTTTGCCGCACCCGTGGCCAGGCATTATTTTGATACGATACCTGGTTTGCGCATAACCTTTGATGTGTCGCACTGGTGCAATGTAAGCGAGACCCTGCTGCACGACCAACAGGAAACGGTTGATATTGCCTTGCAGCGCGTTGACCATATACATGCC